>Ga0114129_10016396_pt1 | contig 10546 bp, 11 predicted proteins | sample RhiMetdeltSRZDD1_FD_80071 | JGI IMG/M metagenome (GOLD analysis project Ga0114129, IMG submission 80071) | Populus rhizosphere microbial communities from Tennessee, USA - Rhizosphere MetaG P. deltoides SRZDD1 (version 2) (version 2) | ecosystem: Host-associated > Plants > Roots > Rhizosphere >... | reverse complement strand
GCGGGGCACGTGAAGTACCAAGACCTGAAAGAGGGCGTGACCTTCGACGAAGAAGTCGACGAAGTAACAGGTCAGTCGCGTATGGTTGTGAAAGACTCGCCCGACGAGAAGAAGCAGCCGCGACTGGAAATCCGAAGCCCAAGTAATAAGGTGTTGAAGACGTACCAGATGCCGGTGCGCGCGAACCTGATGGTAAGCGACGGTGATGAGGTTGAACCGGGGGACATCATTGCGAAGATCCCGCGAGAAACCACGAAGACGAAAGACATCACCGGCGGTCTACCGCGCGTCGTGGAGTTGTTTGAAGCACGGAAACCCGCTGAGACGGCTGTGATGTCAGAAATCGATGGAACCGTCAAGCTTGGACCGATCGCCAAGGGTAAGCGCAAGTTGATCATTACGGGCGATGATGGTGAAGAGCGAGAGTACGATATCCCTCGCGGCACGCACATCAACGTTCAGGAAGGCGATAGAGTTCGTGCCGGCGAGGCCCTGATGGATGGACCGTTGAATCCGCACGATATTCTGCGAGTGCTCGGAATGAGCAGATTGCAGGAGTATCTCGTGAACGAAATTCAAGAGGTTTATCGGCTCCAGGGCGTCAACATCAACGACAAGCATATCGAGGTTATCGTTCGCCAGATGTTGCGCTGGGTGAAGATCAAAGAGGTTGGTGACACTGACTTCTTATTAGAAGAGCAGGTCGACCGCTTCCGCTTCACTGATGAAAACGAGCGTGTTCGTGAAATAGATGGCGAGGTGTCGCAGGCTGAGCCCTTGTTGCTGGGCATTACGAAGGCTTCGCTCTCGACAGACTCGTTTATCTCCGCTGCCTCGTTCCAGGAAACGACCAGGGTGCTTACTGAAGCCGCAATTTCAGGACGTATTGACTACCTGCGCGGTCTGAAGGAGAACGTGATCATGGGTCGTCTGATTCCGGCAGGTACAGGTATGGAGTACTACCGGAACGTTGAAGTCGAACGTGACGAGACCATCGATCAAGCCCGCGAGCGGGAGCTCGATGAATTTCCCGACATCGTTGGTGGTCATGACATCGCCTTGCCGCCGCGCGCTGCGGTAACAGCCGCCGCAGGCGATGGTGGTGACGGGGCCGGAGAAGTTCAAGTTACTGAACCTGAAGAGTAAGCAACTTCCAGATTGTCGTGTTTACTGGCCGGCGTGATAATCACGCCGGCCTTTTTGTTGACAAAGGGCCCTTCTGCAGGTGCAAGAGGCCACCGGCTTGTTACTGGAACGACTTGTCACAACGGTGATAAGGTTTCGGAGCCGGTTATTAGTCCTTCCACTCGAAGGCGATTAAGTTGGAGGTATCGTATGCGATGGCTTATCCCCTTTGTCGCTGTGCTTTTACTATGGACGACTTCTACAGCCGGTCCCAGTAAACCCCTTGTTTTCGTCGCTTATGAATCTCAGCGATTACAGTCCTATGTAGGTAAGTATCCCAGCGATTTATTCAAAGCTGAGCCAGCAATCAAGAAGAGGTTGAAATCGCTTCTCGGGACGAACTACAGCTTCTTCATGAATCGCATGGAGACAGAAATGCCGATTGAGAACGACCAGGGAGCGTTGGTCGTCAGGGGTTGTATGGCTCATAACTGTGGAATCGAAGAGGCAGTGATGGTCATCAATCTCGCCGATGGAAAACTCCACTGCGCGATCAAATCGTCGAAGTTTGGCGGAAAGTTCAAGGTCTTCAGTGAAGACAAGGCACACACTCCTCCAGCGTTAAATCGCGCGATGCAGCAATAACGCTTACACAAATATTTCGTGTTTTTTGCGTTACCCAATGAGCGCAGAGAGATATGACGTTGCCGTGATTGGGGCCGGTGTTTTCGGCGCGTGGACGGCCTATCACTTTCAGCAAGCCGGCGCTCGTGTGGCTTTGCTGGATCGATACGGGCCAGCAAACAGTCGTAGTAGCTCAGGTGGAGAGTCTCGCATAATCCGAATGGGCTACGGTCCGGATGATCTCTATACGAGATCCGCGCAGACGTCGTATGAACAATGGCTTAAGTTCTTTAAAGAGATCGAATCGCAGCCGGCGAATAATTATCTTCGTCCACTCTTCTACAGGACAGGAGTCTTGTGGTTGGCTCGCGAACACGATTCATACTCAGAAGCGACAGCCGTTACGTTGCGAAATGCTGGCGTGCGTTGTGAACGCCTGGACCATAACGAAATACGTCGGCGGTATCCTCCGCTGAAAATCAATCCGACATTTTGGGGTTTGCTCGAACCGGACAGCGGGATTCTGATGGCGCGACAAGCCGTTCAGGCGCTAGTCGCGCACCAAAGAAAAATCGGTGTCACTTATTTACCGGACGAGGTAGGTGCGCCACGAGGCGAAGGAAAGCTGAACGTGGTAACCACGCGTGACGGGAAAACCATTCGCGCTGACAACTATGTCTTCGCGTGTGGTCCGTGGCTGCCAAAAGTATTTCCACAGATCCTTGGAAAACTGATCCACGTCACGCGGCAGGAAGTCTTTTTCCTTGGTCTTCCTTCGAGGCCCACCATGTTTTGTTACCCGTCCATGCCTACGTGGATTGATTTCAATGATCTTGTGTATGCCATGCCGGATGTAGATGGTCGCGGTTTCAAAGTAGCTATCGACAGGCATGGGCCTGAATTCGATCCCGACGCGGGCGAGCGGCTGCCAACTAGCTCAGGAATCACCGCCCTCCGGAGCTTTCTGGCTGAGCGGGTACCGGCCTTGAAGGACCAACCGATAATTGAGGCGCGTGTGTGTCAATATGAAAACACTTCCAGCGGGGATTTTTTGATCGATCGGCATCCCGAATTCGAGAACGTGTGGCTGGTAGGTGGCGGGTCTGGTCATGGGTTTAAACACGGACCGGCCGTTGGCGAACATGTATTGCGATTAGTCAGTGAAAATGTTGAGGTTGAGCCCCGATTCTCTCTCGCAACAAAGAAGACACATCGACACCGCGAGGTTTATTAGCTCCGAGCCGTAGTGGAAGATCCGTTGCAAAAGCCGTCCCTCACTGCGTTTGACTCGAACGTGCGTTTGGCGTACAGATCTCGGTGCTAACTCCAATCTGCTCCCCTTGAGTGTCGATTGCAACCCCGGACTATAAAGCCGCTCATTTTCTGTGCGTTGTGCCTGCTGTTGTTTTCAGCGGGTTGCAGGAAGAACAAGAGCGAAACGCACCCGGCAAACGGAACTTCCGTTGGTATAGCAAACGGGACAACCGATGGTCCTTCACAGGCGCGCTCGCTGCTTGAGAAGGGCAAAGAGCTGTATCGAAACGATGAAGACTCGGAAGCGGTCGAAGCCTTTAATCAGGCGTTGAAGCTCGATCCGAATCTGGCCGAAGCACACTTTCGACTTGGCCTTGCATATGAAGCGTTAAATAAAGCAGAGGAAGCTGAGTCTGCATACAAGAAAGCCGTCGAGACTTACAAGCAGTATTTGACGGATAACCCTGACGATGCAGAGGCGCATTACAATCTGGGACAGACATACGCGGGCTTGCGACTCTATTCGGAGGCCGTACGAGAGTATCGGCAGGCTAATAAATTGAAGAATGATGACGCGGACGTTTACTGCGATTTGGGTATGGCGCTGACTCGATTGGCGCAATACGATGAAGCCGCTGCTGCATTTTCAAAGTCGCTGGACATTGATCCGGATAACTATCGCGCAGAGGACGGGCTCGCTGAAGCGCGCGCAGGGGTTGAGCGCATTCAGGCTGCGAAGAAGCACCAGGAAGACCTTTTGAAAAAACAAAAGGAAGATGAATTAAAGAAACAGACTGAGGGTAACAGCTCTCCAACTCCTGACACCCGACAGCTCTGAGCAAGGATTTAGAGATGGCCACCTATACACCACCACCGTATTTTCCGCAGGGATCGCTTTCTCCGCCGGATGAGAAGCGATACCGGAAGTTCAAACTCGCCGTGGCGGCGTTGATCTTCACAATCGCCATAGTCCTGAGCGGCTTAGGTTTCGGTCTTTGGTACTTAGTTAAGTGGATTTTCTGAAGCGGAAGCCGAGCACACACGTCATCCGCTTGACACCAAAACGCGTAACATTTATAGTCTGCCATTTCGGACCGAGCGTCTGAAGCGCACAGTGCAGCGTCCAGCAGGTTCTGTCGGTGTGGAGGCGTTGCCCGGCTGGTAAGGATTTCCAGTCGTTTTGAGAATTATTGTGGCGTAATTTGCATGCGTCGCCCCGAGTATTGTCGAGGCCCCCGCGCATGCTCGCGTGAACGGTTAAACCCTTCTCGTCTGAACGATGCGACGCCACAGAAAAGCTTCGGCTTAGGGGAAGCCACGATCCACACCCGCCCAAGCAGCGAAGTCAGAACATCCCTGAATTAAATCATTATGCAGGGCAGCCGCCTGCGCTGACTGCCGGACGAGTTCCGGAAAGAGGCAGGTAATGCCTTTTTGCGCGTGTGCGAGTATTGCAAACAACGAAAGAGGAAGAGCATTGCCGACAATTAATCAGTTGGTTCGCAAAGGCCGGGAAAAAGTCAAATACAAGACAGCCAGCCCGGCACTGCAGAGTTCACCGCAGAAACGTGGCGTTTGTACACGCGTGTACACCCAGACTCCGAAAAAACCGAACTCGGCGCTGCGAAAGGTGGCTCGAGTTCGTCTGACAAATGGGATCGAAGTGACCACGTACATCCCCGGCGTCGGCCACAACCTGCAGGAGCACTCCATCGTGCTTATCCGCGGCGGTCGTGTGAAGGATTTGCCGGGCGTCCGTTATCACGTCATCCGCGGGACACTCGACTCGGTTGGCGTAGCTGATCGCAAACAGGGACGCTCAAAATACGGAGCCAAACGGCCGAAGTCTGGGGCGGGCAAGTAGGCCTTGACTCAATTTCGAATCTGATAGCTGAGACTGATCTATGCCAAGACGAAGAGTTGCCGAAAGACGAGAGGTTCTGCCGGATCCAATCTACAGCAGTCCGTTGGTGACAAAGTTTATCAACGGGGTCATGTGGATGGGTAAGAAGTCGCTGGCGGAGAATATTTTTTATGGCGCCATGCGACAGATTGGCGACAAAACTGGCGAAGAGCCGTTGAAAGTTTTCAAACGTGCGATCGATAACGTCAAGCCGACAGTCGAAGTTAAGTCCCGGCGCGTCGGTGGTTCGACTTACCAGGTTCCGGTTGAAGTGCATCAGGAGCGCCGGGGCGCGCTGGCGATTCGTTGGATTGTTTCGTATGCGCGCGGCCGTGGTGAAAAAACGATGACTGACCGGCTGGCGGCAGAAATACTCGACGCGGCGAACAATCGTGGAAACGCGGTAAAGAAGAAAGAAGATACACATCGAATGGCGGACGCAAACAAAGCGTTCGCGCATTACAAGTGGTAATAGGCCTTGGGCCTTTGGACTGTGGCCGTAGTCAAAGGCCGAAGACCAAAAACCAAAGACCAAAGAAATGGCTAAGCACGATCTAAAAACGTTTAGGAATATCGGCATCATGGCGCACATCGATGCCGGTAAGACCACCACTACGGAACGTATCCTTTATTACACGGGCATCACCCACAAGATTGGTGAAGTGCACGAGGGTACGGCGACCATGGACTGGATGGAGCAGGAGCAGGAGCGCGGGATTACGATCACCAGCGCTGCGACTACATGCTTCTGGGAGCGCAACGGAGTCGATCACCGCATCAACATTATCGACACTCCGGGACACGTCGATTTCACGATGGAGGTCGAGCGCTCTTTGCGCGTTCTCGATGGCGCGGTAGCCGTATTTGATGGCGTGGCGGGCGTTGAGCCGCAGTCAGAAACTGTTTGGCGTCAGGCAGACAAGTATGGCGTGCCCAGGATCTGTTTCATAAATAAGTTGGATAGAGCCGGCGCCTCTTTCGAACGATCCTTCGAGTCGATCATTACGCGTCTTGGCGCAAATCCTGTGGCCCTTCAGATCCCGATCGGAATAGAAGATCAATTCAAAGGGGTGGTGGATCTTATCACCATGAAGGGATTGATTTGGAACGACGAAAGCAAGGGCGCCGAATACGAGACCATTGAAATCCCTGATGACTTGAAAGCGCCTGCTGCAGCTGCGCGGGAGAAGCTCATTGAGGCAGTCGCCAGTGTCGATGATGCCTTGATGCACAAGTACATCGAGGGTGAAGAGATTACCGAGGAAGAAATTCGCAAGGCACTGCGCAAAGGAACAATCGAAATCAAGTTGGTTCCGGTCGTCACCGGTTCTGCATTCAAAAACAAAGGTGTGCAGACGCTGCTCGATGCTGTGGTTGATTATCTTCCTTCGCCGCTGGACATTCCGCCCGTTCAAGGCACGAATCCGAAAACCGGCCAGATTGAAACAAGGCCCGCAGATGCAAGCGCGCCGTTTTCTGGTCTCGTTTTCAAGATCATGGCCGATAAGCATTTGGGCCAACTATCGTTTGTTCGCATTTACAGCGGCTCTGTCAAGGCCGGATCGTATGCTTATAACTCGACCAAAGAGACGAAAGAGCGCGTCGGCCGGTTGATGCGCATGCATGCGAACAAGCGAGAAGACATTGAGGACGCAAGCGCCGGCGAAATTATCGCAATCGGCGGAATGAAGCAGGTTACTACCGGCGACACAATCTGCGATGAGACCAAACCGATTGTCCTCGAGGCAATGGAGTTTCCCGCGCCTGTTATTCGCGTCGCAGTTGAACCTAAGACAAGACAGGATCAGGACAAACTCGGGGTCGCTTTAAACCGGCTGGCCCAGGAAGATCCGTCGTTTAATGTTTCTACCGATCAAGAGACGGGTCAGACGATTATCGCCGGCATGGGCGAATTGCACCTTGAGATCATTGTCGATCGCATGAAACGTGAGTTTGGCGTTGAAGCGAATGTTGGCAAGCCTCAGGTGGCGTATCGCGAAACCATCACTCAGCCGGCTCCCGGAAAAGAAGTTTACAAGAAGCAGACTGGTGGCCGTGGTCAGTACGGTCACGTAGAAATTGAGATTCAGCCTGCACCAGGTGAAGGCTTCGTTTTTGAAAACGCAATCACCGGTGGCGCGATTCCAAGGGAATATATTAAGCCTGTCGAGCAGGGAATCAGGGACGCAATGGAGCGTGGATTCCTCGCGGGCTATGAAATGGTGGATATAAAAGTCCGTCTCGTGTTTGGCTCGTACCACGAAGTGGATTCCGATGAACGATCTTTCCACATCGCGGGTTCGTTGGCGTTTCAGGACGCCCTTAAGAAGGCGAAACCTGTGTTGCTCGAACCGATTATGCGTGTCGAAGTGGTGACGCCGAATGACTACACCGGTGCGGTAAATGGCGACTTGAATTCGCGCCGTGGAAGGATCGAGAGCATGGAACCGCGTGTGGGCGGAGCTCAAGTAATCACAGCGTTTGTGCCGCTCTCGGAAATGTTCGGCTACACAACGGATTTACGCTCGGCGACACAGGGGCGAGCTACTTCCACAATGCACTTTGAGCGCTACGAACAGGCGCCTAAGAACATTGCCGAGGAAGTGATAGCTAAGGTTCAGGGTGTGGCTAAATGAATTTCGAATTTCTAATTGCGAATTTGGAAGTAAGGTCCGTCAATTATCAGTTGCCTTCTAAATTCGCAATTCGCAATTCGAAATTCTAATTAAACCTCCACTCATCGTTCAAAAGGAGTTAGACAGATGTCCAAAGAGAAATTCGACCGTAGTAAGCCGCACGTGAACATAGGGACGATCGGACACGTGGACCACGGGAAGACGACGCTGACGGCGGCGATCACGCGGGTGTTGGGAAAGAAGAACCCGAAGGTGCAGTTTGTGGCCTTTGATCAGATCGACAAAGCGCCGGAAGAGAAAGCGCGTGGGATCACGATTGCCACGGCGCACGTGGAGTACGAGACCGACAAGCGGCACTACGCGCACGTGGACTGTCCGGGACACGCCGACTACGTGAAGAACATGATCACGGGAGCGGCGCAGATGGACGGAGCGATCCTAGTGGTGGCGGCCACCGACGGACCGATGCCGCAGACGCGCGAGCACATCCTGCTGGCGCGGCAGGTAGGGGTGCCGGCGATGGTGGTGTTCATGAACAAGGCCGATGCGGTGGACGATCCGGAGTTGCTGGATCTGGTGGAGTTGGAAGTGCGGGAGTTGCTGAGCGCCTATGAATTTCCTGGGGACAAGATACCGGTGATCCGGGGCAGCGCATTAAAGGCGCTGGAAGGGGACGCCACCTGGGAGAAGACGGTGGAAGAGCTGATGACCTCGGTGGACGAGTACATACCGACGCCGGAGCGGGACATAGAGAAGCCGTTTCTGATGCCGGTGGAAGACATCTTCACGATCCAGGGCCGTGGCACGGTGGCGACGGGCAGAGTTGAGCGCGGCAAGGTGAAGGTCAACGAAGCAGTGGAGATCGTGGGGATCAAGCCGACGCGGAACACGGTGGTAACGGGCGTGGAGATGTTCAAGAAGCTGCTGGATGAAGGAGTGGCAGGAGACAACGTGGGGTTGCTGCTGCGGGGAGTGGAGCGGAAGGACATTGAGCGGGGACAGGTGGTAGCGAAGCCTGGTTCGATTACGCCGCACACGAAGTTCAAGGCAGAAGCATATGTGCTGACGAAGGAAGAAGGAGGGCGGCACACGCCGTTCTTTACCGGCTACCGGCCGCAGTTCTACTTCCGGACGACAGACGTGACGGGAGTGGCGCATTTGCCGGCGGGAGTGGAGATGGTGATGCCGGGGGACAACGTGGCGATGGACGTGGAGTTGATCACGCCGATCGCAATGGAGAAAGGGCTGCGGTTCGCAATTCGCGAAGGCGGCCGAACGGTCGGCGCCGGAACGATCTCGGAAGTGATCGAGTAGAGACATCTAATTAATCGGCAATCGCCAATCGGAAATGATATATGCCTCGAGATAATATTGTGTTGCAGTGTAACGAGTGCAAGAACCGCAATTACGTTACGACTAAAAATAAGAAAACTACGCCAGATCGGCTGGAGTTTCGTAAGTACTGTCGTCGTTGCCGCAAGCACACCGACCATAAAGAAACGAAATGAGACCGGACACGGAGACGGGCAGACGCGGAGCCGCGGCGCGGTTTTTCTCTGCGTCACCGCGTCTCCCCTTCGCCGCGTCGCTCGAAGGAGGGGTATAGTGTCAACGGCTAGCACGTCGGTCTCCAAAACCGAAAGTCCGGGTTCGAATCCTGGTACCCCTGCCAACTGATCGCAAGGATGGTGATTTGAGTGTCGAAGAAGGTCGACGAGGTCATGGCTGACGAAGACAATTCAGACGAGATGCCGCCTATCTCTCGTGAGCGTTCCGTGGAGCGCCATGATCGAAGGGAACGGGTCCAAAGGTCAGGGCAGTTAGGATTTGTTGGTCGAATCGGCCAGTTTTTGCGTGACGTGCGCGCCGAGATGCGACGCGTTTCGTGGCCTAGCGCGAAGGAAGTCAAGAACACGGTCATAATCACGATTGTCGCCGTGATCTTCTTTGCGGTCTATTTGTTCCTTGTTGATCGAATATGGGCCTTCTTATTGACGCAGCTTAATCATCTACTCAATTGGTTAACAGGAATCTAGGAATCGGAACTTTCATGCAGCAGTGGTTCATACTTCACACGTATTCAGGGCACGAAAAGAAAGTTCGTGACAGTCTGAAGGCACGCGTTCGTGACACAGATTTACAGAACGAAATAACCGAAGTGCTAGTGCCGACGGAAACGGTCGTTGAAATGCGCGGCAATAAACGGATCGAATCGACGCGCATGTTCTACCCTGGCTATGTGTTGGTGCAGATCGAGTGTGACGAGCGCGGGCATATTCCTGACAATGTATTTCATCTGATCAAGTCGACTCCAAAAGTGACGGGATTCGTCGGCGGACACAATCCAACTCCTTTGACACCACAAGAAGTCGATCAGATCGTTCATAACGTCACCGAAGCGGCAGAGAAACCGAAACCGAAGTTTTCGTACGCGTCAGGCGAAACAGTACGAATAAAATCGGGTCCGTTCCAGAGCTTTACAGGTAAGGTCGAAGAGGTTAACGATGATAAGTCAACGTTGAAGGTGACCGTGACGATCTTCGGGCGTTCGACGCCGGTTGAGCTCAACTTTCTCGACGTCGAGAAAGTTACGTTTGCAGAAGAAGAATGAAAAATCGGAAATATAAGACATGGCTAAGAAAGTAACTGGATATATCAAATTGCAAGTGCCCGCGGGTAAAGCGAATCCCGCGCCGCCGATCGGTCCCGCACTTGGTCAACATGGCGTGAATATCATGGAGTTCTGTAAGGCGTTCAACGCTAAGACCGCGCAAATGGACCCGGATCTGAAGATTCCCGTGGTCATCACGGTTTATGCCGACCGCTCCTTTTCTTTCGAGACAAAAACACCACCAGCGGCAGATCTTTTGAAGAAAGCCGCAGGTATACCGAAGGGTTCAGGCAATCCGAAACGAGACAAGGTGGGAACCATCTCGAGAGCTAAGGTCGAGGAAATTGCGAGAACAAAACTACCCGACCTCAACACAACCAGTCTTGAGTCGGC
>Ga0114129_10016394_pt1 | contig 10547 bp, 7 predicted proteins | sample RhiMetdeltSRZDD1_FD_80071 | JGI IMG/M metagenome (GOLD analysis project Ga0114129, IMG submission 80071) | Populus rhizosphere microbial communities from Tennessee, USA - Rhizosphere MetaG P. deltoides SRZDD1 (version 2) (version 2) | ecosystem: Host-associated > Plants > Roots > Rhizosphere >... | reverse complement strand
CGCGCTCCGTTGGCATGAGGACTGTGATTGCGGTGGCGAATGCAATCGCTAAAATGCCCATCGCTTGATAAGCGGTGATTCTTCCATCGCCGCGGTAATCCGCGCGCAAAATTTCGGAAAGAGCGCGCCAGCCTTGCGTTACAGCCATGTTGGAAACGAACGCCGGCGCGTAGTTGCCGTTGAGAAACATCAGGGTCGCGGCCAAGCCGACGCCGATATAGAGCAGACAAGTGATCGCTTGGATCGGCACGACCTGTTTCCCCTCTAAGCCGCTGGCGTAAGAAATTTTCTTCATGCTGCCGGAAAAAACGAAATGCCAGCGATCGAACATGTGCCGCAGAAACGGGTGTGCGTCGAGCACGGCCACGCCATAGCAACAGCCGAAACTGATACAAGCCAGGCGGCCGAGCCCCTCGCCGAAAGCATAGGCGATCATGATGGCCGCCAGCGCCGGCACGATTGGCACCGCTTGGTAGCCTGCCCATAGCAATGATAAATTCAACAAGTACAGGACAAATGGCGCCACGAAAATGCCGACGAAAAATGCTCCGGCAATGGTGAAGGTGCATTGTTTGCCTTCGACGAACATCGCGACCCATCGCGCGGCGGGCAAACAGACCGCGAGCACGCTGGCGATGACCGCAAAGGTGATGACTAGCGGAACTTGCAGCGCGCCGAAGAGAATGATCATCAACGCCACGCCGAAAACCAGGGCATTGGCGGTTAGCAGCCCGTAATAGGTGAAATTGAGCCCATGCCAGCGACCGCTGATGTCCTTCATAATCGGCACGGAAGCGAGGAACTGCCAACGCTCGTCGGGCAAACGCTTAAATGCCCAGCTCACCAAGACCGACAAAAACAAACCCAAGGACAGCACGAAGGCTTCGTTAGAGATCATGGTCATTCTCCTTGTCTTTTCGTCGACCGATGGTCGAGCGGACTTTTGTGTCGGTCTCGGCCAACGGCCTACCCAGTCCTTGCGAATAACGGCTCACAATATCGGTGCGGTATAGATTACGGATCAGGTCTTCGGAAAAAACCACGCGGTTTTCCTGAAACAGTAATACAGTGGTGCTACTGCCCGGACGAAAGACGCTTTTGGGGCAGCCACGATCGAGAAACATTCCCACAGATACAGGCTGCGGATTGCGATACTCGGACCGGCTGTAACATTGCCAGACGTCGCCGATCATCAAGGCGACGACTTCCACCATGGCGACCAGGCCCGCGCGCGTGCCGCCGTCGACATCAGTATCAATCACCGTGACGACCCGCTTGTTTTTGGAGTACGGTGTCGCCAAGGTGACGATGGAGCCGGGATTGCACGAATGATAGCGGCCATCGCAATCGTAAATATCGCGGACGAGCCCCGCCACAGGAGTATGATTGTAGTGATATTTTTCCGGGGTGAGCCTGCAGATAACAAAATCGCCGCCGCGAAACGCCTCGAGCCAGCGAGCCTTGGTCGATCCGAGCAGTTCCTGCTCGGAGAAGAATTTTTCTTTTAGAAATAAGCAGGAAGTTTCTTTCAGAGAGCCGACGAGGACGCGCGAATCCGCCGGGCAAACGATCGCCGCCGGGTCGCCAGCCATCGGCCGGTGGTGCCAGTAGCGGATTTTTCGCTCGAAGACTTTTCTCGCCGTGTCGAGGGTTTCAAGTTTGTCCAGGCATTCGGCTAAATCGATGCCGCTGTTTCGCATGAAGCGTCGTATGCCGAAGATATTCTGACCGAGCGGAAAGTCGTAATTCACCCAACCAAGCAGCCCACTCATCCATTGGCTCCCCAAGAACTGATAGAGCAACGGCGCGTATTCCCGCTCGGGGGAATAGAGATAGTTCACGATCCAATCGGCGAAGGGACGCTCTGGGCAGATGCGCCCCGTGCCTCGCTCCACGTACTGATGCTGGCTTAGGCGCAATTCGATCCTCGATCGATGCTGTTTTTGCGCGGTAATAATCGTGGTTGTGCTAAAATTTTGAACATCGTTTTGTTTATAGGATCAAAATTTGCGCGCACAATGAAACGGCAGGGTAAATGACAAATTAACTTTGGGTAAAATCGCACCTCTGCGGGATTCTGAATTTGCAACCTGCGGAGGCGCTAGCAATGTGTCTTTACGGAAGGAGCACAAAGTCGTCGTAGTCCGGTGCTGCGACGCTGTTGGTAGAGTCGGAACTGGTCAGGATACCGATGCCCTGCCATTGTCCGGGCTTGGCGCCGAAAAATTTCCGGTAATAGGCAAGGAAGTTGACCTCTCCATCGTACCACTTGTTTTTTGTCAGGCTCACCGTTGCGCAACGTGGCAACTCTGCTGCGGCTGTAAAGCGGATTGGTAAAGCATGAGCCGGCCGGCAACGACGCACTCCAGATGTATTTGATCACTCGCGGCCAATATTGCTTGTCGAATACGACGTAAACCTGGGCGGCAGCATCGTGCTTTTCCGCCGAACGCTCATCGGCGCCCGCTGGAACTGATGAACACGCCAGCGCCAAGAGAGCCGCCGTAGCTTTTGCGCATCAAGGACATATACTCCAATCCGATCTGAACGGCCTGCTTTTTTGCATGCGAGCGCAGGAACCGGTTACTGTTTTCCGCTTCGATTCGATAAGTTTTCCGCGCTTAGCCGGTTCGACTTTTCCACTTAAGTGTTCCAAAGCGGGGCGCGGCGCGACAAGAGTAATAAACCTTAGACCAGAAAAACAATCTCCGTATGCTTTCCAGGTGTTATTAGCTGTTAGCGTGGCATTAAGAGTTCTTGACGGATGCCGCCCGACTTATGCTTTTAACAGTCTTTTCACAAACTGTTCATTCGTCATTCACCTCAGGAAGTTTAAGCTTTCATCCATAGGCGACATAATAGAAATACGAACGGAGAATCGCATGGATCCATTGATGCGCAAATGTCAGCTGGCAATTTTGTTTATGCTATTTTTTCTGATCGAGTTCGCAGGCGCGCCGGCTTGGGCGCAGGGGCCACATAATTTGATTTTGTTTATCCCGGACGGTTTGCGTCCGGGAAGTGTGAATCCAGCCACCACTCCGACGCTCGCTCGCGTGCGTGATCAAGGAGTGGAATTCACCAATAGCCACTCAGTGTTTCCGACCTTGACGATGGTTAATTCGGCAGCCATGGGAACCGGGCATTTCCCCGGCGATACGGGTAACTTTGGCAATACTATTTACACTGGTTTTCCAGTGGCAAGCGCGAATGCCAGCGTGGTTCCGATGGTTGAGAACGATGCGATTCTCGGCGAAATCAATGCTCATTTCGGTGGAAATTACCTGAACGAAGAAACCTTGCTTGCTGCGGCTCGCAAAGTGGGATTCTTGACGGCAGCGGTAGGTAAAGTCGGCCCAGCGGCGATTTATGACGTGAGCGAACGATCGGGCGAACAGACGATTGTAATCGACGATCTCACCGGCCGACCCGGAGGTCTCCCGGTCAGCACTACCATGCTCGACGCGCTCCAAGCGGCCATGTTACCTAACCAAGCTCCGGCTCGAGGTGATAATAGCAAAGTCGGTGACGCGAAAACTCCTGGGACAAACGCGGCAAATATTGTTCAGCAGCGCTACTTCGCCGATGTCACGACGAAATCAATATTGCCGATGTTCAAAGCGGCGGGAAAGCCATTTGTGCTGGTATTCTGGTCGCGCGATCCGGACGGCACGCAACATAACCAGGGAGATAGCTTGAATCAGCTCGTGCCCGGAATCAACGGTCCGACATCGCAAGCCGCAGTTAAAAACGCCGATGATAACTTGGCCGCGATTCTAAATACTCTTAAAGCCATTGGGCTCGACGCGACGACCGATGTGATTGTTGCTGCTGATCATGGCTTTTCGACGATTTCCAAAGACAGTCAAACCAGCGCGGCATCCAAGATCAATTACCAGGATGTCCCGTCAGGCCAGCTGCCGCCGGGTTTTGTCGCCATCGACATCGCCAAGAGGCTTAGTTTTCCGCTTTTCGATTCCGACGCGAAGTCTGCGCCGATCGATTTCAACGCCGGTCAACATCCGAGCAAAGGCAACGGTCTCATAGGCGCTGATCCATTGTCGCCCGATGTTGTTGTTGCCGCCAACGGCGGCGCGGATCTGGTTTATTTGCCCAAACCAAACGCCAAAGAATTGGTTGGCCAAATTGCCGACATGCTGCTCGGACAAGATTACGTCAGCGGCTTGTTTGTCGACGACTCGCTCGGCAGCGTACCGGGAACTTTGCCGTTGAGCTCGATCAATTTCAAAGGTTCCGCAATAACTCCGCTGCCCGCGATCGTCATCAACTTTCGTTCCTTTGCGGCGGGTTGCGGCGAGCCTTTGATGTGCGGCGTAACCGTTGCGGACCACACGCTGCAACAGGGGCAAGGCATGCACGGTAGCTTTAGCCGGGCCGACACGAGTAACTTCATGGCTGCCATCGGTCCGAGTTTTCGCTTGAGGTTTGTGAATCCAGCGCCTGCCAGTAATGCCGATATCGGTATGACGGCCGCGCATATCCTCCGGTTGGAACTCCCAAAGAAAGGCAGCCTCGTCGGCCGAATTCTCTCCGAGACGCTCAAGGACGGCGCAAGAGATTTGCCTAGAATTAAGCACTTAACGCGGATCTCCTCGGCGGCTGCCAACGGACTCCAGACCGTCTTGCAACTTCAAATCGTCGGCGACAATATGTATTTCGACGCCGCCGGGTTTCCCGGTCGCACCGTGGGATTCATGCAACCAGCCAAAACAACCAACGGCCAGTATGTCGTCAGACCCGCGCCGTCAGCGACGGTGAAAAAGCCAACCTGAATGTCCTGCTAATTTGCCTGCACCCGCGTTTTTAGTGCACACCATCCATTTAACAAAAAGTTCATATTTTCGTAACACTCTACTCGACGTCGAGCGCTAGAAGGGCTAGTCGCTGACCGGAAGCGTAGCGTCAAATGTTTTTCGGTGTGCTTGGCTGCGGCGACTAGGAAGCCGGTTCTTATGGATGCGAATGCTTATATCAATCGTGAATTGTCCTGGTTGGAATTTAACCGCCGCGTTCTCGAAGAAGCGAAGGACGAAACCGTTCCGTTGCTGGAGCGGGTGAAGTTTCTCGCCATCTTCAGCTCGAACCTGGATGAGTTTTTCATGGTCCGCGTGGCGCGGCTCAAGAGGATGATCTTGGACGGTGACCAAAGCGTCGATCCCGACGGTTTGACGCCGGATGAAACTTTGTCTGCCGTCTCTAAACGAGTCCACGAATTGGCCGAAGAACAACACCATTGTTTCCTGCACACGATCATGCCGCAACTGACCAAGGAAGGAATCCATCTGGTTCACCCGGACGAGATGAGCGGCGAGCAAGAGCGGTTTTTGGAGGAATACTTTCATCGCACGCTGTATCCCATCGTGACGCCCCTGGCCATCGATCCAGGTCATCCTTTTCCTTACCTGGCCAATCGGTCTTTATGTTTGGTCGTGTCCTTGCGCGCAACCGGTGCATCGCGATTGCCGCACACGGATCTGTCGATCGTCCATATACCCGCCCAAGTCGCGCCGCGCTTCATTCCTCTTCCGGCCCGGGATGGCCAGCACGCCTTCATGCTGCTCGAAGATGTCTTGGGTCACTACTTGCCGCGGCTCTATCACGGGTTCGAAATTGTTTCTTGTCACGCCATTCGGGTGACCCGCGACGCCGATTTCGGCATCGCGCGCCGAGATGAAGATCTGTTGATGACGATTGAGCAGGGGATCCGTGACCGGCGCATGGGTGTCGCGGTCCGGCTGCAATATGATCCGGCGTTGCCAAAGGAAATCGTCGCCCAGCTGGTCGAAGAATTGGAGCTTGGGATCGAAGATCTTTACCCGGGGGCCGGCTTTACAGCGTTCACCGACTTATTTCAACTCTACGCCGCGGTGAATGTGCCTAGATTGAAAGATCGGCCGCGCGTGGCGCTCTCCGTGCCGGCTTTCGAGGACGCGCCGGATATCTGGAGCGCGATGCGCAGCGGCGACGTCTTGGTGTTTCATCCCTATCAGACCTTCGATGCGGTCACTCGTTTCGTCGAAGAAGCAGCCAAGGACCCGAAAGTTCTCGCGATCAAGATGACGCTCTATCGCGTCAGCGCCTCGTCGCCGATCGCCCAAGCGTTGGCCCGCGCCGCGGAAGCAGGCAAGGAAGTGTCTGTTCTAGTCGAGCTGCAAGCGCGCTTCGACGAGGAAGCCAACATCACCTGGGCGCGCGCTTTGGAAAAAGTTGGCGCCCATGTCGTCTACGGCATGGTCGGGTATAAGACCCACTGCAAAATCTGTCTCGTGGTGCGCCAGGAAGCTGACGACATTCGACGTTATTGCCACCTCGCCACCGGGAATTACAATGTTCGTACGGCCGGCGTCTACAGCGATCTCGGTCTTTTCACTTGCCGCGATGCTTTCGGCCAGGACTTGACTGAACTTTTCAACTTACTCACCGGCTACACCCGTCCGCAGAAATTCAATCATCTCCTGCTGGCGCCGGTCGCGCTGAGAGAGCAGTTCTTGGCGCGGATCCGAAAGGAGGCAGATCACGCCCGCACCGGACAACCTGCGAGCATCATCGCCAAGGTGAATAGCCTGATCGATCCGGCCGTGATCGATGAACTTTATATGGCAAGCCAAGCCGGTGTGCAGATTGAACTGCTCGTGCGCGGCATGTGCAGTTTGCGGCCGGGACTGCCCGGAATCTCAGAACGTATCCGCGTACTTTCCATCGTTGATCGTTACCTCGAACACGCCCGGATCTTTTATTTTCAGAACGGCGGCGAGCCAATTTTTCTGTTAGCCTCGGCTGATTGGATGCAGCGCAATTTCGACCAACGCGTGGAGATCGCTTTTCCGATTCTCGATCCCGTACTGCAAAAACGTCTCAAAGACATTCTCGACACCCAGCTCTGCGATAATATCAAAGGCTGGTGGATGCACCCGGATGGGAGTTATCTACGCACGCCAACCGATGGCGGCGCCCCTCTGCGATCTCAAGATCGATTATACGAATTGGCCGCCTCCGCAACCTAGGAGGCCGTCTGCTCAACAACCATCGTCAATCAACCACGAGCTAATTATTAGCGATCTCGAAGATCGTCGTAGTGTTACTTACCTCGTGGGAGACCACTAGCATACTTTTCCGTTCGGACTGTCGTCCTTTTTAATAACATAAGACCTTGCATCGATATCGAGTTCCTTGGCGCCACTCGTCAAAAGCCGTCAACGCGAGACCTTGCGCTGGGCCTCTGGAATGATCCGGCGCAACCACATTTGACGACCTTCGCCATTGAATGGCCGCGAGTCTGAAGAGCTACGGCTAACAGTAAATGAACAAATGATTAAGAATCGGTAAATCGCCGTCGCGATTCAACTCAACAAAGATCGTGCTCCGCTGCGTCGAATCTTCGCGAGGGCCATTACTCGTGCGACAGGGATTGGAGCGGAAGCGGCGATGATCGATTGTCAAGTTTCCGACTGGGAGTTCGTTTCACCGGAAATTTCTGTAGATCTTTCCGAATTCTCTCGGGACTCAAGTCCAGCATGATGCAGATCGTCTCAAAGGAAAACAGGCGCTCCGTATGTTCTTCGAAAAACCAACGCTCAGCCTCCTTGAAGAAAGAGTTGCCCGAGAGGAAATGTTTTCTATAAGTCGCAATAGCGTCCTTCAAAACCGCCAGTAACAACTCCTTTTCCGGTTGCGAATATCGCCACCGAGACGGGGCATCGTCGTTTGGCGCCGGGACCTCGTCCGGCGCAAAGGATTGCAGAGAAAACCTTTGTTCCATCGAAATATCCTTCCGTCTTGAATTCGAAGTGATCCGACGTTTTGACTTTTCGCCTTCGTTGATTGCCCGACAGAATTGCCCCCTTACGTAAGGACTCTGTTGCAATTTTGTGAAGCGATCGTGAAGAAAAGTGTCCCGTCGCTTCAGCTGTTTCCAGGTAAACGGTCGGTCTGCACATTGGTGTTGCGGTGGTCACTCCCGTGGTGAACGAGTTCGAACTGCGCAGCAAACCCATCCGTGTCGCCGTTGACGGCCGACGATAAAGCGAGAAAATGTCTTCTACCGAGCTACGGACGCACGCCGACTTAGTTCATCAGCTCTTTACCGATATTTTTCCGAACTGTCATCGCGGCTTAAAGCCGCGGGCGTAGCGTGTTGTCGTTTCGAGGTGAACCCATCAAGCCGCAACAGGAATTCACAAAAGGAGGAATTATCATGTTTGAAAGCGTGAGATTCTTAATCTGCTGCGTGATTCAGAGCGGCGATTGCCGTGTCCTTAAGTTTCGCGGCGGCGGTGCCGTCTGCGGTCGCTTCTGACATCCTCGTCGCGCGCCACGGTGGTTCGGGCAAGCCGGATGACAACGAGTTCAACATTATCGAGCTTGATAAACCGCTAGCCAACGGCGGGAAATAGTTGTGCTTGAGGTCAGATCCAAACCAGCCAATGACGCCGCCGAGCCGATTAGGTTCATCGAAAGATCATTTGGTGGTGACCAACCAGTAACAATGCGCGCTTACCATGCGTTCGATTCGTGCCGCGAGTCGATGGGGGCGCGTTTTTCTCAAACGGCTCCCCACCTGGGTTCAGGCAGAAGACAGTCGAGAAGCAAAAAGCGAAAGGGGAGATGCCATCGTGCGGGAAAATATTGAGTTAATCGCATGGCTGTTTCTCTGTGTCCTTTTTGAAATCGTCGGCACCATCGTTGTGAGCGTTTACGGCTAGACGAATGTACGTCGTTTGTCCGAGATCGGTTCGTTATCAACAACTGAATTTCAACCGGGAGGTAATGCTATGCAGGTACAAGTTCTCCAAAAAATCAACTCGAGGAGCATTTTCCGTTTGCTGAAATTGCTCGTTTGTTTCGTCGCAATTTCGATTCTAGCCCATGACATAGGCTTGGCAGCTCAGGCAAGCAGGAAACCAAGTGGCGCCTGCCAGATCAAGTCGGCGCGCGGTAACATTCAGCATGTCATTTACCTCATTTTCGACAACGTGCATTTCCTGCGCGACAATCCGAATGTGCCTTCCGACCTTGAGCAGATGCCGAACCTGCTCAATTTTATTCGAAGCAACGGGACGTTACTCACAAATAATCACACGGTCCTGATCTCGCACACAGCGAACGGGATCCTGACGAACCTCACCGGAATGTATTCAGATCGGCACGGGCAATCCGTCGCCAATTCGTATCGGTACTTCAAGGCCGACGGAACAACCGCTTCTTCGTCCTCGTTCAAGTACTGGACCGATCTCGTCGACGATACGGGAGCGCCTCCGGCCGATCCGCTCCCGAACATGGTGAATGCCGACAGCGGCGCGCCCAAAAACGCACCCGCGCCTTGGGTGCCGTACACGCGTGCCGGCTGTGATTTCGGCGCCGTTGCGCTGGCGAACATCGTTCTCGAAAATACCAGCACCGGTGCGAATGGAGATATCACAAAGGTTTTCGGGGCGGGTTCGCCAGAGTTTACCGAAGCGCTGGCATCGAATGCCGCGGCGGCGAACACTGCGGTGCGAAACCTTGCTCAGACGGACTTTGTCGGTCTCGCGATCCACTGCGGCCAAGGCGGCGGCATCTGCGCCGGCAACGCACACGCGCGCCCCGATCTCCTGCCCGATGAATCGGGCGGCTACAATGGTTTCCTGGGGCTCTTCGGAGCGAAGTACGTCAATCCTGCAATCAACGGCGGCAGCGGGGTCGTGAACAATCTCAACAGCGAGCCGATCACGGACCAGTTCGATCAGCCGGGGTTTCCGGGCTTTGATGGGCTGTTCGCGAGCACGACCCTTGCCTATATCGCGCAGATGCAGGAGGCCGGGATTCCCATCACGTTTGGTTACATCTCGGACGCGCATGACCAGCACGGAAAAGCGGGCGAAATCCACGCGACCCGCGGCCCGGGCGAAGCGGACTACGTGCAGCAGTTGAAGAACTACGACGAGGCGTTCGGCAAGTTCTTTGAACGGCTGGCTAAGGCCGGGATCGACAAGAGCAACACCCTGTTTGTCTTTACCGTCGAGGAGGGTGACCACTTTGTCGGCTCGCAGCCAACCAACCCCAATTGCGATGGCGTCAACACGCCGTGCACATATAGTTTGGTCGGCGAAGTCAACGGCAACTTGACCGGTTTGCTGGCGACCCAACAGGAGATTACGACGCCATTCACCGTTCACGCAGACATGGCGCCGACGATCTACCTCAACGGCAATCCGTCGCGAAATAGTTCCGTCGCGCGCGCCTTCGGCCGCGCCGTCTCCAAGCTTACAGCGGTCAACCCTTACACGGGCCAGACGGATAACATGACGGTCGCCCTTGCCGACCCGGTCGAAATGGATCTCTTGCACATGATCACCGCCGACCCGCAGCGAACGCCGACGTTGGCGATGTTCGCCCAGCCGGATTATTTCCTGTTTACGGGCGCGGCGAACTGCACTGCGCCCTGCATCACGGTGCCGACGACTCCGCCAACGTCCACGTTCGCGTGGAACCACGGCGGAATCCAGCCGGAGATCGCCACCATTTGGCTAGGGCTCGTCGGGCCGGGT
>Ga0114129_10016392_pt1 | contig 10548 bp, 8 predicted proteins | sample RhiMetdeltSRZDD1_FD_80071 | JGI IMG/M metagenome (GOLD analysis project Ga0114129, IMG submission 80071) | Populus rhizosphere microbial communities from Tennessee, USA - Rhizosphere MetaG P. deltoides SRZDD1 (version 2) (version 2) | ecosystem: Host-associated > Plants > Roots > Rhizosphere >... | reverse complement strand
GACCGATTGCTCGAACAGCGGAAACGAGCTGCGCGTCAGCCGCATCGCCACATACGCCACCGCGATGGCCCCCGCAGCAGCGGCCATGCCCCGGGTCGCACCCGGAGCGCGGGTCCACCATGCCGCCAGGATGACCGGCACGATGACCAGGCCCTGCTCCTTGAAACCGATGGCCACGAGTGTGAGAGCAATAATCACAGGCGCGTGCCAGATGCGCGGCGCCTGGTTCAACAGCATCCACACGAGCAACGCGAGAGGCATTCCCACGATCGTGTAGCTGAGCGGGATCTCGAGGTTGTCACGGAATCCTCTGCTGCCGATGAGTACGGCGACGGCCAGGGCCGCCGCTGCAGCGTCCAGAGGGGTCCTGGGCCGAAGGTGGCAGATAAACAGGATGACGAGGAGGATGACGGGAACGATGTGAAGCAGCTTGATCGCGGCGAGCGTCGCGTCCAGGTGGCCGGCGTTGTTCCAGAGAGCGGACAACGTCAGATAGAACAGCGGTCTGTAGTACGAGGTCTCCGGAATCAGGAAGCGTGAAGGGTGCTGCTGCCTCGCCACGTCCTCGAAGAGCGCAACGGCCTCGCGCACCGGGAACGGTGTGCGCCACAACGTGACGCACAGGATCACGAGGACGGGCGCCGAGACCGCCAGCACCGCGGCCGTCCATGCAAACGGCCGATTGCGATCGATCGAATCTCCTGTGGCGTTCATGCTCGATGTGCTCGCAGAGTCTATTGCACCGCAACCGTCGGGAGAAACCGCGGCGGGCGACGCTTGGTCGTGGCCTGTTCGTACGCGTACGCCAACCCGATCAACTTCGCCTCACTCCACGCCGTCCCCATGAACGAAATTCCAATCGGGAGGCCGGAGATCTCGCCGGCTGGCACCGTGACGTTCGGATAGCCCGCCACCGCTGCCAGCGGCGAGCTCGCGCCCAGCACATGGTCGCCGTTCACGTGGTCGATCGGCCACGCCGGGGCGCCGGTGGGCGCCACGATCGCGTCGAGCTTGAACTTCTTCATCGTCGCGTCGAGGCCGTCGGTCCGCGACAGGGTGTGGCAGGTCGCGTGCGCCTGGCGATAGGCAGGCGACGTCAGCGGACCCTTCTCCTCGGCCATCAACATGATGTCCTGCCCGAAGTAGGGCATCTCGCGGTCCTTGTGCTCCTCGTTGAACGCGATGATCTCCTTGAGCGAGCGCACTCGCACGGACGGACGCGCGGCCAGGTATGCATTCAGATCGGTCTTGAACTCGTAGAGCAGCACGTCGAACTCGCACGAGTCGAGCTGATCGACGGTCGGGACGTCGGCCGGATCGACGATCACGGCGCCGCGCGCCTTCATGTCCTCGATGGCTGCCTCCGCGAGACGATCCGCAGCGGGGCTGTAGCCGAAGTATCGTTTGCGGGCCACACCAATCCGGGCGCCGCGCAGCGCATCGCGGTTCAGCGCCTTCCTGTAGTCAGCGGTGTGTCCGGATCGCCTCGTTTCGGGGTCGCGTGGATCCGGGCCAGCTAGCGCGGCGAGCAGCGCCGCCGCATCCGCCACGGTTCTCGCCATCGGCCCCGCGGTGTCCTGCGAATGAGCGATCGGCACGATTCCCGAGCGGCTCACGAGACCAATCGTCGGCTTGATCCCGACCAGGCCCATCGCTCCCGCGGGGCAGACGATCGATCCATCCGTCTCGGTCCCCACCCCGACGGCGGCGAGGTTCGCGGAGATCGCCGCGCCCGTCCCGGAGCTCGATCCGCAGGGATTCCGGTCGAGCACGTACGGATTCTTCACCTGGCCGCCGCGCGCGCTCCAGCCGCTGGTCGATTTGGTGGAGCGGAAGTTTGCCCACTCGCTCAGATTGGTCTTGCCGAGGAGCACCACGCCGGCGGCCCGCAGGCGCTGGACGATGAACGCGTCGCGCGCCGCGATCGATCCATCGAGGGCGAGGGATCCGGCGGTCGTCGCCATGCGGTCCGCTGTGTCGATGTTGTCCTTGATGAGGATCGGAATCCCATGGAGCGGACCGCGCGGACCTTTCGTGCGCCGCTCCGCATCCAGCATGTCCGCGATGCCGAGCGCGTCGGGATTCACTTCGATGACCGACCGGAGGGTCGGGCCGGACCGATCGATCTGCTCAATCCGTTTCAGATAGAGCTCCGCGAGCCCTCTCGCCGTGTAGCGGCCCGACTGCATCCCCTGCTGCAACTGCTCGATGGTCGCCTCTTCGAGCTCGAACGACGCCGGCGCCTGCGCCGGCGGCACGAGAAGGGCCGCGATGAGAGCGATCGGCACGGAAGATCTCATGACGCGAGAGCGTAACATGCGAGGGCCGCAGAAATTTACCTCGTCGTCGCCTGGTACCCCGTCTCTCGTTACAAGCGATACGTAGAGTCACCGTGATGGTCGGACTCCAAGGACCTTTCGGGCGACGTGCGTTACGCGGAAAAGAACGTCCCGCTGCTCGTCGCGCGAGGGGCGCGCGCGTTTCTCGAGTACGCGCCGATGCGACCCTTCGATGTGCGCGAATCGCAGCGCGTCTACCGGCGGTACAGCTACGGCCCGCTGCTCGAGCTCTTCGTGCTCGACATGCGGTCGTACCGCGGTCCCAATTCGGCCAACCTGCAGACCGCGCGCAGCGAAGCGACCGCGTTTCTCGGTCGCGAGCAGTTGGATTGGCTGAAGAGGGGTCTGCGGCACTCACGCGCTGTGTGGAAGGTGGTGGCCGCCGACATGCCGATCGGTTTGAACGTCGGTGACGGCGTCACCCCCGAGGGCCAGTTACGCTGGGAGGCCATCGCCAACGGCGAATCCGGCGCGGCGAAGGGCCGTGAGCTGGAGTTCGTCGAGCTGTTCAGCTACCTCAAACGTCGACAGGTGCGCAATGTCGTGTGGCTGACCGCCGACGTTCACTATTGCGCTGCGCACTATTACGACCCCGCGAGGGCGGCGTTCCGGGATTTCGATGGTTTCTGGGAATTCGTGTCCGGTCCGCTCAACGCCGGCAGCTTTGGCCCCAACACGCTGGACGGCACGTTCGGACCTCAAGTCGTGTTTTTCAAGGCGCCACTGCCCGGGCGGGCCAATCTGTCGCCTTACAGCGGATTGCAGTTCTTCGGCGAGGTGAACATCCATGCGCACAGCGCCGAGATGACGGTCGATCTCCGCGACATCAACGGACTGTCGGTGTTCAGCAAGACATTGCAGCCGCGAATGTACTGAGCTCGCTCGTGTTCGGTGGCATCGACGGGATGTGGTGGTGGGCGGTATGCTTGCAGCGTCATGGTTCTCGGGGCAGGACCGCCGCCCGCCTTGTGTTCCTGTTGGCATGCGTCGTTGCACCCCATCTACATGTCACGAGATCGTTCACCGCTCGGACAGGTGATGCCCGTGCGGTAGCACACGACCGTCCCCCAGGCTCGTCGCTGTGCCTAAAGCACACGCGCCATTGCACTTGTCGCTGAAGACGGCGGAAGATTGTCCCTCGTCAAGGACAGAGTCACCTCCTTGCCCCGTTTACGAAGTGTTTCGGCAGCGTCCACAAGCGTTTCGCCGCAGTTTGGCCGGGCACCGTGGCCGTCCAGGGTGCACAATACTCGGCGCGCCCCGAGGATGTAATACCGGCGTTTCTGCTTCGAGGGGTACTATGTCGCGTTACAACGACTGGAGAACAAAGATGACCCACAAGACATTGGCGTCGGTCTTCGTCGCATCCATGTGCCTCGCACTGGTGCTGGCCCCCTCGGCGTTCACCCGCCTGACTGCGCAGGCGCGGCAGGCACCCGTCTTCCAGGTGGACCCGACCTGGCCTGTCCTTCCCAACAACTGGGTTCTGGGAACCGTCACCTCGGTGACCGTCGGGCCCGACCAGCATGTCTGGATCATTCATCGTCCGCGTACTGTGCCGGAGGCCAACAGGGCCCAGGCTGCGCCGCCGGTGCTGGAATATGACGCTGCCGGGAAATTTGTGAAGGCGTGGGGCGGTGACGGCAAGGGGTACGACTGGCCGTCGGCCGAACACGGCATCTCAGCCGACTACAAGGGGAATCTCTGGTTGACGGGGAGCGGTCCGAGTGGTGGCGGCCCAGGCGCGACGCAGGACAACATGATCTTGAAGTTCTCCCGCGATGGAAAGTTTCTCCTGCAGGTAGGGGGACGAAACCAGCCGGGCGGGAACAAGGACACGAAGAACTTCGAGCGCGCGACCGACATCGACGTGTACAAGAAGACCAACGAGGCGTTCATCTCCGACGGCTACGGCAACCGTCGCGTGATCGTGCTGGACGCCGACACCGGAGCCTTCAAGCGTATGTGGGGTGCGTTCGGCCGTCCGCCCGATGACGATCCGCCGGCGCCCGCCCGCCCGGCCGCGGCACCCGGTGGCGCCGCTGCAGGGGGAGCCGCGCCAGCAGCAGCTGCTGCCCCGCCATCGACGCCGGAGGGGTCGCCGCGCTTCGCGAATCCCGTGCACGGCATCAAGGTATCGAACGACGGGATGGTGTACGTCTGCGATCGTACCAATCGACGCATCCAGGTATTTGGCGTCGACGGGAAGTACGTGAATCAGGTCTTCATCAATCGCACTGAAGCCGTGTCGGCAGCCGGGCTCGCGTTCTCAGCCGACCCGCAGCAGACCTACTTGTACGTCGCCGACTACGGCAACTCCCATGTCGTCGTCGTCAACCGGAAGACCCTCGAGGTCCTCTATCAATTCGGCAAGCGCAGCGCCGGCCCCGGCGACTTCCAGGGCATTCACAATCTGGCCACCGATTCCAAAGGCAATCTGTACACCGCGGAGGTCGCCCCGGGGAACCGAGCGCAGAGATTTGTGCTCAAAGGGATCTCGACGCCGCCGACCACCACGCAGTAGCCTCGACGAGATCACGCACGTTGTCTCACTGCGATCCTCGGATGCAGGATTGCGGCTGTCTCACTGCGGCAGAGGTGTGGTCGACGCGAAGCCGAACTGCACCTCTGATCAATCAACGATGTGCATGGAGGCCGTGGTTCGCCTCGCCAGGGGTTCGGAATCGTGCCTCGAACGCTAACGATGCGCCCCGTCATCGACCTTCCCGGCCCAGAGCCGCTGTTGGTCCTCCGGCAGCATCGAGAGCAGATTCCGGATTGCATCCGGCGTCGGACCGATCCGGTACTGATAGATGTACCGCTCCAGGTTGGCGGGCACGGCATCGTCCGGAATCCGCGCGCCGTGGGCTCCCGCCGAGTTCAGCAACACGAGCATGCTGTTGCGGCGAAAGGGCACGTCGACGGCCACCCGGCAACGTCGCTCGTCGATCCAATGCGGCCACGTCCCAGGCGCGGGTTCGTCATCGTCGACGACGAACAACTGCGTACCCCACGCCTCGCTGTCGCCTTCACGCACCAGATACCACAAACAGGTCAAGAACCCCCATTTCGGATCGCGATGCGGGCTGATGTAGTAGCCGCGGCCGCGCCGCATGATTCGGCCCTCGCTCGCGTGAAACTTCACCGGGGGCCCAAGCGGGTCCGCTGCCAGTTGCGGCCAGTGTCTGGAGATCCACGCTTCGAGCGGTCCCCGGAATTTCCGCACCACAGCGGGCTGGATTATCCGCTGCACGACGCGGTAAACGGCGAAGTTCCAGACCCGCCGGCTGTAGAGGGGCGCCACTTCCAGCGGCACCCGGAGTTGCTGCTCGTTGATTGGAGAGTCGCCGAACATCTCGATCGGTGGGATCCCGCTGACGAGCGCCTCGTAGAAATCGTCGGGGAACAGATCCTTGACGATGACATACGGAAACGGATCGAGCCGGAGGTCGGCGTGGGCGATCGCCGCCGTGACGTGTTGGGCGATGCGCCCTTCGTCCAGCACCGACGGGAGACCGTCCAGCGCGCACATGCGTTGTGCGTCTGCCAGCATGATCGCGCGAAGCTGTGACTCACGAACTACGAGGACGCCGACCTGTTGTTGAAGCGACCGCAGCGCTTCATCCAGCCCGCAAAGGTGCTCGAGAATCGGAGAGATCCTCACCTCCACCCGTCGCTGCGCGGCTGCCAGCTCCTTCGCCTCGCGCTTGAGCTCGCGAGCGCTCGTGTCGAGCCGATCGACCGCTCTCTCCGCTCGGGCGAGCGTACGCGGACGCATCACTTCGAAGAGCGCGCCAAGCCTTCCCCACATGGCGTGTTGGCCAGCAATACGGCGACCAGCGAACCTCCGTCTCCCAACTGATTCGTTCGGAATGAGATACGAAGAATTCACGATGGCGTATCGTTGGATATTTCTGCCACACTTGAAGGCGGCTGCCTCACGATCCGGAATGCGTCCGCGGCCCACGTCGCCGCGACACGGGTTGACCGCCGCTCATTCGGGTACTCCGCCCGCTCGACTGCCAGAGATTGTCCCCACGCGAATGGCAGCCTGGCTCCCGCCTCAAGGACGCCGGTGCTCGCTGGCGTGAGGTCCCCCTTCAGACGCCTGATGGGCGACGGCAAACTTCGGCACGATAAAACATGCCGCAGGGTCTATACGCCCGCAGGGACGCCACGAGCGCAGATGAGCTGGCGATGGTATGATGCGGCGAAAACAACCCTCACACGTGAACACATCGCGCATCGCAATCATCACCGCGCTGCTGGCGTGCGGCGCCGTGGCTCGCGACACGAGCGGCCAGGAGCTAGCGTTTTCGCTCTTCGAGCGCTATCTGCGGTCCCTGCAGCAACAAGCCCGCATTCCCGGTCTCTCAGCGGCCATCGTGCACAACCGAAGCGTTGTGTGGGACCACGGCAACGGCCTGCAGGATGTCGAACGCCGCCTAGCCGCCGCGCCGGACACGCCGTATCCGATAGGCGACATCACGCAGACCTTTGCCGCTACGCTGGTCCTTCAGTGCGCCGAACGCGGACATCTGCGCATCAACGATCGGATGCAACGGTGGGCACCATTGTTCGCTGACCCGGCTGCGCTCGTGCGTCAGATCGCCAGCCACACCTTCTCTGAGGGCCGCTTCGGCTACGACCCACTTCGTTTCATCGGGCTCACTGACGTCGCGGCGCAATGCCAGGGGCTGCCGTACCGCAAGGCGTTGGCGCAGGAGATTCTGGATCGTCTCGGGATGGTCGATACTGTGCCAGGTCAAGATCTCGCCAGTCCAACACGAGCCGATCAACGGCTGTTCGATGCCACAACCCTCGAACGGTACGCGACCGTGCTGCAACGGCTGGCGGTGCCGTACATGATCGACACCAAGGGCAACCCCCGGCCGTCGAAAGATCCAGTCACGTCGATCACGGCGGCCAGCGGTCTCATATCGACCGTGCGGGAGCTTGCGCGTTTTGCCGTGGCACTTGACGCCGGTGTGCTAGTGCATACCGACACGCTGGCAACCATGTGGACGAACACGGTCTCCCCGACCGGATCCGTCGCGCCCATGGGCTTCGGCTGGTTCGTCCAGACCTACAACGGTGAACGGCTCATCTGGCACTTCGGCCTGCTACGTGGCGCCGCTTCGTCCTTGATACTCAAGGTGCCTGGCCGCGACATGACCCTGATCCTCCTGGCCAACAGCGAGGGACTGAGCGCACCGTTTGCACTCGAGAGCGGCGACGTCACGCGATCGCTGTTCGCCCTCGTGTTCTTGCGAATCTTTGTCGGTTGACGCGAGGCGAATCGCCATCGCACCCCGTTGTATGGACTGCGGCTCGGCCTCTGGCGCTTCCTCGCTGGGAATGTCATCTCCGACCTCAGAGCGCCCGAACGCACTCGCGAAGTGGCATGACACGACCCTCGGGCGACGAAGGCCGCCATGCCCTTTCCAGCGATATATCACACCAGTCGAGCGCGGCACGCCTTTGCGTATCACGGGGAGATTCAGCCGCCGCGGTGCTTCGACGGCATCGTCGATCTGACCAGTGAGGCGACACTCTACACGTGTGGCAGAAATACCCACCACCGGCCAGCCCTGTGCTCCTTTGTAACTCGTTCTGACAAGACTGCTTGCGAGACGAACGTTCGCTGGTCGCCGTATTGCTCCGCGACCGTTTCATGCAAAGACGCGAGAATCGGACCTCTATGCCCTCGCCCGTAGAATTCGGGATGACGCTTACCCGCCTCGGTCTGCTCCTGCTCACGATGGTAGTGCCTGCGTGTGGCGGTGGCGCACCCGAAGAAACCGTCACGCGCACGCCTCGAGAGCAACAGCCCGCGCAGCCGGCGCCGCGGCCACCAGCCGTGGACGTCACAGGTCCCGGCCAGATCGTCGGTTTCGTGTTCCAAGACACGAACCGGAACGGCACATTCGATGCGAATGACACCCGGATGGCGCAATTGACCGTTGTCCTGACCAATCCCTCCACGGCCCAGCGAATTCGGTCGGCGAAAACCGGTACGGACGGCAGCTTTCGGTTGGAGAACCTGGCGGCCGGCGAGTACCGCGTGACGCTCGAGATCCCGGAGGGATTCGAACGCACGAACGATCATTCATTCGTGCTCGCTGTGAACACTGACGGAACGGCGCGGGAGGTGCAGTTCGGCATCGCGCGGAAGAAGCCCTGAGACGCGAGTATTCTCGCCGGCATCGAAGCTGCCGGGAGTGGATCAACCCGCGATTCGGAACCGACGCGGAGATCTCCAGGGGAACATCAGCTCCGACGTGACCCCGCCTTTCCTTCACCTTCGCGAACCTCCTGCTGCGGACGCACGCGAACCGGTTCGGCGATCTTCCCTTCAGCATGGAGCCAGCGGCGGAACGCATTCAGGCCGCGCAACCAGCAGTTGCACGAGACGGGCTTCCCTCCGCGTTCACGCAGATGCACGACGAAGTGTTGAAGGTCGGCCCGTGTCAGCACGGGTGTCTCAGGTGGCCGCGGCGGTGCCGTCGCCTGCGAGCGCACGAACGCCTTCCACGCGGTCACGCACTAATCGCGCGTCTTCGGCGTGATGTTGTGGATCATGGTCGTGCTGACGTCAGCGTGCCCGAGGAGTTCGTGAGGTGACGACGTAGATCCCAGGCGGAAGACCGTCTCCGGGCTGTAGCCGCGCCGCGTCGGTACGGTTCTTCACGCGCCCGAGCTGTGGGAGATCGCTGCCGCGATGTTGCCCATGTCGACTGGAGCTGTGGGAGATGGCACTCGGTACGTTGCCCACGTCCTCCGGTGTGTTGCCGGGCACCTACTGGCCGTTACCCGGTCCCACTTGGTACGTTTCTTAACGCCCTCGCGGTGTGGGAGATGGCACTCGGCGCGTTGCCCACGTCCTCCGGCGTGTTGCCGTGCGCCTGTCGGCCGTTACCAGGTCGTACTTGGTACGTTTCTTCACGCGCCGCGGGTGTGGGAGATGGCACTCGGCACGTTGCCCACCTCGTCTGGCGCGTTGCCGGGCTCACCTTGGCTGTTGCCCGGCCGCACTCGCATGCGTCCCGTGTCGTCCAGGCTGTTACCCGCGCCCGTCTTGCACACTGTATTTCTTCCGCGCATGGGGGCAAACGGAGATTGTCCAACAGGCAGTCAATCGCGTGACTCCCGCGTTGGCGCACAACGTATCATCCGGCAGCTTCCAGCCGACGAAGGAGCTCACCGGTCGTCATCTTGGAACAGCGCGTTCGACGCGATCGGAGACGTCGTCCTCATCTCTGAGAATCGCTGCGATGGCATCGAACGGCGTGGAGCACGAGTCTCGTGAGAATTCGTAGCACGCCCGTTGCACAGGGCGCGGAAAAAGTGGTCGGGATGGCGGGATTCGTGCCCCATCGCGCCGCGCATCGTGCGCCGCGTGGCGTCTGAACACGCCATCCGGCCAAAGACCGAGCGAAGCGAGGGATTGGTCGGGATGGGATTCGTGCCCCGTCGCAGCGCGTATCACGCGCCGCGTGGCGCCTGAACACGCCATCCGGCCAAGACCCAGCGACGAGGGATTGGTCGGGATGGCGGGATTCGAACCCACGACCCCCTGACCCCCAGGCACCCCATGCGCCCGGCAGGTCATCGCCGCAACTCGCGAAGAAAATCGCGCCCACGTTCGCGGCGTTGGTCGGAGACAGATGGTCGAACGGATCGTAGCACGGGTTACCGAGCGGCGCATGTTCAGGCAGCCGCCTTCGTTCCTCCCACCCCGCCCCGGAAAAGAAAGTCGGGCCAGAACTGGCGCACGAGTCAACCGAGGTGACGGCATAATCTGCCATGCGTTCATGGATGCCGCTCGTCGTGACCGTCGTTGTCGCGGTGCTCACCGTGATCGCCAACGCGGTAATCAACACGACAATCAGGTTTGCGCCGAATGCAGCTACGGCTCGGAATGAGTTGAAGCGTTTAGGTTCGAAAGTGCTGCGCCGCCTTCTCGATGTCGCTAACCTCGTAGCGATCATCTACAACGTGACTCTGCCCGAGCCTATGAATGGCGTGCGGGTCTTCGGGATCGCCCTCGGTGTCGGGACAGTGTTCTTTGTCATTCTGTCGGCTTTCATCGTTCGAATGTTCGAGATGCTGTCCGATCAGCAGCGCAGAGTCCTGGAAATACTCGACAAACATGCGAACGGCATCACGGTCGTGGCAGAGTGTGTTGTTCAGAATATGAAGGCCACCG
>Ga0114129_10016391_pt1 | contig 10548 bp, 6 predicted proteins | sample RhiMetdeltSRZDD1_FD_80071 | JGI IMG/M metagenome (GOLD analysis project Ga0114129, IMG submission 80071) | Populus rhizosphere microbial communities from Tennessee, USA - Rhizosphere MetaG P. deltoides SRZDD1 (version 2) (version 2) | ecosystem: Host-associated > Plants > Roots > Rhizosphere >... | reverse complement strand
GCGTCGCCGCTGGCGTCGGTTTGGTCCTCGGCTTATTGATGCGCGGCAAATAACTACCCGGTGATGGCGGATCGAGGACCTACCCCGGACACGGGCGGCTCACCCGGCTTTTTCTCTTCACTCAGAGGGTTGCTGGCGATTTTAAGCTCCGCGTTGCACACCCGTCTGGAGCTCTTCGTCACCGAGCTCGAAGAGGAAAAGGAGCGGCTCAAGCAGACGCTGGTGCTGATGTTGTTGCTCTTCTTTGGCCTCAGTTTCGGTTTCATTCTCCTGAATATCTTCATCGTTGCAATATTTTGGCAGCAAGGCTGGATCGCAGCTATCGGCTGCTTGGCAGCGGCTTACCTCGCCATCGGCATAGTTGCCGCTCTTAAGCTTCGCGGCGCGTTGCTTCAACGCCCCGGGCTATTCCCCGCCACGTTGGCTGAGCTTGGTAAAGACCGCGACCACTTGAGGGCGTCGCCACGTGAATAGTCGTCTTCAAGAAATCGCCCGCCGCAAACAAATCCTCATCGACAAGGCCGCTCGTGAGCGCTACGAGCTTGGAAAGGTCTATGATAGCCTCCGCTTGCCTTTCGGTATGAGTGCTCCCCTTTTGGGAATCGTCCGAGTGCTCAAAACTCACCCGGTGATTACCGCAGGTCTATCGAGTCTTTTGGTGGGGGGCTATGCCAGTCGCTTGCTCAGGTCCGTGACTGAATTTTTGAAGCTTTGGCGCGTCGTACTTCCCATCTGGGTTTGGTGGAGCAAACTGGGCAAAGGGAAAATAGCGAGGCGAGAGTCCAAACAGTTCAAGCCATTCAAAATATTCAAATCGTTTCGATGGTTCAAGTAGTTCCAATCGCTCTTAAACGGCTTGAACGTTTTGAACGCGCTTCGCGTTGAACGGCTTGAACGCGCGGCGACTAGCCGCGATTCCTACTCCGTCCGCGCCCGTTCAGTTTTTCTCGGATCCGCAGCTCCGCTCGTTCCCGGCCCGTTGACGGTAATCGCCTGCACCACGCCAAGCGCGCTCTGTTCTCGTAGTGTGTGGCCACGCTGTTCCAAGGCTTTCCTCTGATCGCCAGCAATCTTTGCCTCGAAATACAACCGATCCGGCACCCACTGATGATGAATACGCTCGGCCTCCACCGCGGCTTTTACCGGCATACGAAAATCGACGATATTTAAAATCGCTTGCAGCGTCGCATTGATAATGCGCGGACCGCCGGCGGCGCCGACAATGAGCTCGGGGCGATTTCCATTCAAAATTATGGTCGGCGACATGCTGCTCAGCGGCCGTTTCTTCGGTTGGAGCGAGTTGGCCTCGTTGCCGATTAGTCCATAAACATTTCCGACGTCGGAATGGATGGCAAAATCATCCATTTCGTTGTTGAGCACGATTCCCGCGCCCGGCACAAGTAACTTAGAGCCGAATCGCGTGTTGACTGACTGCGTACAAGCCACGGCGTTGCCGAAGCGGTCGACAACGCTAAAATGCGTGGTTCCGCCTTTTTCAGCATGGTAGTTGTAATAACCATAAAACGTCGGCGGACGGGTTTTGTCCGACAGGATCCGGGCGCGAATCCACTCGGCGTAAGATTTTGCAGTGAGCTTACGAACCGGCACATGAACGAAATCCGGATCACCGAGAAACTGCGCGCGATCGGCGAAGGCGTGTTTCATGGATTCCGCGAGCAGATGAAGATAGTCCGCCGAGTTGTGTTCAAACCGGTCGAGTTTATAGCCTTCGAGGACGTTGAGCATTTCGAGAATGGCCACGCCGCCTGAGCTCGGCGGCGGCATGGTGATGACCGTATGATTGCGGTAGGAACCGACAAGCGGCTCGCGCCATACCGCCCTATAGTCTCTTAGGTCATTGAACATCATCACGCCGCCTTCTTTCTTGATCGTCTCGACGATCGCTTCGCCAATCCAGCCCTGATAAAAAACTTCCGAGCTTTTCTGAGCGATCGTCTTGAGCGTCTCGGCTAGCTGCGGCTGTCGGATCAGCTCGCCATCCTTAGGCACTTCGCCGTTTGGCATATAAACCCGACCGAGATCGGGGAAACGCTTCATGTTGGATTGCTGCCGCTCGATGGCGACGCGCAGGGCGCCATCAACCGAAAACCCGTCAACGGCGAGCTTGATCGCCGGCGCAGCTAAAACCGCCAGTGGCAATGTGCTGAAGCGTTTGTGTGCTTCAACCAAACCGGCCACCTCGCCCGGCACCGCGACGGCCAGCCCTCCCGTGAGGCTCAATGACGGCACCGGTGTGCCACCTTTCATGTACAGCTCGCGGCGGGAAGCTTGCGGCGCAGTCTCACGAAAATCGAGCGCGAATGCCTTTTTATCTTTGGCACGGTAAATCACCATGAACCCACCGCCACCTAAGCCCGACGAGGCTTGATCCACCACGGAAAGTGCAAAAGCCGTGGCGATCGCTGCATCGATGGCATTGCCGCCGCGCCTGAGGATTTCCATTCCTGCCTCGCCTGCCTGCTCGCTATCGGCGATGACGAGACCGGAACCAGACTGCAACGTGCGCCCGCGTGCTTCGGTTTGAAGAGAAACGAAGAGAAGGACAAAGTAAAAAAGAATTCGAATCTTAGTGAACGGACGCATAAAGTTGGATCTTGGTTTAATGCTTTGTCGGCGATTTTTCAAATAGGAAAAAAGTTCTATTGACCCGGCAAAGTAATCGATAGTTTCGAAGCGCCGATCTTCACTTGCGCTTGGCGACTCCATATTTCATAGTGGTTCAAGATCTGTTCTTCTGAATCAAAGCATGCAAACCATTCTGGGGCCATTCCATCCCGACCTGGAAAACGCGCTCGTCGATGAGATCCTGAAATATAAGGCGGTTGACTTGCTAAGCCCGCTGTTGATTCTTACGCCGTCCGACTTGTTGCGCCGGCGCCTAAAAATTCTTTTGAGCCGGGAGCGACACCTCTCGCTGCTTAACGTTCAACTGCTGACCTTCTACCAGCTATCCCTAAGACTCCAAGCAGAAAGCAACGGCACGCCACTGGAGCTTCGCAGCGACCTTTTTCTCGAAGAAGTGTTGCGGCAAATCATCCGAACGCGCCAACCCGGCGCGGAGCCCTTTGCCGGCATCGAAGAGCGCGCCGGCGGCTGCGCCGCGCTCTGGCAGACGCTGCGCGATCTGCGCGACGGACTGGTCGATCCAACGGTCGCGCTCGACGCACTGAGCGAGGGCCATTTCAGCCAGCGCGCCAGCGAACGCACATCGCAGCTCCTGGTCTTACTGCGAACCTTTCAACAATTTTGCCGCCGACAGACGATCGCCGACCAGTCCGATTTGAACCGCTATGCCACCGAACAGGTTCCTGCATCGCGGTTTTTGAAACAATTTAGCCAGATTTTTTATTACGGCTTCTACGATCTGACGCAGATCCAGGTAGATTTTTTTCACGCGGTCGCGCGCCACTATCCGACGACGCTCTACTTTCCCTATCTCTCCGCCAAGCCGAGTCATGACGCCTGGCGCTTCGCCGAGCGTTTTTACGAGCGCTATGTCCAGGGACATAACACCGAGTCCGCACAAGAGTTAGAATCTCAAGGCGTCTTGCCCGCATCAGCGAGGCTCTTCGATGACACCAAAGAGCGAAAATACGGTGACTTTCCAAAACCCTGGCAGTGCCAGATCATCAGTACGTTCGGCATTCACGATGAAGTCGCCGCGGCAGCGAAAGAGATCTTGCGACTTGCCGAGGACGGCAAACTGCAATTTCATGAGATTGGCGTTGTGGCTCGAAGCTTGGAATCCTATAGCCAAATCGTCAAAGACATTTTTCACCAGCACCGCATCCCGCTCGCCGGCACGCTCGAAGAACCGTTGGTGCAGTTCCCGTTGACCAAGGCAATCATCCTGTTTCTGAACTTGCCGGCGAAGGACTTCGTACGCAGCCAGGTGATAGATCTGCTCTCTTCACCCTATTTTCAATTTCAGAACACCGTCGACGGCTCCCGGCCACGCCCCGACTTGTGGGATCTCGCGAGCCGCGAGCTAGCCATATGCAAAGGCGTCGCCGAGTGGCGCCGGCTCCGTCGTTACAACCGCCAAGATCTAGAACTTAGGCAAATATCTGACGACGATGAACCGCGTATGATTCGCATTCCCTCGGAGCAATTGGCCTGCCTGGCCGATAATGTTGAATCACTGGCGGCGGATCTGCTCCAGTTGCCGGCCCATGCCTCGTGGCAGGATTACGTCTCGGCCTGGAAGGACTTGCTGAAAAAGTATCTTGGAATTGTGCCAGACGCCGATTTAACCGCGCCGGGCGCGAGGTCGGAGCCCGTCGAAGCGATTCTCGACGTCCTGGATCAACTCGCTGGACTCGACAGCGTGGACAATCGCGTCGCGCTCGGCGATTTTAGCCATACTTTTCAGCATTGGCTCGAACGCTCCAGCGTGACCGATGATCGCCGCAACCGCGACGGCGTCATGGTGCTTAGCGCTACTGCGGCGCGTGGCCTAGCGTTCCGCGCGCTCTTTGGTCTGGGCATGAACGAAGGCGTTTTCCCGCGCACGATCCGCGAAGATGCCTTTCTGCGCGATCGCGACCGCGAAGTTCTCGAACGCGACCTGGGCTACAAGGTAAGCCAAAAACTCGCCGCCTTCGACGAAGAAAAATTGCTCTTCACACTGCTCGTCGGCGCCGCGCGGGAGCGGCTCTATTGCTCGTTTCAAAGAGCGAACGACAGTGGCAGAGGGCTGGCACCATCCTGGTACGTGGACGAGCTCAAGCGCACTCTCAAAGACAACGGCCGCGAATACGAAACGATCAGCATCCCACGAAGCATGACCGAAAAAACCGCTACGCCGCCGTTCGACCGACAGGATTTATTATTGCCGTCCGAACTAGCGATTCGCCTGACGCTCGAAGCACAAGATCCCTCCGCGCTGCTCGATGCCTGCGCGCCACTGCCGGCGCTTTACAGACAAGGCCGCAAGGTCGCCGCTGAAATCGATCAAAGCGGCGATCGCTTGCTGCCCTACGACGGCGCGATCGCCAAGTTCGACAGTTACTGGAAACATTTTTCCGAGCGCGGCCCTTCGCCGACCGCGCTCGAAACCTATGCCCGCTGTCCGTTTCAGTTTTTCGCGCGCCACGTGCTTGGCCTGGAACCGCTCGATCGTCCCGAAGAGATCCTCGGACCGAATCCTGCTGAGTTCGGCAAGCTCGGTCATGGGGTCTTAAATTCGTTTTACCGCGCTCTGATCGACGGCGGCTATTTTGCCGGCAAGGCGGCAACGGTGGACGTGGAAACGACCTTACAAGCCATCGCGGCCCGCGCATTCGTCGACTATGAGGAAAATAATCCGGTCGGCTATCCGATCGCTTGGGAGAGTCTCAAAGACGGCCTCATTCTGCTACTGCGCCAAGTCATCGCTCAGGATCTCAGCGAACTGTCGCAGTCCGGGTTTGCCCCGGTGAGTTTAGAAACCGACGTGACCGGGCGATTGCCGGCCGACTGGCCGGAACCGCTAAACGGTCTCGCGATCCGCGGTCGCATGGACCGCATCGATCGAAACGATGCACGCCTGCGCGTAATCGATTATAAATTTAAATTTGGCGCCAACCCGGCAACCCAAGATACGAATCTTATCCGCTCCGCTCTGCGTGGCGAGAGGTTGCAGCCGCCTTTCTATGTTCTCCTCGCTCAGCGCTGGACCGAGCAACAAACAAAAGCAACTTCCCAGCCAACCATCGAGGCGAATTTTTATTATATCGCGCCGCGCTGGGCCGAAGGCCCGCTGGTCTCGACATCATACGGCAGCGATGGTCTCGCCGACAAAATCGGTACAGCAACTAAGCAAACCATCGCTTATCTGGCCGATGGCGTACGCAAAGGCCATTTCTTTATCAATCGCGGCGAGTACTGCGGCCACTGCGATATGGCGCCAATCTGCCGCAAGAATCATCCGCCGAGCCTGTGGCGGGCCGAGAACGATCCAGTGACCCAACCGCATCGCGCTTTGCGCGAAAAAGATCCTAAAAAATTATGAGCACCACGCAATCGAATATCGAACTGCCTGACGCCCGCGATCGCCAAGTCGCCGTCGGCACCTTCGATCGCAACCTCGTAGTCACAGCGGGCGCGGGCACCGGCAAGACGACATTGCTGGTCGACCGTCTGGTTCACTTGCTGCTGCGAAATCCTGAGCCGCTAAAAATTACCGAGATCGTCGCACTCACCTTTACCAACAAAGCCGCCGATGAAATGAAGCTCAGGCTGCGCCAGCGCTTGCAAGCTTTCCTGGACATCGAGCTTGACCGCCAACCCAAAACCGACGCCGAGGGAAAAACCCAGAAAAACATCAAGACACTCATCGATCTCTATCAGCTGTCCAAAGATGAGTTGGACAGCCGCGTTCACGACGCGTTGAGAAACATGGAGCGAAGCGACATCGGCACGATTCACAGCTTCGCCGCCACTTTGCTCCGCCTCTACCCACTCGAAGCCGGTGTCGACCCGCAGTTTCACGAGGATGATGGCGCGGCGTTCGATCGCCTTTTCGACGAGCACTGGGATCTCTGGTTGGATCAGGAGCTTTCTTTGCGCAGTACCCACGCTGAAGACTGGCGCAAAATCCTCGCCCGCTGCCAGCTCGATCAAATCAAGGCGTTGGCCAAGTCGATTACCGCGGAAAACGTCGATCTTCGGCCGAACGCAAATGGGGCGCACGCCATTCCGCCCGCTCTCCACGATTGGTTAGTTAAACTTGAAGACAAAGGCGCATCGCTGATCGAACGCCATCCCGAGGATCGGCTCAACAAAAAATTAGTGCACGCCGCGCGCGCGGTTCTCCGCGAATTTATAGAAGCCGGACAGCGGTCCGACGCATTGAAAGAAGAATCCGCTCTGCTGCCCGAGAAAACAATCAATCGAAATCTCAAGGGCTGGCCGCCTGCAGATATTGCCGACGCTCAAGAGCTCGTGCGCGCCGCCAAGGGGCTCATCCGTGTCGACGGCGAATTGGCCGGTATGCTGTGGCGCTTGGTGGTTCCCTTCGCCGGGGATTTCCGTGAACGATTCGTCCGCGAAGGACATCTTTCTTTCGACGGCTTGCTGGTGCGCGCGCGCAACCTCGTGCGCGATCAGCAGCGGGTGCGCGCAGAGCTTAACCGGCGCTATCGCGCGATCCTCATCGACGAATTTCAAGACACGGATCCGATTCAATATGAGATTCTCCTCTACTTGGCCGAGGCCACCGGCCAAGCCGCGATGGATTGGCACCAGCTTAAAGTAGTCCCAGGGAAAATATTCGTGGTCGGCGACCCTAAACAGTCGATCTACGCCTTCCGCCGCGCCGACATCGAGGCCTATCTCGAAGTCGTCGGGAAAATCATCAAAGCGCAGAACGGCATCGAATGCCGGCTTACGACAAATTTTCGCAGCAACGCGGCGATCCTGGATGGAGTCAACGGCGCCTTCGAGACCCTTATCCAAGCTCAAGACGGCGTGCAGCCACCCTACATCGCCATCCATCCCGCGCCCGGAAGAATCATTGCGCCAAGCCAGATTCCCAAACTGTTAGTGCGAAAGATTCTTGCCGAGGACAAAGCGATTGATGCCGAAGCCGCGCGGCGTCTCGAAGGCGAGAGCTTGGCGCGCTGGTTAAAAGAACAGGTCTTAGGCAAAATCTCGATCCTGAACGCGCGCGGCGAACAGGTCTATGCGCAGCCTAAAGATGTCGCGATTCTGCTGCGCAAGCTCACCGACATCCACGACTACCTAGAACCCTTGCGCCGCCAAGAAATTCGTTACGTCGTCGAAGGTGAGCGCCACTTTTACGCCGCGAAAGAAATCATCGACGCCGTCAACCTGCTGCGCGCAGTAGAAAATCCCCACGATCGGCTGGCGTTCGTCGGCGTCCTGCGCTCGCCTTTGGGCGGGCTCACCGACCAACAAATTTATGAGCTGCACCGGCAAAACTTGCTCGATTACCGCGCTGCCGGGAAACTCGCTGGAAAGGATTTTCCACCGACGCTGATACAGCTTTATGACACGCTGGCGCGCCTACATGATGAAACCCGCAGAATGCCGATTGGTGCCGCGGTAGCCCATGTATTTGCGACGTTACCGGTTGAACTGCTCGCGGCATGTTATTTTCACGGCGAACAGGCGGTGGCAAATTTGCAAAAGTTGGCGCAACAAGCCGAACTGCTTGGCCGCGAAGGATTGACCACGCTTAAGGAAGCGATTCGCCAGCTAGAACAACGCGTGCTCGACGTCAAAGATGAAGGCGAAAGCGTGCTCGCCGAAGAAAACCTCGATGCCGTGCGCATCATGAGCATTCACAAATCTAAAGGCTTGGAGTTCCCCATCGTGATTCTAGCCGGCTGCCAAACCGGCATCGAGGGCAGACACAGCGCCACAGCCGAAGCGATGTTCGATTGGTCGACGGGATTGACCGGCTTGCGTATCGGCGCGATTTCGGATCTCGCCGGACTATACATCGCGGAAAAAACCAGACTGAGAAACGCCGAAGAACAAAAGCGTCTGCTCTACGTCGCCATGACCAGAGCGAGAGAGAATCTAATTATCTCCTGCGCGCCGAGCGACCGGCGCTCGAGCGGCAGTTTTCTTTCCATGCTCGACGACACCGTGAACAACGGTATCACTGACGCCGAAGAGCCAAAGAGTGTATTGCTCGGCGCCGGCGTAGTGGAAATCGAAGTCGTCAGCGAAAGACTGACCGCGCCCGGTCGCACAAAAGCCAAGCCCAAACGCCTCGAGAAAACAAACGAGTGGAGATCCTTCGTCGATACTTGGGCGCGCCGCGACGCGGCCTATGAGAAGGCGCAACAAGCCGCGCCCTTTGTCACACCGACGCTCCTGAAACGGCAAGAGGAAGCTTCGACTGAAGCCGGCAGCAAAATCAACGGTCAAATCTATCGGCAAACGCCGGCCCTCGTCGTCGGCGATCTTGCGCACCGTTTTCTGCAGAACTGGCCGTTCGCCAGTGGCGTCAAAGAATACGAAGGGCAACTTCACGATTTCATCACGCTCTCACTGCCCAGAGAATTCGCCTCATCCCGCCGTGAGATCGAAGCCGAGCTCAAAGACATTTTCCAGGCTTTCTTTCGTTCGAAAGTCTACGCCGAGCTCATCGGCGCACGGATCGTCGGCCGCGAAGTGCCGCTCTTGATGCCGTGGAACGGCCAGATCATGGAAGGTGTCATCGATTTGATCTACGAAAAAAACGGCTTGCTTTACTTGGCCGACTATAAGACAGATAGGATCACGAAAGATCACTTGGTTGAAGGCGCGGCGCGCTATAACCGGCAGGCCGAAATCTATTCACGAGCGGTCAAGCAGAGTCTCGGATGCGAGCTCGCGGCTTTTAAAATAATTTTCTTGCGTCTCGGTGAAGCCGTCGAGCTCGGCGCAGAAAAAAATAAGGAGTTGTTGCTTTTCTGATCCATGCCCATGAAGATTATGTTTCTCGATATCGAAACCGTGCCCACCGAACCGTCGTTACAAGAAAACGGTCTCCTTGAAGCGCAAATCCAACTGAACGAAACCGAGCTGCTCAAAAAGCTCAGCCTATCGGCCGCAACGGCGAAAATTCTCTGCCTCTGCCATGCCATCGAGCCGCCGGCGGGCTGCGAAGTGCAAGTTCTCCAAGGCGAGGAGACAGAAATTATCAAAGCCTTTTGGAAACTAGCGGCCGAGTGCAATCTCTTCGTCGGCCACAATATCCTCGACTTCGACCTTCGCTTCATCTATCAGCGCTCGATCATCCATCAGATCAAACCATCGCGCGATCTTCCGTTTGCTCGCTTCCGCAACGCGCCGATCTACGACACCATGCAGGAGTGGAGCAAGTGGGGTCGCGAACACGCGAGCCTCGACACACTTTCGAAAGCCCTCAGCATTCCGTCGCCGAAGGAAAGCCTGGACGGCTCGAAGGTCTACTCGTATTACCGCGCGGGAAAAATCGCCGAGATTATCGAATACTGTAAGCGCGACGTCGACTCCACGCGGCAGGTTTATCGCCGGCTGACGTTTACGAACGGACCGGAGCCGGCTGTATAGACGACTCTCTCCTAAAGATTAATCTCCCCTTGCCTTCTCGATGGCTCGTTTGACTCCCAGTACGCCAGTCGATAATAATTGTTACAAATCCGCTAGGCCTGAGCATCGAGATCTCAAGCCGATTTGCAGATTCCAACGAATCATTCGATCACGAAGGAGGCATTATGGATCATCCCGCCGAGCAATCCTTTCAGGAACCGACAGACAAGAAGACTAGAGCCGGCTATGGAAAATTTCTCCGGCCCAATACGCCCTATGACAACTTCATGGAGGCGCAGGGTGTTCCGATCTATCGCGACATCGGAGTACGCCGGGTGCAAGATTTGCCGCGCAAACCCTGGAAACGCATGGGCGGCAACGGCACGTTTATTCAGCTCCTCGGCACCGAAGGTCTGTGGGGTTGCTACGTCGTCGAAGTTCCCGGCGCGGGAGCATTGAATCCCGAAAAGCACTTGTACGAAGAGCAATATCTCGTCGTCGACGGCCGCGGCACTACCG
>Ga0114129_10016390_pt1 | contig 10548 bp, 13 predicted proteins | sample RhiMetdeltSRZDD1_FD_80071 | JGI IMG/M metagenome (GOLD analysis project Ga0114129, IMG submission 80071) | Populus rhizosphere microbial communities from Tennessee, USA - Rhizosphere MetaG P. deltoides SRZDD1 (version 2) (version 2) | ecosystem: Host-associated > Plants > Roots > Rhizosphere >... | reverse complement strand
GAGATCGAGCTGACGGACGCCGCCAAGACGCTGCTCGCCGAGCAGGGGTACGACCCCGCGCTCGGGGCCCGGCCGCTGCGCCGCACGATCCAGCGGCTGGTCGAGGACCCGCTGTCCGAGAAGCTCCTGTGGAAGGAGTTCCGGGCCGGCCAGACGATCATCGTCGACGCTCGCGACGGGGAGATGGTGTTCGAGGGCGCCGGCGTGCCGCCGGATGTCCCGCCCGTCGAGCTCGCCGCCGATTCGTCGGAGGCCTGAGCGGGTATACGCGCATCCGTGGGTTCGGCGTGACCGCGCCGAACCCCGCAAGACCGAGGGCCCGGCAACCATCCGGTTGCCGGGCCGTTCGGTGTCTAGTGTCGTCCGTTCGGCTTCGAGCCTGATCGCTTCAGGCGGTCGGAGGATGAAGCACGAGCGTGACTCGCGCACGTTCGTTCGACCGTCCTACGACGTCTGCAGCTCGCCTGGCGAAAGACCGATTGACCAGGTGAGGGCGACCTTGCAAGGGTGGAGCACAACCTGCTTCCCCGTCTATGGAGGTTGTCGAGGCGTTGGACGCGCAAGCGCTCGCTCTCGTGGAGCCCGAAGGAGGACCTTCCGGCCCCCGGCACGTGACGCGACGGATCCTGGCCGCGGTGGTCCTGGGGTTCGCCATGTTCGTCGCGCTAACCGGAAGGGCTCGAGCCGACATGCTCGATCCCGTGCCGTCCGTCGCAAGCACTGCCACCGATGCGGTCGGTCAAGCCGTCGAGACGACGACCGACGGCGTGGGACCGATCGTCGAAAGCGCGATCGATGCCGTCGAGCCGACCGTCGGGACCGCGACCCACGCCGCCGGCCCGGTCGTCGCGGCCGTGACCGACAGGCTCGACCCAGTGACCGAGGGCCTCGGTCCCGTCCGTGACGCGGCCGAGACCGTGCTGCCCGGCACGAGGGGCGTCGTGCCGAAGGACCCCTCGAATCCACTGCCGCAGCCTCCGATCCCGGGCGTGACCCGTCCGAACCGCGGGATCCCGCCCGCTCCGCAGGCGAGTCCGGGGCGAGCATCGGCAGACTCGATCCCCAGCCCGGCCGGCTCGTCGATCTTGTCATCGGTCCCGCGTCCGGCAACGAACGCCAAGCCCTCGCCCCCGTCCGGCACCCACCGCGGTTTCGGGGGACATTCGCTGCCCTTGGGGCCGTTCGGGCGCGGTATCGCCGACGGGCCACTTGTCCTTCTGGTCTTGTCCGCCGCGCTGGCCGCGTCGCTGACACTTCGCCCTCCACCGATCCGATCGCTCCTCGCATCGCACGTCGTCGCCCCGAACGGGGCGGCCCTCGCCCTGTCGGTCGAACGCCCCGGCTGATCTCGCCGGCGCTCAGACGACCGACCCCGCGGTACGACCGCCCGCTCATTTCGGCCGCACCGCATCGAGTGAGGAGGCGTCAACGATGTCGATGACCCCCGTTCCTGTGCCCCTTGGCGAGCTCGTGGTCGAATGCTGTCACTGCGGTGCCCGGGCGAGCATCCGCTCGGGTAAGGAGTACCTGTGCACACATTGCGCCCTCGAGACCGGAGCCGGATGCGACGAGGCGCTCGTTGTCTGTGATCAGTGCGCGCGCGAATCGCTCGTCAGGCTCGGCGAGCAGTTCCTGTGTGCGTCGTGTGCCCTGTCGGTTCTGCGTGACGACCTGACTGAGATCGAAGCGTCCGTGAGGGCGCCCTCGACCGAGCCGCTCGTACACCTGCTTTCGGGCGGCGAGGAATCGGTCCTCGCGCACGGGCTGGAGATCGGGACGCTCGTGCGCGACGGCGCGGTTCGACTCGTCGACGCAGCGGCCGCCCACCACCAGGTCCTCGCCAGGTCCCTGCGCCGGGCCCGCGACCGAGACGAGTGCATCCGCCGTGTCGAGGCGGCCGCCGTGCTCTTCAACGTGTGGGCGTTCTCCTTCGACGCCCGCCTCGAGGAGCTCGAGCGCCGCAACGAGGCCCTGGCACGGAGGGAGCAGACGGCTCGGACGCCTGACGCGCCTGTCGCCGGGGCCGCGTAGGGTGGCTCCGTGGGCCTGGGGAACGAGGAGGCCTGGGCGGTCGAGACCTCGCGCGACGGCCGGAAGTGGCGCGGCCTCGGCAAAGCCTGGAAGTCGCCGGGCGAACCGGTGCTCATGCACGTCTCCGTGCGCTACGTACGGTACCGGCGGCTGATCCCCACCGAAGACCCCCAGTGGTGCGAACCTCTCGAGTCCGAGGGCGCTCTTCCGATGACGCTGGTCCGGATGGAGGGCCACGCTCGCGAGGACCTGTGGCCGGACGACTCCCACCTCGGTCTGCCGATGCTGCTGCCCGGCGGCGAGACCGGCCGCCTCCAGTGGTTCGAGCACGAGCCGGACGGCTCGAGTTGGCGATACACGCTCGAGTTCCGCGGGGCTCGCGAGGGGTGAGCCCGCGGGCCCGGTGGACCCGGGCCCGCGGGCTCTATGCGTCCGCGAGATCGACGACGCGGTCACGCAGGCGAGGTTGGCGAACCCCTGCGGCCGTTCTGGTCCGAGCGGCTCGGGCAGGGGCGTGGCCGCCTGCGTGCCACCCGGCGGCGAACAGCCGCCGCCTGCCGGGGACTCCCCGGAGCTGATACAGACCGCGATCGACGAACGTCAGGCCACTTCCCGCGACCACATCGCGGACCGTCTCGGAGACCAGCACATCCCCCGGATCGGCGACGCCGGCGAGACGAGCCCCGAGATGCACCGCCACCCCACGGAGCCGGCCGTCTTCGAGCTCGCATTCGCCCGTGTGCACGCCGGTACGGACCTGGAGCCCGATATCACCGACCTCGTGATGGAACCCGCACGCGAAGGCCACCGCGAGCGTGGGGACCTGGAACGCCGCCAGGAATCCGTCACCTGCCGCGTCGATCTCCCGGCCGCCGAACGCCTCGAGCCTGGAGCGGAAGCACGCATGGTGATCCCGGAGCAGCTCTGTCCAGGCACGATCACCGAGCTCGACCAGCTTTCCGGTGGAGTCGACGATGTCGGTGAACAGCACCGTCGTCAACACGCGCCGAGAGAAGGACTCGAGGTCCTCGAACCACCGTCGATGCCTGTTCGGGTGTTCCATCGCTGAACAGACCCTTCTCTGCATCGCGGGTGCGTCGATCCGCGCTGCGGGCATGTCGTGTGTTGGGTGCCACGTGCGTCGCTTCCTCCGTGTCGTCGGATGTTGGCGCCCCACGTGTTCCGATCGGGGGCGGTCTCGTGCCTTGACGCGTCGCGCGGAGGGAGGAGGGAGGCCCTAGGCCGTAAACGACGCCGGGAGGCACGGGACGATGAGTCGGATGGTGAGCGTCACATCCATCGCTTGCCCTCCTTTCGGCGTCGAGTGAATCTCGAAACCCTACGTTGGCGCCCGCTCCGAAAGCAAGGGGCGGGTCGCGTTTCTCATCAAGTACCGTCAGATCTCGATCCCCGTCCGCAGCTCCTCGGGCACCAGGTCGGCGAACTCCCACGCGGTCCACAGGTCGCTCGCGATCCGCTCGGGATGCGAGCGGATCCCGAACCGCTCGAAGTGGTCGCAGATCCGTGCGATGTCCCGTCCGAGCAGGGCGCGCGCGTGGCGGTTCTTGCGCGGGTCGACAGCCTGCGGGAAGTCGATCACCGTCGCTCGCCCCTCCCACACGAGCACGTTGTACGGCGACAGGTCGCCGTGGATCACGTTCTCGTAGAGCATGCGCTCGATCGCCCGCAGCAGCTGCTCGAGCAGGTCTCGCGCCTCCTCGACGTCGGGACGGAACGCGTGCAGCTGCGGCGCGGCCCGGTCCTCGTCGCCCACGAAGCTCATGAGGATCGCCTCGTCCGTGGCCGCGAGCGGCCGGGGCACGGCGGCGCCAACCGCCGAGAGCGCGCGCAGCGTCTCCCACTCGCGCCCGACCCACAGTGCGCCCTGGACGTGCCTGCCGAACCTCGTCTTCTTCTCGAGCGCCGCACGGATCCGGCGTTCCTTGATCCACTCTCCGTCGCGGTAGATCGACTCGTCGCGGAAGTCCCGCCGCCCGAGCGGGTGATAGAGCTTCAGCGCGACGAGGTCCTCGCCGGTGGTGGACGTGTTCGCCCGGCACAGGTGGACCGAGGCCTCCTTGCCGGTCTTGATGACGCGGACGACCTCGGTGACGAACCCCTCGCCCAGGAAGTGGTCGAACGGCGTGTCCTCGACGTCGTCGTCTCGGAGCTCTTCGATATCCAATGCGTTGTCCTTTCGCGGTGTCGGTGACGTGCCTGAACCGGCGTCGAGGTGCGTGCGGCGCGCGCCCGTGGCCGGGAACGAAAGAAGCCGCCCCGTCGGGGCGGCTCGGCGAAAGGACTGCCGGGTCGGTCGGGCTAGCGCCCGAACCCCGAGGGATGCGGCGAAACGGCCTGGACACTCGCGGCCATCGTGCATCCCTCCTTCCGGTCGACGAACGTTCGAACCCGTCGAGTGTACCCGCCGGACCGCACGGCGGCTAGCGGGCGGGGCCGATCCGCACGATGCGCTGGACGACCGCCGCGGGGATGTGCGTGACGGCGCGGAAGCCCTCCCCGTCGGGCAGCAGCTCCTGGGCCACCGAGATCACCCCGGGGCCCTGGTCGATCAGGAAGCCGACGGTCCGCACGAGGTAGTCGTCACGCCGGTCCTCGATCGAGCGTTGGTCGTGATCGAACCACGCGTCCTGCCATTCGACGAGCGCGAGCGGGTAGCCGGCGCCGTCGAACGCCGGCGCGTCGTCGATCCGATCGCTGAGTTCGACGCGCTTCGAGAGCGGGATGCGTTCGTCCCCGTCCACCCGCAACGCCTGCACGCCGTTCCTGCCGTCGATCTGGCGACGCTACACGGGAACGCCGACACCGCCTCCTCGAACCGTGTCAGACGGTGGGACTACGGTCCGCGCGTGGGCAAGGTCCGAACGGTCCTGTCGTGCCGCGAGTGCGGACAGCAGCTCGCCCAGTGGGCGGGCCGGTGTCCGGGATGCGGAGCGTGGGGGACGATCGAGGAGCGTGTCGGCCGGGGCGCGATGGTGGTGCTCGAGACGCTCGAGCACGAGGACGCGGACGAACGTCGGATCCCGACCGGGCTGCCCGGCGTCGACCGGGTGCTGGGCGGCGGGCTCGTCCCCTCGACGGTGGCGCTGCTTGCTGGCGAGCCCGGGATCGGCAAGTCCACGCTGCTGCTGCAGCTCGCGGCCGGCCTGTCTGCGGCGGGCCACGCGTGCCTCGTGGCCTCCGGCGAGGAGTCGCGCCGTCAGGTCTCGGCCCGCGCCCGAAGGCTCGGCGTCGACGGCTCGGCGCTCTCGTTCGTCTCCGGCCGCGAGCTGCCGGCCGTGCTCGAGGCCGCCCGCTCGGCCCGGCCAGCCCTGCTCGCGGTCGACTCGGTACAGGCGCTGCGGGACCCCTCGGCAGGCCAGACGCCCGGGGGCACGTCGCAGGTCCGGGCCTGCGCGGACGCCCTGGTCGGGCTCGCCAAGGCCGAGGGGATCTCGGTGCTCGTGACCGGTCACGTGACCAAGGACGGCGATCTTGCCGGTCCCCGGACGCTCGAGCACGCCGTCGACGTGGTCCTGTCGTTCGAGGGCGACCCGCGTTCGGGGCAGCGGATGCTGTCGGCCGGCAAGAACCGGTTCGGCGCCGAAGGCGAGGTGGCGTGGTTCGAGATGACCGGTTCGGGCCTGCGCGAGATCGATCCGGCCGCGCTGCTCCTCCCGGGCGGCGAGGTCGTGGGCGCCGCCGCTGCCCTCCCGCTCGCGGGGCGCCGGGCGCTCGCGGTCGAGGTGCAGGCGCTCGTGGCCGGTGGAGACGCCGGGACGGGCCGACGGCAGGTCAGCGGCCTGGACGCGCGGCGCTTCCAGCTGGTGGCGGCGGTGCTCGAGACCGTGGGGATCCGGCTCGGCCGGGCGGACGCGTTCGGCGCGACGGCGGGCGGCGCCCGGCTCGACGACCCGGCGGCCGACCTGGCCGTTGCCGCGGCGATCGCCTCCGCTGCCTCCGGCGTGCCGGCGCCAAGCGCCACCGCGTTCGTCGGCGAGATCGGGCTGACGGGGACGGTCCGCCCGGCGCCGGGGATGACCTCGCGCCTGGCCGCGGCCGACGCGGCGGGCCTCCGGACGGTATTCGTGGCGGAGGCTGGGCCGGCGCGCGGCGACCTGCGCCAGGTGCCGGTTCGGCACGTGCTGGACGCGCTCGAGTGGGCCGTCGGCGCCGGGCGCCGCGCCCGAAGCACTGGGGCTTCCTAAGTCCGATGCCATCGGAAATGGCCGAACGCCTCGGATGACGGGTTGCGCGATGACCCCAAATGTGCCTCTGACCTGCACTTTTGATTTGCGAGGGGGCGGTCGTGCGTGTTACCCTTGCTTTCGTTCGGACGTTCAATTAGTCCTCGTCAGCCAACGCTAGGGGGTCATGTGTTCCGCAAGGGCGATACGGTCGTGCACCCGGAACACGGTGCAGCAGTGATCGAAGAGCTGTGTGTTCGGGAGTTCCTCGGAGAGAAGCGCAAGTACTTCAAGCTACGGGTCTCCTACGGCGATCTGACCCTGATGGTTCCCGTGGACAGCACCGAAGAGGTGGGTCTGCGTTCGGTGGTCGGCAAGAACGAGGTCAAGAAGGTCATGAACGTCCTGCGCGAGGACGAGTCCAAGATGGCGGCCAACTGGAGCCGGCGCTTCAAGAACAACATCGAGAAGTTGCGCTCCGGTGACATCTACCAGGTGGCGGAGGTCGTGCGGAACCTGTCGATCCGCGAGCGCGAGCGCGGCCTGTCCGCGGGTGAGAAGCGGATGATCACGAAGGCTCGCCAGATCCTGGTTTCCGAGCTCACCTACGCCACCGGCGGCGGTGAGGAGAAGGCCGAGGCCATGATCGACAAGGTCCTGGACGAGTCCCACGGCGCCCGGGTGATGGCCGAGGCCTAGCGGCCGCGGCACCGCCGAACCGCCCTTCCAGGCACGTCACAGGCACGCCAGGTTCAAGTCCGGCGCGCCCGGCGTCGAGGCATCAGGGGAGATGCTCGCGCACGAGTCACGCTCGCGGCGCGGCCGCCTGCACGTCCACCAGGCCGCCGAACGCCCTCCCGCCCCCAAGGGCCGTCTGGTCGAGTTCGTCCGCCTGATCTTCGTCACGCTGTTCGCGGCCGCCGGCTTCACGGTGGCCACCCGCCTGCCGACGCCGACGACGGGCAAGACGCTGGTCTCGGTGGTGCTGGGGACCGCTACCGGGTTCGTCCTGGGCGGGGTGCTCGGGCGTCAGACGGCCACGGCCGTGCGGACGATGGAGCAGCAGCTCCGCCGGGTCCCGGCGGCCGAGATCGTGGCCGGGGCCGGCGGGCTGATCGCCGGGCTCGCGGTCGCCGCGCTGCTCTCGGTCCCCGTCTTCCGGCTTCCGCCGCTCGCCGCCTGGACAACGGTCGCGTTCACGTACGTCACCCTCGGCTACGTCGGCTACCGGATCGGCAGGACCAAGCATGAGGAGCTGTTCGGCCTGATCGGGCTGAAGCCCCGCGCCGCCGGCACGCCCGACACGATGTTCGTCGTCGACACCAGCGCGCTCATCGACGGCCGGATCCTGGACCTGGTGGCGACCGGGTTCCTCTCGGGCGACGTGCTCGTGCATGCGGCCGTGCTGCGTGAGCTGCAGACGATCGCCGACGCATCGGACCCGCGCCGCCGGGGGCGCGGTCGCCGGGGCCTGGACGCGCTCGGTGAGCTCAAGCGTGCCCCCCGCGTCGAGATCCACCTGATCGAGGAGGACGGCGTCGGAGACGTCGACGCCGCGCTCGTGCGGCTCGCCAGGGAGCGCGGCGCGTCGCTGCTCACCACCGACCACAACCTGTCGAAGGTCGCGGAGGCGGTGGGTGTCCCCGTCCCGAGCCTGAACGACCTCGCGGCCGCCTTCCGCCTGCCGGTCGGCGTCGGCGACGAGCTCTCGATCCACCTAGTGAAGGAGGGTCGCGAGTCGGGGCAGGCCGTCGGCTACCTCGACGACGGCACGATGGTGGTGGTCGAGAACGCGCGCGAGCGGATCGGTTCGGACACGGCGGTGCTCGTGCGCAACGTCATCAAGACCGTGACCGGCAGGATGGTGTTCGCGAGCCTCCAGTAACCTCCGGGTCGTGGACGGCGCCCTCGCGATCGTGCTGGCCGCGGGTCTCGGAGAGCGGATGCAGGCTGAGGTTCCCAAGGCGCTGATGCCGTTCGACGGGACCACGATCGTCGCCCGTGCCGTCGAGCGGACGCTCTCCTGCAGATCGATCTCGAACGCGATCGTCGTGGCCCCCGCCGGATGGGAGGACGCCGTCCGAACGCTCGTCGGCCCGCTCGGCGTCCCGACCGTCGTTTCCGGCGGCGCCACCAGGCAGGCGTCGGTGTCTGCCGCGCTGTCGGCTGTTCCGGACGACGCGACGCGCGTCGTGTGCCACGACGCCGCGAGACCGCTGGCAACCCCCGAGCTCTTCGAGCGCGCGCTGGACGCGCTGGACGGATGGGACGGCGTGGTCCCGGTGCTCGCGATGGTCGACACGGTCAAGCGCGTTCGGGACGGAGCGATCGAAGGCACCGAGCCACGCGAGGCGCTCGCGATCGCGCAGACGCCGCAGGCGTTCGTCGCGTCGGCCCTGCGAGCCGCCCACGAGCGGGCGGTGCGGGACGGGTTCGAGGCCACGGACGACGCGCTGTTGCTCGAGCGCGCCGGCTTCCGCGTCCGCGCGATCGAGGGCGAGCGCACCAACGTGAAGATCACGACCCCAGAGGACGTTCGGCTCGCGGAAGCGCTCGCCTCCCCGACCGGATCGCGTTCGTGACCGAGCCGACGGTGGGGCTCGGGTTCGACGTGCACGCGTTCGCGCCCGGGCGGCCACTGCTCCTGGGCGGCATCCTCCTGGCCGGCCAGGACGGGCTCGCCGGTCACTCCGACGGCGACGTCGTCTGCCACGCGCTCGCCGACGCGCTGCTCGGGGCGGCCGCCCTCGGGGACCTCGGGGAGCACTTCCCCGACACGGACCCGGCGTTCGCCGGCATCGGCGGGCTCGACCTGCTCGGCCGGGTGGCGGGCCTCGTTCGGGGCGCGGGGCGCGAACCGGCGTCTGCGGACCTGACGGTGATCGCCGACCGCCCCGCGATCGGCCCGATTCGGGACGAGATGCGCAAGGGCCTCGCTCAAGCGCTCGGCGTCGCGGCCGAACGCGTCTCGGTCAAGGCGACGCGTCCCGAGGGGCTGGGGCTTACCGACGAGGGCGTCGGGTGCATCGCGATCGCCGTGCTGACGAACGCGTGACCGAGCGCCACCGCGGCTCCAGTGCCCCCGAGACCGTCGTCTCCGGCAGGCGCGCGGTGCTCGAGGCGGTCAGGACCGGCATCGCGAGCCGCGTGCTCGTCGTCCGGGGTGCCCGCTCGACCGAGGGGCTCCGAGACGTGCTCTCGGCCGCGCAAGAGCATGCGGTACCCGTTCGCGAGGCGGACCGCACCGAGCTCGACCGGCTCGCGACGGATCATCGCGGCGTCGTGGCGACGGTCAGGATCCCGAGCCCGATCGGCGAACGTGAGCTGGCCGAGTGGCCGTACGGCGAGGGGGACGTGGTCGTGGTCCTGGACGGCATCACCGATCCGCAGAACCTCGGCGCGGCGGCCCGCTCGGCCGAGGCCGCGGGTGCGGCCATGCTCGTGACCCGCACGCGCCGCTCGGCCGACGTCACCGACGCGGCGATCCGGGCGTCCGCCGGTGCGCTCCTGCATCTGCCGCACGCGCGGGTGGCGAACATCGCCCGCGCCCTCGCCCGCCTACAGGAGGTGGGGTTCACAGTGGTGGGACTGGATGAACGTGCCGAACGCTCGGTGTTCGACGAGGAGCCGCCGGCAGGGAAGGTGGCGATCGCGCTCGGGTCGGAGGGGGAGGGGCTCGCCCGGCTCACGCGCGAGGCGTGCGACGTGCTCGTGCGCCTGCCCATGCGCGGCCGTGTCGGATCGTTGAACGCGTCGGCGTCGCTGGCCGCCGCGCTGTACGCATTCGTGCTCCCCGGGCGAGCGGACGGCTCCGAACCGACGGCCTAGGTTCCTTGCCCCGCCGATGCCTGCGCCGTAGGGTGCGGCGACGGTCGGCTCAGCCGGCCAAGGGGGGAGACATGGATCAGCAACCTGGCTCGGCTGCGCGCCCGAGCGTCGTCACGACGGTCGCCGTCCTCCTGTTCATCCGCGGTGGACTCTCGATCCTGGGCGGCATCATCGCCCTGACGGGCGGGAGCCTCCTCGCGGGGTTCGGCGGTACCGGTGCGCTCGTCGTGTGGGGGATGATCGCGCTCCTCGTGGGCATCGTCGAGATCTGGGCCGGCACCGGCATCCTGAACCTGCGGGAGCAGGCGCGGATGGTGGCGCTCCTGGTGGTCGGGTTCGACGCCGCCCTGACGATCATCTTCCTGATCCAGGGTGCGGGTGGCGGAGTCATCGGCCTCGCGCTCGACGCCTTCATCATGTGGACGCTCGCGAACAAGAAGGACCTGTTCGTCTGAGCCGCGGGAGTCGCTGCTAGGCTCGCCCGGACGCCGGCGTAGCTCAGGGG
>Ga0114129_10016389_pt1 | contig 10548 bp, 11 predicted proteins | sample RhiMetdeltSRZDD1_FD_80071 | JGI IMG/M metagenome (GOLD analysis project Ga0114129, IMG submission 80071) | Populus rhizosphere microbial communities from Tennessee, USA - Rhizosphere MetaG P. deltoides SRZDD1 (version 2) (version 2) | ecosystem: Host-associated > Plants > Roots > Rhizosphere >... | reverse complement strand
TATTGAAATTTTTTCCGGAATCCGCACCCATCGTGAGAGCGTTAAGCGTAGGAGGACACGAATGAACGGGATGACGATCAACTTCGAGCGGTCGGGGGCAGCGAAGAAGCTCGCGCGCTGGAAGAAGCGCATGGACATGACGACGCGTCGTGCGGTGAAGGCGAGCCGCCGCGCGATTCACATGTCCAACAACGGCGGGTCGCCGTTCAAGGCGGTGCGCCTCGCCATCAAGGCGAAGAAGGAAGTCATCAAGGCGGCGAAGGGCCTGTAACCCGAACGGCGGCGGGCCTCACGGCCCACCGCCGTTCGGGCTGCACCTCACCGCGCTCAGACGGCGAGATAGCCGCCGTCCACCACCACTTCCGTGCCCGTGATGTACGAGGCTTCGTCCGACGCCAGGAACAGCACGGCGTAGGCGACCTCGTCCACCCGTCCCTCCCGCTTCATCGGCACCGCGCCTAGCATCTTCGCGCGCCAGTCCGGATCGGCCGACATCTTCGACGTGCGCATGGGTGGCATGAATCCAGGATGCACGGAGTTCACCCGGATGCCGTCCGGCGCATATTGCACGGCCGCCGACTTCGTCATGATCCGCACCGCGCCCTTCGAGGCGTTGTAGGCCATGTGAATCATCGACTGCCCGACGAAGCCGGAAATCGACGAGATGTTCACGATGGCGCCGCCGCCGCGCGCCTGCATGGCCGGGATCGCGTACTTCATGCCGAGGAACACGCCCTTGGCGTTCACGTTCATGAGCCTGTCCCAGGCGGACGTGCTCATGGTGTCGGAATCGAACGTGCCGCTGATGCCGGCGTTGTTCACGAGGATGTCGAGGCCGCCGAAGCTCTCCACCGTGGTGGCGACCGCCGTCCGCCATTCCGCTTCATCGGTCACATCGAGCTTCTGAAAGCGCGCCTGTCCGCCCTCGACGCCGATCTTCGCCGCGACTTCACGCCCTTCCCGGTCGAGGACGTCCGCCACCATGACGCGCGCGCCCTCCCGCGCGAACAGCGACGCCTCGCTCTGCCCCATCCCGCTTGCGCCGCCCGTGATGAGCGCGACCTTTCCCGCCAGTCTCATGTCCTCTCCTTTGCGTGGTCGCCGACCGCGCCGCTGTCGCTGCTGTCGCATGTCCCTCGACGCTCATCCGGAGTACACTCCTGGCGCATCCGACGCAAGGAGGTTCGCATGGAGTACGGATTGTTCACGATGCCCTCGCATCCGCCCGAGCGCGGCCTCTACGACGGTCATCAGTGGGATCTCCAGCAGCTTCGCTGGGCCGACGAGCTCGGCTTCAGCGAGGCGTGGATCGGCGAGCACCACACGGCGCCCTGGGAGCCGCATCCGGCGCCTGATCTGCTCGTGGCGCAGGCACTGACGCAGACCACGCGCATGCGGATCGGGCCCGGCGGATTTCTCATGCCCTTCCACCATCCCGCCGAGCTGGCGAATCGGGTGGCCATGCTCGATCACCTCGGGCAGGGACGTCTCAACTTCGGCGTGGCGGCGAGCGGGCTGCCGAGCGACTGGGCGCTCTTCAACGTCGACGGCATGGCGGGACAGAACCGGGAGATGACGCGGGAGTCGCTCGACATCATCTTGCGATTGTGGAGCGACGAGCCGGAGTTCGATTACAAGGGCAAATTCTGGCACGTCACGAAGACGGGCACGATGTTCGGCACGCTGCGTCCCCACATCCGCCCGCTCCAGACGCCCCATCCGCCCATCGGCGTCGCCGGACTCAACAAGGGGTCGGACACCCTGAAGCTCGCCGGTGAGCGCGGGTTCTGGCCGATGAGCCTGAACCTCAACCCCGCCTACGTCGGCAGTCACTGGGACGCCGTCGAGGAAGGCGCGGCGCGGACGAAGCGCACACCCCGGCGCGCCGACTGGCGGCTCGTCCGCGAGGTCTTCATCGCGGACACGGACGCGGAGGCGATGCGTCTCTCCGCGGGCGGCATGATGGGCCGCATGATGCGCGAGTACTTCCTGCCCCTGCTCGCGGCGTTCGGCTTCACCGAGTTCCTGAAGCACGATCCCGCCGTTCCGGACAGCGACGTCACCCCGGAATACTGCGCTCGCCACAACTGGCTCGTCGGTTCTCCGCATACCGTGGCCGAGAAGCTCCACGCAATCTACGAAGAGGTGGGCGGCTTCGGCACGCTGCTCCTGTTCTGCTTCGATTACTCGGAGAACCCCGGAGCGTGGCGCCACTCGCTGGAGCTGCTCGCGCGCGAGGTGATGCCGCAGTTCAAGCATCTGGTGCCGAAGTAGGGTCGCTCCCGCGTCAGTGCGGGTGGCGGTGGTGCAGGTCGGGATAGTGCGGGTGGCTGTGCCGCAGCGGGCGGTGCACGTGCCAGTGCGCGTGCGGCTTCGCCCGGTCGACGTCCGGGGCGTGCTCGTGTCCGTGGTGCTCGTCGTGGCGATGCACGTGATCGTGACCGAGCGCCTCGTGCACGTGCTCGTGCGCATGGCGCTCGGTGAGATGTAGCCACACCCCGAGGCCCATGAGAAGCGCGGCGACCACGAGCGCGAACCTCACCGGCTCGTGCATCGCGATCACGGCCGCCGCCGCGCCCACGAAGGGCGCCGTGGAGAAATAAGCGCCGGTGCGGGCGGCGCCGAGATCGCGCAGCGCGCGGACGAAGAGCGCGAGGCTGGTGCCGTAGCCGAGCAGTCCCACCATCGCGGCGCCGATGACGACGAGCAGTCCCGGCCACGTCGCGCCGCCCGCGATGGCGATGGCGACGTTCACAGTGCCCGCTCCCGCGCCCTTCCAGGCCGCGATCTGTACCGGGTCTCCGCCCGACACGCCCCGCGTGAGATTGTTGTCGATCGCCCACGCCAGACAGGCGCCGACCACGAAGAGAGACGACCGGTCGAGGGAGAACGCCGCGCCCGGCTGCCACGCGAGCACGAGGGCACCGGCCGCGATGGCCGCCATCCCCGTCGCGATCCGCGCGTCGACATGCTCCCGAACGACGCCCCACGCGAGGAGCGCGGTGAGCACGCCTTCGAGGTTCAGGAGGAGCGACGTCTGCGCGGCGGATCCGGAGGCGAGGCCGAACATCAGCAACACGGGCGCGATCACGCCGCCGGTCACGATCGCGCCCGCCAGCCGCGGGAGATCACGGATCGCGAGCGGCGCCTCGGCAGGGGGACCGACGAGACGCTGCGCGACTCGGACGCCGCCGAGGCCGATGCCAGAAGCCAGATAGAGGAGCCCGGCGAGGAGCCACGGGTCCGTCGTGCCCACGAGAAGCTTGGCGGCGGGGGCACTGAGGCCGAACAGCACGGCGGCGGCGAGAGCGGCCACGACGCCGTGCGCTAGCCTCATCCCTCCGTCCTCCTGCGCGCCCTTCGCCGAGTCAGCGGCGCGATGTCGTCCTGTCTCCGGACAGGCTCATCTTGTCCCCGCGAGCCCGAGGTTGCGCTCGAATCCGTCATTTCTGCTGCGATCGGGTCTGGCGTTCGTTTTGCACCGGGCGACCGGCGGCCGCGTCACGTACGCATTCCATCACGACGAGGAGGACGATCCGATGCGCGCACGTCGAGGCAACTGCGTCGCTTCCGGGATGGTGACTCTGCTCGTGGTCGGCGCCGTCGTCGCTTCCGGTTGCTCACAGGCGATGCGCTCTCCCATGCCGGACGTGACCGGCCAGCTCGCGGTGAAGGTCTCGACGGAAGGACCGTCGAAGTCGACGGACCTACCGACGGGGATTCATCAGGTACCCGATACGGCCGTCTACATCTCCGGCTACCAGGGCGAGTCGATGAAGGTCGGCCAGCATTTCGGTCTCATCGGCGTGCTCGCCGCCGAAGCCGCCGCCAGCCGCACGTCGGAGAAGAAGGCGGAGTCGGCCCAGGGGCATCTGCGCCTCGATCTGCCGGGCTGGACCGAGCGCGTCGTCGCCCAGGAGATCCCGCGCGCGGGCGCCGCCCGCCTCGTCGCGAACGGCGCCGGCGGCAACGGTGCCCTCGAGCTCGTGCCCTATCTCGTGGTGAGCTCGACCGGCAACGATCAGGTGCGCCCCTGGATCTTCCTGAAGACCACCCTCAAGGATGCCGGCGGCGACACGAAGTGGAAGACCCGGTACATCGTGAGCCTCGGCCCGCCGCGCCCGCTCGGCGGTCCGAACGGCTGGGCGGCCGGCGACGGCGCTTCCTTCCGCGCCGCCGTCGACGCCGGACTCCGGCGCGCGGTCATCCTCATGATGAAGGACACGTCGGGCGCGCTCGCGCGCACCGGCGGACGACCAGTCAAGCTGAAGACGCAGTGGCCGTGGGTGAAGGAACCGCTCGTCATCGCCGCCGACGTGCTGGAGGAGACGCCGGACTCGCTCATCGTCCTCCCCAAGGTCGGCGACCTCACCACGTTCGCCGGCATCAACGTGCTCGACAAGACGTCCGTGAGCCTGACCCCCGCCGACAACTAGCCTCCGCCCGCCCCCGGGCCGCTTGACGGTCGTCTCCGGATTAGGTATACCTAACCCGGTCAGATCGGTCGCCCTAACCAACACCCGGAGGGCTCGCGATGCGCATGATGGTGGTGGTGTTCGTGGCCGTGGTTCTCGGAACCCTGGTGGCTCCCGTCGGTGCCCTCGCGGCGGACACGCCGCCCGAGATCGCGCTGTCGATCGAGCAGAAAAAGTTCCAGCCCGCCGAGGTCAAGGTGAAGGCGGGGGCGCCGTTCGTGCTCGTCATCACCAACAAGGGGACGGCGGCGGCGGAGTTCGAGAGCAAGGATCTCCGGACGGAGAAGGTGGTGCCGGCGGGCAAGACGGTGAAGGTGCGGATCCGCGCCCTCAAGCCCGGGACGTACGCCTTCTTCGACGACTTCAACAAGGAGACGACGGGACGGATCGTCGCCGAGTAGAAGGCTTCTCCACACAGGTCATCTAGCCAGCCACCGACGAGCCGTCTCGGGCTTCAGGCAGCCAGCGACCAACCGGGCCGGGGTTTCGCCCCCCGCCCACGGAGGCGCGAATGCTGCCGCGACGCCCATTCGTTGCTGTGGCCATGGTGCTGCTCGTATGGTTCGTCCCTCTGCCCGCCGGTGCGGCATCCGTCGAGGACCTGGAACAGAAGCTCAAGGCGCTCCAGCAACAGATGGACGAGCTGAAGCAGCAGATCAAACAGACACAGACGCCGCCGCCCTCGCCGCCTTCACCTCCACCTTCCGCCGCCACCGAGCCGCCGACGGCTCCGTCCCGTACGCTCTCGATCAGCGACTTCAAGATCGGCGGCTACGGGTCCGTCCGCTTCGAGGCTACCGATCTTCGCGATCTGAAGAGCACCTTCACGTTCCGCCGCTTCGTTCTGAGCGGTGATGCCACCATCGCCAACCGTCTCCGCGGCGTGGTGGAGCTGGAATTCGAGCGTCTCACCGAGCTCGAGGTGGAGCGGACGTCGCCCCAGGAGGGCGGGCTGCGCGGCTTCTCGCAGTCGATCGAGAGCAGCGACAAGTCGGAGATCTCTCTCGAGCAGGCGTGGCTGCAGTTTGCGCTCACGGACTGGGCGAAATTTCGCGCGGGCATGGTGCTGGTCCCGCTGGGGCGGTTCAACATCAACCACGACGACAACAAGTGGGATCTCCCACGGCGCTCGCTCGTGGACCGCGGCGTTTCCGTGCTGCCGGCGCAGGCAGCGTGGTCGGAAGTCGGGATGGGATTCAACGGCGACATCCCCATCGGGCGCTTCGGCACGCTGACCTACGAGGCATACGTGATGAACGGGGTGGCGCTCGACTCGAGCATCGAGACCGTCGCCCGCGGCACCGGCGAGCTGGAAGCCGAGGTGGAGATCCGGCCGCGGCGTGGCACCGCCAACATCGACGTGAAGAACGAGAAGGCGGGAGCGTTTCGGCTGGCCTGGAGCCCCGCCATCGGTCACGAGATCGGAGCCTCCGCCTATTACGGCCGCTACACGCCGGACTTCTTGCCCGCCGCCCGCGTGTGGGCGGTGAGCGTCGACGGCAAGACGACACTCGGCCCCTTCGAGATCGAGGGCGAGTATGTCTTCACGCGCTACGACGACATCCTGCGCGTGGCGCGCGGCTTCGCACGCGCCGTGTCGGAGAGAGCGTTCGAAGCGGAGGTGCCCCCTCTGACGACGGTGATCGAGTTCGATCTGGCGGGGCTTGCCGCCACGAAGCACGGGTACTGGCTCGACCTGCGTTACCGGTTCTTCCCCGCCGTCATGCGCCAGTCAATCCTCGGGCGCTGGTTCGAGAACCCCCAGTTCATCGTGACCGCGCGCTGGGAGCAGGTCTGGCTGGATGGGCTGGTGCGCGAGGTGGACTTCACGGGAAGCGAGCTCACGTCGATCACGAAGGAGCATCGCTTCGTCGACCGTGCCACGCTCGGCTTTGCGTACCGCCCGGTACCGCTCGTGGTCTTCCAGGCCGCGTACGAACGGACATGGACCGATCACGGCAAGAGCTTGGCCGGTGTGACGAACTTCCTCCCCGCGCGAGCGGGGGAGGACACGGCGAATGCGTTCCTCTTCGGCGTCGCCTTCGGATTCTGAGATGATCACGCGGCGCCGTTTCCTCCACGGTGCCACCGGCGCCTGGCTCGTGCTCGTGCCGGGCGTGGCCGCGGGTCAGGAGGGCGTGTTCCTGCGCGCGGAGGAGGCGGCGCGCCAGCTCTTCCCGGACGGTGCCGAGGTCGCGGAGCGCACGGTGGACGCGACGCCGGCGCTGCGTCAGCGCGTCCGCGAGCTCCTCGGCCGTCCGCCGAGCCTGTGGGAGCCGGCGTACCGGATCTTCACGGTGAGCCGCGCCGCCGCGCGACTCGGCTTCGTCGTCATCGTGGAGGAAATCGGCAAGCACCGGCCGATCACGTACGCGGTGGCGGTGGAGCCGAATGGAACCGTACACGACCTCGCCGTGCTCGCCTATCGCGAGGCGTACGGCGGCGAGGTCAAGGAACGGCGCTTCCTCCGGCAGTACGCGGGCAAGAATCTCTCGGCGCCGATGCTGCCGTACCGGGACGTCGTCAACATCTCCGGCGCCACCCTCTCCGTCGAGGCCACCGGCCGCGCGGCGCGGAAGGCCATCGCCGTGCTGCGGGCGACGGGAGACGTTTCCTGATTCGGCGCGCCACCCGGACGCACGTGCGGCCGCGCATGGGAACGCTGCTCGCGGTCACGCTGCCCGCAGCGAGCGCGGAGGTGGAGACGCCGCGACTGCGCGCGGTCTTCGAGACGGCGACGCTCTGTGACGACGTGATGAGCCGGCACCAGCCTCACACGGACCTCCGTCGCCTGAACCGGCGTGCCGGCGACCCGTCCGGTGTGACGTCGACCGCCCTCGCGGAGGCGCTCGGGGAGGCGCGCGACCTCGCTCGGCGCACGGACGGCGCCTTCGATCCCACTGTGGCGCCGCTGGCGGCGCTCTGGCAGCGCGCCCTCACACGGGGGACGATGCCGGACCGCCGGCAGGTCGGCGCCGTGCTCGCGTGCGTGGGGTGGCCGGCGCTGACGGTGACGGGAGCACGGGCGTCACTCGACCGGGCGGGGATGGCAGTCGATCTCGGCGGATTCGGGAAGGGCGTCGCGCTCGACCGCATCGCCGCCGCGCTCCGGCGTCAGGCGTGCACATCCGCGTTCCTCAACTTCGGTGAGTCGAGCCTGGTCGCGCTCGGGCGCCCCCCGCGCGGACGGTGGACGATCGTCCTTCGTCATCCGCTGGGCGGCTTCGCGGCGGCGTTCCCGCTCCGCGACCGCGCCTGCTCCACGTCCGCCACGCCGTCGCCGCTCCGCGATGCGGGTAGGAGGCGCGCGCGCCCCGTCGTCGATCCGCGTACGGGCGAGCTCGTCGAAACGATCGCGCAGGTGACGGTGCTCGCGCGCTCGGCGGCGGTCGCGGAGGCGGCGTCCACCGCGATGCTCGTGCAGGGGCGGGCGGCGATGGAGACGCTCGCGGAACGGCTCGACGTCGATGCGTGCTGGATCGACGCTGCCGGTATCGCGAGCACGCGCTGGTTTCCGTTGCAGCGCCTGGCATGACGGCGCATGCGTGAGTTCGGCAAGGGTCAGTTCCGGCTGAGCGAGGCGCCGCGCGCGTTGCGGCTCATCTACGCCGGCTTCCTCGTCCTCGTGGCGATCGGCCTTCTGACCCAGCTCGGCTTCCAGGTTGGTCGCATCGGCCTCACGCCCACCGCCGTCGCCGGATACTACCGGGGTAGCGAGGGCGGGAGCGTGATGACGTTCCCGAAGAGCTTCTGGCAGCTCCTCGAGATCACCCACGCCCACGCCTTCACGATGGGCGTCGTCTTCCTCGTCCTCGCCCATCTCGCCGCCGCCACTCGGGCCCGGCGCCGGCTCACGGCGGCAGCGCTCGTGGCGGCGTTCGCGGGAACGGTGGGCGACCTCGTCTCGCCGTGGCTGGTGCGCTACGTCGCCGCCGGGTGCGCGTGGATCGCCATCGCATCGTGGGCCGCGCAGGGCCTCGGCAATCTCGCGCTCGTCGTCCTCAGCGGGTGGGCATGCCTCGGCGAATGACCACGGCTGGGGACGTCTCCTCTCCGCGCGCTACGTGACCATATCGGGCTGCCGCGCGAGGCGCATGACCGGTGACGTCAGGATGACGATCGCTTGGAACAGAAAACCGATGGCCGCCACCACGAGCGCCGTGTCGGTTCCGTAGAGACCACCCACGAGCGCGCCGATGGCGGCGCCCAGCGGCCGGGCGCCTTGCGCCGTCACGTAGATCGCGGACACGCGGCCGAGGAGGTCGGGCGGCGTCACGGTCTGCCGGAGCGTCACCGTGCTGATCACCCAGATGATCGGCCCCGCGCCGAGCAGGAAAAAGCTGAGAGCGGCGAGGAGCACGGACGGCATCCAGATCGTCAGCACCATGACCACAGCAGCCACGAAGCCCGCCACCGGCCCGATGGCGACGACGGCACCGAAGGGAAGCGTCCGGGTGAGACGCGCCGCGAGGAGGGCGCCCGTCACCATGCCCACGCCATACGTCGCCAGCGTTGCCCCCACGCCGGGCGCGGAGAGGCCGAGCGCGCGCACCGCGTGCGGCACGTACACCGCCTGGAGGACGAAGAAGGCCGCGTTGAAGACGAGCTGCGTGATGAGGATCGGCAGCAGCAGCGAGTGCCGTGCCACGAAGGCGGCGCCGGCGCGGAGCTCGACGAGCGGATGACGCGGTGGAAGCGACGCGCGGACGGGCTCCGGCAATCCCGCGAGGAGCACCACCGCGGACGTCGAGAGGGCCGCCGCCAACGCGAAGGCGGGGGCGGCGCCGGTGGCGCCGACGAGGGCGCCGGCCACGGCGGGACCCGCAGTGAAGGCCACCGTACGGGCGAGCTCGATCCGCCCGTTGGCGGAGGCGAGGATCTCGGGCGCGACCAGGGCGGGGACGAGTGCGGGCGCGGCCACGCTGTAGGCGACCGTCCCGCACGCGCCCACGAAGCCGAGCAGCGCCAGCAACGGCAACGTGAGGGCGTCGAACGCGGCGAGCCCCAGCATGCTCACGAGCGACACCGTTCGCAGGATCTCCGCGGACACCATCAGGCCGCGGCGCGACGCGCGATCGGCGAGCACGCCCGCGGGAATGGCGAGCACGAGGAGGGGCAGTGTTTGCGCGGCCTGGAGAACGCCCGTCTCGCCGGCGCCGGCGCCGAGCGCGAGCACGGCGATGATCGGCGCCGCGGCGAGGCTGACTTGCTCCGCCGACTGCGCGGCCAGGTTGGACCACGCGAGGCGGGTGAACGCGGCGCCGAAGCCTGGCGCGGATCGCTCTCGTGTTCTCACGAGAGTCGAGCCTACGGAGCCGCGTCGCCCGCGGCACTTCGGTTGTTGCTATCGAATCGACGTGGGCAGGCTCAGCGCAGCGAGCGGAAGAACGCCGTGACGTCCGCGGCGAGCGCGTGCGGTTCTTCGAGCGCGGCGAAGTGACCGCCCGCCGCCATCGGCGTCCATCGCCGGATGTCGTACACGCGCTCGGCGGCGGCGCGCGGCGGGTGCAGGATCTCGCGCGGGAAGGAGGCGTAGGCGGTGGGCACGCGCACGCGATTGTTCTCGCCGATCGGCCACGCGGAGTGAAAGCGCGCATAGTACGGCCAGAACGACGAGTTGATGGCGCCCGTGATCCAGTAGAGCATGATGTTGGTCAGCAGGACGTCCTTGCCGAACCGCTTGTCCACGTCCCCGCCGCAGTCGCTCCACGTGCGGAACTTCTCCACGATCCACGCCGCCAGCCCCGCCGGCGAGTCCGTGAGGCCGTAAGCGAGCGTCTGCGGCTTCGTGCCCTGGATCCACTGGTAGCCGCTCTCCTCGCGTTGCCAGCGCGCGAGCTCGGCGTCGTACGCGCGCGCCTCCTCCGTCGGCTCTCCGCGGCTAGGCTCCCGCGGCACCGCGAGGAGATTGAGGTGAATGCCGGCGAGGCGCTCGGGATACTTGGCGCCGAGCACGGAGGTGATGAACGCGCCCCAGTCGCCGCCCTGCGCGGCGAACCGGCGGTAGCCGAGGACGTCCGTCATCAGCGATGCGAAGACGTCCGCGATCTCCGGCGCCCCGAAGCGCGGCTGG
>Ga0114129_10016387_pt1 | contig 10548 bp, 13 predicted proteins | sample RhiMetdeltSRZDD1_FD_80071 | JGI IMG/M metagenome (GOLD analysis project Ga0114129, IMG submission 80071) | Populus rhizosphere microbial communities from Tennessee, USA - Rhizosphere MetaG P. deltoides SRZDD1 (version 2) (version 2) | ecosystem: Host-associated > Plants > Roots > Rhizosphere >... | reverse complement strand
GCTCCAGTTCCGGCGGTAGCTAGGATCAATCCGGCGACAACCAAACCAATCTTGCGCATGTCAAGCCTCCTGTTCGCTTCAGCCACCATACGTTCTCTCGGTATTGCCACGATGTCGCCTGCGATCGATTTGGTATCGTTTGTATCGCCAAGCAGCGCAAACTCGCTCTCTGATCGAGACATCGGCGCTAATGACTGGAAGCAATTCGAGCCAGTGGTAACCGTCGAAGTGTAACGGGAAAAATTTACGCCGCCGACGTTCGCGGACCTTGATGCGCTAGCCCGAAGGCAGCGAGCGCGCACCGGCGTTGCCGCTCGTGTGTTCGTTGTTTTTTCAAACCATCCCCCCGGCCCCCAGATTAATGCGGGCGCGGTGTCCACATTTACCAAGAATGTCGCAAATCGCATTTTGATGTCCGCTTTGCCCCCAAGAGCGGACATGTGCGGTGCAGCTAGCGATGTCCGCTTTGGGCCAATAGCGGACATTCACGGGCGTGATCGAGTCGTCGGCTAGGGGCCATAACCAGAAATGACCCGGTCTGTCCGTATTTGGTAATGTACACGTTCTCCCGGAGGCCAAGCGGTCCATCTACGCAGCGGCCGTAGAGCAAGGAGATCAACCATGCGCGTACGAAGCTTTATGTGTTGTCTGCTGCTAGGCCTAGTCACTGCAGCGCCATTTGCATTCGCAGAGGAGCAAGTGTCGATTTCGCGGCTTCCTCCCCTGCCGCAACCGCTTGATCCAATTTTGCAGGACATGTTTGACAAGCGTCGGGCAATGGGTGGCGCGATCATCAATCTGATACTCACGACCGGGCACGCCCCAAAATTCACTAAAGCATCGGGAGTTATGGCGTTTACGATCCGCTTTGAGACGAGTACGCCTCGGCCGCTGATAGAGTTGGCGATCTTCCGAACGGCACAGATCGTGGGGTCTGACTATGAGCTGAACCAGCACACACCCTTTATGAAAATGTGCCATTACAGCAACGAGCAGATAGCTGAAGTGTCGGACTGGCAGCGATCAAAGTTGTTCGATGACAAGCAACGAGTCTTACTCGGCTACGTCGAGCAAATGGCCAATGGCGGCAACGTCGATGATCCGACCTTCGCTGAGTTCAGTCGGCTCTTCACGCCGCAACAGATCATCGAAATCAGCTACACGGTTGGTAGTTATTACAGCACTGGCCTTTTGACGAAGGCCCTCAAAATACAGCTGGAGACCGATGGACGCCTCACTGTACCCGGGGAATGCTAGGAATTCGCCTCGCATTTCCGAAGCGGCAATGTCCGCTTTACCCCCAAAAGCAGACATGTGCAGTGCACTAGCTCATGTCTGCTTTGGGCCAATAGCGGACATGGACACAAATTACTCGATCATCTCGTCGGCGCGGGCTAGCAGTGTAGGCGGAACCGTGAGACCAAGCGCCTTGGCGGTTTTTAGGTTGATCGCCAGTTGGAATTTGGTCGCGGCCTGCACCGGGAGGTCAGCGGGCTTCTCCCCTTTAAGAATGCGATCGACGTAACCGGCAGCCTGCCGGTGGGCATCAATCGGGTCCGGCCCATAACTGATCAAACCACCCTCGGCGGCGTATGAGCGGAACGGATAGGTTGCTGGCAATCGATGCCGGGCTGCGAGCGAGATGATCAGTCTAGCATTGTTATTACTCAACGGGGTTGCCAGCGCAATCAGACCGCAATTCGATCCGCATGCAAATTCAGTAACGGTGCGCTCAATGTCTTTGCCAACTTGCCCGCCCAGCGGGACCACCTCCAGCCTGGACAACCGTGCAGCAGACTGAATCGCAGAGAGCTGGCCGATACTTGAAGTAGATGTGGGATCTCTGATGGCCCCGACACGCGTCACGTTGGGCGCAATCTCCTTAAGCAGTTCGAGCCATTTCGCGGCAATTTCGTAGTCGAAAACCATGAACCCGGTCGTGTTGCCGCCAGGCTTCGCCAGACTGTCAACAATGCCGGCACTGATCGGATCGGCAACCTGCGTGAATACGACCGGTATTGTCCGGGTCGCCTGTTGCACTGAGAGTACAGCCGCAGTGCTGCTGACAAGGATTACGTCCGGAGATAATGCCACCAATTCCATGGCCGCCTTGCGCAAATCGTAAGCCTCCCAGCGATATTCGATTTGCAGATTGCGGCCATCGGTCCAACCCAATCGCTGCAATTCCTGGACGAACGCCGCGACGCGGGCCGATTCCGGACTGTCCTTTGTGAACGGTTGTAGCACGCCTATCCGTCTAATCCGCTCGTTCTGCTGCGCGCGAGCCACAAGTGGCGTCGCCACCGCGCCGCCAACAAACGTTATGAAATCGCGCCGCCTATTGCAACTCTCGGAGTTCAGGCCAAGGCATCGTAGCGGCTGAAACCTGTGTCGGGAAAGGCCCAGCCAATGTCCGCTTTGGGTCAAAAGCGGACATTTGCAGTGCAGTAACCCATGTCCGCTTTACCCCCAATAGCGACCGCGAAAGCGAAATTCCGCAAAAAACAATGTCCGCATTACACCCGAAAACGACCGCGACTTGCATCAGAGCGGTGATCATCAGTACGACGAACGACCATTTCAGCGCCCACAGGCCTTCAGCGGTGGTGGTTATGGATAGATCAACGATGCCATGACGGTGGCCGTGGCGCGTCACCGGGGCCGCTATTTAGCTGCGACGCCGTGCAGCCCTCATTTCTGCCACTTGTACCGAAACGGTTCTTTCTTCGCCCTCGATGCAGCCTTTTCCAATTGGTAAAATCGCTGAATCTCCGCTTGCATCGGCCGGTGCGTTCTCCAGCGCGGGTCCCAGTAAGCAAACACCCAAGCGGGCACGCCAAGAAGGCCGCACAATTTGGTGTTCGCAAGCCAACACTCTCTGCAATTTTCACACTGGCGCTCCTCCCAATCGTCAAACTTCAGCAGCTCCTCATACGGCAGACATTCGCAGTGCTTTTCCAGCCGCCTCATCCGGCGAAAAAGCGCAACTGCCTCGGTGGTGATCACCGGCTCATCCGGTGGTTGCTTGTGCTTTGCCTTAACGGCGTGCGGTCCCCTCAAGCCCACGGCGGTCTCCATCTAGGGCTAGAATAGTAACCTAGGTATAAAAACATAACTTACTCTGCGTAAAAGGCACCGCCGCTGTTTGGAAGTCACGCCGCCAAAGTTTCAAAAGCCCCCCCTGGGGGGAGCTAGACAGTCCTCCTTTTGTTTTTGTCGATGTAAATCGGATTGGTCCTATAAGGCTTGCCATGCACATCGCATCCACGTTGATAGCTTAATGCCTGTGATCCTTCGCAAATGTTGTCGTGGCACTTCTTGCACAATGATTGGAGTGGTGAGGAAAAGAACAACGTGTAGTCACCACGATGATCGATGGTGTGGTGTGCTACTCGTGCTTCCGTGATGATGTTATCGGCCAGACACGCAGCACAGAGTGGATCCTTACGTAGCTGATGCAGGCGACGCCGTTTCCAGCGCGCGGTGTGATATAGCCAATCATATCCATTTTCGTACTTGCCAAGTCGCCTGCCGTCAGACCATGAACGCCGCATCTTAGCTCTCCGACATGGCGTCAACATTTAGCAGAATTTCGCAGTCGCAATGACCGCCATTAGCGTTAAAGAATTCCAGGCTGGCCGCAACGTCGATGCCGCCCATGTCTTGCATGATCTCTTTCGCATAACGATGGACGCCTGGCCCGCTATCGCCAAGACATACGGAGCGATCGCCGCCATCAGGATACAGGGCTAGGAACAGCGCATTGGTAAACGCATCCCATCGGTTGCTGTCCGGTGTCAGAACTTCAGCCATGGGGTCCTCCATCCGGCCGGCGCGGTCTTTAAACGCGTCGCAACGGTTGCTGGGGGTAATTTGCAAGCGGAAGCGGATGGACGCCTACGGGGACCGCCTTACGGCGGCGCCGAAGGCGCCGTAGGCGTCCGTCCGCTGGGGACGTTGTCATGTCCATATTGCCTATTAGAGTGTGAGGGATGGGTGGACACGATATGGACGCGATATTGGCACGATATGGACAGCGAGCCTTCGTGTTGTCTAGGAACGGTACAAGTGGCGGCGTCGCTCTGAATAAAAAAATAATATGCCGGTTCATAAATTGTGGCGCTCGGCCTCGCCGGCGATCGATTTCAAGTGATTGAATATTGATTTTCATTCGCGCTCTCGCGGAACTAAGCGGCTGGAGGTGCGGTCGCCTCGGCCATAAGGCTCACTTCGAATGCGACCGGTGTCGAGCAACCGGTTCATGGCGGCTTTGAGGGCAGCCTTAGAAACGTTTGCCGCCTTTGCCTCTTGCTGCTCGGCGAACTTGGCGGGCGCTGAAGAGGGTCCGGTACTGGCTCCCACATTGATGCCCCGGGCCAAAAACTTGTCGAGCAGCTGCAGGAATACTCGCTCGGCTTTCTGGTCTGCCGCTGCTTTCTCCGGCGTCTGCTCGCCCTGTCCGGGGAAATTCCACGGCGCCACCACGCCGACGTCGTCGCCGTTTGGCAATTCGACGCTGACGAACTGCCGCCAGGTTGCGGCTTGTGCCGGGCTGTAGTTGCCCTTGGCGCGGTCGACCCGGAAACGGGACAGCCGCTCGATTTCGCTGCAACCGGCCGCCTCGGCATCCCTCTCGTTCATACGGTTGAGGACCCGTGCCGCGCGTACCGCGTCGGTAATGGCCGCCACGCCGCGGATGTCGTGGACGTCATAGTCGGCGCCACTACCGGCGGCGGGTTTGCGCACGTGGTGCGCCAGCTCGATGGCGGCGTCGGTGTCGTCAGCAATCCCGGCAAACAAGCGGATGACCCTATCCATTTTTCCAGTGTCGATTTCCGACACCGAATGCAGCGTCACCAGCGGGTCAAAGATGGCCAGGTCGATCTGGTTGTCGCTGATGGCCGCGGAAATCTGTCGCACCAGCACGGCATTAACCTCGAAGTTGGCGTAGCCCTTCGCCACCCGCAGCGGGAATTCATTGCCCGACGTCGTCCATAGCCAGCCCGTCAGCTCCTCCTGCGGAATTTTGAAATGCTGACAGATCGCCGCCAGCCGGCGGTCGATTTCGTCGCGCGGGTCCTCGCCATTGTGGAACCAGACCCGCAGCCTTTCTTCTGGCTGCTCGCCGAGCAGATTGCGGCCGGTGACCATGGCGATGGCCTCGACCATGTCGTTGCTGGTCTTGCCCATGCCACCTGGACCGGCGGTCAAGGATACAGTGCGACGTTGGTAATGTTTACCGTAGAGCCATGACCGCGGCGGCAGTTTGCTGACATCGAACGGCGTGAATGGTTGCAGCACAAGAACACGACGTTCGCCGGACTTTCGTGACTTCGCTCCGTCTTGCGTCTTTTGTGCACCACTGCCGGCAGCGTCGGTTGTTTTCGGTCCATAACTTCGCGGGTAAAAACCGGCTTTGTTGTATCCAATGTCCGGTCGCCGTCCTTCCTCGATTGCTGCAATCCAGCGTTCATGAAATTCGCCCGGCAGCCATGCCGGGATCACCCCCGTTGTCGGGTCGTAATCCTTGAGCAAAAGATTTCTATAGGCGCTCAGGATCCGTCTGACGACGATCCGAATTTCCACTTCGCGCGTCCAGTTCAACGCGGCGCCGACGCGTGTCATGGTTTCGTCGACGACAAGCTCCAGCACATCGTCGGGGTGTTCGCCCTTGCGCAACAGGCTCGGAATAATGCGCGTGTGCACGGCATTGACCGACGCGCCGTCTGCCATCGCTGCAAGCTCGGCTTCGATATCAACTGGCTCGTGCTCCCCCGTCGCGGCGTGTCCTGTGTGACCGTTGCCGGATGGATATATTCTCCCAAAGCCAAATTGCGTTTGCAGCATCTCGGCAGCTTGTTCGACAAACGCTCGCGCCGTGGCTTCATCAATTTCCGGCAAGTCATTGTGGGCAACAGTCCACGGCTGCCGGCCGGCATGCCAGGAATAGGGCCGCTTGGTGTCGGGGTGAATACCGTCAACAACGACTTGCTGGCCGTCGCATAACACCTCGATCTTGTGGCGGCCTCCGTCAGGTGCTGCGAAATCCGCGTAAATTTTTGCAAATGGGTTTGCCGTGCGAAACAACATGCAGCGCTTGGGAGCCTCACCGAAACGGGTGAGAAAAACGCCCGCGCCGTCGAATTGAGCGCGGGCCATATCCTCTACGGCCGCGGCGGCTTCGGGATGGCGAATATCAGCGTCCAATGCCGGCGTGTGGCGAGTTAGAATTCCGGTGTTGGGCCATTGCGGAAATTGCACGTCCCATGCGGCAACCTCGGTGGCGTCGATGTTGATCTTCGTCTGCCACTCCGGCAGCAGCGCACGCTTGCCGCAGACAGGGATAGGCGAAAACCCGGATGCCTGCAGCGCCAAGCGCAAGTCAGTGATGGCGCTCACTTGCGCCTCCTCTTGTTTTTAGGTTTCAGTGCGCCAGCCACCTGGCGCTCGATTTTTCGTGTTTGGGGGGAAGTGATGCGCCGGTAAAAAGCGCGACAGACATTTTCCGGCGGCTCGAAACCAAGCGGCAGCGGCAAATCGCGCACAATCCCGTCGTCATCGGTGTGGGTGGCGGAAAACAGCTGTCGCGTCCGTACGCCGGGAGCCACGCTCTTGACCAGGACAAGCGCCATTCCGGGCGGGAATTGCGACGCGCAGCCGTTTGCAAGCTCGCATTCGGCAATTTCTGCCTCCGTCGCCCGGCGGATGCGAAACTTTCGGCGCGGGTAGTCGTCGAAGAATTTTCGGTCGGACGGCCAAACCGTACGCTCTATTTCGTCGCACACCTTTTGCAAAGCGTCAGGGTGTGTGTAGCTCATTAGCGAAGCCTCGGAATTGTCTGGTCGCCGGTAAGGAGTGTGAGGTGGGCAATATGCCCACCTCGATTGGAATTTCAGACCGGGATTTCGTCATTCATGTCGCCACCAGCCGAAGTGTCCGGCGTCGCTGCGGAGTTGCGCGGTGCGTGACCGACAACACAAAACATCGGCGTCGCCACCCAGCCGATGCGTGGATCGGAATGATTGAAGCCGCCAGGGCGCAACCGCACGATTGGCACATCGCCGGGATGCGCACGTTGCAAACGATCGTAATGTCTAAGCAGATTACCGACACTGCGGCGGCCGGTTTTCGATGCGGTCGAGAAGGTAAACATTTCTCTGGTATCAACCCGCTCGAGCACCAAGTTCTGAAAGTGCTTCCAGGGATCTTCCGGCGTTGTGCCGCCCAATCCTACAGGCCACCGAGTCTCATCGTCGTCGCCAAGGCTCGATCTCTCCTGCAACTCGTAGTCGTCGTAAAGCAACCCCGCGACGCGTTGGGTCTCACCGCCCTCTTCTTGGGCGTATTTTATCCAGCCAATTTGGACTTCGTCGCAAAGCCCGTAAAAATTGGTGTCTCCGTCGACCGGCTGCTCATCGTCACTGGTGACGAAGACCCCGTCTTTGGAAAAGCGGATCAACCGGCCAACAATTGCAGTCGGACTCACCGAGTCAAGGTACCGCTGATGCGTCGTGCGCGTGTCGATCGCATTGGTTGCCGGCACAGTCGGTGTCGCCTTAGCTGGCACGCTAGCGGGCGGCATGACATCTGGCGACACGTTAGCCTGGTGGCTGGATCTCTCGGCTTGTTGTTGACGCTGCTGGTCTCGAAGAATTTCGGCTTGCCGCCGCTGCTCGATGGCAATTTCTTCTGGTGTTTTTCCTCTGCGTGGGTGTCTGTCGATTGGCATGTTGGTCTCCGATTTTCTTCGCGCATTGTAAATCCGGGCATGCGCGTGAACCCGGTAGGAAATTCAGGTTTCGTCGCGCTGCAGTCGCTCCTCGAGCGCATCGTCTACACGTTCGTTTAGACGTGCCCGGTCCAGCGACGACTGCAGGGCGGAAATTTCCTCACGCGCTCGCTGCGCCAGGTCATGGGCGTCGGCTGCGCTAGTAGCGGTGGCAATTTCTGCCAGTAGCGCCTCAACCCGGCGTGCAACTGTCCGAGTGTGATCGCGGGTCACCGCGCCGCTCCTGAAGCAGCGCGCGCCCCTGACTTACGGCCACCATCGCGCTTGGCGATACGCTCTTGCTGCCAATCGCGAACTTCCGACTCGATCCAGCCGACACGCCCGCTAGTGATGCGAACCGGCCGCGGGAATTCGCTCCTCTGCATCAGGCCGTACAAGGTCGATGTCGCCAGTCCCGTGACGCGCTGAACGTCATGGCGGCGGAGAAAAACGGGATGGGGCTTTTTTGGCATCTTCCAAACCTTTCCCAGGAACGACTGTGGGAATGGTTTGGAATGACTCAGGACGCCTTGCGTCCTCTAGCCGGTTTATTTCGTCGAATAAGTCAGGTCAGTCTCGATACAAAGACTCAGCAGCCGCAGAATATTCCTGTCCGCCGCCGCGCCTTCGGGCGCCCTCAACAAGGTAGTAGCTATCTTCGATGGCCCCTTTCGCCCCTCGGGCGACTGTCTTTTCAAGCATCTCCGAAGTGAGGGTAAAGGCTCCGTCGCGCGTTGGCTTTTGCCCGAAGTGTACGAGTTCTTTTCTGTTTTTCAGCCAGTGCGATGCTAAGGCCCACCTGAGATAATGAATGCGGTTCATCCTTGCGGCAGCCATAGCCCCGCCAGTTCGGCCGCGCCCGCTAGACTTGCCAGACTTGCCACGCTTGCCTGATTTGGCTTTGTCGGATTTGCCGCTCGCCGTCTTGGCTGCGGTGGCATAGGTTTTCCTCAACCTTTCTAAACCAGGATCGCGGGCCCAATCGGGAACTGGTTCGTTGTTGGAGACGCACAAGTCAAATGCTTCAAGCCAAGCAAGCTCATACCCGGCATCAAAGTTGCGCTTATGCTTTGCTAGTTCTCTCGCAAAGAATTCCTCGCGCTTCATGGTCGCGCACGCAACGGGACCACATCGCCTGCCGCTGGCGGCTGCGATACGAACCTCGCCCAGTCGCGCATAAGCCGCCGGCGCTTGTCGAACAATTCGCCGCGGCGGTAGGCAGCCTCGACACGGTCGGGGATTGTGTGTGCCAACGCGGCCTCGGAAACGATGTTCGGATAATTCGTCGTCTCTGCGCACCAATCCTTGAAAGCGGATCGAAAACCGTGAACCGTCAAACCCGGCCGCATTCCGCGCAACAATTCCAGCAGCGCCATATTGGAAAGTGGCTGCTTTGCCTTGCCGCCGGCAAAAACAAATTCGCTTCCGGCCTCACGTGGGATTGTCTGCAGGATTTCAATGGCGCGATCGGACAACGGGACGCGGTGTTGCTTGCCCGCCTTCATCCGCTGCGCAGGAATTGTCCAAGTCTTTTCGCTGAAATTGATTTCATCCCAGCGTGCACCGATGGTCTCGCTGGTACGGGTCGCACATAAAATGAGAAACTCGAGCGCCCTTGCGGAAATGCCGTCACGGCTGCGCAGCTCGCCGACAAATTCGGGTAACGCCGCCCACTTCATCGCGCTGTGATGCTTGACGCGTTTCGTTTTGCCAGGGACGGGCAGCGGCATCCCATTCTTGACCCAGCGGACAATCCGCTCAATGCGCTGTTTGACGCGTGACGCTGTCTCCGGCTTCTTGCGCCAGATCAGTGCCAGCGTGGCGCTGACCAACGCGCCATCGATCGCGGCAACCGGACGTTTGCCCAGCCCAGGAAAGGCGTACTGCTTAAGCGTGTTTCGCCACTGCTGCCGGTGCTTGGCATTGCGCCATCCGGCCTCGTGCGTGGCAAGGTATGCCGCCGCTGCGGACTTGAACGTCATGGCGGCGCCGGCGTCGATGCGCTGGGCGTCTCGCGCCGCCTGCCGCGCTTCGATCGGGTCAATGCCTTCAAGAATCAGTCGACGTGCTTCGCGGGCGCGTGTACGGGCATCAGCAAGCCCGACCAGGTGCACCGGCCCCAGACCCATTTCGCGGGCGGTGCCGTTGCGCATGTAGCGCAGCACCCAGGACTTTGTGCCGGTTGGCCCAACGTGCAGCCACAGGCCGCGGCCGTCGCCATAGCGGCCGGGCGATTTCGTCTTTTCGACTTTTGCCGCTGACAGTTTTTCCGCCCCGCCCATGGTCGCCCCTTCCACAGTCCGTTCCACAAAACGTATCTGGAACGTACCGGAAGCGACGGGAACGGGCTAGGACATCAATGCCAATAAAATCGGGGATAAGTTGAAATTTTTGGAACGCGTGGAAACGTTTCGGAACGTAAGCAGGCGGTCTCCCTCTCCGCCAGTTAACTGTTTGCAATCATTCGTCACCATACCCACGCCGACATTAGGTACTGACGAGATACATCTATGGCGAGAAAAATTCAGCACCTCTCGCCCGCAAAGGTCCGAACTGCGAAAGCGGTTATGTAGGGCGATGGCGGCGGGCTATATCGTCAAATCACTATCGGTGCTGACGGCATGCAAGATCATGAGGCACGGGTCCTAGGGGATTGCCGCTTCTGTGCCTGGATGCTTCTCCCTAGCTTCCCAGATGCAGTGCGCCGGTCGGCATTCGCAGCACGGATCGTCTCGGCCATCGGGCTCAACGAAAACCAATGCGGGAAAGAGCGAACGTCG
>Ga0114129_10016386_pt1 | contig 10548 bp, 10 predicted proteins | sample RhiMetdeltSRZDD1_FD_80071 | JGI IMG/M metagenome (GOLD analysis project Ga0114129, IMG submission 80071) | Populus rhizosphere microbial communities from Tennessee, USA - Rhizosphere MetaG P. deltoides SRZDD1 (version 2) (version 2) | ecosystem: Host-associated > Plants > Roots > Rhizosphere >... | reverse complement strand
GGCAGTCTCGAAAAGCATCCGCCGCACACCGTGCCGGGTACGGCGGTATTCCTGACCAGCCAGCCGGAATTCGCACCCACCGCCTTGCTGCACAATCTCAAGCACAACAAGGTGCTGCACGAGCACAACGTCATTCTGACCATCATCACCACCGACACGCCGCGCGTCGCCGACGAGGAGCGCGTGCGGATCACGGCGCGCTCGCCGCGCTTCAGCCTGCTGGCGCTGAAATTCGGCTACATGGAATCGCCGAATGTCCCGAAGGCGCTCGCCATCGCCCGCAAGCACGGCTGGCAGTTCGACATCATGTCGACCTCATTCTTCCTGTCGCGCCGCGCGCTCAAACCGGCGGCTCGTTCCGGCATGCCGCGGTGGCAGGATCATTTGTTCATTGGGCTGGCGAAATCGGCGAGCGACGCCACCGACTTCTTCCAGATCCCGACCGGCCGGGTGGTCGAGGTCGGCACCCAGGTCACGGTGTAACCGGACCGCCGAAAATAGGCCTCTGCGATCGGCGCGGGCATCGCTATATTGCGTCGCAACATCCCTCCGGCGCACACGATGCCCACCTCGCTTTCCAGGTCCGACGCAATGCCGGCGAAACCGGCTCCCGAAAAGCGCTCCCAGTTCTGGGCGCTCACCCTCGGCAGCATCGGTGTCGTCTACGGCGACATCGGAACGAGCCCGCTCTATGCCCTGCGCGAGGCGGTGACCGCTGCCATCGGCAAGGACGGGCCGATGACGCGCGAGGCGGTGCTGGGGGTGCTCTCGCTCATCCTGTGGGCCCTGATCGTCGTGGTCACCTTGAAATACGTGCTGATCCTGTTGCGCGCGGATAACCGCGGCGAAGGCGGGACGCTGGCATTGATGGCGCTGGCGCAGCGCGCGCTCGGCCGGAATGCCGGCGCGGTCGTGCTCTGCGGCATCATCAGCGCGGCGCTGTTCTATGGCGATGCGATGATCACACCGGCTCTGTCGGTGCTGTCGGCGGTCGAAGGCCTCAAAGTCGCAACACCCGCGTTCGATCCTTACATCGTGCCGGGGACCGTCGTTATTCTCGTGGCCTTGTTCGCGGTGCAGGCAACCGGCACCGCGAGGGTCGCAGCGTTCTTCGGCCCCATCACCGTCGTGTGGTTCGTCGCCATCGCCGTTGCCGGCATCGTCGCGATGGCGGGCGATCCCGAGGTGCTCCTGGCCTTCAACCCGGCCCATGGCGTGCGCTTCCTGGCGAGCCACGGGATGATTGGGCTCATCACCCTGGGCGCGGTTTTCCTCGCCGTGACCGGCGCCGAAGCGCTCTATGCCGACCTCGGCCATTTCGGCCGCAAGCCGATCCAGACGGCGTGGGTCGCGCTGGTGCTCCCGGCGCTGGCGCTGAACTATCTCGGCCAGGGCGCGCTGCTGCTCGCCGATCCGAAGGCGCTCGAGAACCCGTTCTTCCTGCTCTATCCGCAATGGGCGCTGCTGCCGATGGTCGCGTTGGCCACGGCTGCGACCGTCATCGCGAGCCAGGCGGTCATCAGCGGCGCCTATTCCATCAGCCAGCAGGCGATCCAGCTCGGCCTGCTCCCGCGCCTTGAAATTCGCCACACGTCGGAAGCGCAGTATGGCCAGATCTACATGCCGCGCGTGAACTTCGTCCTCTTGGTCGGTGTGCTCCTGCTCGTGGCCCTGTTCCGTTCCTCGAGTGCGCTTGCCTCCGCCTACGGCATCGCCGTGACGGGAACGATGGTCGTCACCGGGGTCATGGCATTCATCGTGATCTGGAAGGTGTGGCGCTGGCCGCTGCCCGCGGCGGCGGCATTGATGCTGCCTTTCCTCTTCATCGACCTCAGCTTTCTCGGCGCCAACCTGCTCAAGGTCTTCGAGGGTGGCTGGGTGCCGCTGGCGCTGGGCGGCCTGGTGATGATCGTGATGTACACCTGGCGCCGCGGCAGCCGCCTGTTGTTCGAGAAAACCCGGCGGCAGGAAATTCCGCTCCCCGATCTCGTGCGCATGCTGGAAAAGAAGCCGCCGGTCCGCGTGCCCGGCACGGCGGTGTTTCTCACCAGCACGCCGGAGTCCGCCCCCACCGCGCTCATGCACAGCCTCAAGCATTACAAGGTGCTGCACGAGCACAACGTCATCCTGACCATCGAAACCGACGATGCGCCGCGCGTCGACCCGGCGGAACGGGTCCGGATCGAAGGCGTGGGGGAGACGTTCACCCGCGTGGCGCTGCGCTTCGGATTCATGGAGACCCCGAACGTGCCGAGGGCGCTCGCCATCGCGCGCAAGCTTGGCTGGACGTTCGACATCATGTCCACCTCGTTCTTTCTCTCGCGCCGCGCGCTCAAACCGGCCGTTCATTCCGGCATGCCGCGCTGGCAGGATCACCTGTTCATCATGCTCACCCGGATCGCCAACGATGCCACCGACTACTTCCAGATTCCGACCGGTCGGGTGGTGGAAGTGGGCACCCAGGTGACGATCTGAGGACAACCGGCTGCACGAAACAATGAATACGTCTCTTGATTCTCGGGCCGTGCCGCGCGACTTGTGTCGCGCGGCTGCCGGCCGCGCCGGAACGAGGAGGAAGTCGAAATGTCCGTTCAGCTGGGCCGAGAGAGCGTGCACGATCTGGCCCCGGAAGAGGTGGCGCGCGGCCTGGCCGAGGGCAAAATCCTGCTGGTCGATGTCCGCGAACCGAACGAGACCGAGGTCGAGCGCTATCCCGAGGCCTTCTATCTCCCCATGTCCGAGTTCGATCCGACCGCGATCCCCGACCCGGAGGGCCGGCAGGTGGTCTTTGCCTGTCGCTCGGGCAACCGGTCGGTCACCGCATCGCTGATTGCGCAGACCGCGGGCCTGCCCTACGACGCTCATCTCGCCGGCGGCATGAAGGCCTGGAAGGAGCTCGGCCTGCCGACCGAGAGTTAGGAGCGTGTCCTTGACGCTTAGCCTCTGGAGCCGGGGCCTGCCGCTGCGCGGCGCCCGGCAGTGACAGCCGCTTCACCCGTTCGCCATGCTCTCATCCCGCCGACCCTGAGGATCCCATCCATGCGCCGACCGATCCGTCTTGCCCTTGCAGTGGCCGCCGCCGTGAGCGCCACGCCTGCTGCTGCTCAGCCCAGCGCGCAGCGGATCGTCAATGTGTACAACTGGACCGACTATATCGCACCCAGCGTGATCGAGGATTTCACCAGGGAGACCGGGATCAAGGTGCGCTACGACACCTTCGATTCCAACGACACGCTCGAGACCAAGCTGCTGGCCGGCAAATCCGGCTATGACGTGGTGGTGCCGACGGCGTATTTCCTGGAACGCCAGATCAAGGCCGGCATTTTCCAGAAGCTCGACAAAGCCAAGCTGCCGAACCTCGTCAACATGTGGCCGGAGATCACGCAGCGGCTGGCGAGCTACGATCCCGGCAACGCCTATGCCGTCAACTACATGTGGGGCACGATCGGGATTGGCTACAACGTCAAGAAGGCGCGCGAGGCGTTGGGTGGCGACGGCAAGATCGACAGTTGGGACATCGTCTTCAAGCCCGAGAACTTGGCCAAGTTCAAGGACTGCGGCGTCTACATGCTCGATTCCTCCGACGATATCCTGGCGGCGGCGCTGCATTATCTCGGGCTCGATCCGAACACCACGAAGGAAGCCGATCTGCAGAAGGCGGCCGATCTCATGACCGCGATCAGGCCGTCGGTGCGCAGGTTTCACTCCTCCGAATATCTCAATCTGCTGGCCTCCGGAGAAATCTGTCTGGCGGTGGGGTTCTCCGGCGACATCAAGCAGGCGCAAAAGCGCGCGGAGGAAGCCAGGAACGGGGTGGCGATCGCTTACGCGATCCCGCGCGAAGGGACGCAGCTTTGGTTCGACAACCTCGCCATCCCGCGCGACGCCAAGAACGGGCCGGAAGCGCTTGCTTTCATCAATTACCTGCAGAAGCCGGAGGTCGCGGCGAAGAACTCGAACTTCATTTTCTATGCCAATGGCAACCTGGCGAGCCAGAAATTCATCGACCCTTCGATCCTGGACGACAAGTCGATTTATCCGGGCGAGGCACAGATGAAGCAGCTGTACACCATTGCCGCCCATGATCCCAAGACCCAGCGGCTGATGAACCGGATGTGGACCAGGATCAAGACCGGAAAATAATGCCACGTTCAGCACCAACGTGGCCTCGACGCCGAAAGGCGCTGGGTGGTTGATGTGGATCAAACCCCACATCGTGCCGAGCGGAAATATGTTGGTATGAATCCGAGCACACGATGTTGTGCGTTCAAATTGGTGCCGTGACGGGGGAAACCTAATGGAACTCAAGGATATCCTTCTTGCGCTCACGACCTATCCGGAGGCGACGCCGGTCTCCGCGGTGGACGAAGCCGTTGCTTTCGCGGCTGCAGTCGGAGCGCGAATTTCAGCCATTGCTTGTGAAGTCAAGATTCAAGCCCCGGGAAATGTTCTGGCTGGCGCTCTGCTCGATGTTGCGGCGCTGGTTGCCGCCGAGGCCAAGAAGAGTGCGACCAACGCCAAGACCCTTTTAACTGCATTCCAAGATGCCGCGGAGAAGCGCGGAGTCTTTCAGGATCGGATATTGGAGCAGTGTCTCACGTCGGAAGCGCCCGGTGTGCTCGTTGAATATGCCCGACTACGAGATCTCACGATTGTGCCCGTGCCGGTCGGCGACTATTTCGATCAATGGTACGCCGAGGTGATCATATTCGGCTCGGGGCACCCGACACTCGTCCTGCCGCACACCCGCAAGCGGGCGGGCGCATTCGCCCTGGATGTCGTCGCCATCGCCTGGGATTTCAGTCGACCTGCGGCCAGGGCGGTGGCAGACGCGCTTCCACTCCTGGAAAAAGCGAAGAAGGTGCACGTCCTGACCGTGGCGAATGAAAAGATCATCGAGTCGAGGCGTCCCACTACGGAGTTCGCAAAGTATTTGGGGCGCCATGGTGTGGACGTCGTCTTGGACACCGTGGACGCTGCCGATCGCCGCATCGGCGACGTCCTCGAGTCCTATGTCACGTCGTGCAATGCGGATATGCTCGTCATGGGGGCGTATGGACACTCGCGGATTCGAGAGTTCATCCTGGGCGGAGCGACCAAGAGCATGCTGTCGCGTCCGCCGCTGCCGATTTTCCTGTCGCACTGATGACGTGCCCTCAGCCGTCGGCAAAGGGCCAGGAGGGAGTTTGCGGAGTCAGCGCCAGCGCCGGTGCACCCACAACCATTGCTCCGGGTGTTCGCGCACCCAGCCTTCGACCACGGACGTGATCACCTGCATGGTGCCGGCGATGTCCACCTTTCCCTCGGCGTCGCGCCGCGGCTCGATCGCCTCGGTGAGGTCGACTCTGAAGCGATGCTTGTCGGGCAGGCGTACGACCCGCGTGCCGTGAATGGGGCAGTCGATGTGGCGGGCGAGCCGGGCGATGAAGGGATTGGCTTTGCAACTGCGGCCGAAGAAGCTTACGTCGACTCCGTTCACGTAATATTGGTCGACCAGCATGGCGACGTGGCCGCCGGTCTCGAGCACGCGCAACAGCTTGAGCGGCGCGTCGAGACCGGTCGCAACCAGCGTGCCCATGCTGTCCTTGCGAATATCGATGATGGCATCGCTCACCGCGCCGATATTGGGCCGCCGGTAGAGCACCGTGGTGTCGAGCCGGTACTTGCTCGCCACCAGCGCCGGCAGCTCCCAGTTGGCCAGGTGGGCGGCGAAGATCAGCGCGGGCTTGCCGTCGTCGCGCAGGTGCTTGAATCGCTCGTAGACCTCTTGGGTATAGAGCATATCGCCCTGATCGAGCGGGTCGGGCTCGAACATCTGCAGGCGATCGATATGGGCGAATTCGGCGGCGACGCGGCCGAGATTGTCCCACACGCCCTGCAGGATCTCCTCGATCTCGGCGGTGGACTTTTCCGGAAACGCCGCCGCCAGATTGGCGCGGCCGATGCGGTGCTCCTTGAGACGCGGACCGAGTCTGCGCATGAAGCCGCCGGCGAAGTCGGCCATGCGTTTGCGGCTGGTGGCGCGGATCGCGCGCAGCATCCCCACGGCAAGGAGGCCGAGCGTCGCGTCCGTTGCCGCCTTGACCTTCTGCCCGGCGCGATGAGCTCTCGACGCGGTCATGGATGGCGCTCGCGGCGGGGCGTCAAAAAGTGACGACGATCTTACCGAACACCTGTCGGCTTTCGAGCCGCGCCAGCCCGCGCTCGAACTCGGCGAGGGGAACCTCGGTATCGATCACCGGCAGGAGCCCGTTGGCCATCTTGGCCAGGCTTTCGCGAATATTGCGCATCGAGGCGCCGAACGAACCGATGATGCGATATTGCTGCTGGAACAGCTGCATCAGGTTGATGGTCGTCGTCGGTCCCGAGGTCGAGCCGCAGGTGACCAGCCGGCCGCCGCGCTTGAGGCAAAGCAGCGAGCCGTTGAACGTTTCGGCGCCGACATGCTCGAACACCACGTCGACACCCTTCTTGGCGGTGATCTTGCGCACGGCGCCTTCGAAGCGGTCGGTGCGGTAGTTGATGACGTGATCGGCGCCCAGCGCCTTGGCCTTCTCGGCCTTGGCGTCATCGCCGACCGTGGTGATGACGGTGCAGCCGATCGCCTTCGCCATCTTGATCGCGACCGAGCCGATCCCGGAGCCGCCGGCATGCACCAGCACGGTTTCGCCCGGCTCGAGCCGGGCATTGTCGAACAGCATGTGCTGCACCGTCGCAAAGGCGATCGGGGCGCAGGCGGCATCGCGCAGCGATACGCCCTTGGGCACCGGCATCACCAGCCGTGCCGGCATGTTGACGATGTCGCGCGCGAAGCCGTCGACGTGGAAGCCCATGATGCCGCCGACGTTCTCGCACAGATTGTCGCGGCCCTCGCGGCAGGCCTTGCAGGTGCCGCAGGTCAAAGCGCCGTACATGACAACGCCGTCGCCGGGCTTGAATCCGGCCGTGCCCGGTCCCACCGCGGCGATCTCGCCTGCCGCCTCGACGCCGACCACGACCGGCATCTTGCGTTTGGCAAAGGCCATGCCGCGATAGCCCCAGAGATCGAGATGATTGAGCGCCACTGCCTTGACGCGGATCTGCACCTCCCCCGCCGCCGGTGCGGCAGGCGAGGGGATGTCGGTCAGCTCAAGCTTGCGATCGGCGAGGAGGCTGAGTGCCCGCATGCGTCACGCGGGCTCGCGGCTCATCACCAGCGAAACGTTTTGTCCGCCGAAACCGAACGAGTTGGACAGCGCGTGGCGCACCTTGGCGTCACGCGCGGTGTTGGGCACGACGTCGAGCGGGATCGCCGGATCCGGCACGTGATAATTGATGGTCGGCGGGAGGCGCTGATGCTCGAGGGTCAACAACGTGAACACGGTCTCCACCGCGCCGGCTGCCGACAGTGTATGCCCGATCATCGACTTGTTCGAGGAAACCGGGATCGATTTGGCGCGCTCTCCGAACACCGCTGCCACGCCGAGATATTCCATCTTGTCGTTCTCGGGCGTGCCGGTGCCGTGCGGGTTGATGTAGTCGATGTCGTCGGGCATGAGCCCGGCGTCCTCGACGGCGCGGCGGATGCAGCCGATGATCGGTTTGCCGTCGGGGCTCGAGCGCGTGCGGTGGAACGAGTCCGCCATCTCGCCGCAGCCAGCCAGCACGCCGAGGATCTTGGCGCCGCGGGCGACGGCGGATTCGTAGTTCTCGAGCACGAGCGCGGCGGCGCCCTCCGCCATGACGAAGCCATCACGGTTCTTGGCGAACGGTTTGGCCGCCGCCTCCGGCGGATTGTTCGCGGTCGAGAGCGCGGACAGAAGCGAGAAGCGGATCAAGGCTTCCGGATTGACCGAGCCGTCGGTGCCGATGCAGAGCGCGGCCTCGGCTTCGCCGCGCCGGATCGCCTCGACGCCGAGCTGGATCGCGCTCGCGCCCGACGCGCAGGCGGTCGACACCGAAATGGGCGAGCCCTTGGTGCCGAAATGGTCGGCGAGATGCTCGGCGACCGAGCCGAACAGGCAGCGCTCGTGAATGGCGTGGAAGCGGCCCGAGGCGCTCGCGCGCAGGAGGTCATCGTAGCCGACGGTGTCGTTGGCGCCGGACGCGGCTGCCAGCACGTCGCGATGCGGCCACTCGATCTCCACCGGAGCGACGGCAAGAAACAGCGGGCCGGGGAAGTCGCCCTTGTGCCCGATCCCGGCCTCGGCGATCGCTTCCTCGGCGACCATCGCCGCCATGCGTTCCCCCAGGTCGGTGGAGCAGAACAGCTCGACCGGAATGAAATCGACCGAGCCCGCGATCGTGGTCTTGAGCCCCTCATTGGCAAAGCGGGTGATGCGATGGATGCCGGATTCGCCGGCGGTGAGCCTGGCCCAGTTGTCGGCCTTGCCGGTGCCGAGCGAGGTGATGACGCCCATGCCGGTGACCACCACGATTGGACGTCCGCGCTTGTCGCGTGCAGATGCCATGTCTGCCCTCCTTCACCTCACGGCCTCGATCAGGGCCATGCCTTCGCCGCGCCAATGACCGACGGAGGTGACGGCGACCTGATCGAGCGGACCTTCATACGCCCGTTCGACCCCGGACGAATCAAACGGCGGGAACAACTTTTCGCGACCGAGCGCGAGCGTGGCAAGCGCAATGTTCATGGCGAATTGCGGCTCGAAACCATGCCCGAGGCTGCTGCCCGTGGCGCGCACCGGCACGTCGGGCATGGTCTCGAGCCAGGCGCGTTCTTCCTTGGTTGCAGGCTCCGCGCCGCTGGCGCCCGAGATCAGGGCGATGCGCCCGGCCTTGGGCTGCGGTGCCAGACGTTGCCACATCCGCGCCAGTGCGGCCGTGACCGCGCCGGCCGGCCGGTTCGAGCGCTCCGACATGATGCTTGAAAGCCGGGCCAGCGGCCTGGCGCCGCGCGCCTCGGCGAAGCTGCGTGCCTCGAGCACGAGGAATGCGCCGAGCGATCCCAGCACCATGCCGTGCTTGCGCTCCCATACCGGCTGGAACGCGCCGCGCAGCAGATGTCCGCCGGCGTCGTAGAGCAGCAGCAGGTCTTCGCGTTCGCCGTTGTGCGATCCGCCCACCAGCGCGAGCTCGCTTTGTCCGCTGGCAATGCGCGCGAGCGCGATGCGCACCGCATCGACGCCAGCCGACTCCTCGCCCATGAACGTGCGCGAGGAGCCGGTGACGCCATGCACGATGGAAATATTGCCGGCGAGCAGATTGGAGAGCTGTGCCAGGAACAATGTCGGCCGCAGGTCGCTCATCAGGCGTTCGTTGAGAAAGGCCTCCGGGTTGGCGGCTTTGGACTTGTTGGTGAGGATGGTGCCGTCGACCGCGATGTCGCGCTCGCCGCCGCCGGCGGCGACGACCATGTCCATGTGCGCGAGCAGCTCGGCGTTGCCCTTGACGCCAGCATCCGCCAGCGCGAGCCCGGCGGCGTAGGTGCCGATCCGCTGCCAGGCTTCCATCTGCCGCTGGTCGCCTTTTTTCGGAATCTGCAGGTCGAGATTGAGCGGCGCGAGCGGATGGACGAGGTACGGCGCAAAGGTTTCCGAATCGACGTTGACGCGTCGCTCGGAAAGGCCCTGCCAATGCGCGTCGGCGCCTTCGCCGAGGCAGGACACGATGCCGACGCCGGTGATCCAGGTCTCGCGCGGCGCATCAGCCATGGGCGAGCGCTCCCCTCGGAAATTCGAGGATCGCGGCCATCTTTTCCATGCTCGCGCGGAACTCGGCGTTGGGAAATTCGACCAGCCGGAAGGTGATCTCGGCATTGCAGGCGAGCTTGCCGTCGTGCCGGATCTCGGCCTTGGTGACGGCGTAGCCCGAGCCTTCATGCAACAGCTTGGCCGAGAGCGAGAGGTTCTGGCCCGGCGTGATGAACGAGCGCAGCTTTGCCTCCTTCAGCGCGGCGAAGAACGGCATGCGCGTGAAGTTGGTGACGGCGATGACGAGCCAGCCGGAGGTCTGCGCCATCGCCTCGATCAGCAGCACCCCCGGCATCAGCGGATAGCCGGGAAAGTGTCCCTCGAAGATGGTCGATGTCGTCGGGACGCGGGCCTCGGCGCGGATGGTCTGCTGCGCAACATCAAGCTCGGCAATGCGGTCGATGAGCTGAAAGTACTCGAGACGCATGCGGGCGTCAGGCGCCCTTGGCAGCGACGAGCTCGTCGATGCGGGTGCACAGGTTGTTCAATTGAAAATACTGCTCGGTGGTCGCCTTGCCGTCGTTGACCTCTTGCGTCCATTGCTCGAGCGGCATCTTGATTCCGAACGCCTTGTCGATCGCGAACGCGATGTCGAGAAAATCCAGGCTGTCGATGCCGAGATCGTTGATGGCGTGGCTTTCCGGCTTGATCGTCTCACGGGGAATGTCGCAGGTCTCGGAGATGATATTGGCCACGGTGTCAAAAGTCGAAGGCATCAGTAAATCCCTGATCGGCCACGCGTTTCGGCAACCGCGCTGACGTGTTTGCGATGGCGGGTCGGATCGCCCCGGAGCGGCCCATCTCCCCCGCGAGAGGTCGGGTGCCCGTATAGCGAAGACATCGCGCAAGTTCAATGGCG
>Ga0114129_10016385_pt1 | contig 10549 bp, 9 predicted proteins | sample RhiMetdeltSRZDD1_FD_80071 | JGI IMG/M metagenome (GOLD analysis project Ga0114129, IMG submission 80071) | Populus rhizosphere microbial communities from Tennessee, USA - Rhizosphere MetaG P. deltoides SRZDD1 (version 2) (version 2) | ecosystem: Host-associated > Plants > Roots > Rhizosphere >... | reverse complement strand
CTTCGATCCGCGCGAGCTGGAAGAGCACGTCGGGATTGGCGGGATCGGTGCGCAGGTGCGCGCGCAGACGGCGCTCGGCCTCCTCCGGCTCGCCGCGGCGGGCCAGTCGCCACAACGCCTCGCATTCCTCCGGCGTCACGACCGCCGCCCGTGCCGCCGGCGCGAGGAGCAGCGCGGCCGTGAGCAGTGCGGCCGCGCGCGCCGGGACTGGCTTCATCGTGCCCCCTATGGTGCACCCGGAAGGAACCCGCGCAAGGCCGCGCGTGAGGGAGCCGGCCCGTCCCGGGCGTTCAAGAGAGTGTACGGGTCCCTGGGCCCGTCGAACGAGAGGAGCTTCCGCCATGTCCATTCGTAGGCCACTTGCCGCCGGCCTGATGATGACGAGCCTGGGCGTTCCCGCCTCGGCGCAGACCGCGGCCTGCACCGAGATCACGGCGGTGCCGTACACCGTCACGCTTCCCGGCGTGTACTGCCTGCACACGGACCTCGTCCATACCGCCACCTCCGGCAGCGCGATCACCATCGACGCCGACTGGGTGACAGTCGACTTCAACGGCTACACCCTCAAGAGCACGGCCACCACCGCGAGCACCGCGCACGGCGTCTCGTCCGTGGGCCGGCGCTGGATCACCGTGAAGAACGGCACCATCCACGGCTTCTACGCCGGAGTGCACATCGTGCCCGGCGCTCCGGGAAGCAGCAACGGCCAGATCGTGGAGTCGCTGCGGCTGCTCAACTACCGCTACGGCGTGTACCTCGACGGCGAAGGCAGCGTGGCTCGGCGTTGCGAGGTTCTCTACACCGGCGGCTCGACCGTCGACCCCAATCCGGTCGGGATACGCATCGCGGGCCCGGGCACAGCCGCCGTGGACAACGCCGTGGCCTTCACGTTCGCGGGCACCGGCGGGACGTCACGCGGGATCTACGCCATCGGCGTGTCCCAGTTCGTGGTCGGCAATCGCGTGAACAACGGGACGTACGGCATTCAGATGTCCTCCACGATGACGAAGTACCGCGACAACCTCGTGACCGGTGCCGCCACTCCGTACAGCGGGGGCACCGACGCCGGCAACAACGACTGAACGTTCGTCGCGGGACGCTATACTGCCGTTAGCGTCCCGTGGAGAAGCCTTCCTCACTCGCCGCAAGCACCGAGCGGGCGGACGCGAGCAACGATCCGCTCCTCGAGCAGGAGTGCGCGCGGCTGCGGCGCGAGCTGGCCCGCGCCGTCATGCGCGTGTGTCCGCGCTGGCTCACGGCGCAGACCGACGACATCGTGCAGGTGGCGCTGATACGCGTGCTCGAGGCCCACCGGCGCCGTGAGGGTCCGGAGCCGCTCTCCACGTTCTACCTCAAGAGGGCCGCCTACAACGCGACCATCGACGAGATCCGCAAACGGCGGCGGCAGCGCGAGGTGCCGATCGACGACACGCCGGTGGCGGACGCGCCGACTCCAGCCGCACCCGCCGATCCGGAGAGGGTACAGCAGGCCGCCGAGATCGGTCTCGGGATACAGGACTGCCTGGCGCGCCTGGTCGAGTCGCGCCGCCTCGCCGTCACGCTGTACCTCCAGGGACACAACGTGCCCGAGACCGGGCGCATCCTCGGATGGGGAACGAAGCGCGTCGAGAACCTGGTGTTCCGCGGGCTGGCCGACCTGCGGCAATGTCTCGTGTCGAAGGGATACCAGCCATGAAGGTCGACGATCCGAAGGACGACCGGCTCCGCGAGGCCTTCGCGTCGCTCGCCGCCGACGGACGGCCGGCACCGCCGTGCCCCGAGCCCGACACGCTCTGGCGGGCAGCCCACGGCGAGCTGGCCCCCGAGGTCGCCCGCGAGTGGGTGACCCACACCACGCGTTGTCCTCCGTGCGCGGAAGCCTGGCGCCTCGCGCGGGAGATGGAGCCCGAGGTTGCGGCGAGCGCTCCGCGGCGGGCGCGCGCTCCGTGGCTCGCGATGGCGGCGGCTCTGGTGGTCGCGGTGGGGGCGGTGCTCCTCTTGCGGGATACCTCCGGCCCGCCCGCCGAGTACCGCACCGGAGAGGAGCCCGTAGTCCGCTCGCTCGTCGCCGAGGATCAGCCCCTGCCGCGGGAGCGCTTCGAGCTCCTGTGGACGCCGGGCCCGCCCGGCACTCACTACGACGTGCGTGTCGCGACTCCGGAGCTCGTGACGCTCACCGAGGCTCGCAACCTCACCGACAGCCGATTCGTGGTGCCGGCGACGACGCTGGCCGGACTACCCGCTGGCTCCTCTGTCTTGTGGCAAGTCGAAGCGCGATTCCCCGACGGACGGCGCGCGACCTCCGCGACCTTCACCGCGCGGCTGCCGTAGGCATCGAACGGGCGCGCCCGCCGCCGTGGAGTGGAATCCGCGATCCCTTCCCGGTGAACCCGGCGTACTCTTCGGCCGAGACGCGTGGCGGGCGCCTTGCATACGCCGAACGTATGGAGGTGACTGCCATGTTCACAATCCTTCCTTCCCGACGTCGCTGGATAGCCGGACTCCTCGTCCTCGCGTGGTTCGCACCGGCGTGTGCCGCGCGCAAGGAGCCACGGACCACCCCGGACACCCATTCGCGCCCAGTGGTCAGGCGTGACAAGACGATCACGGGCGCGGCCATTGGAGCGGGCGGGGGCGCGGCCACGGCAGTGCTGATCGGCAAACGCGCCGCCGATGAGATCCTGCTCGGCGCGGCGATCGGTGCGGCGGCCGGCGCCGGCATCGGGGCGTATCTCGACGCCCAGGAGGCGAAGCTCGCGCGCATCCCCGGGACCACTGTCGAGCGCGTGGACAAAGACACATTGCTCGTGCGGTTCGACTCCGACGTGTTGTTCCCGGTCGACTCCGATCAACCCACGCCCACGAGCCTCAGCACGCTGGCCGAGGTGGCCGACGTGATCGTCCGCTACCCCAAGACAGCCGTGGTCGTGCAGGGCCACACCGACTCGACGGGACCTCAGGAGCACAACCTCGAGCTGTCGGAGCGGAGAGCGCTAGCTGTGAAGGACCTCCTCATCGACCGTGGCGTGTCCGCTGAACGGCTGGCCGCCATCGGCCACGGCGAGATGTACCCGGTCGCAAGCAACGGGTTCGAAGACGGACGGCGCCGCAACCGCCGGGTCACCATGCTGCTCAAGGGCAGGGCGGTCTAGCCCTGATGAGGGTCTCGCGCCTCCGGCGGCGTCTCTTCCATAGAAGGAGGAGGCGCCATGGCGACGGGGCTCAAGACGGGAACGGCGTGGGGGCGGCTGGTGATGTGTGTGCTGCCGCTGGTCGGCTGCGGGGCGGAGGACATCGTCGATGACATCGTGACCCCCCAGCCCGTGCGCACCGTTATCGGCACCGAGAGCTTCACGAACCTGGCTTCCGGCCACGGCGTTCACGGCGGGCTGCAGATCGGGCTCTCCGGTGTGCTGGATGTGACCGCCCAGTGGGGCTCGGCGGCGAACGACCTGGACGTCTATCTCACCAGCACGAACTGCGGCTCCACCGCCGACCTCGTGGCCGGGCGCTGCCTGGTCTGGGCGTCGTCGCGGACGCGCGCCAAGCCTGAGCGATTCACGTACGAAGTCATGGCCGGCAGCTACGAGGTCTGGGTGGTCAACTTCGGGCCCGGTCCCGAGACGGGGATGCTCGAGGTCGGCATCACGCGCTGACCGTTCTCTTCGCGGCGGTGGCGCCGGCGCACGCCGCGCGCCAGCTCACGATGGCGGACTTCGTTCAGGACGTCTGGGACGCTGCGCGATCACATCCGACACCGAGGCCCCGTCGCGCAACGACATCCGCAGCTTCCACGAGCGTGTTGCGCGGGCTCCTGCCCCCAGATCGAGGCGTACGTGATGGAACACTCGGCGGCAAAATTCAGCCACGGCGTGTGCCCCGAGTGCTGGGAGAAGCTGCGGGCGGGCGCCAGTCTTCATTAATAGGTCATACTTGGGGGGTCGAAAGTCGTCTTGGGACCCTTAAGGAGCGATTGAAATGGGCCAGTGGAAGACCCTCTCCAGTCCGAAGCTGAAGGTGCCGCTCGAGTTGCGGGAGACGACCGAGCCAGGCGCTGCCGATCGGGTCTGGGAGATCCAGGAGCTGCGCGGCGGCTCTGTCTTCAAGGTCACGCTGTCCCAGGAATCGCTGCGCAACCGGCGCCGGCCCATGCGCCTCAGCGACGCCGAGGCCGAACGCGCCGCCTGTTTCGCCGTCGAGGAGGCGCTGATCACGCCCCCCGACAAGGAGCCCGGCATGACCTACGAGATCTCGGTCGCCGAGGAAGAGCTCGCCGAGGCCGTCCAGAGTACCGACTGACCCGCCTCACCACAAGCCCTAGGTCGTTGCCGGTCACCGTTTTGGCACCCACGGAAAAGGTGTGAGCCAGGTCATACGTGACCAATGTCATAACGAGCCACCCCGCCCTGGAACGAAACTTCCGCCCGCCCTCGCTCTGGGGCCAGCTTGGCCGGAGACTTCTGGAGGCAGCGATGGGGCAGAACGGCGCAGAAGCATTACGAAATGTGCGTTGGCGGATCCGTACTGCCCTGCTCGTCGTGTGTCTTCCCGCGGTGGCGGGCGCCGCGGAGGTGTCGGATCCGTGGCGGCTGCGATTCCTCGTGGAAGCCGGCGCGGAAGTGATGGTCGCCCGCGCCGCGTCGTCCCCGAACGGCACGATCGTGATGGCCGGCGTACCGGGCTCCGCATACCTTTTCGATAGCGAGGCCTCCGGCGCTCCCCGGCGGCGCGCGAAGCTCGCCGTCGATCCGGCCGCCGCCCACGATGTGGCGGCCCTTGCCGACGGATCCGTCGTGGTGGCCGGCCGCGACGGCAACCTCGCACGCTTCTCGGCGACGGCCCCGGCACCGGTGTGGCGCCGGGAGCTCGGCGAACGCGTGGCCTCGCTGGCCGCGGGCGGCGGCCGCCTCGTCGCCTCCACGTGGGCGAACCGCGTGTGGGCCCTCGACGAGAAGGACGGGCGCGTCCTCTGGAAGACCGAGCTCGGCACGAAGGCGGAGGCGCCCGCGCTCGTCGACGGCAACAACGTCTACATCGCCACGAAGGGCCGCACGCTCGTGGCCCTCGACGGGGCGCGCGGCCTGGTGCGATGGAAGGCCGATCTTCCCGGCCCCGCGCTGCATTCGCCCGCGCTGTCCGTGGGCACGCCGCGGCTCGTGTACTGCGGGACGTGGGACGGAACGCTGCTCGCGTTCGAGCCGATGAGCGGACGCACGCGATGGACCACCAAGCTCCCCGCGCGGTTGTCCGGTGCTCCGGAAGGCGTGCCCGGCGGCGTGGCGGTGGCCACGGAAGACGGCGCCGTGCGCGCGTTCGCCGAGGCGACGGGAGCGCCGCTATGGGAAGCCTCGGGCGCGGTCGAGGGCGCCGTCGCTCTCGTGCGGCAGGGGACGCGCGTGGTGGCAGTGTCGCGCCGTCTCGTGGCCCTCGAGGCGGAGACGGGCGCACGCGCCGCCGAATATCCGGAAGGGGCGCGCGAGGACCTACGAAAACGCTTCGCCCTGGCCATGATCGAAGGCGAGAAGACGTACACCGAGGCGGAGAAGCGCGCCCTCGAAGAGACCGAGGCCTTCGCCATCGAAGGCCCGCTGTTCGGTGCCGCGCGCGTGTCGCCGGCCGGCATCGCCTTCGGCACCGAAGACGGCTGGGTGTATCTCTTCGACGCGGCCACTCTGCGCGCGCGATGGCGTTACCACGCGGCACCGGCGTCTTCGGCCTCTCCGGCGGCGTCCGGGACGCGTGTCCTGACCGCCGCCGGCCACGAGCTCATGGCCATCGACTCCGCGACCGGCGCCCTCGTCTGGCGCCGCGACATCGGCACCGAGATCGAGTCCGTCCTGCCCGCCGGGGATGACGTCGCCGTCGTCGCCTCCGGCCGCCTGACGTTCCTGCGCGTGGCCGACGGCAGCGTGTCCGCGCGGCCCGGCGGCAAGCTCAAGGCGGCGGCAGGATCCGCCGGCGGAGCCTGGCTCACCGACGACGGGCGGCAGGCGCGCTTGCTCGTGCGCGGCTCGGATTGGAATGAGGTCGACAGCCTCGATGCCGGCGGCGAAACGCTGCCCCCCGTCGCGTACGGCGACGGCTGGGTGATCGCGACGAAGGCGGGGGCGCTCGCGGGAGTGGCCGCCGACACCGCCGCGGGGGGAGCCGGCCCGCGCCTCGTGCGCCGCTGGACCGCCAACGCCGGCGAGGCCCTCGCCGGCGTGCGCGCCGCGGGCACCTGCCTCGTGCTGCAGACGCAGGCCGGGCCGCTGGTCGGCTTCGAGCCGGCGACGGGCCAGGCGCGCTGGCGCCGGCCGCTGGCGCCAGCGGCGGAATGGAGCATCGTCGGCGGCGACCTGCTGGTCTACGAGAGCGGCGAGCTGACCGCCCTCGATCCCTGTGCGGGGACCCGCCACGTCTCGCAACGGATGCCGTCTGCGCCTATCATCAGCGTGCGCCGCGGTACCGAGCTCGTCTGGCTCGACACTCGCGGGCGCCTCCATCGCGTGGCTGCGCTCCCGGGAGCGCAGCCGGCGGAATGGGATATCGGCCTGTCCCCCTCCCGAGCGGCGCTCGCGGACGGTGGGTTCGTGGTGAAGACATCGACCGGAGAGACCGGCTTCCTCGAGATCGCGGGCTGGTAGGAAAAGGAGCAGAAATGAGCTCGAAACGGCAACAGACCCTGGGTGTCCTCGTCCTCGCGGCGGCGGCGGCGGGCAGCACGGGCTGCAGCGTCCTCCGTCCCATCTTGTTCTGGCAACCGGCCACGATCCGGGGCAAGGTCACCCTCGCCGACGAGAAAGGCACTCCGGTGGCGACGTCACCCGAGGCGGTGACTGTCAATTTCATCAACACGACGGCGAAGATCGAAGAGTCCGTCGTCTCGGTGAACACGGACGCCCTGGGCAAGTATCAATCGCCCAAGCTCACCCCCGGCCTGTACAAGGTCGAGGCCTTCCTGCCCGGCCACGTCATCGAGACGCAGAACGTGAAGCTGCGCAGCCACGAGAAGAAGGGCACGCCGTTCACGCTGAAGAAGATTCGGGAGACGCGCAGCAAGACGCTCCGCGAGAGCGACGACGACAACATCCCGAACCCGGGCGATGTGCAGATCGCGCCCCCGGGACTGTAAGGAGGACTCATGAAGAAGGCATCGCTCGGTATCGTCGGTATCGTCCTGTTGCTGGCGGGGCTCGTCGCGTGTACGCCGCCGCCTCCTCCCACGGTGACGCTCGAGGTCACCGCCAGCCAGCCCGACGGTGCGCCGATCTCGGGAGTCGCGGTGAGCGTGAACGGCGAGGCCAAGGGCGAAACGAAGGACGACGGCAAGCTCAACGTCCCGCTGGCCGGACCCGAGCCGGGAACCGACCTCACCGTGAAGGCCTCTCTCGAGCGGCCCGGCGTGAAGTTCACGCCCGTCGAGCAGCAGGTCGTCGTGCGCCGCTACGACGCCACCAAGCCGGAGACCCTGCGCCTGCCCGTCGCCCTCACGATGACGGCGGTCGAGGCGGTGAGTGAGATCGCGGTGGAGTCGGCGGGAATGCCCGTGGCCGGCGCCGAGATCAAGCTCGACGGCAAGAAGGTCGGCGTCAGCGACGCCGCCGGCCTGTACAAGGTGCAGCTCGCCCCGGCGTTGTCGCGGCAAGCGAAGGTCGCGGTCAGCGTCAAGGGCTACGAGGACTACACCGAAGACGCCACTCTGGCCGGCGGATCGCGGGTCACGGTGAGCCTCGCCAAGCGCGGCGCCAACGCCGTCGTGCGCGTCGTGCAGGAGAAGCTCGGACGCTGGGCGGCGGTGGACGGCGCCGAGGTCACCGTCGACGGGCAGCGCGCGGGCAAGACGGACGCGAGCGGCGCCGTCAAGGTGGTGGCGCCGTCGAAGGATGCCAAGGTCGAGGTCCGCAAGGCGGGCTGGCAGCCCGAGCCCGCGAAGGCCCGGCTCGCCGCCGGCAGCGCTTCGGAGGTGACGGTCGTCCTCTCGCCGTCGTCGGCGCCGACGTATCGCATTGCGGTGCTGCCGCCGACGAGCTCCATCATCGGCGACAAGGAGCTCGACGATCTCCTGCCCGAGGTCGAGGAGCGGCTTACCGACTTCCTCTTCGCCCACTCCGTCTTCGAGCGCGTCGATCCCGAGGCGCTCCAGAAGGCGATGAAAGCCTCCAAGCTCACCACGAAGAAGATGCTCGACAGTGGCTGGGACGGCACCGCTCTCGGCCCCGTGGCCGATGCCGTCGTCGCCACCATCGTGTCCAAGAGCGAAGGCGACCTCGTGCTGTCGATCCGCGCGGTGTCCGTCAAGGGCAAGACCATCGCCGGTCTCGCCGAAGCCGGCAAGGCCACCAAGGTGCGTCTCATCTGCGAGCAGGCCACCGACAAGATCCTCGAGGCGTTCCCGTTCGAGGGTCATGTGCTGGAGGCACAGCCCGGCAGGCTCGTCACCACGCTGGGCAAGGCCGGCGACCGCGGCGTGAAGCGCGGCGGCAGCATGGCCGTGTATCGCGTCGCGCCCGGCAAGGGCAAGGGCGTGTCGCTGACCGAGGTCGGCCAGGGCAAGGTCAAAGGCGTCGAGGACACGCGCTCCGAGATCGAGGTCGCGCAGACGGTGAAGGCGCAAGTCGGTGACAAGGTCTCCTGGGTGCCGCCGCAGACCGCCGCCACCATGGACGGCCTCGTCACCTTCACCGTCAAGGCCGGCAAGGAAGGCACCGAGCGCGCGATGGGCGACGTCACCGTCTATCGCAACGGCGTCTGGGTCGGCTCCACCTCGCCCACGGGCGAGATCAAGGTACCGGTGCCCACCGGCCAGAAGGTCAGCTTCATCTTCGTGCGCGGCGGCATCCCCGCCCACGTCGAGCAGCTCAAGATCGAGCGCGGCACGGACCGCCTGAGCGTGCTGATGCCGGCGGCCATGACGCGCCTCAAGCTCGACTCCGAACCGTCCGGCGCCAAGGTCGTGGTGGACGGCGAGGACATGGGTGTGACTCCGCTGGAGACCGACATCTTCATGGGCTTCCATCGCGTGCGGGTGGAGCCCGTGGCCGGCGACTGGCGCGCGTTCGACAAGGTCCTGGAGTTCGTCTCCCTCGAGGAGAACCTGACCGGCGACAAGAAGATCGTCCTCACCAAGGACGTGATGAAGGAGAGCGAGATCCGCCTGGCCCGCGGCGACGTGGACGGGGCCATCTCCATCCTCGAAGCCGTGCAGAAGGATCATCCGGACTTCTCGCAGGCCCACCACCGCCTGGCCGGCATCTACCTCGACGAGAAGAAGGACGCCGACCGCGCCATCCAGGAGTTCGAGACGGTGCTGTCGCTGCCCGAGAACCGTGAGCTCGTGAACAAGCGGTTCGCGGTCACCTTCCTGAACCTGGGCCGCGCCTACTACCTGCAGAAGGGCTACGACAAGGCGATCGCCGACCTCACCATCGCCCGGGACAACAAGCGCTTCTTCCCGCGCGAGAACCACGACCGCGCCACCCACGACACCCTGTACTACCTGGCGCTGTCCAGCCACAAGCTGTACTACGCGCAGCGCAGCGAGCGCGTGCTGCAGGAGACGGCCGCGCGCTGGAAGGACTACTTCGACTTCTTCCCGGAGTCGCTGAAGGAGGACGAGGAGGTCAAGACGGCGCGCTCGGGCTCCGAGCACTTCTACGAGGAGATCAAGCGAAAGCTGGGCGGGGAATGAGGACGGCCTCCCTCGCCGCGCTGGCGGTGGCCGGCGGTGTCCTGGCGTGCGCGGAGCAAGTGCCCGCGCCGTCCGGGCCGCCGCCTGTCACCGTCGCCGCGCGCAACGTCACCGCGGCGGTCCTCGAGCGCAACGAGCACAACCCGCGCTTCTCGCCGGACGGCAAGCGCCTGTCGTTCGAGCGCCGCGAGGGCTCGTCGCAAGCGATCTACGTGGCCGGGTTGGACGCGGCGGGGGCCACTCCCGTCCGCGTCAGCTCGGCACCGGCGCGGGCGGCGGCGTCCGCGGAGGAGGCGCTCCTGGGCTCGGCGCGCCCCGGTGACGAGTCGTTCAACACTCAGCTCTCGTTCTTCCCGAACGGCCGCGAGGTCGTGTTCACCGGCAACGGGACGGCGGGCGTCTATCGCATCTTCCGCGGGGCCCTGGACGGCGGAAAGTTCGACGCCGTCGCGGGCGACTCCAAGGAAGAGGGCCACCCGGCGGTTTCACCCGACGGCCGGTTCCTCGTCTACGTCGCCGCGCGGCGCGGCATCGGCAAGCTGTACCTGCGCGATCTCACGACGGGCGTCGAGCGGCCGCTCACGGACGGGGCCAGCATCGACCTCTTCCCCGCCTGGTCGCCCAACTCGAAGGCGCTGGCTTTCACCTCCGGCGAGAACGACAACCACGACGTGTACCTGATCCCGGACGTGACGGTGGCCGCGCCCGCTCCCACCCGCGTCGCCCTCTCCGCGTGGAAGTTCGACGACCTGCGGCCGGTCTTCTCTCCGGACGGGAAGCGGATCGCCTTCTACAGCAACTTCAGTCCCAGCGGCCAGGAGCGCGAGTGGTCGATCGTCGTCGTCTCCGCGGACGGCACCACTGCGAACAAGGGCGCGG
>Ga0114129_10016384_pt1 | contig 10550 bp, 6 predicted proteins | sample RhiMetdeltSRZDD1_FD_80071 | JGI IMG/M metagenome (GOLD analysis project Ga0114129, IMG submission 80071) | Populus rhizosphere microbial communities from Tennessee, USA - Rhizosphere MetaG P. deltoides SRZDD1 (version 2) (version 2) | ecosystem: Host-associated > Plants > Roots > Rhizosphere >... | reverse complement strand
TGCTTGGGCAGTCATGAGTCGTTCGTTCATAGTCATTCGTCTTCCGTCATCAGTCCCTGAGGAGCGAAGCTGGAGTCTCTAGAAAGCCGTTGACCAAGAGACCCGGCCGCTTGCGCGCCCATCGAACGTTAGGCTTCCCTCCGCGGTTCAATGTTGTTCTCCGTGTCCTCCGTGACCTCCGTGACCTCCGTGACCTCCGTGGTGAATTGTTTCTCACGACATTCGACAAGGGGCAGGTTGGACACTGCGCGGAACGGGCTACCCGGTGTCAGCCACGAACAATCCTGAACTGACGATCGCCGACCGTTTCGCTCAGGCGCTCGCCGCACGTTACCGCATCGAGCGGGAGCTGGGGCGCGGTGGCATGGCGACCGTCTACCTGGCGGACGACCTCAAGCACCAACGCCGCGTCGCCATCAAGGTTCTGCATCCGGAGCTCGGCGCGTGGCTCGGGGCGGAGCGCTTCCTGTCCGAGATCCGCATTACGGCGAGGCTGCAGCATCCGCACATCCTGCCGCTGCTCGATTCCGGCGAGGCGCTCGTCGGGCATGCCGAGCACAGTGACGGATCCTCCTTGTTGTACTACGTGATGCCGTACGTCGCCGGGGAGACGTTGCGAACGCGTCTTCGACGCGAGCAGCAGCTCCCGGTGACCGAGGCGCTCCGGATCGCGAAGGAGGTGGCCGCGGCGCTCGCTCACGCTCACGACCAAGGCATCATCCACCGCGACATCAAGCCTGAAAACATCCTCCTCGGTGCACCTAACGCGGCGTCGCCGGCACCGACGTTGCTGGCGGACTTCGGGATTGCCCGGTCCGTCGATGGCAGCGCGGATCGCCTGACGAGCACCGGCGTGACGGTCGGCACGGCGTCGTACATGAGCCCCGAGCAGGCCACGGCCGAGCGCGAGATCGATGCCCGAACCGACATCTACTCGTTGGGGTGCGTGCTGTACGAGATGCTCGCCGGCGAGCCGCCGTTCACCGGCCCGAATCCGCGCGCGATTCTCGCGAAGCAGCTCGCCGACCCCGTGCGACCCGTGCGACGCATGCGCGACGGCGTTCCACCGAACGTCGACGCAGCCATCTCCACCGCGCTCGGCCGCTCGCCCGCTGATCGTTTCCCCGACGCTGCCACGTTCGTGGCCGCACTCGATGCCACGACGTTGCGTCGGCCTCGCGGGCGCCAGCTTATCGTTGGCGGAGTGGCTGTGCTCGCGCTTGGCGCAGCGGCCTGGGCGCTATTCCGCCCCAGTAGGGCGCTTGGCATGCCGTCCGTTCGCATTCAGCAATTCACCACCGCGACATCCGACACGGCGAGCACGTACCTCGCGGCGACGCTGCAGCAAGACGTGACCGCCGCGCTCGCCCAGTCTCGTTCGGCGCGCGTGTTCACGATGGATTCGGCCAAGCTACCGTCGGGATACGCCCTTGCCGCCACAGCGGCTCGGTTGGCCGACTCGATCGAGATCCGACTGAATGTCGTGCGCGATCCCATGGGTGAGTTCGTCGGCAGGGCCGTCGTTAGGCGTCCCCTGGGGCGTGTGCACGAGCTGCCTGAGGCGGCGACGGACGAAGTACTCAAGCTCATCGGTCAGCCTCGCGCGCGATCAACGGCGTCAGCCCGACCACCGTCAACGCGCGACTCGGTCGCCTACGATCTGTTCCTGCGCGGCCGCTACCAGACCGACCGTCGCACCGAACAGGCCACCCAGCGCGCCGTCGCGTTCTTTCAAGCCGCTGTCAAGCGCGACTCGAGCTTCGCGGAAGGATGGGCCGGACTCGCTCGCGCATTACAACAGGCCGCGCTTCGTGGGTTCCGCATACCGACCATCCCCACCGATAGCCTTGTTCCCCTCATGCTCGATGCCAGTCAGCGAGCGCTCGATGCCGACAGCACGCGGTCGTACGTGTGGCTCGCGAGGGGACTCACCCTACGTGTGCTCGACCCGACGGGACGACGCACTCACGTCGCCGCGTTCGAGCAGGCCATCCAGCTCGATTCGAGCAACGCCGACGCGTGGCACTACATGGGCAGCACGTGGGAGGACAGTCTCGAGCCGGCCCGAGCCGTCGACGCGTGGCGCCACGCCCTTCGCATCGATCCCACGCATCGTCAGGCGCTCGGATTCATGTCGCTGCACTACATGTGGGCCCGACAATACGACAGCGCATTGGTGTGGGGTGACAATGGGAAGCGCATCGACCCGGGGCACGTCCTGATTCGCCAGGGCTTGTCGATGACCGAGCTACTCACCGGCGACACCGCACGCGCCGCCGAGGACTTCCTCGGCGAGATCCGGGTCAGCACGGGACGCGACGAGGGCTTCGGATGGGTTGGGCTTGCCGACATCGCCGCACGTCAGGGGAATCGCGTCGCCGCGGACACACTGCTTCGCCGCGCGCTCGCCATTGTCGACACACTCCATCCGACGTTGCACGAGGCCGCGTACCTCGCATGGGGATTTGCCGCGCTCGGTGACAAGAACCGAGCGATTCGCCTGCTCGAGCGCTACCAGCCGCGCGGCGAAGCGCACTACCAGCTTCACCTGCAGCGCGATCCGTTACTCGATCCGCTGCGGTCCCTGCCCGCCTTCCGTGCACTGCTCGTCCGGAAGGAACAGATTCGCGGGAGATGACATACTTCATACTGGGGATGCCGACCGTGAGTTGTCCTTCTCGGGTCTTTGGCACTGGCCGGTCTGCGGAGTGAGTTGCAACTTTCGGCCACTATTCCCGGAGCTCTCGATGCGTTTGCTGCTGACGGCTATCCTGCTCCTCGCAGTGGCCGAGGCACCACGCTCTCCGAAGCTCCGTACGACCGAACTGTCCGTCGTCCGGCCTAACGACAACCGTACCTCCGCCGGCCTGCGCCGCGGCGACACGTTGTTCCTGCGGCTCGTCGTCAACCGCGGGCGGTGGTATCCACAGGCCGACAACGGTCCGTCGATCGTCGTCGAGACCGTTGGCGAGGAAGGCAAAGCGCCGCAGATCCCTGCCCCGCTCATCCGCGTGCCAACCGGCACGCAGATCGTGGCGACGGTCCGCAATGCGCTCATCGATTCCACGGTCACGGTGTTCGGCCTGCAGGCGCGTCCAGCCGCGGCATGGGACTCGGTGCGAATCGCGCCGGGAGCGACGCGCATCGTACGGTTCGCGGCCGGCGCCCCGGGCACCTACGCGTATTCCGTCGACGTGGGCAAGGTGAACGCCGACTCGATCGAGCGTCAAACGAGCGCTGGCGCGTTCATTGTCGATCCGGTTGGAGGACGGACGGACGACCGGGTGTTCGTCATCAACATCTGGGGGGAGCCAAAGGACTCGATCATCTATCGGAACGCGCTCGCCATCAACGGAAGGTCATGGCCGTACACGGAACGACTCGATGTGGCGTTAGGCGACAGCGTGCGGTTTCGGGTCGTGAACGCGACCATTCGCCCGCACCCGATGCACCTGCACGGTTTCTACTTCCGCGTCGACAGTCGCGGCGACGGACTCGGTGACACGACGTTCGCGCCCGCGCGCCGGCGCCTGGCCGTCACGGAAGACCTCCTTCCCGGCACGACGATGAACATGGTGTGGTACGCAGATCGACCCGGGAATTGGCTGTTCCACTGCCACCTCGCATTCCATGTCGCGCCGGAAGGTGCGCTGCTCGACCCACCGGACTCGACATCGTCGCTATCGCACGACGCGAGCGTACACATGGCGGGGTTGATCGTCGGGATCATCGTGAGGCCGCGAGCGGGTTGGAAGGAGCCTGCGCGACCGAACCCACAGACCATGCGCCTCGTCGTGCAGGAGGGACCGCTTCGAGGTAGTACCCGCGCGATGCGATACGTGCTGCAGGCCCGTGATCAGCCGGCGGCGTCAGATGCGTTTCGCGTGTCAGGTCCACTGCTCGTGATGACACGAGGTCGACCGACAGACGTGACCGTCGTGAACCGTCTGAAGGACCCGACCGGCGTCCACTGGCACGGGCTCGAGCTCGAGAGCTACTCGGACGGCGTCATCGGCTGGAGTGGGTTCGAGAAGCGCGTGGCGCCAGCGATCGCGCCTAACGACTCCTTCGTCGCCCACCTGACACTGGCCCGAGCCGGAACGTTCATCTACCACACGCACCTGGGCGACCTCGTCCAGCTCACGAGCGGGCTCTATGGCGCGATCGTGGTGCTCGAGCCCGGTCACACGTTCGACCCCCGCACCGACCACGTCTACGTCCAGGGCTGGGACGGCCCGGCCGATCCACCAAGCATCCTCGTGAATGGCGACTCCGTACTTCCACCGTTGGAGCTCACAGTCGGATCGAAGCATCGGTTTCGGTTCGTGAACATCGGGCCAGCGGAATACATGCGCGCGAGGCTGACGCGAGATACGTCGCTCGTGCGCTGGCGAGCGATCGCCAAGGACGGAGCGGATCTTCCCCCAGACCGCGCGGTCGAGCGGCCAGCCCAGGTGATGATGGACATCGGGCAGACGTACGACGTCGAGTTCGCGCCGAATGAGCCCGGCGAATACGCTCTGTCGATCGGCACGCCCGCCAAGCCGCCTCATGCCTCCGTGCGGCGGCAGCGGATTATCGTGCGGTAACCCAACCCGGCGGCTGAAACCGAGGCCGAGGGTTGCCGTACTCCCCAGTGGACATCTCGCCCTGGAGTCTTCTGTGATCCCACGCCTCGTCCGCGTGGCGGCCGCCCTTGCTGGCGCCGCCCTCTTTGTCGTTTCGTCGCGGCTCTCTGCCCAGGAAGACCGCGAGAAGAGCCAGAAGCGCGATCGCCCCGACGGCCGGCGGAGTCTCGACCTGGGCGTCAATGGTGTCGGGATCAGCTTCGGTGACTCGCGGCGATGGACCGGTCTCCGGCTCAACTACCGGGACTCCCGACTCGACCAGGCGACCGGCATCAACGCCACCATATGGTATCCGTATGAAGGCGGTGCCGGCCGGGTGAGCGGCCTCGCGCTCGGCCTTCCAACTACGGGCGCGACCGAGCTCAGTGGGCTCGGCATCGGGGTTTTCGGATTCGGCGTCGAGCGCCGCTTCACGGGCATCGGCGTCGCTGGTCTCGGCATGGGCGGCGGCGGTGACATGCGCGGGATCATGCTCGCGGGCCTGGGCATGGGTGGAGGCGGCGACATCTCCGGCTTGAGCATCGCGGGGCTCGGCATGGGCGGCGGCGGCAATCTCAAAGGGATCGCGATTGCGGGCCTTGGCGCCGGCATGGGTGGGAACCTAACGGGGCTCTTCGTCGCCGGACTCGGGGCCGGCGGTGGCGGCGACGTCAACGGCATCGGCATCGGCGGGCTCGGCTTCGGTGCCGGCGGGAACCTAACGGGAGCCGCGATCGCCGGGCTCGGCGTCGGCGCCGGCGGGAACGCGAAGGGGTTGCTCGTGGGTGGCCTCGGCGCCGGTCTCGGTGGTGACCTGACGGGCATCGGGATCGGTGGCCTCGGAATCGGAACCGGTGGCGACCTGACGGGGCTCGTGATCGGCGGACTCGGTGCCGGTTTTGGCGGAACGCTCAAGGGCGTCGGCATCGGCGGCGTCGGCGTCGGCGGTTCGCGCATTCGCGGTGTCGCGATCGGCGGCCTCGGCGTCGGTGGTCAGGACCTCAAAGGTGGCTTCGCAACACTGGGCATGTTCCGCGTCGAGCGGTACGGTCGCTTCCGGGGCGTCGCGCTTGCCGGATACAGCGAGGTCAGAGGCCGCCAGGATGGCTTGACGATCGGCGTCGTGAACTACGCACGAGATCTGCGCGGTGTGCAGGTTGGGTTGATCAACATTGCGAAGAGCAACCCGAAATCGACGCGAGTGTTGCCGTTGTTCAACGCGGATTTCGGGAAGTAAAGGGAGCGGGAAGCGGGAAGCGGCCCCGCTTCCCTCTTCCCGTCTCCCGCTTCCCGCTACCCGCTCTTGATCGTCCTCGATCCCTCGTCCCATGTCACGATGGCCTTACGAAAGTAGGCTTCGTTCGCCATGTGACACGCGAGCGCCGCGTTGTGTCCGAATTGCGCATCCTCGACGACAGGCTTTCTCGTGCGCACTGCGTCGAAGAAGTTCGCGAGATGCGGCTTCAGGTCATCGAAGTCCGGACCGCGGAACGTGATCGTCTCCTCGAGCGGCATCTGCGCCAGCTTCGGATCGTTCTCCTTGTGCCACTGCTTGACGTACGCCTCCCGCATCGCGCGCGGGTAGCTCGACGTGTAGTAGCTCGGGTACATATCGCGCCCACTCTGCGGCGTTAGGCTGACGCTGGACCCGGTGACCTCGAGAATCCCTTTCGACCCCTGGATGCGATACGTCTCCGGCATCTCGGTGCCGAGGTTGAGACGAAGGTAGACAGGGAGGTCGCCGTAGTAGTACGAGACCGCGTGCACGTCCGGCATGTTGCGTCCATCTGGCCAGCGACGAATGCCGCCGACGGCCATCGCCTGTGTCGGCGGACGATTCATGCCTAACATGTAGAGCATGCCGCTCACGAGATGCACGAGCAGGTCGCCCGCGACGCCGGTCCCGTATTCCTTCCAGCATCGCCATCGCGCAAAGATCCTGGGATCGAACGGACGTTTCGGCACCCGGCCCTGCCACGTGTCCCAATCGAGATTCTGCGGCGAGAGATCGGGCGGAGGCGGATACTGCCACGCGCCGGTCGGGTCGTTCCGACCGAGCCATCCTTCGACGAGCATCAGATCGCCGATCATGCCTTGCGAGACCAACTCTTTCGCCTTCGCGCAGACCTGCGAGCTCACGCGCTGCGAGCCGATCTGCACGATGCGACCGCTCGTCTTCGCCGCATCGAGCATCGCGACGCCGTCCTCGGCACTGTGCGACATCGGCTTTTCGCAGTAGATGTCCTTGCCGGCGCTCACGGCGTCGACGACGATCTGTCGGTGCCAGTGATCGGGAACTGCGGCGACGATACAGTCGATGTTCTTGTTGTCGAGGAGCTCCTGATATCGCCGAGTGACGGGGAGATCGGGTCGCACGATCTCGCGCGCGAGCTGGTGTCGTCCGTCGTAGAGATCGCACGCCGCGGCGCATTCGACGTCGGAGAGCTGAATCGATTGGCTCAGCAGGGAGTTGCCCTGCATCCCCACGCCGATCATCCCGAACCGCACGCGCGCGCTCGCGGGCGACTGGCTCGTGCCGCGGGCAAGTTGGACGGTGCGCGAACGAATGGGTTCTCCCATCAGCGACGCACCCGCGACCGCAGCGCCGATGCCAACGAATTCCCGCCGCGAAAAGACGTCCTTACTCATGACGCAGCCTCCGTTCGCGTTGAACCACGTTCGGAGGATTATGCAATGACGGGGTCCGCGCCGTGAGAGTGGCAATGGGGTCAGACTCGTCATTTTGACGAGTCCGACCCCATTGCCTGCTATCCAACGGCTCACCGAAGGCGCACTAGTAGTACACGACGCCCGCCGATGGTTGCGGCGTAGCAGATCGACTCGCGCCGCCGAGAACCATCACATGCCCTCGGCCCTGCGCGTCGACGAAAAAGACGGCCGCCGCGTTGTACAGCGCGTAGCCGAGCAGCCCGTCGATCGTGTTGGAGCCCGTCGCGCCGTTCCAGCTCGTCAGCGTACCCTCGGCCCCGATCGACGCGTAGGTGTTCTCACTCGATCCTGCCTGTCCGGAGTAGAGTCCCGACGTCGCGAGCAACGCGCCGCCGGCCACCACGACTGCACCCTTGCTGCGTGCCTTGCCCATCGAGCTCAGCTGCGTCCACGAGGAATCCTCGGAACATCACCGCCCCGGCGTTATGCAGGGCGGCCGGGAGCGGCGTGGTGCTCTGCCAAGCCGCCAGGTTTCCATCGAGTCCGACACGCGTGAATTCCACAGTGCCGACTGTCGCAGCCGTTGCGTCGATTCCACCGAGTGCATAGACGTACGCCGCGACCGTGGTGTCGATGCGCGCGGTGCTGGGCGTGGCCGCGACGACCGTATGGTAGGCGCGCGCCGTCGGCTGCGACGTCATTGCGGCCCATGGACTCAGCGAGCCGTTCGTCATCACCTGCGCCCGGTACACCGCGTTGCCGGCGACATTGGCCGCGTTGGCGCCGCCGACGGTGTAAACCCAGGTCCCTTTCGTGCTACCACGGCCAATCTTGACGGCGACGGCGCCGAGTCCTTGCAATGGCTGCGGGAGCGCGCTCGCGGCGCTCCAGGTGATGTTGCTCGGGCTGAACGTGCCGCTCGAGATGAGCGTGAACGGAATCGAGTCGCTGACGCCACCGGTGGTCTCGACCCATACCATCGAGCTGTCGGCCGTTCCCGTTGGCACCGTGGTAATGATGAACGTGCTCGTCCAATCCGCCTTCGTGGCGATCGCCTGAATGCGGCTGCCTCCGCTTCCACGGAAGTACACTTTCCCGCGAGCCGAGTCGCCTAACGATAATCCCTCGATGATCACGGTCATGCCGACCAAGCCAACCGGCTCGGTCACCCCATTGACTTGGGTGACGACCGGCTTGCCGAGCGGTTCCGGACCGGTTCCTTTGTCACTGCCACACGCAGTAAGCGCGATCGCCGCAAAGGCGGTCGCCGATATTCGGATTCCAGTGTGGTGCATGACCTTCGACTCGGTGAAAAGCGGCGAGCGAGATGTTCGCCGTTGGGCCGTTCGAACGCGGGACGTCTCCGTCGTCGGATTCATTCAGAGCGGAGACGAGCGAGTGACCTGGGCGGTGACGCCCACTCGTCGCACACGGAGGTGATGTAAGTCACCGGTCCTTGAGCGCCGAAATCCTCGCTCGAGCGCCACAATGGACCTGGAATGATCGCATCCGGGTTGCGCCGAGCAGCCGATATCTCCATTACTCGGCATGCTGAGAGACCCCATGCGAGCGACCACGACATTCTTCTCCGGTCTCGTCCTCAGCGCCGCGTTAGGCGCTCAGGCGCCACGAACCGACTCGATTCCCCTCCCCGAGCATCCGCGTCCCGACTTCCAACGGGCTGAGTGGCTCAACCTGAACGGCCGCTGGCAATTCGCGTTCGACAAGCGCAACACGGGCGAACGAGCCGGTTGGCCCAATGGGATGCTGCCTGCCGGGAAAACGATCGTCGTTCCATTCTCGTGGGGGGCGGCACTCTCCGGCGTCGCCGACAGCGCCGACATCGGCTGGTATTCCCGCTCGATCACTGTGCCTGAACCATGGCGCGGCCAGCGTGTGTTTCTCGTCTTCGGCGCGAGCGACTGGCTCACCACGGCATGGCTGGATGGGAAGAGGCTCGGGCAACACCAGGGCGGCTATACGCCATTTTCGTTCGAGCTCACGCCGCACGTTCGCGCCGGACGCCCGCAACGGCTCGTCGTCCGCGTCGACGACTCGCCGCACCCGTTCAAGCTCGAAGGGAAACAGGGCTACGGGAAAGCGCGTGGGATGTGGCAGACGGTCTACCTCGAGGCGCGCGGCGCGGATCCGCTGGAATCCGTGCACTTCACACCGAACTCCGATCTCGGCGGCGTCGCAGTCGACGTGCGCTTGCACGAGCCCGCGCCGCGCGACCTCACGCTGCGTCTGACATTCACCAATCGCGACGGCCAGCCGTCGGTGACGCAACGCATCCCGCGTGGCGATTCCACCGCGCACCTGGACGTTCCGCTGCCTAACGCGCATCGATGGTCGCTCGAGGACCCGTTTCTGCACGACGTCGTCGCGACCATCGAGGGCGAGAGTCTCCGAGCGGACAGCCTGCGAACCTACTTCGGCATGCGCACCGTGAGCGCCGTGGATCTGCCGGGGACGAGCTATCCGTACGTCGCGATCAACGGCACACCGGTCTTCCTGCAGCTGGCGCTCGACCAGGCGTATCACCCGACCGGGTTCTACACATTCCCTACCGACAGTGCGCTCCGCGACGAGATCCTGCGCGCACGTCAGATCGGACTCAATGGCCTTCGCGAGCACATCAAGATCGAAGCGCCGCGCAAACTGTATTGGGCCGATCGACTCGGCGTGTTGATCATGGCCGACGTACCGAACTGGTGGGGTCCGCCCGATTCCGCCGCGTTTCGTGAGCACGAGACGGCACTCCGCGGCATGATCGACCGCGACTACAACCACCCCGCCGTGTTCTCGTGGGTGATGTTCAACGAGACGTGGGGCCTAACGACGAAAGCCGGCGATCGGGAGCGATACCTCCCCGAGGCCCAGAAGAAGGTCGTGAGCGTCTATCGGCTCGCGAAGTCGCTCGACTCGACTCGCCTCGTCGAAGACAACTCCATCTGCTGTGGCCGAGGGCATACGGAGACGGACCTCGACTCGTGGCACGACTATTTGCCGGGTTGGCGCTGGGAGTCGCACGTCACTCGGATCAGCGACAGTACGTTCGCGGGCTCCACGTTCCACTTCGAGCCCGGGTACGCCCAAGGCCGGCAGCCGATGCTGAACTCGGAGTTCGGCAACGTCTGGGGCTACGAGGGAAGCACGGGCGACGTCGACTGGAGCTGGGACTATCATCGCGCGATCGATGCGTTCCGCCGCCATCCGAAGCTCGCCGGCTGGCTGTACACCGAGCACCACGATGTGATCAACGAATGGAAC
>Ga0114129_10016383_pt1 | contig 10550 bp, 12 predicted proteins | sample RhiMetdeltSRZDD1_FD_80071 | JGI IMG/M metagenome (GOLD analysis project Ga0114129, IMG submission 80071) | Populus rhizosphere microbial communities from Tennessee, USA - Rhizosphere MetaG P. deltoides SRZDD1 (version 2) (version 2) | ecosystem: Host-associated > Plants > Roots > Rhizosphere >... | reverse complement strand
CATAAGAAGTGGTCCCGGGAATAGACCGGGGCCACTTCCGGGTGTTTCATTCAAGAATTCTAAAGTCCGATCTCCCTGCCCTGTTATCTGGAGGCTGGTATGCCATTGTTTGGAAACAAGCCGACTCGCGTATTTTTCACCACAGACCTGCACGGGTCGACAGTGGTGTTCAAGAAATTTATCAACGCTGGAAAGTTTTATGAAGCCCAGGTGCTCATTCTGGGCGGCGACATGATCGGCAAGATGATCGTCCCCATCGTCAGCCAGAGCGGCGGACGGTTCAGCGCCAATTACCTGGGCAAGATCTATGACATTGTCGAAGGTGAGGAGCTGGATAAATTGGAGTTGACCTTCGAAAACAGCGGCCTGTATCCGGTGCGGCTCACACCGGAGGAGGTGGAAGCCTATAAGGGGAACCGCGAGCTTGTGGAAAAGCGCTTTGCTGAGTTGGCAAAAGCCCGCCTGAGTCGTTGGCTGGATATCGCCGAAGAACGCCTGCGAGGCACGGGCATCCGCTGTTATGTCCAGCCGGGCAACGACGATCCCTACGAAGTGGACAGTGTGTTCCGGCAATCCGAGATCATTCAAAATGTGGACGGTTGTTGGATCCAGCTGGATGAGCATCATGAGATGGTCAGCGTGGGCGCGGCAAACCAAACGCCCTGGAATTGCCCACGCGACAAGCCTGAAGAGGAACTCGAGCAAATGATCGAGAGAGTAGCCAGCCAGGTAAAAAACCCGTCCCAGGCTATTTTCAATTTACACGTCCCACCCTATGACACGAACCTGGATATTGCCCCTGAATTGGATGAAAATCTTACGCCCAGGTTATCGCTCGCCGGTGGGTTTAAGATGATCCCTGTGGGCAGCAAAGCCGTGCGCAAGGCAATCGAGAAATATCAACCTCTGCTCGGGCTGCATGGCCATATCCACGAGAGTCGCTTCGCGCAAAAGATCGGCAGGACGATGTGCATCAATCCCGGCAGTGAATATGGTGAGGGGGTCCTGCGCGGTGTCGTGCTCGAGCTATCGCGCAAAGGTCTGGATAGTTATACGTTTACACAGAACTAGCCCATCGTGAGTGGTGTAGAATCAATCCATCTCAATCGTATTTTCCATACTCATAGAAAGTAAAGCCTATGGCAGAACAGTTTGATTTTGTCGGCGAAGCGATCCGCATTGTAGAAAAAGCCCAGCAGAATGGATTGACGTTGCGAGTCCTGGGTGCCTCTGCCTTCCGCATTCATTGCCCGGAACTTGTACACGTCCATGTCTCCATGGGGCGCGATATCACCGATATCGATTTTGCCGCGTATTCTAAGGAGGGCGAGAAGATCGAGAAATTTTTGATGAAGGATCAATTTCAATCAGAACGCCAGCAGGCTTCGCTGACGCCGGGGCTGTTTGTGGGACGCCATATCTACAAAAACCCGGAAACCGGCCTGCATGTGGATATCTTCGAAGACGAGTTAAACATGTGCCATGTGGTGAACTTCCGGAACCGGCTTCAGCTCGACTCACCGACGATCACGCTGGCCGACCTGGCTTTGGAGAAATTCCAGATCGTCAGGATCAACGAAAAGGATATCCGCGACATGCTCATGCTGTTCGCCGCCCATCCGGTCGGCGACACGGAACAGGAGACGATCAACGGCAAATATATCGCCGACATCATGAGCAAGGACTGGGGCTTTTATTACACAACGACCATGAACCTGGATAAGATCCGCAAAGGCCTCGATCGCTACAAGGATCTCTTTACCGCCCAGGATAATCAGAACATTCTCGAACGCATTGCCCATTTGGAACAGATGATCGAGCTCGCCCCGAAGGCTCTCAAGTGGAAGGCGCGCGCCGCCATTGGTCCGCGCGTCCAATGGTACAACGACGTCGAAGAAGTGGAACGCGCCGAACATCTGCAAAATCTGGATGAATAACAGCCTTGCGTTTTGAATTTGGGAACAACCAGGGAAAGCAATCTCCGGATGGGGATTGTTTTCTTGTTTGAAGAATAGGACTCGCCGCAATGCAATATGTGATCGGATGCGACATCGGCTCGCAAAGTCTCAAAACCATTTTGATCTCCATCGAGGGAAAAATCTGCGGAGAAACCTCTGCCAGTTATCCGATTGAATATCCGCAGCCGACGTGGGCGCAACAGGATCCGGCTGCATGGATGGATGCGCTGGTCGAGGCGGTGCGGTCGCTGCTGGCAGGAAATAATGTCCATCCGCAGCAGATCGTGGCACTGGGCCTGGATGCCCAGGTCGATGGAGTTGTCCCCGTCGACTCAGGCGGTAAGCCTCTCTACCCAGCCATGATCTGGATGGACCGGCGGGCTGTCGCACAATGCGAGATGGCGAGCAAGCGAATCTCTCGAGAGACTACGTTTCAAATCACCGGTCTCAACCTGGACCCCTACCACGTGGCGCCAAAGATCCGCTGGCTGGCGGATAATGAGCCGTATCTTTTCGAGAGAGCGGCATCCTATCTGCTCCCCGGTAGTTACGTTGCTTTCAAGTTGACCGGTGAGTTGGGCGTAGATTATTCCAACGCCTCCTCTACGATGCTGATGGACGTTCAAACTCGGGCCTGGTCTCAGCATATGTGTGACGCGTTTGAAATTCCGATGGACCGGCTGCCGCCCATTTACCCTGCTACGCAGGTGTTAGGAACTTTGCAGCAGGCGGTCGCCGAAGAGCTTGGACTCCACCCATCGACAAAAGTAGTTCTGGGAAGCGGCGACGAGCACGCTGCGTGTCTGGGCGCGGGCGTCATCGAACCCGGGCTTGTCTGCGATATTGCAGGGACGGCCGAGCCCGTTTGCGCATCAAGCAGCAGCGCCCTGTTTGATGACAGCGGCCTGGTTGAGACGCATTGTCACGCAGACCCGGAACTCTGGTTGCTGGAAAATCCAGGATTCGTTTCTGGCGCAAATTATCGCTGGTTTCGGGACCAATTCTCGATCGAGGAGACACAGCGTGCCCAACGCGAGGGGATCGATGCCTATGCTCTTCTCGACAGCGGTGCCGAAACTGTTCCACCCGGCAGCGATGGTCTCATCATGTTGCCCTGTCTGATGGGAGCGATGGCACCCACCTGGAACGCCCTGGCGCGCGGCACGTTTATGGGATTTACACTTGCGCACCGCCGCGAACATTTTTCCCGCGCGATCCTGGAGGGCTCGGCATACGCCGTTCGTGATATTACCGACCAGATGCTCCGTATGGGGTTGCCTTTGCGGGAGATCCGCGCGGTCGGAGGCGGGGCGCGCAGTCCGCTTTGGCGGCAGATCAAAGCGGATGTAACAGGCTTGCCGGTGACACTTGCGAACACGATAGAAACAACTGCATTGGGGGCAGGAATTCTTGCACTGACGGGCTCGGGCCTGATCGGTTCACTATCTGAAGCGCTCAGCCTGACAACGCATGTCGTCGAAACCCGTGAACCAAACCCTCAGAACCGCAGAGCCTACGAAGAATATTATCAGCTTTACCGCGATACCTACTTTTCCCTCCTGCCTGTCTTCGAACGGGCTGCAAAAGTGAATCCATGAATAATGAACCGTTGTTGAACGTCAAATGTTTTCTGCTGGATATGGATGGGACATTTAATCTGGGAGATCAAATCATCGATGGTTCCCTGCGCTTCATCGAAACACTGGATGAGCTTGCTATCGATTATCTCTTTCTGACGAACAATTCTTCCAAACATGGCGGCCAATACGCGCAGAAAATCACCCGCCTCGGCTTACCAATTTCCGAGGAAAGGGTCTTCACCTCCGGAGAAGCGACCGCCCTCTACCTCAAGCAGGAACTTCCTGGTTCCTCTGTCTATGTTGTGGGAACTCTGGCGCTGGAAGAGGAGTTTCGCCGGTATGGGTTTCAACTGGAACAAAATGATCCTCAATCGGTTGTGCTTGGCTTCGACACCACGTTGACCTATGAAAAGCTTTGGAAGCTCTGCGACTTTGTGCGGGCCGGCCTCCCCTATATTGCCACCCATCCAGACTTCAACTGCCCGACAGAAACCGGCTTCATGCCCGATATCGGTGCGATGATCGCTTTTGTGCACGCTTCAACCGGACGCGAACCCGACCTGGTGGTGGGCAAGCCCAATCGCATGATTGTCGATGCCGTCGGGCAGAAACTTGGTCTGAAGATCGAAGAAATGGCGATGGTCGGCGACCGGCTCTATACGGATATTGCCCTCGGGCAGACATCGGGCATAACTACCTGTCTTGTATTAAGTGGAGAAACGCATCCGGAGGATCTGCAAGGCTCACCGCATCAACCCACCTACATCTTTGAAAATCTCGCTGCAATTGCAGATTGGTTGAAGCAGCATTCCCGCGGAGCTCCATGACAAAACCACATGTGGTCGTAATCGGAGCAGGCTCCACCGGTGCAGCCATCGCCCATGACCTGGCGCTGCGCGGTCTGCGCGTCACTCTCGTGGAACGGTTTGGACCGGCGGCTGGCACGACGGGTCACAACCAGGCGCAGCTGCACAGCGGCGCGCGTTACGCGGTGAGCGACCCGGAGTCGGCGCGGGAGTGCGCCGAGGAGAACATCATCCTCCGAAAGCTCATGCCGGACTCGCTGGAGCTCAATGACGGGTTGTTTATTGCCCTGAGCGAAGAGCATTTGAGTTACCGGGAAACATTTCTGGAGGCCTGTGCACAGTCTGAAATTCCCACAGAGGAAATCTCAGCCGCTGAAGCTTTGAAGTTGGAACCGGGGCTCAATCCCGGTCTCTTGAGCGCCATACGCATCATGGACGGAGTCTTTGACCCCTATCGTTTCACGTTGAGCTTTATCGCAACCGCTCGCAAAAACGGTGCGAACTTTTTGCCTTTCACAGAAGTAATTGCTGTCAGACAGGGACAAGTTACTCTACACCGGCGGGCATCTGGCGAAGACATTGTGTTTGCCTGTGATGTCATCGTCAATGCTGCCGGGCCATGGGCACCGCGCATTGCAGAGATGGCGGGCGTCCCCCTTTCCCTCGAGCCGTCGGCAGGTGTCATGGCAACGTTGAGCAAGCGCTTGTGTAATATGGTCATCAACCTGCTGGCACCACCCGGTGATGGCGACATTATCGTGCCGCAGCGGAACACCAGCATCCTGGGCACCACCTCATGGATGGTCGACGATCCTGATGATATTCCGATCCCGGCTGATCATGTCCATCAGCTACTGGAGCTGGCAGAATGGATGATTCCCGGGGCAAGCCGCGTACCGATCCGCGGTGTTATGGCGGCTGCACGTCCCTTGATCAAGGATCCCGGTGCGCAGGGACGCGCGGCGAGCCGCGGTTTTCGCTGCTATGATCATACGAAGGACGGTATTCCAGGTTTCTTTTCCATCATTGGCGGCAAGACGACCACTGCGCGTTATATGGCGGAGAAAATGAGCGATATAGTCTGTTTAAATCTGGAAATCAACACCCCCTGCCAGACGCGCACAACTCCTCTCTTATCGTATCGTTTAGCGATGTAATGATGATTAAGCCATTAGCGCTTCAGATCAGGCGAACATCCCCTGCCCGGCCAGGCGAGTCCATCCGCAGCGACTGGCAGGAATTCCAGGTCAGTATTCCCGAAGAGGCCTATGTCCTCGATGCCCTCGAAGCTGCCTGGAGGCAGGATTCCTCGTTGATGTTCCGGCATGCCTGTCATCACGCCTCCTGCGGCAGCTGCGGGATGCGCATTCAGGGTCGAGAGGCCCTCGCCTGCATTACACCCGCCTTCGATGTCATACGCCGCGGCGTTATCCGCCTTGAACCGCTTCGTAATTTTCCGATCATTGGGGATCTGGTTGTAGACATGAGCTTACTCGCGCAAAAACTGGAACGTGTAGGAGCTCATGTAATCGCAGATGATAAGGCCGTGGGACGTTTTGAAAGCTGTATCGAATGCGGACTATGTATCAGTGCCTGTCCTGTTGCAGCCACGAGCAGCCAGTATCTGGGTCCAGCAGTACTCGCCGCGGCAAAACGAAATATGAGCGATCCTGAGGTGCGTTCCCTGGTGGAAGGACAGGATGGCGTCTGGCGCTGTCACAGTGCCTTCGAATGCACAGAGGTTTGCCCGGCGGGAGTGGAGCCTGCGACCGCCATTATGAGCTTGCGAAAAGATTTGCTGGTTTCTGTGATCAGGAGAAAAGGAAATTGAATATGAAAACTCTACGTTACGACCCCGGCGATGGGGTACGTTTTTGGGAAGCAATCCGCCAGCTGCCGGGCTTTCCGGCCAATGAGACCATGCCAATCAAGGAAATGGTCTTCGAATCGAATGCTCTATTCCGAACAACCGAAATCCTGAAATCGGTTGGAGCCCAACAAAACGCCCCACTGGTCATTGTGATGGATGAGACAGTGATGCAGCGCGGTCAAGAAAATCTCAAGGAGCTCCTGGTTTCTACCCTGAATCGCGAAGGCTGGCAGACACAGATTGTTCTAATGCGCGCCGATGAAAGCAGACAGGTCCATACGGATATGCCTCATATCCGCGAAGTGCAGGCGAACCTGAGCCAGGGATGTGCTGTACTCGCCATTGGCTCCGGCGTGGTGACCGATATCGCCAAGCATGGCTGCTTCCTTTATCAGCAGGAGACCGGTGAGACGGTGCCCTTTGTCGTCTTTCAAACGGCCAACAGCGTGAGCGCGTACACATCCAACATGTCACCTACCTTTGTGGACGGCGTCAAACGGACACTCGATTCACGCTACCCCGACGCCCTGATCTGCGACCTCGAGACGCTACGCGACACGCCGGCCGAGATGACGGCGGGCGGCGTTGGCGACATGCTGGCGGTTTTCGTCAGTTTCCCCGATTGGTATCTGGCTCATCGCCTTGGCATGGACAGCGGCTATTCTGAGCTCGCGAAACATCTTGTCGGACCACTGGATGAGATCCTGCTAGCCCACGCAGATGGCATTCGCGGTGGAGATCTGGAAAGCGTGGCGATCCTTGCCAAGATCATCGCGCTGGGTGGACTGGCCATGTCCCTCTCGCATGCTACCACACCCATGTCTGGTTTTGAGCATGTCATGTCGCATGTGCTCGATATGCAATCGGAGATCGATCACAAGCCATTGCGAGTCCATGGCTCACAGGTGGCGCTGGCTGCGCTCGCCGGTGCACAAATGTATCAACGCTTCCTGGCAGAGTTCGAGCCTTCGGAACTCAACATAGATGCTTGTTATCCATCCATGGACGCGCTGAAGACACGCATCGAGAGTAATTTCAACAGGATCGATCCTTCGGGTAAAGCCGCCGCAGAATGCTGGGCCGATTACCAGCAGAAACTGGAGAAATGGCACGCCCACCGCGCGGATTTTGAGGCGGCGCTAAAGGATTGGGACTCTCTCCGCAATCAGCTTGCTCAAGAGACACGCCGCCCTGAAGTGATTCTGCAAATCCTCGATGCAGTCCAGGCACCGACACATTGGTCTCAACTGACTCCTCCGGTGGGTGACACCGAGGCACGCTTTGCCTTCATGAATGCCTCCCTGATGCGCAAACGGCTGACTCTGGGAGACCTTATGATCTTCATGGATTGGGATCGCGAGAAGCTTTGGAGTGATATTTGGAGCGAGTATGCCTGATTCAGAGATGAGGAATGGAGATGTTCGTGCCAGGGACATTCCGTCTCCGATAAAGGCACCGCGCTGGTTCGACCCGCGTGGCAGGGATGCCGGTTCGTGGGCATTCATCCTGAATAGGCTTACCGGCCTGGGATTGACCTTTTACCTCGGCTTGCATCTGGTCGTATTGAACAAGCTGGCTCAGGGACCGCAAGTCTATGACGAATTCATCGCGTTCTCGCAATCGCTTCTCATCAAGATAGGCGAAGTGATCTTGATCGCTGCGGTACTCTTTCACGGTCTGAATGGCCTGCGATTGACCCTGCACGCCTTTGGCATCGGTATCAGACAGCAAAAGAAGTTACTTGCCATTGTCCTGGCGGTGACTGTTCTCGTGAGCCTCCTGGTTGGGATGCGGTTATCTCGGGAGTAAAGAACTTGGGAGAGAAGTCTCTACGTGCAAGCTTTACCATGCGTTGGCTGCTCCAGGCGGGACTGGGTATCCTTCTTGTCATCCTGCTGACGATCCACCTGGTCGTCAACCATTGGGCTGCCCCACACGGATTGCTTACGTATGCCGATGTGGTACGCTACTATGATATCCCCGGGGTCGCGTGGATGGAATCAATATTCCTGATCGTAGTCACCGTTCATTGCCTGCTGGGACTGCACAGCATCCTGCTCGATCTAAATCTGTCAGCGGGTGCGACGCGCATCGCAACGGCGTTATTCACGTGCGCCGGTTTGACAGCAATCGGGTACGGAGTGTGGCTGACACGAACCATCCTGTCGCGTTAGATCATTCCCGATTCACGACTCTTTGGAGTTGTCCCACCATTTGGAAAGCCGGGCGCTGGAACGTTGTGGATGGTCGGTGTAGTGGGAGACATCATTGAAGAGCATGAGTCGTGCGCGCACGGGGTCTTTGAAATCGATCACATTCAAGCAGGCTGGTAATTGATCGAGGCGGTCACGATAGCCGCGTGCATCAAAGCCAAGCAGGCTGCTGATCAGTAATCTCAGCGTTGCCTTGTGGGAAACGACGATCACATTTTGTCCGCGGTGCTCCAGCACGACCTTGCGTATCACAGGCAGTGCTCGCGCGATCACATTAACCCCCGCTTCCCCTCCTTGCGGCGCGAAGGTGAACGGGTCCTCCTCCCAGGCAGCATACTCCTCGGGGAATTCTGACTCGACATCTACCCTGCGCATCCCCTCCCAATGCCCGTGATGGATCTCGCGCAGCCCGTCCTCATGCACCAAGGGGAGCTGGTGCGGACCCGCCAGAATCGTCGCGGTCTGAACCGTGCGCGTGAGAGGGCTGCAATAGACCGCCCTGATAGAGTCATCGGCAAGACGTTCTGCAAGCCGCTCTGCCTGGAACCGCCCTTCCCCGGAGAGTTCCACATCGACCGCGCCTGCAAACCGGTCTTCAGCGCTAAGTTGGGTTTCCCCGTGCCGGACCATGTAGATTCGGGTTGTTTGATCGGCCATTCAATCTCCCTTCCAAACAGGAGCCCAAAGTTTCCGACTTTGGACTCTAAAAGACTAGGTATTTATCTCCCCAAAAAACAACTCGCCCAGCGTAAATATTCGGGTGAGTCATTTTACTGTATATAGGGATTAATGACCTTCGGAGATCATGCCCTACTGGGCCGGGGGCAGTCCGAGGTTGTGCTCCAGGTGCGCAATGAACCACGTCACAATGGTTAATGTGACTCCCGGCCGCGCGCCAAACATAAGCTTGCGCTCCACAGCGTCAAGTGGAAAAGCATCTACGACCGCCGTGCCACTATCCCCGCCTGCCCGCACCTCGCAGGAAAGCTCGGTTCGTTCGCCGAGCGTTTTTCCCAGGATCGTCTTGGGGAATCTGGCGGTGAAGCGAAACTTCTCTGGGGCAGACGAGATAATTTTGCCATCCAATTTCTCGGTGGCTTTCAGCGCTGCCTGATAGATGCTTTGGGCATCTTTTGCATAATTCTTTTCCTGATGTTGTTCGAATGGCATAGTTCACTCACTTTTCAATAGATGATTTTATATTTTCGATTTTCTTGACGGTCAGCGTAATCCCATTCTGCCGGATCACACGGACCAGAGTACCGGCTCGCAGCATCTCTTTACTGCGCGCTTGCCAAAGCTCTCCATCGATCCTCACGGAACCGATCGAGAATGGTTCGATTGCGATCCAGACCTCTCCGGTCATTCCTACCAGGGTTTCGCCGATCAACTGCGATTTGCCTTGTGGCTGTGCGCGCTGAATAATGAGCCAGATGAACAGACCGCCAAAGATGGAAACCATTCCTACAAAACCCAGATTGGCAAACGGGCGACCATTCTCATCCACAAAAAGATAGGCCGATCCGATTGTCAGCATGAAGATCGTGAACAGGAATAATGGGCTGTGATGTCGCTCCTGACGCATGGCAATGAAGTATGGCAGCGGGCTGAGGACTACGATCAGGAAGGCCCAGGGATTTCCATCTAGGATGAAGAATTCGGCTATGCCCGCCAGGATACAAAATGCCATTGCAACAACTTTTGGCAATGAGTATTTTGTATCCTTGAACATGATCAACAACAGCATTACCCCTGTGAAGATCAACAAATAGGCGACCTTCGGATTGATGATGATTTCCATCTTCGCCGCATTTTAAGGGGACGATGCTTATGCGGTTTCGAGCCGTTCGTACCGGACCTGTGAGTAAAGTCCCTCGATCAACGGGCGCGACCCAACTTCGGTCCCAGGCAGACTGGCCGTGGCGGCCCCGCTCGCGACGCCCCAGCCTAATGCTTCCTTCAAGGCAATGCCCTGAGTCAGGGCCCAGACCAGGCCCCCGACCATGGAGTCGCCCGCGCCAATGGGATTCTTCTCTTGGATCTTTGGGGTATGGGTCAGCCAGGTCCTCTCGGTTGTCTGAAGCAGCGCTCCGGCTTTACCCATGGAGACGACGCCGTTCTGT
>Ga0114129_10016381_pt1 | contig 10550 bp, 9 predicted proteins | sample RhiMetdeltSRZDD1_FD_80071 | JGI IMG/M metagenome (GOLD analysis project Ga0114129, IMG submission 80071) | Populus rhizosphere microbial communities from Tennessee, USA - Rhizosphere MetaG P. deltoides SRZDD1 (version 2) (version 2) | ecosystem: Host-associated > Plants > Roots > Rhizosphere >... | reverse complement strand
TAGGTCATAACTGCTAAACTGCGGATAGTTTCTTCAGCAAGCTCGAGATGCCTGCTGTCACTGACGTGCCGGAAAAAGCCAGCCCAGTACGAGCCGTGCTTGTCAAAAAATGGAGCGAGCTGCAGTTATGGTCCGCGCATCACCGAATCCTATCAAGGCGTCTACGTCGGTCACATTATCAACGGTGCCAAGCCAATCGATTTGCCTGTTCTTCACCGACGAATTGTGATTAATCTAAAAACGACCAAGGCCCTGGGACTGACACATACCGTCTGGCTTAATCATTCGCCGATGGGGTGATTGATTAACCGATTAATGTCCGCCAATGACGCACAGCTTAAATCGTACGGACGGCTGCCACGCGACTTGTATTGAAGTTGTGCGGTCGGTTCCGTGACAGCGATATGAGCGCCGCAGTCTAGATGGCTCTGCAGGGATTTTTGCACGAAGCAGCCTGAATGCGCTGGCGAATTAGTAGGCTTTGCGCTGCCTTTTAAAGAAATACCTATTTTGATTTAGAACCTCCCGAATGATGTGCAGCTCCCAACCCTATTTGTGATCGGCATAGTCCCTCCCGAATAGTCAAGGAACTAAAGCGATTGCCCGCGGCTTTGGATGCGGACAGTTGTTTCACGAATTGTCGGTCGGCATTGCTCGTGAACTGATTCACTTTCGCTACGATATCAGACGGCCGTTTCTTCTGTGACCAACGCTCCTAACTGCAAACGATAGATGTCCGAATTGAGAAATTGCCTCACCCACTTAAAAGCCTTGCTGTGGGACCTTGGTCCAACTTCTCAAGTCCGCGAAATAAATTTAAAGTAAATTTTACAGAATGGGTTTGTACTACCCCTTTGTTTCCGGGCGGGCTGGGAAAAAAGCGTCGCCACGGATAAGGCGGACGCGTCATGCCCAACGATCTTTCAGAACGGTCAATTTGAGGCGCTCGAAGGCGCGTGATGGCGCTCCAGCCTCGGCGGTGCAGCGCGCTGTCATCGATGCCTTCACGTCGGAACGGCAAACGGAAAATGTTCCGACACCAAAACCGACCCGACTGGGCAACCTGATTCGGAGGGATCGGGCTCATGTTTCTTCCTGGGTAAAGGAGCGACGATCATGAGCACCACCAACTACAATTGGACTCCAGAGCATCCTCGGTTCGTCGTTGACCTCAATGGCGACGGGCGCGCTGACATTGTCGGGATTGGTCCCGATTGCATCTGGTCGTCCTTGAATCGGGGCGATCTTGGGTTCGGCGAGCCTACGTTTGGTTTGGTCGCTTTCGAGGCAAACGCAGGGTGGCGAGTCAAAGATCATCCTCGGTTCGTCATTGATCTCAACGGCGACGGGCGCGCTGACATTCTGGGATTCGGGGATCAGGGCGTATGGACAGCAACGGGAAACGGGGACGGCACCTTCAGGGACTTTCGGTTTGCCCTGCAGGAGCTAGGTTTCAATCAGGGTTGGAATGCCGAATTCCCGCGCTTCCTAGCCGATCTAACCGGAGATGGTCGTCCGGACATCATCGGTTTCGGCATGGATGGAGTCTGGACTGCGCTGAACAATGGCGATGGCAGCTTTCAGCCAGCCCGGTTCGTTCTCAATGAGTTAGGCTACAACCAAGGTTGGCGAGTCGAAAAGCATCCTCGGTTCGTGGCCGATGTAACCGGAGGGGGTCGCGCCGACATCATCGGCTTCGGCGACGATGGCGCCTGGGTGGCGCTCGGCAATGGCGATGGCAGCTTTCAGCCAGCCCGGTTTGTCCTGCAGGAGTTAGGCTACAACCAAGGTTGGCGGGTCGAAAAGCATCCTCGGTTCGTGGCCGATCTAAAGCTTCCTCGGTTCGTGCCCGATCCATTGGGGCGACGCCGCCCGAGACGCCGCGCCGACATAATAGGGTTCGGCGACGATGGCGCCTGGGTGGCGCTCGGCAATGGCGATGGCAGCTTTCAGCCAGCCCGGTTTGTCCTCCAGGAGTTAGGCTACAACCAAGGTTGGCGAGTCGAAAAGCATCCTCGGTTCGTGGCCGATCTAACCGGAGATGGTCGCGCCGACATCATCGGCTTCGGCGACGCTGGCGTTTGGGTCGCGCTCGGCAATGGCGATGGCAGCTTTCAGCCAGCCCGGTTCGTACTCGCGAACTTGGGTGTCAATTCCGGATGGCAAGTTCATGATCATCCGCGTTTTCTTGCCGACGTGAATGAAGATGGAAGGCCGGACATTGTCGGTTTCGGCGACGACGGAGTCTGGGTGTCCCGGAACACTGCGGGGGCGTTTGCGGAGGCAGCGTTTGTGCTCGCAGACTTTGGGCGTCGCTCAAATCACGATGCGATTATCCGACGAGAGATCATCAGTGACCGCCGAGCGCGTGAGAAGATCAAGCACTTGTTTCTGCTGACTTTCGAGAACCGATCGTTCGATCACATGCTCGGTTTCGCGGAACTGAGTGGCAGGGACGCGGCAACCGGGCAGCCTACGACAGCGGACGGCCTCAAGCGCACCGAGTTCAACTGTTTCCAGGGACAGCGCTTTTTTGTGGAGCGTGGCGCCTCTGACGTTATCGCTGACCCTGGGCACAACTTCCTGCATGTTCTCGAGCAGCTGTGCGGACCACATGCGACGTACCCAAGCGGCGGCCCGTATCCGGATGTCAACAATACAGGATTCGTGTCTCAGTTCGATCGTCGAACCAACGGCAAGCGGAACCGGAGCATCATGCGCTGCTTTGATCCGAATCATTTGCCCGTGCTGACGACCCTGGCCCGCGAGTTTGCCGTGTGCGATCGGTGGTTCTGCTCACTGCCGGGTCCCACCGAGCCCAACCGATATTTCTTCAGTGCAGCGACGAGCGGAGAGTACGACGACTCTCCGGAGGATTGGGAAATCGCCCTCGGCAGCCTCATACCGGTGGAAGGCGGCGTCGAGTTCGAAGGTGGCCAAATCTTTGACGCCCTCGATGACGCAGACATCGAGTTCGCCATTGTGGCTTTTGACGATTATCCTGTTGTGGGCGAGCTTGAAGGCGTCAGTAACTGGCTGGACGTTGAAGACGAATGGGAAGACTTTCTGGAGGATCTTAATGACCCGGATTTCGACGCCCGATTCATACACATCGAGCCGAGCTACTTCCCGTCATCGAGCGACATTATCGCAACCGATTACAGCCATGGCAATTCGCAACACCCCAGAGGGGGCGTTGCTGCTGGCGAGCGACTGATCAAGAAAGTCTACGAGGCTATTCGAAACTCGCCTCATTGGAACTCCAGCATGCTGATCATCACCTACGATGAGCATGGAGGCTTTTACGACCATGTTGCGCCCCCTGCCGCTGAACCAACTGGCTCAACGGGTAAGCACCACGGCTTCAAGTTCGATCAGCTGGGGCCACGAGTGCCCGCCGTCGTGGTGTCGCCATGGATACCGAAGGGAACCATCGAACACCGGCTCCTCGAGCACTCATCTGTGATCAAGACTCTGATGGACCTATTCGATGTCCCACGACTTCAGCACTGCCGCGATCTGCGCAAAATTTGCGGAGTGTCGCATCTTGCGAGTTTGTCTCAGCCTCGAACGGATACGCCCGCTCGGCTGCCTGACGCGGTGGTAAGTGGCGTGCCTGAGGTCGCGGATGGTGAAAGCGCGAGGGAGCTACCGCTTGCAGGCGAGCGCATTGACAGCATGCTCGCAACAACACTCCGAGTGGCGGCAATACAGCACAGGCGTCTGGAGCCTGAACGGAAGGACCAAATCGTGGAGCGAGTTCGAGCAATTCAAACGTTGGAGCAAGCGCAGGCATATTTGAGGGAAGTCTCCGATAAACTCAGTGCAGCAAGGCACCCTGTACCTGCCTGACAACAAAAAGACAGGATGACAATGAAACGGCTCGACCTGCGTAAAACCAGGCACGATGCCTCATGGAGGTGGACCACGATGCAGAAACCAGTTATCGCCCGACTGTTACGCAGCAAACTCGCGGTGTCGGTCGCGGCTTTAATGTCAATTGCCGTCGCGCCCTCACCGGTGCAGGCGGACGTGAGTGCCGCCTTCACTGGCTTTTATGGCTACGTAATGGAGGGTTATGAACTCTTCAATAAGTATCTTGCTAACCCCCAACCGAGCGAGCTTGCTCAGCTGCAAGCGACGATCAGTCAAGTCAAGACGCAGATCATCAGTGAACTTGATGGCCTTGCCGCTGCATGGAACTCTTCTTGCGCTGCCAATGCCGTCGACACCTTCCAGAACATTGACAGGCTGACGCCGGACAATCTGCAGGCCTTCGCCATCTCCAGCGACAAATGCGTTACCGATGCTCAGGCGCAGCTCGATGCGGTCTCTGACAAGAGAGCAATCGATAAGATCGGATTTGCGTTGAACACGGTTGGCCCGATTGCGCTTCTTGCGAATGCACATGCAGGTTTCCCCACCGATGCCTTGAAAGAGCACATCTTGAAGGCGAACCGGCGGCTGCAGCAGCGGCTCGCTCCCACCTGTGACGTTTCGATCGATAACCCCGACGATCTTCCGAGATTTAGTGGGCCAGTCACAGGGCATGGCGCGTGCTACAATTATACCGTTGCGACCCCGCCGCGGGTCGCCGTGGGCCAGCGCGGAGGCGTCTTTTATCTGCCGCAGGGGCCCGGCAGGGCATTTCTTTCATGGCCAATGCGCGGAGAAGCCATCCCCGATGACGAGGTCCTTTGGTGGCGAGGACATACCGTCGGTTTTCCGGTGGTAGATTTTTCGATTGCCATCAACGAGGTAATGCAAGGGACGAGCTGGCAGATTGCGGGCGCGGTACTCGACAGGCTGTTGCCTTCAGTAGGGCCCGTCGGCTCTCGCGTCGCGCTGACTGTAAGCACCGACACAATTTACAAGCCGGTTGATGTCTTCGCGGCGGACGGAGGTGACAACTTATTCAATGCTTCGTTCAATCCATACCCCGACGGCTTGAATCCCAGCTTTTCAGGATGGCGTCACATCGACGGCGCGTTGCGGTCCGTGGCCGCTGCCGCCAACGCGGACGGCCGCGTCGAAATTTTCGGCATCAGCAGAATTGGAGGCATTTTTCACCGATGGCAGGTAGTTGCGGGCGATGACAGCCGCTGGTCGCCGTGGGCCCAAATGGACGGCCAGCTCAATTCTATTGCGACCGCCCGTAATCACGACGGGACCCTTCAGGTTTTCGGCACGAATTCACTCGGAAACATCTGGACCCGTAATCAAATCCTAGGCGGCGATCAGTTCGCGTCGGTGCGGCCCGCTCATCCGGTGCCGGCAACGGATTCGTGGACACGTTGGAAGCAAATGGATGGTGTGCTGTCTCAGGCCGCAGCGGTAACTGAGCCTGGCGGAATTATTCACCTCTTCGGTATCAACAGCGCTGGTATGCTTTTCCACCGTCAGCAAACGGCGCGCAATGCGACCGATCCTACGATAAACGGTGCCTGGACAACTTGGGACCAGGTGCAAACTCCAGAGCCACTCACGGCCATCGCAGCGACCATCGATCTGGGTGGCCGGGTGAACATTTTCGGAGTTACCGCTCGCGATCAACTCTTCCAGCGCGTGAAACTGGGAAATATCTATACGAACTGGTCCCAGATAGCCGGCTCAGTCCGCAACATCGCCGCAGCGAAAGAAGGTGGCGGTCAAGCTGTGCTCGTGTTGATCGGCCTCAACGCGAACGGAACGTTCTACCGCAACACCTCGAATGGACTGATCGATAACACCCCGAGCGGCCCAATGCCCGAGCCCTGGGCGGGTTGGGTTCCTCTGCCGCATCTCCCGCGACTCCATCCCCCGCGCCCAGAGGTGTTTAATCCGGTGTTCAATCCGGTCGTCACTCCGGTGGTCGATCCAAACTAGGACCTGACGATCCAAGCGCAGGACGAGTCATGGAATTTTTCTCCGGTATTGCGGATGCCTTGGCCGAAGCGAGAAGCAATGGCGAGCGTGGAGTCGTGAATGATGTTACACCAGCGAGCCGAGGCAACGGTGTCCTTCCGTGGTCGGCATAAGCTCGAAGCAGACATCGAAGTCCGCTTACGAAATGCCACGATGTAGTCAAGGCATTCCGTCGGATTTAACCGCGATCATGAATCCGGTCGCGGACCCCCCTGGGTTCTGCGGCACGGGCAGAATCCGACCAAGCGGTCGCACCGCACGCAATCCGGCCCAGAAATAATTCAGGCTCAGTAATCCTTCGTGCCGATCGCCCGCTCGAATGCTGCGATATCGTCGGGCGTTCGATTTGTATCAATGTAGGTGCGAACCCGGGCAAATCGGTCGAGTCGGCAACTCAACCGCCCCTTTGGGGATTGGCCGTTGCAAAAGCGGCCCGTGCTTGCATTCAAGATGGTCAGTCGTGGCGGCGATGATTTCAGGCTTCAAGGGCGCTCCGCCGCCACGGCATGCCACAGACCATGTACTCACCGCTTCGACCAGTTTTGAGGAGTTCTTCACGATGCGACTGGGTCGATGAATTTGGCGAATACGAAGCCGTCCTTCACGCCATCGCCCTCGAGGTCCACGACCGCCCAACGGCCACTTGGCGTGTCGGTGAACTCCAGGACATTGAGCCTCGTTCCATCGGCGAGCGATTTGATGACGGAAAACTCAGGGCCGGGACCGCCCCGAAGCTTCAGGTCGGTACGAACATTGACCACATGAGGACCCAACGGCATCGCCGACACTGCCGCACCCGCGGCAAGCAGGTTCTCGACCACGCAGATCAGCCTCGGACGGATCCGCGACTGATCAAGAAAGCCGTTCGCATCGAGCGCGAAAAACTTCGTTCCGACCGTGCCGCTGCCACCCGCCAAGCCCTCATTGCCACCGATCGTGACGGCACCACGGATTCCATTCCGCACCTCGAAGTCGACCACGATGGCACTGTGGGATGGGTAACCGGTATTGGCCCGGGCAAAGTCGAAACCGAGAGTCGCGCCGTCCCGATTGTGGTGGATTAGGTCGCCAAGCTTGGGCGCATGCTCGGTTATGCGACGTCCGCGGAAGACGCCACGGTTCGCATCCGCGTTCGCGATTGCCGCATGAACGAACACGCTGTGGCTGAGACTGAACCTAAACTGATCCGCTGTCGCCCCGGATTGCTTACCGCAAAAAGAAACGAACGCAGCCGACCACGCATTTTCGTTCAGCGTGGGATCAAGATCGCGGCTGCCGCCACCGGCTTCGTAATAGTCGGCGATGCGACCTCGCAAGGGTTGAGTACCTTCGTCAATACCGTGGAATCGGTCGAACTCGCCCTTCGCGATAGTGACGATCGAAGGTGGAGCGGCCGGTGTCGGCACGCCCCGCGGAACCGCCGGCGCAAACGCCGGCGCCATCGGAGGCTCCGGAGGCACCCTGGCGACGGCCGGTGTCGGCATCGGAATTGTCCTGGCGATTTGCAGGAAGTGATCGATATTCTCGCCGTAGAAGTGCATCCCGTCGAAGTGGCCTTGTTGCAGTCCCTTGCTCGCCTTGAAATTGCGAAAACCAGTGTTGTAGACAATCGCGACGAAGGCCGATTCCAGGTCGGTCAGCGATGTTTTGTTTGCGAAGCCGAGCTGTCTGAGACCTCCCTTTAGCTCTTTCATCGCCTTGTCGAGGCAGATATCAAAGCTAGTCCAGCGCTGCTCGAGGAAGAAATCGGGCTCGTCGCGGAAGAATTGCAGGTCGGACTGGAAGATACCGTAACCGTGCACGAACTTGTTCGGATTCCTTCCCAGACGCTGATAGGCTTCTATTCCCGTTGCGTTACCCATCTCGATTAGAAGCTGATGGGCCAGACCGAACATCCGCTGCCCCTGCTCAACTGCGATGAGAGCGGCTTTGTTCTTTGGGAAAGCATTGCGGTCCAGCGTGTCGCCGACGCAGAGCCGCAGAATTTCTTCGCGCGGCAGATGCAAGCGCAGTTTGCTCCACAACTCACCGGTTTCCTGGAACGCGATCGCGCACATCAGATCTACCGACAGCGGAGTTCCGGCGAGAGCGGGAGCGATGTCCGCCGCGAATTGATCTTTGAAAAACTTGATCTCATCCTTGATGGCCATTTCGGACTCCCCCGTGTTCGAACGACACCGGTGTTCCGGCCAATACCGGAATGATTTCGCCGGCGAAGTACTCCTTCAACCAGCCCATCTAGTCTCTGATAGTCATCTCGAGCCCCGCTGGACGGTGTGGCATCATGGTAAATGTGGCACACAGTTAGGCTGAAGATGTAACTTTTAAACGGAAAGGTTAATTTCGGTGCGAGAAACCGTTGAGCGACACAAGCGAAGCAATAAAAAGAGCCACCTTGTAGTCCATGAGAATCGCAGCGCCTCCCGCGTGTCGCCGCACTACCGGTCCAGAAAGCGATCTTGTTGCGGTTCGTAAATATGTCAGGGTGATGGGCGCCGAGCACGCGCGTCTGGTCGTGTAGTAGCGCCTTAAACAATCGCAGCGCCTCGCGCGCGTCGCCGCAGTCACCAGTCCAGGAAGCGATTGAGCGGGTTGGAAACGTGTCCGGGTGTTCGGCGCCGAGCACAAGCGTCTGGTCCGGCAATAACGCCTGGAGCAATTTTAGTGCCTCGCGTGCGTTGCCGCACTCCCGGTCCAGGAGGCTATGTTGTTGCGAGTCGTTAGCGTGTCCGGGTGATCGGCGCCGAGCACGCGGATCTGGTCGCGCAGCAACGCCTCATACAATTGCAGCGTCTCGTACACGCCACCGCACTGGGCGGTCCAGAAAGCGATGCGGCCGCGGGTCCCAAGTGCGTTAAGGTGACCAGCACCATAACGGCTTTCAACGCGAGGGCAGGTAGAAGTCTTCCTCAACATGCTCACCGTGCCCAATGTACGCAATGATCAGCGTCGCTTCATCTTTGGCCGCCCGTTGGTATGCGGCTCGGATAGCCTCTTTGCCTCCCGAACCGTAGGATCAATAAGCAAGCCCTCACCATCGATTGCAGAAACGCAATCGCCGCGCTCACGGTCGGTCATCACCGTATAAAGATCTCGCGCTGCGCGCGGCAAAAAATTCAAATGCTGCCGAGCCTCGCACTGAGACCCAATCACCAAAATGCGCCGCTCACTCATTCCCTGCCAAGCCTCGCTTAATCTAGCGAACTGTCGGCAATCGTTAGGATCGCATGAGTGATCTTTAGAAGATCAGCCCTGTTTCAGAAAATATACGATCGTCGTGAGATCTGTTCCCCCAGTGCGAAGCAACTTGGTTAGTCTCGTCTGTGTTACTTCGGGTCAAGAGTGGGCCTTGATTTATGCGATTTGAGCAACCCGGCGACAAACATCCTGAGTGCAAGGATGGCAATCATCGCCTCTGACGATGTAAGATTCTACTTATCATCCCATGACCGGCTTGAAGTCCGATATCGAGAGAACTGCCAGAAATGAAATAGCGCTTTTTATTTTGACCGTCAGCTTTGTTCTCGTGCACTCATGGGAAGTTCGCTCGCGTACAAAGTCATAATGCTAGTGAACTCATCCGATGCTTCGGCGGGGGTCAGGCGGCCTAAAAGAAACTTTGCGCGAAGCGCATTTAGTTTTGTGTACATCAGCAAATGAAATTTCCATTTTTCTCGAAAAAGAAGACTCTTTTCAACACCAACGAGAATAGTAGCAATTGCGGCTAAAATAGCGGCTAATTTTGAAGCTCCGCTTGCAGCGTAATAGGTTCCCCCTGCAGTACAGACGAGCGTTCCTATAGTTGTTACAACGTACGCGCTCATTGAAATTACACGCCAGCGCTGTTGAAATTTCAACTGAGAGGCTAAGTCGGCCTCAAGCGATCGGTATTGCTTCTCCGCTGAACTGTTAACGGAAACGTCATTTTGATTTGTCATGATCTGGTTTGCACCCAACATAAAGAGGAGCGCGCGAATGCTCCTTGACAGTTACGGATTTCCCTGCCGTGACGGCGCAGTTCGACCGCTATGGCGACGCTGCACTCCAGACCATCCTCCTGGAACAAGAAAGGATCAAACGCGACACCATCAAACAGCGACGATTGAAACACCACTCGAAAGCCGCCTAAACTTCAACCCCCAATCGAGCCAGGGCCTTCGTTCCATCAGTCCGCAGATTGTCCCAAAACATTTGAAGACGGTCTGAAATAAGCTGCGGCCGCACTCCAGCTTTCGCTACTATCCCGGCGAGATTATTCGTCTGTCCTGTCCAAACCATACTGATTCCATCATCTCGAACTCGCGAATTGTCACATTGCGGTGAATATCGCCACGTTAGTGCGGTAGCACAGTGCCTAACCCGCGATTAGGCGATCATCGCGATAGCCGCTTTGATCCTCGTCGCATCCAACACTGGGGCCGTTTCTACGCTTTGGGACTTCACTACACCGTTAAATGAGAGGTGTTTCTTTATGAACTTGTATTCTTGCCATTCGAGCCGGTTGACTGCCTGCCCCGTGTGCGGATCCATCACCAGAAACACGCCTGCATTCATTTGCGCGTCGGGGAAATACAAGCCCACCTCCTGTGCGTGACGCCTGACAACTTGATTGTAATAATCTCTTATATCCAACTTCTCTTTCCATC
>Ga0114129_10016380_pt1 | contig 10551 bp, 9 predicted proteins | sample RhiMetdeltSRZDD1_FD_80071 | JGI IMG/M metagenome (GOLD analysis project Ga0114129, IMG submission 80071) | Populus rhizosphere microbial communities from Tennessee, USA - Rhizosphere MetaG P. deltoides SRZDD1 (version 2) (version 2) | ecosystem: Host-associated > Plants > Roots > Rhizosphere >... | reverse complement strand
GCGCGCGCCGGATCGCTGAAGGTGTGCGTGACGACCTCCGCGAGCCCCGCGCCCACGAGGGCGCGGCGGATGCTCTGCGCCTGGCGAAGCGCCGGCGGATGCGTGACGAGGGCGATCGTGCCGTCGGGCAGCGTGGAGGGAATCCGGTCGTAGCCCCAGACGCGGATGATCTCCTCGACGAGATCGTCCTCCATCGTGATGTCGCGGCGAAAGCTCGGAACGGTCACGGCGAGATCGGCGCCGCGCGCCTTCACGGTGAGGCCGAGCCCGGCGAGAATCTTCCGGGCCTGGGCCGCGGGCGGCGCCACGCCGAGCACGCGCTTCACGCGCGACATCCGCAGGCGAATCGGCGGCGACTTGCGCTTGCGCGGATACGCGTCGACGAGCCCGCGCGCGATCGTGCCGCCGGCCAGCTCGGCGATGAGCGCGGCTGTGCGCGCCGAGGCCAGCGCCAGCGTCTCGATGTCGGCGCCGCGCTCGAACCGGTACGCGGCGTCGGAGCGCAGGCCGAGGGCTCGTGACGTGCGCCGGATCGAGCCCGGCGCGAACCACGCCGCCTCCAGCAGCACGCGGGTCGTCTGCGCGGTCACCTCGGTGTTGGCGCCGCCCATCACGCCGGCGAGGCCGATGGCCCGCCGCGGATCGGCGATGACGAGCATCGAGGCGTCGAGCTGCCGCTCCTGGCCGTCGAGCGTCGTGAACCGCTCGGCCTCCCGGGCGCGCCGCACGACGATGGTCGCGTCGGCGACCGTGCCGTGATCGTACGCGTGCAGCGGCTGACCCAGCTCCCACAGGACGTAGTTGGTGGCGTCCACCACGTTGCTGATGGGCCTGAGCCCGACGGCGCGCAGCCGAGCCTGGAGCCAGGCGGGCGAGGGCCCGATGGTGACGCCGGTGATCACGCGCGCGGTGAACCGGTGGCAGAGATCGGGCGCCTCGATGCGGACGCGCGCCAGCGCGCGCGCGGGCTCAGCCGACTCCTTGAGGGCGACCGTCGGCGGGCGGAAGCGCGCGCCGGTGAGCGCCGCCAGCTCGCGCGCGATGCCCACGATGGAGAGGCAGTCGGGCCGGTTCGGCGTGATCTCGACCTCGAGCACGTGGTCGTCGAGACCGAGCGTCGCGACGAGGTCGGCGCCGGGCCGCGCGCCGTCGAGCAGCAAGAGCCCCACCTCGTGCTCCTCGCCGAGCCCCAGCTCACGCTCCGAGCAGAGCATGCCCTGCGACTCGACGCCCTGAATCTTCGCGGCGGCGATCCGGCGGCCGCCCGGCAGGACGGCGCCGGGCGGCGCGAAGGCCGCGCGCGCGCCCGCCTTGGTGTTCGGCGCGCCGCACACTACCGAATAGCGCTCGCGGCCCGTGCTCACGCGGCACAGGAAGAGCTGGTAGCCGCCGTGGCCCTTGCCCAGCTCGCGCTCGATGGCCTCGATCTCGCCGACCACGACACCCTTGCAGTCGGGCGCCAGCGCCGTCACCGACGCCACCTCGATGCCGGCGTTGATCAGGCGATCGGCCGCTTGCTGCGCCGTCAGCCGGAGCTCGACGAACTCCTTGACCCACCCGTAGAGAATCTTCATGTCACGCGAACTGTCCCAGGAAGCGCAGGTCGTTCTCGAAGAACAGCCGGAGGTCGTCGATCCCGTACTTGAGCATCGCGATCCGCTCGATCCCCATGCCGAACGCCCAGCCGGTGACTTCCTCGGGATCGTAGCCGACGTTGCGCAAGACCTGAGGATGCACCATGCCCGAGCCCAGGATCTCGAGCCAGCCGCCCTGCTTGCACAGCCGGCAGCCCGCGCCGCCGCAGACGAAGCACAGCACGTCGACCTCGGCCGACGGCTCCGTGAACGGGAAGAACGACGGCCGGAAGCGGATCCGCGAGCGCGGCCCGAACATCTCGCGCGCGAACAGCTCGAGCGTGCCCTTGAGATCGGCCATGGTGATGGCGCGATCCACCGCCAGCCCCTCGACCTGATGGAACATCGGCGAGTGCGTCGCGTCGGCGACGTCGCGGCGGTAGACCTTGCCGGGCACGATGATCCGGACCGGTGGCTTCTGGGCCAGCATCGTGCGGATCTGTACCGGCGAGGTGTGGGTCCGCAGCAAGGTGCTCTCGCCGACGTAGAGCGTGTCCTGCATGTCGCGCGCGGGGTGGTCGCGTGGAATGTTGAGCGCCTCGAAGTTGTGGTAGTCGCTCTCGATCTCCGGACCCTCGGCCACCGAGAAGCCGAGCCCTGCGAAGATGGCGACGATCTCGTCGTGCACGCGGGTCAACGGGTGGAGCGATCCGTGCGGCGGCCGGCGGCCCGGCAGCGTGAGGTCGAGCCGCGTTCGCCGGCGTTCGGCCTGGCGCTCGGCCTCGAGCGTCGTGGCGAGCTTGGCGTCCAGGAGCGTCTCGAGCGCGCGCTTGGCCTCGTTGGCGGCCGCGCCGACGAGCGGCCGCTCCTCGGGGGCGAGCGTGCCGAGCGAGCGCAAGAGCTGCGTCAGCTCGCCCTGGCGGCCGAGCACGCCGACACGGATCCGCTCGAGGTCGGCCGATGACTGCGCGGCGGCGACGGCGTCCCGCGCCTGCTGGACGATGGCGTCGACGCGGGGGTGACCCACGAACTACCGGCTCTGGGCCTTGGCGGTCTCGGTGAGCTTCGCGAACGCCGGCGGATCCATCACCGCCAGCTCCGCCAGCACCTTGCGATCGAGATGGATTCCGGCCTTCTTGAGCGCGGCCATGAACCGCGAGTACGACAGCCCCGCCGCCCGGCAGGCGGCGTTGATCCGGACGATCCAGAGGCTCCGCGCCTCGCGCTTTTTTTGCTTGCGCCCGCGGTACGCGAAAGCGCCCGCACGCAGGACCGTCTCGGCGGCGGATCTATAAAGCTTGCGGCGTCCGCCGAAGTAGCCCTTCGCTTTCTTGAGGATCTTCTTGCGCCGACGGCGCGTCTTGGCGCCACCCTTGGCCCGCGGCATGCTTCTCTCCTATAGATACGGCACGAGCACCCGCAGCCGGGCCTCGTCCGCCTTGTCGATCATCTTCCCGGCGCGGAGCTTCCGGCGCCGCTGCGGATCCTTCTTCTCGAGCTTGTGCTGCTTCCAGCCGCCCGCCCGCTTGAGCTTCCCGGACGCGGTCCGCTTCAGGCGCTTGGCCGCGCCCCGCTTCGTCTTCATCTTCGGCATCGAGCTCTCCTTCGCCCGTGGGCTCGCCGGCGCCGTCTAGGCGTGCGCCTTGGGGCTCAGGATGATGTGCAGCATCCGTCCCTCGAGCCGGGGATTGTTCTCGGTGTTGGCGATGTCCTGCGTCGCCTCGACCATCTTGTTGAGCATCTTCCAGCCGAGCTCCGTGTGCGCCATCTCGCGGCCCTTGAAACGCACCGTGACCTTGGCCTTGTGTCCTTCCTCGAGGAAGCGCCGCACGTGCTTCAGCTTGAAGTCGAAGTCGTGCTTCTCGGTCTTGGGTCCCATCTTGACTTCCTTGACCTGGATCGTCGTCTGCTTCTTGCGCGCTTCCTTGAGCCGCCGCGCCTGCGTGTACTTGTACTTGCCGAAGTCCATGATACGGCACACCGGCGGTTGGGCCTCGGGCGCCACCTCGACGAGGTCGAATTCCTGCTGGCGGGCGGTTTCCAGGGCCTGGGCGATCGGCATGATTCCGAGCTGCTCGCCGTTGGCGCTGACGACGCGGACCTCACGAACCCGGATGCCTTCGTTGATACGGATGTCCTTGCTTGCTTGACTGATAGGCGTGCTCCTCGTTAGCCGCGGCTCCCGCCGCGTTTTGCACGACGGTCCGTCGCGTGGCTCAGGTTGAGACGTTCGGCCGGACGGCCGATCACGAGCGACCCACGGTGAGGCCGGCGTCGCGCGCGGCGATCTCGCGGGCGAGGCCGGCGAGGACGCGATCGACGGCCACGGCGCCGAGATCGTCCCCGGTGCGGTGGCGCAGGCTCACGGTGCCGTTCTCGGCTTCGCGCGCGCCGACCACCAGCATGTAGGGCACCTTGCGGACCTGCGCGTCGCGGATCCGGTAGCCGAGCTTCTCGTTGCGGTCGTCGAGCTCGGCGCGCAGCCGGGCGGCGCGCAGGCGCGCGTGCACCGTGCGAGCGTAGTCGACGTGCTTCTCGCTGATCGGGAGCACCCGCGCCTGTACCGGCGCGAGCCAGGTCGGGAACGCGCCGGCGTAATGCTCGATCAGTACCCCGACGAAGCGCTCGAACGAGCCCAGGATGGCCCGGTGCACCATGACCGGCCGCTTGGGCTGGCCGTCGCTGTCGATGTACTCGAGGCCGAAGCGCTCAGGCTGCTGGAAGTCGACCTGGATGGTGGCGTTCTGCCAGCGCCGCCCCAGCGCGTCCTGCACGTCGACGTCGATCTTCGGGCCGTAGAAGGTGCCGTCGCCTGGGTTCAGGTCGAAGGCCAGGCCGTTGGCGCGAAGCGAATCTTGAAGAGCCCGCTCGGCGGCCGCCCATTGCGCGTCGGTGCCCAGGGATTTCTCCGGGCGTGTCGACAGCTTGAAGTACGCCTCGAGCGTGAAGGTCTTGTACCAGTCGCGAACCAGCTCCAGCATCGCGGTGATCTCGTCCTGGAGCTGATCGGGCCGGCAGAAGATGTGCGCGTCGTCCTGCGTGAACTGCCGGACGCGGAGGAGCCCGGTCAGCGTGCCGGAGCGCTCGTTCCGGTGCAGTCGTCCCATGTCGGCGAAGCGCAGCGGGAGATCGCGGTACGAGCGCAGGGCGTGGCGATAGACCAGTGTGTGCTCCGGGCAGTTCATCGGCTTGAGGCTGAAGAGCTGCTCCTCGACCTCGACCATGAACAGGTTTTCCCGGTAGTAGTCCCAGTGCCCCGACTGCTCGTACAGCCGCTTGTTGACGAGGATCGGCGTGGAGATCTCCTGGTAGCCCCGCGCGTCGAGGTTCTCGCGGACGAACCGCTCGAGCTCGCGCACCACCGTCCAGCCGTTGGGCAGCCAGAACGGCGCGCCGGGCGAGACATCGTGCAGCTCGAACAGATCGAGCTCGCGCCCGAGCTTCCGGTGGTCGCGCTTCTTGGCCTCCTCGAGCCGCCACAGGTGCTTGTCGAGCTCGTCCTTGGTGAGCCACGCGGTGCCGTAGATGCGCTGCAACATCGGGTTCCGCTCGTCGCCGCGCCAGTAGGCGCCAGAGGACGAGAGGAGCTTGAAGTGCTTCACCTGCCCCGTCGAGGCCACGTGCGGCCCGCGGCAGAGATCGATGAAGTCACCCTGGCGGTAGAGCGACACGCGCGGAGCGTCGATTCCCTCGAGGATCTCGACCTTGAACGGTTCGCCGCGCTCGCGGAAGAATCCGATCGCATCCTGGCGCGACATCTCCTGGCGCTCGAACGGATGATCGGCCTTCGCGATCTCCCGCATGACCGCCTCGATCTTCACGAGGTCGTCGGGGCTGAACGGCTCCGCCTTCGCGAAGTCGTAGTAGAAGCCGTCCTCGATCGACGGTCCGATGGCCACGCGCACTGCGGGAAACAGCCGCTTCACCGCCTGCGCCATCACGTGCGAAGTCGAATGACGCAACGTCGCGAGCGGCGAGGGATCGCAGTCGAAGTCGCCGGTCAGCTTGAGATGCCGCTCTTCTTCAGACAGTGGTGCGCTCGTCTTCGTATTGGGTTGGTAGGCTCGGGCGGTTTCGAACCGCCGACCTCCTCTGCGTCAGAGAGGCGCTCTCCCACTGAGCTACGAGCCTATCCAAGAGTGACGCCCATGCTACATGCGCCGCAGCGAGACTGTCAAGACAAGGTCCCGGAATTACAAGCGTTTCAACGAAGGATGTTCGTGAGCGAGCTTTCGACCAGCACGTACTGGAACGCGGCCTGGATCTTCACCCCGGCACTCCCGGACTTCGCGGTCGCCATGAGCGAGGCCGGCACCGGCGGAAACGGCGAGGCCAGCTTGATGGCGTTCACCGCGTAGTCGTCGTAGATGTCGTAGCCCGACTGCAGCGCCACCTCGAGCATGGGCACGCGACCATCTTTGAGGATGCCGAAGACCACCACGAGCCGGGCCGACTTGTAATCGCAGTGCCCGGTGGCGGTGTCCTTGATGCACGGATAGCCCCACTTCTCCTTAATCATGCGCCGGATGCGATCGAGGTAATCGTTGAACTTCGGATCGGTCGAGTCCAGCGGGATTGGCTCACCCTCGATGCCCGACCACCCCTCACCCCGGCCCCCGGCGCCGGCCGGACCGGGTCCGCCCCGGCGCAGCGCCTTGCGGATGTCAGGAGCGGGCGCGGATTCGGGCACTGCAGCCACCCGGGGTGGCGCCGGGCTCGGCGGCGGCGCGACCTCGCGCGGAGGCTCGGGGACACGGGCCGGCTCGCTCGGTGGAGCCGGCTCGGCGGCCTTCTCCGGAGCCGAGGCCACTCGGGGCAGCTCGCCGGACGGCGATTCGGGCGCGACGGGCGCCGGTGCCGGCCGTTCAGGGGCCCGCGGCTCGGGGCGGCTCGGCGGCGATGCCGGCTTCGGGGGCGGCGCGGCGACCCGAGGAGCGGGAGGCGTCGGCTGCACCCTTGGCGCCGGCGGCGCCGGCTTCTGGCTTTCGGCCGGCGAGCCGCGCTGAGCCGGCTCGTCAGCCTGGGGTAGCTCAACGAAGAGCGGCTCCCCCCGCTTGACGGTGTACATGCCGGACGGGCTTCCCACCCAGAGCAGGGCGACCAGGATGGCGAGGTGGATCGCCAGGGACACGGCGACCCCCGCAAAGGGGCGCTCCCGCAACTGCTGCCATGCCTTGGCGAGCATCTTCACGATTATAGACCCTGGCCTGTTACAGATCCCGGTCCACGGCCTGGGCGATCCGCCGCACGCGTTCCATCAGCGCGGCGAAGCGCTCCGGCTTGAGCGACTGCGGGCCGTCGGACATGGCCTCTTCCGGCTTGGGATGTACCTCGATGATGAGCCCGTCCGCGCCCGCCGCCACCCCGGCCATCGCCATCGGCTCGACGAGGTCCCAGTGCCCCGTCCCGTGGCTCGGGTCGACCACGACGGGAAGGTGCGAGAGCTTCTTCACCACGGGCACGGCGTTCAGATCGAGCGTGAAGCGGGTAGCGGCCTCGAAGGTGCGGATGCCCCGCTCGCAGAGAATCACGTTCGGGTTGCCCCGCGCCAGTACGTACTCTGCCGACAGGAGCCACTCCTGGATCGTCGTCGCCATGCCGCGCTTGAGCAGGACCGGCTTGCCGATCTCGCCGACGCGGCGGAGCAGCGAGAAGTTCTGCACGTTGCGCGCACCGATCTGGAGGATGTCAGCGTACTCGGCCACGAGATCGACCTTCTCGGGCTCCATGACCTCGGTGACGATCGGCAGCCCCGTCTCGCGCTTCGCCTCGGCCAGCAGCTTCAGCCCTTCGTCCTCGAGCCCCTGGAACGCGTAGGGCGACGTGCGCGGCTTGAACGCGCCGCCGCGCAGGATCCGAGCGCCGCCCGCCTTCACCGCCGCGGCGGAGTCGAGCAGCTGCAAGCGAGACTCGACCGAGCACGGCCCCGCCATGACCACGATCGACCGCCCGCCGATCGTCACGTCGCCCACGCGCACCTCGGTCGATTCCTGACGGACCTCGCGGCTGGCGAGCTTGTAGGGCTTGAGGATCGGCGTGACCGACTCGACGCATGCGATCGACTCGAGGCTCCTGAGCCGCTCCTTCCCGCGATCGTCGCCGACCGCGCCGATCACGGTCCGCAGGGCGCCGCGGATCGTGTGGGGGCTGTAGCCCATCGCAGTGATCCGCTGGCAAACGTCCGCGACTTCGGTCTCCGTAGCTCCCGACTTCAGCACGATGATCATGACCAGGCTCCTTTCCGGTTTTTGCGCATAAAACACGAAAGGCCGCGGGGAGGACCCGCGGCCTGGTATGCGTCCGGCGCCGCGGGCTTTTCGGTCCGCCCGCGGCTCCCTGCTCAGATCAAGTCAAGGCGCCCGAGCGGACCTCGGTGAAGTAGAAGTACCCGAAGAACCCGAAGAGGCGCGTCGTGTTGCTCATGATGTGGCGAAGAGTCTAGCGAGCCCCGCCGCCGCCGTCAAGGGGCGGCTTCTAGGCCTTGCCACGGGCCTTGGCCTTGCCCCGGCTCGTGCCGTGCTTGTGCAGCCGCTTGATGATGCGGTCGCGGTAGTAGTAGAGCGGCAGGCACAGCGCGACGACGAGCGCCAGGAACGCGACCGCGTAGATGTACTGCTGCTCGGCCACGTGCGCGCCGAAGTACGACGACACCCACGTGCCGGGGATGCGCGCGATCGTCGAGGTGATCGCGAAGATCCAGAAGGGCACCGGGCTGATCCCGAACAGATACGAGACGATGTCCTTCGGGAATCCCGGCACGAGATAGACGATGAAGCAGATGATCGCGCCCTCGGCTTCGAGGATGAAGGTCATCCGGTTCCAGTGGTGCTCGCTGAGCCAGGGCCGCACCAGCGGCTCGCCCCACTTGCGGCCCACCCAGAAGCAGAAGAGCGTGCCGATGGTCAACCCGATCGTCGAGTAGAGCAGCCCGAGCCACGTTCCGAACAGCGCGCCGCCGACCGGGCCGGTGATCTCGCCGGGAATCGGCGAGATGATCACCTGCAGGGCCTGGATCGCGATGAACACGATTGGCGCCATCCAGCCCCACGATCGGACGGTCTCCTTGAGGAACTTCTTGTCCTGGTAGAGGCGCACGAGAAATTTGACGATCGGGGCGTCCGCGACGACGAGCCAGACGACGATGGCGAGCAGCGCGAAGAGTATGCCCGTGACGATCGCCCAGCGAGCCCGATCGGTCATCGGCAGGCTCCGCGGGCAGTGTTACAACGCGGGACGGCGATCTCTCCAGGGCGAAGCTTCTTCGAAGGCGGCGGAAGCGGCGAGCACCGTGCCGTCGGCCTGGCGGCGTCCGACGATCTGCAGACCGACCGGGAGTCCCTCGTCGGTCGCGCCGGCCGGCACGCTCGCGGCGGGCTGGCCTGTCATGTTGAACGGGTAGGTGAACGGCATCCAGCCGAGAACCGAGACGTCTTGTCCGGCGATCTCGCGCGGCGGGAGCGCGCCGGCGCCGAACGGCGGCACTGCGACGGTCGGCATGAGCAGCACGTCGAAGCGCTCGAGAAAGGTCTGCACCTCGGCCCAGTAGGTCTCCACGAAGGCGGCCGCGCGCAGGTAGTCGCGCGCGCTGACCGCGCCGCCCCGGCGGATGAGCCGCACGAGCGACGGATCCATGCGGGGCTCCGCGTCCGGGAGCCGATCGGACCACGCCGCGTAGAACTGGGCCGCGATCATCGTGGTGAACTGCTCCTCGGGATTCTCCCAGCCCGGATTGACGACCTCGACGTGGCAGCCGAGCGTCTCGAAGATTCCCGCCGCGTTCTCGCAGACCGCCAGGACTCTCGGATCGACCGCCGCGTAGCCGAGATCGGGCGCCCACGCGACGTTGAGCCCCTTCACGTCCATGTCACACGCTTGAAGATACGAGCCGGCCTCGCGCGGCAGCGATTCGCGGTCGCGGTCGTCGCCACCGGCGATGACGTCGAGCACGGCCGCCGCGTCCCGAACAGTGCGCGTGATCGGCCCGACGTGCCCGACGCGCTCAAAGCCGCCGAAGACCGGACGGTCCGGGACGCGGCCGAGCGAGGGCTTGAAGCCGTACACGCCGCAGAACGCGGCCGGGATGCGGAGCGAGCCGCCGCCGTCGGTACCCAGCGCCAGGGGCCCGATGCCGCTGGCCACCGCCGCCGCGGCGCCGCCGCTCGAGCCGCCGGGCGTCAGGCTCGTGTCCCACGGATTGCGCGTGACGCCGAAGAGCGGGTTCTCGGTGATCGCCTTGTAGCCGAACTCGGAAGTGTTGGTCTTGCCGAAGAGCACCGTGCCGGCCGCCCTCAGCCGACCCACCGCGAGCGCGTCGTGCTCGGGAACGAAGTCTTCGTAGAGCCGCGAGCCGCCGGTGGTCGTGAGGCCGCGCGTCGGCAGGACGTCCTTGATCGAGATTGGAACGCCGTGGAGCGGGCCGATCGGCTCGCCCTTCATGACGGCGATCTCCGCCTCGCGCGCGGCGACGCGCGCGGTGTCGGCGGCGACGAGGCAGAAGGCGTTGAGCGTCGGATTCAGCGCGTCGAGCCGCGCGAGCACGGCGTCGAGCACCTCGAGCGGCTTCACCTCTTTCTGCCGGACGAGGCCCGCGAGCTCGAGAGCCGAGCGCCAGGTCATCATTGACAAGATCGCATTGTATCATTGCGCTTTGTGCGGGCCGTCGATCGCCGGGGGACGCTCGTTGCGCTGATGGACCGCTCCGCCGACGGTGCTCTCGAGCGCGCCTGGGTGCGCATTCCCGATCGGTCGTGGCTCGGCATCGAGCCCCACGCGACTCGCGACGCGCCATGGGGCTGGTCTGATCGGCTCTGGCATGCGCCGGAGCCGTCCGGCGCCGAGTGGCGCGGCACCCCCCTCACCATCTTCGAGGCGCTCGACTGGACGCGGATCGATCGGATTCCCGCGCTCGCCGAGCCCGCGCGGCTTCCCCCAGGGGGTGGCACCGCCGTCCTGAACCTCATCGCCGAGCTGGCCGCCG
>Ga0114129_10016378_pt1 | contig 10552 bp, 6 predicted proteins | sample RhiMetdeltSRZDD1_FD_80071 | JGI IMG/M metagenome (GOLD analysis project Ga0114129, IMG submission 80071) | Populus rhizosphere microbial communities from Tennessee, USA - Rhizosphere MetaG P. deltoides SRZDD1 (version 2) (version 2) | ecosystem: Host-associated > Plants > Roots > Rhizosphere >... | reverse complement strand
CGCCACGGAAGGTGAGCAGGTCGGCCGCGCCCGGCCCGGCCCCGACGAACCAGACCTTGGGCCGCTCGGCGGGGCTCGGCGCCACCCTCATCGTCGCTCCCCCCCGGACCGCCTGTTCTCCGGGGGGCTACCGCTCCGCTCCTTGAGCCCCCCGGACCCCCTGTTCTCCGGGGGGCTACCGCTTCGCTCCTTGAGCCCCCCGGACCCCCTGGGCTGGCGTTCGGGCAGGACGATCAGGGTGGAGAGGTAGGGGCCGGGCCGGGCGGGCAGGTCGGCGGCGGGGCGGACGGTCTCCCCAGGCAGGCCGAGCCGGGCGCCGTACACCGCCCGGTCGAGGCGGCCGGCGGCGCGCAGCACGTCGAGCAGCTCGGGCAGGTGGCGGCCGCCCTTGTAGCAGACGACCGTGTCGTAGGAGGCGAGGGCGCTGGCGAGGGTTGACCCGGCGGCGAGGGGCAGCAGGGCGAGGCGCTCGCCGCCCTCGACCAGGCTGACGCCGGCGCGGGCGGCCAGGTCCTGCATGGCGGTGATGCCGGGGACGGTCTCGACCTCGACCTCGCCGACCAGGTCGCGGACGGTGGCCGCCAGGTAGGTGAAGGTCGAGTAGACGCTCGGGTCGCCGATGGTGGCGAACGCGGCCATGCCGCCGCCGGCCACCACGCCGGCGACCTCGGCGCCGGCGTGGTCCCAGTTGGCCTGCCGTGCGGCGGTGTCGTCCGACAGCGCGAACGGGAGCCGGCGGATCCGGACCGGGTCGGCGTACGCCCTGACCACCGACTCGGCCCGGCCGACCTCGCCGCTCTCGGCCACCGGCACGAAGATCTCGTCGGCGTCGCGGAAGACCCGCAGGGCGCGGACGGTGACCAGCTCCGGGTCGCCAGGCCCGACGCCGACGCCGACCAGCCGGCCGGTCACGGTGCCGTCCCCACCGCCACGGCCGCCCGCGCCCGCGCGGCCGCCACCAGGCGGGCCGGCAGCTCCGGCTGGCCCGCCCAGTGGGTGTGCAGGTAGCTGGCGTGGACCCCGCCGGCCACGAAGCCTTCGGGCCGGCTCCCGCCGGACCGCCGGTCGTCGAGCAGCCAGGCCGGCGACGCACCGGCCGGCGGGTCCACGGCGGAGTAGTGGAACTCGTGGCCGGCCACCGCCTGGCCCTGCTCGGCCAGGACCGAGGAGCCGGCCGCCCGCGCGTGCCGGTAGCCGAGGCTGAGCCGGCCGGTCATGCGCGCGTCGGCCGGCAGCACGCCGCACATCGGCAGGCCGTCCAGCGAGCGGCCGAGGTACAGCAGGCCCCCGCACTCGGCCACCAGCGGCCGGCCGGCGGCCGCGAAGGCGCGCACCGCGGCCCGCAGCGGCCGGTTGGCGGCGAGCGCCTCGCCGAACGTCTCCGGGAAGCCGCCGCCGAGGTAGAGGGCGTCGCTGCCGCCGGGCAGGCCGGGATCCCTGGTCGGGTCGAAGCCGGCCAGCTCCGCACCGGCCGCCTCCAGCAGCTCCAGGTGCTCCTGGTAGACGAAGGTGAACGCGGGCCCGGCGGCGACCGCGACCCGCACCGGCCGGCCCCCGGCCGCCGGCTGGACGGCGGCGAGCGCGGCGGCAGGGTCCCATGGGGTGCCGGCGAGCGGCGGGGCGGCCCCGGCCAGGGCCGCGACCGCGTCCAGGTCGGCGGCGCCAGCCAGGGCGCCGCCGAGCGCCGCGACGGTGCGGCGGGCCTCCGCCCAGCGCTCGGCCGCGGGGACCAGGCCGAGGTGGCGTGCTGGCGTGGCCAGCGCGGCCTGGCGGCGGAGGACGGCCACCACCGGCACGCCCAGCGGGGCCAGGGCGTCGCGCAGCAGCTCCTCGTGCCGGTCGGAGGCGACCTGGTTGAGGACCAGGCCGGCGAGGCGCAGGCCACGGTCGTAGGCGGCGTAGCCGCCGACCAGGGCGGCGACCGAGCGGCCCAGCCCGCGGGCGTCGACCACCAGCAGCACCGGCGCGTCGAGCAGCTTGGCCACCTGGGCGGTGGAGGCCAACTCGCCGGCGCCGGCGGCACCGTCGAACAGGCCCATCACGCCCTCCACCACGGCCAGGTCGGCGCCGGCGGCGCCATGGGCGAACAGCGGGCGGACCAGCTCCGGCCCGCACAGGAACGCGTCCAGGTTGCGGCCTGGCCGGCCGGTCGCGATCGCATGGTAGGAGGGGTCGATGAAGTCGGGGCCGACCTTGAACGCGGCCACTTGGCGGCCGCGGGCGGCGAACGCCGCCGCCAGGCCGGTGGCCACGCTGGTCTTGCCCACCCCGGAGTGGGTCCCGGCCACCACCACCCTGGCGGTCACCACTCGATCCCCTGCTGGCCGCGGATGCCCTGGTCGAAGGGGTGCTTCACCTTGCGCATCTCGGTCACCAGGTCGGCGATGCCGACCAACGGCTCGGGCGCGTCCCTGCCGGTGACCACCACGTGCTGGAACCCGGGCCGGCCCTTCAGCACCTCCACCACCTCGGCGGTGTCGACCCAGCCGAAGGTCATCGGGTAGGTGAACTCGTCGAGCAGCAGCAGCTCGTAGGTCTCGTCGGCGATGCGCCGCTTGACCTCCTCCCAGCCCTCCCTGGCCAGGTCCGCGGAGTGCTCCAGGTCGCGCGAGACCCAGGTCCAGCCGTCACCCATGCTCTCCCAGGTAATGCCGCCGAGCGCCTCCGCCGCCTTGCGCTCGCCGATGCGCCAGCGGCCCGACTTCACGAACTGGTACATGCCGACCCGGTAGCCGCGCGCCCAGCCGCGCAGCATGATGCCGAAGGCGGCGGTCGACTTCCCCTTGCCGTGCCCGGTGTTGACGATCAGCAGCGGGTGGTCGCGCTTGGCGCGGCGGACCGGCTCCCGCGCCGCCGCCCCCGGCTGCTCGCTCATGCCACGCTCCTTCCCTTGCCGCCGCGCCGTCGAGCCGGCGAGCCCGCGCCGGTGACCTGGCGGACCACGCCGACCAGGGGCTGCGCGGCGAGCGCGTCCAGGCGCACGCACGGGGCGCCGAGCGCGCCGGCGACCTCGGCGGGGATGCCGAGGCGGACCGGGCCGTCCTCGGTGTCGACCACCACCGCGGCGACGCCGGTCGCGCCCAGGCTGGCCGCCTGCGCCAGGGCGGCGGCCACCGGGTCGGCGCCCGAGGGCCGCGGCGAGCCGGCCCCGGCGTTGGCCCGCCCGTCGGTGACCAGCACCAGCAAGGGCCGCCGCTGCGGGTCGCGCACGCGCTCGGCGGCGAGCACCTCGCCGGCGCGGGCGAGCCCCGCCGCGAGCGGGGTGCGGCCCCCGGTGGGCAGCTCCTCCAGGCGCTCGGCCGCCAGCTCCACGCTGGCGGTCGGCGGCAACGCCACCGCCGCGCCCTCACCACGGAACACGACCATCCCGACCCGGTCGCGGCGCTGGTAGGCGTCGAGCAGCAGCGAGAGCACCGCGCCCTTGGTGGCGGCCATGCGCCGCCTGGCGGCCATCGAACCCGAGGCGTCGACCACGAACAGGATCAGGTTGCCCTCGCGGCCCTCACGCACGTGCTGGCGCAGGTCGACGCGGCGGAGCAGCAGCCCGCCGCCCTGCCGGCGGCCACGGGCACGCTGGAACGGCGCTGCCGCGCGCAGCGTGGCCGCCGGCGCCAGGTCGCCGGCCCTACCGATCAGGGGCCGGTCGGCGACCGGGCGGCCCCAGTCCGCCTCGGCCCGGCTGCGCCGACCCCACGCGCCGGCGCCGGTACCGGCCAGCTCGAACCAGACCGGAGCGAACGTCCGGCCGGCGGCCTCGACCCGCTCGCGGGCCCCGCCACCGGCCGCGGCTTGGCCACCGTCCTCCCCCGGCCGCGCCCGACCGTCCCTACCCGGATCGTCCCCGCCCTCCGCCGGCCCGCTGTCATGGCCGGTCCGTGGCGGCGCGGGCGTGGTCCGAGGTCCACCAGCCGACCCTTGCGGGCCGTGCTGGTCGGCCGGGGCGCGGCCGTCCCGACCGCCGGCCGGGGGTCCGGGGGGCTCAAGGAGCGAAGCGGTAGCCCCCCGGAGAACAGGTTGGCCGCCGCCGGGCGGGTCGGGCGGCTCCTGGCCGAGGATCCGGTCGAGCTCCTCCTCGTCGAGCCCCGGCGCGTCCATCGGGCCGCGGCGGCGCCGGTGGGCGAGGGCCAGCAGGGCGGCGCGGCGGACGTCGTCGAGTTCGACCTGGTCGCGGCCGTCCCAGGCGGCCAGGACGGTGGCGGCCTTGGCGGTGACGATGTCGCCGCGCAGCCCGTCGACCGCGAACGCGGCGCAGACCGCCGCGATCCGCTCCAGCATCTCGTCGGGCAGGACGACGCTGGGCAGGAGCTTGCCGGCGGCGGCGATCCGGGCGCCGTGGTCGGCGTCGGCGTGCTCCCAGGCGGCCGAGAAGCCGGCGGGATCGGCCTCGTAGGCGAGCCGGCGCCTGACCACCTCCATGCGTTCGGCCACGTCGGCGGTGCCGCGCACCTCGACGGTCAGGCCGAAGCGGTCGAGCAACTGGGGCCGCAGCTCCCCCTCTTCCGGGTTCATCGTGCCGACCAGCAGGAACCGGGACGGGTGCCGGACGCTGACGCCCTCGCGCTCGACGTAGTTGACGCCCAGCGCGGCCGCGTCCAGGAGCAGGTCGACCAGGTGGTCGCCGAGCAGGTTGACCTCGTCGACGTAGAGGATGCCGCGGTGGGCGTCGGCGAGCAGGCCGGGCTCGAAGGCGCGCTTCCCTTCGACCAGGGCCCGCTCGAGGTCGAGCGCGCCGGCGACCCGGTCGGTGCTGGCCCCCACCGGGAGTTCGACCAGCGGCCGCGGCCGGCGGCGCCAGTCGGCGCCGGCCCGGTGCGGGCCGGCGGGACACTCGGGCTCGGGGAGGTCGGGGTCGCAGTTGAACGGGCAGCCCGCCACCACGTCGATCGGTGGGAGCAGGCGGGCGAGACCCCGGACCGCGGTCGACTTGGCGGTGCCCTTCTCGCCCCTGATCAGCACCCCTCCGACCGCCGGGGAGACGGCGTTGAGCGACAGGGCCAGCACCAGGTCCTCCTGGCCGACCAGGGCCGAGAACGGGTACGGCGTGGCGGTCACTGCCGCTCCTCCTCCAGCTCGCCTTCGAGTTCCAGGTAGACGGCGCGGAGCCGCTCGACCGTGGCCGCGTCCGGGTCGGCCCACAGCTCACGCTCGGCCGCCTCCAGCAGCCGCTCCGCGATCGCCCGCATCGCCCAGGGGTTGGAGCGGCGCAGGAACGCGGCCGTGTCCGGGTCGAACAGGTAGCGCGCCGCGACCGCGCCATAGACCCAGTCGTCCACCGCGCCGGTGGTGGCGTCGTAGCCGAACAGGTAGTCGACCGTGGCGGCCAGCTCGAAGGCGCCCTTGTAGCCGTGGCGGGCCATGCCGGCGACCCAGCGCGGGTTGAGCACCCGGGCGCGCACCACCCGGCGGATCTCCTCGTCGAGGCCGCGGGTGCGGACCCGCGCCGGGTCGGCGCTGTCGGCCACGTAGGCCCGCGGGTTGGCCCCGGTCAGCGCCCGCACCGCGGCCACCATGCCGCCGTGGTACTGGAAGAAGTCGTCGGAATCGAGCAGGTCGTGCTCGTGGGTGTCGACGTTCTTGACCGCGACCCGGACGCGGGCGAGGTTTTCGCGCATCGCCTCGGCGGCGGCGACGCCGTCGAGCCCGCGGCCGTAGGCGTAGCCGCCCCAGACCTCGTAGACCTCGGCCAGGTCGGCGTCGGTGCGCCAGTTGCGCGCGTCGATCAGCGGCAGCAGCCCGGCGCCGTACGCGCCCGGCTTGGAGCCGAACACCCGCGTGGTGGCCCGGCGCCGGTCGTGCCCGGCGGCCTGCTCGGCGCGGGCGTGCTTGGCGACGTAGTTGACCTCGTCGGGCTCGTCCAGCCCGGCGACCATGCCGACCGCGTCGTCCACCAGCGCGATCAGGTTGGGGAACGCGTCGCGGAAGAAGCCGCTGATCCGTACGGTCACGTCGATCCGCGGGCGGCCCAGCTCGGCCGCTGAGACCACCTCCAGGCCGGTGACCCGCCGGGTCTCCGGGTTCCAGCTCGGCCGCACGCCGAGCAGGGCGAGGATCTCGCCGAGGTCGTCGCCCTGGGTCCGCATGGCCGAGGTGCCCCAGACCACGATGCCGACCGTCTCCGGCCAGCCGCCCTCCTCGTCGAGGTAGCGGGCGAGCAGGTCATCGGCGAGGCGCTGGCCGGTGGCGAAGGCCAGCTCGCTGGGGAGCGCCTTGGGGTCGACGGAGTAGAAGTTCCGGCCGGTCGGCAGCACGTTGACCAGCCCGCGGGTCGGCGAGCCGGACGGCCCGGCGGGCACGTAGCGGCCGTCGAGGCCGCGCAGCAGGTTGCCGAGCTCGTCGCCGGTGCGGGCCAGGCGCGGCAGCACCTCGCGGCAGGCGAATTCGAGGCTGGCCACCACCCCCGCGGTTCGCATGGCCGCCGTGGGGGGGTCCGGGGGGGCGCGGTTTGCCCCCCCGGAGGATCCCTCACCGAGCACGTCGGCGACCACCGCCGGGACCGCGCCGGCGTCCCAGCCCTTGGCATCGACGCCGGCGAGCAGCGCCGTTGCCGCCTCTTCCAGCCGGTCGACCAGGTCGGCGGCGGTGGCCGACGGCCCGGCGAAGCGCTCCAGCAACCCGGCGAGGCCCGGCGGCGCGTGCTCGACGCGGCGGCCCGGCGCGTCAAGCAACTCCTGCTCGTCCAGGTCGAAGGCGGCCGCGACCGCCCGCCGCAGCCCGGGCACCTGCCCGGCGCCGAGCCGCAGGATCGCCGCGACCAGGCCGAGGCGCTGTTCACCGGCCGGCTCCTGGCCGAGCACGTGGAGCCCGTCGCGGATGCGGGCGTCCTTGACCTCGCAGAGGTAGCCGTCCAGGTGCAGGACGAACTCGTCGAACCGCTCCGGTGGGGCGTCGACGCCTAGGTCGTGGTGGAGCTCCGCGGTGCGCACCAGCTGCCAGACACGCGCCCGGATCTCCGGCAGCTTGGCCGGGTCGAGCGCCTGTACCTGGGCGTACTCGTCCAGGAGCTGCTCCAGCCTGGCCAGGTCGTCGTAGGTCTCCGCCCTGGTCATGGGCGGCACCAGGTGGTCGACCACGACCGCGTGGGCGCGCCGCTTGGCCTGGGTGCCCTCGCCGGGGTCGTTGACGATGAACGGGTACAGCAGCGGCAGGTCGCCGAGGACCGCGTCGGGGGCGCAGCCGGCCGACAGCGCCAGGCTCTTGCCTGGCAGCCATTCCAGGGTGCCGTGCTTGCCGAGGTGGACGGCCGCGTCGGCGCCGAAGACGTGCCGCAGCCACCAGTAGCCGGCCAGGTAGTGGTGGGACGGCGGCAGGTCGGGGTCGTGGTAGATGGCGACCGGGTTCTCGCCGAAGCCGCGCGGCGGCTGCACCGCCAGGAAGACGTTGCCGAGGCGGAGGCCGGCCAGGACCACCTCGCCCCGGTCGACGTAGAGCTCGCCGGGCGGCTCGCCCCAGTGCGCCACCACCCGCTCGCGCAGGCTCGCCGGCAGCCCCGCGAACCAGCCCGCATAGGCGGCCCCGTCGACCCTGGCGGCCGAGGAGGCGAGCTGCTCGGCGGTGAGGAACTCCTCGTCCTGGCCGCCGGCCGCGATCAGCGCGTGGACCAGCGGGTCGCCCTCGCCGCCGCCGGCGCCCCCGGCCGGCAGCTGGTCGACCTGGTAGCCGGCGGCGCGCATGGCCTCGAGCAGGCGCACCGCGCTGGCCGGGGTGTCCAGGCCGACCGCGTTGCCGATCCGGGCGTGCTTGGTCGGGTAGTTGGAGAGCACCACCACGACGCGCTTGTCGCGGTTGGGCAGGTGCCGCAGCCGCGCCAGCCGGGTGACGATCCCGGCCAGCCGCGCCGCCCGCTCCGGGTCGGCCTGGTACACCAGCACCCCATGCTCCCCGACTTCCTTGAACGAGAACGGCACGCCGACGATCCGGCCGTCGAATTCGGGGATGGCGACCTGCATGGCGGCGTCGAGCGGGGACAGGCCACCGTCGGCGGCCGCCCAGGCGGCCCGGCTGGTGGTGACGCAGATGCCCTGGACGACCGGGACGTCGAGGGCGTCGAGCGCGGGCACCTGCCAGGATGCCCAGCCCTCCGGATGGGGTTCGGACCACTGGCGCGAGTCTCCCCCGGCCCCAGCACGACGAGCCGCACCGCCGCCGAGCCCTGTCAGTCGCGCTGTCTGCGGGGCAGTCGCGCCTTGCCTGCTGGGCATGCGGCGGTCGGTACCGGCCATGGCGTCGGCACGCGATGGCTGAAGCGCGCTGGCCCCGTTCGAGCCGCCGGCGGCCAGCACGGTCACCACCAGCGCGTCGACGCCGTGCTCGGCGAGCAGCTCGGCGGCTGGCACACGCCCGTCCGCCCCCGGTCGCAACGTGGCGCAGAACACCGGCAGCGGGTTGGCGCCGGCAGCCAAGAGCGCGTCGACCAGGGTGTCCACGAAGCCGGTGTTGCCGCTCATCCAGTGGGCCCGGTAGAAGACCACGCCGACGGTGGGGCGGTCCTGGACGCGCCCGGCGGCGAGTTCAGGCCGGTACAGGCCGTGGCCGGGCAGGACCGCCGGCGGCTCGAAGCCGAAGCCGGTGTACAGCAGCGTGTCCGCCACGAAGCGGAGCAGGTTGGCGGTGTTCGCCACGCCGCCGTGGCGCAGGTACTCGAACGCCTCCGCCACCACCCCGGCCGGGGCGGTGGACGCCGCCGCCAGCTCCGGGTCGGGCTCGGCCTCGCCGCCGAAGGCGAGCAGCGGCACGCCGACGTCGGCGCAGTACCGGCGGAGCAGGTCGAACCCTGCCGGCCAGGCGCGCCTGCCGCCGAGCAGTCGGACCAGCACCACCCTGGCGCCCGGCAGGTGCCGCTCGCGGAACCTGGCCGGGTCCGGCTCGCTCGCCGGGTTGACCGCGCGCATTGGCGGGAAGCCGGGGGGCAGCTCGGCCGCGGCCCTGGCGGCGGCGAGGATCTCGGTGTCGGCGGTGGTGACCAGCAGGATCACGGCGCGCCTCCCGGGGGGACCACCGGCAGGCCGGCGGGTGGGCCGCCCGCGATCAGGCGGGCGAGGGCGTCGGTGTCGGCGTGCCGGCCGACCAGGTCGCCGAGGGCGTCGAGGCGGGCCTCACGGACCGCGGCGAACGGCTGCTCCCCTGGTACCCAGTCCATCCCGCGGACGGCCGCCACCCAGCCGAGCAGCGCGCGGCGGAGGCGGTCGCCCTCGAGCAGACCGTGCCAGGAGGTGCCGAGCACGCCGCCCGAGCGGCAGCCGTCCTCGCCGCCGCCGGTGGCCAGCAGCGGCTCGCCGCCGAAGCGGCGGGTGCGGCCGTGGTGGATCTCGTACCCGGCCGCCGGCACACCACCGAGCCAAGGGGCGTGCCCAGCGGGGTTGGCCAGCACCTTGTCGGCGGTGAAGGCGGTCTCGACCGGGAGCAGGCCGAGGCCCTCGACCTCGCCGGCGCCGCTCTCCACCCGGTCGACGATCCGCTTGCCGAGCATCTGGTAGCCGCCGCACACGCCGAGGACCGGCTGGCCGCGCTCGGCCCGGCGTGCCAGCGCCCGGTCGAGGCCGCGGGAGCGGAGCCAAGCAAGGTCCTCCACGGTGGCCTTGGTGCCCGGCACCACCACCAGGTCGGCGGTGAGCAGGTCGGCCGGCGACTGGGTGAAGCGCACCGCGACGCCAGGCTCGGCGGCGAGCGCGTCGAAGTCGGTGAAGTTGGAGATCCAGCGGAGCCGGACCACCGCGACCGCCAGCGCGTCCGGGCCCAGTGGCGGCAGCGCCCCGTCGCGCGGGGCCTCGAGGGCCAGGGAGTCCTCCACGTCGAGCCAGAGGCCGCGCTGCCAGGGCAGCACGCCCAGCACCGGCCGGCCGGTGAGGCGGGCGAGCTGGTCGAGGCCCGGGGCGAGCACGGCGGGGTCGCCGCGGAACTTGTTGATCAGGAAGCCGGCCACCAGTGCCTGGTCGTCGGGTTCCAGCAGGGCCAGGGTGCCGTAGAGGCTGGCGAACACCCCGCCTCGGTCGATGTCGCCGACCACCACGACGGGCAGGCCGGCCGCCCTGGCCAGGCCGAGGTTGGCGAGGTCGCCGGCGCGCAGGTTGATCTCCGCCGGGCTGCCGGCGCCCTCGCACACGACCACGTCGTAGCGGCCGCGGAGGTCGGCGAGGGCGTCCAGCACCACCCCGGCCAGCTTCGGCTTGAGGTCCTGGTAGGAGCGGGCGTCGACCTCGGCGACCGCCGTGCCCATCACCACCACCTGGCTGTGCCGCTCGCCGCTCGGCTTGAGCAGCACCGGGTTCATGGCCGCCTCGGGCACGGCGCCGGCGGCCGCGGCCTGGGCGGCCTGGGCGCGGCCGATCTCCGCCCCGCCCGGTGTGACCGCCGAGTTGAGCGCCATGTTCTGCGCCTTGAACGGGGCCACCCGTACGCCCTGCCTGGCCAGGTGCCGGCAGATGCCCGCCACCACCACGCTCTTGCCCGCGTCCGAGGCGGTCCCCGCGACCAGCAGCGCCCCGCTCACGAACCGACCCTTACAGAAACGCTCGGTGGCCGCCGCCGCTCAATGCGCTGGCTACGGACCACCTCG
>Ga0114129_10016377_pt1 | contig 10552 bp, 10 predicted proteins | sample RhiMetdeltSRZDD1_FD_80071 | JGI IMG/M metagenome (GOLD analysis project Ga0114129, IMG submission 80071) | Populus rhizosphere microbial communities from Tennessee, USA - Rhizosphere MetaG P. deltoides SRZDD1 (version 2) (version 2) | ecosystem: Host-associated > Plants > Roots > Rhizosphere >... | reverse complement strand
GCGCCCACCGGCGCGAGCCAGGTCAACGTCCCCGGCCCGCCGTCGCCCGCTGCGGCGCTGGCTCGAGCCACCACTGTGGACGGTACGCCGTACCCCAGCATGCCGGTCACCCGCTCGGTCTGGGTCAGCGTGGCCCGAGTGACCATGGCCGTCGCCGGTGGCAGGTTGCCGCTCACCGGTTGCCCGGGATCACCGCCGCCGAAGCCGCGGGCGGCCACGGCTCCCACGACGAGCACCAGCAGCACGGCGCCGATACCTCCTGCGGTGCGGATGAGCCGCAGACGCCGGTACCGCCCCGCGCTCATCTGGTCGGTCCCGCCGTCGATGCCGCGAGGGCGTCGCACGAGCGCATCGCACGTTCGACGTCGACCATGGTCGAGTCGGTACTCCGCGGCACCGGCCGGCCACCGGCCACGTTCGGATCCGGGTCGTTCATGTCGATCCCGTTGTCCCGCATGCACTGCGCCCATCTCCGCCACTGCTCGACCTCGGCCGGAGTCAGCTGGCGGTCGAGGTCGTCGGGCGTGTCGTACTGCTCGCACGCCGCCACGGCCCGCTCGAAGGTACCGGTGTCGAGCCGCTTGTCCTGCGGTCCCACGGGCTTTCCGTCGACGATCTCCGCGCCGTGCTCGGCCATACACTGCACCCACGTCTGCCGGTCGTCGGCGGGGGACGGGCTGGGTGCGGTACCGGCGATCGACCCGGGCGTGGTGCATCCTGCCGCGCCCAACGCGATTGCCAGCGTCCACGCGATGGCCTGTACCCGCATCAGCTCTTACCCCCTGGAAACTCGGTCGTGGCCACACCGGGCACCGTGTCGGCGCACTCCCTCAGCGCCTTCTCGAACTCCACCCCGCTGGGAGTCCGCTCGCCGGATCCCGGTTGCGACGGCGGTGCCGCCGGGACCGGCTCGTCGGGCATGTCGATGCCCCGGTCGCGCATGCACTGCGCGAACCTGCGGTACTGGTCCTGCTCGGCGGCGGTCATGGGCTGCTTCGGTTGACCGAAGACCGGGTTGAACCGACGACAGTTCTCCGTCGTGGTGCGGAGCGTCTCCGGGGAGACCAACTCCTCGTGGATGTTCGGTTTCTCGCTACCCGGCTCGGGATCGTCCACGGTGAGCCCTTGCTCGCGCAGGCACCGGATCCACCCCTGCTCGTCGTAGGTACCGCCCGCGCCTGTGCTGAGGTTCGGCGTCGCACCGCCGGCCGTCGCGACGCTGTCGTTCCCGCTCGTCGTGCTGTCGCACGCGGCCGCGCCAATCGCGAGCACTACGGCGATCGTCCATCCCGCTAGTCGCATCGAAGCCACCTCTCGTTCCCTCGCTGTGACTGGCGGGCCGAGAGGCGTAGGCCGTTACATCCAGGGCCGCGAATCAACCGAACGGCTGACCGCTCAGTCGACGAGCGCGGCCATATCGGTACCGAGCAGAGTCCGCAGCCGGCTGAGCGCGCGCATGCTCTGTGTCTTCACGACGCCGGGAGTGGTGTCGAGCATCTCGGCGACCGCGTCGACGCTGTGGTCCTCCCAGTACCGGAGAACGACGATCGCCCGTTCCCGCGGCGCCAGCTGCCGCAGCGCCTCCAGCAGGGTCAGGCGTAGATCGGGAGTGCTCGCATCAACCTGTTCCGGTACCGAGTCCGTCACGATCTCGCCCGAACTCTTGCGGCGCTTGTGGTCCAGGAAGGCGCGGACCATCACCTTCGCGGCGTACGCGTCGATGTTCTCGACCTTCGTGATTCTCCGCCACGACGCGTACAGCCGCGCGAGCGTGATCTGGGTCAGGTCCTGTGCCAGATGCCAGTCGTGGCACAGCAGGTAGGCCCGCTGGCGCAGGCGCGCCACGCGGGCCTCCGCGTACGCCACGAAATCGCTCTCGCCCCTCACCCCGGCGTCGCCCCCGGGATGTCGGGCAGATCGGGAAAGTGGATCACGCCGGCCGTCACGAGGTCCGCTGGCATGGTCGGCGCCCACCGAGAATCCGACACGATCGCGACCGCGGTACTGGCCGGCAGGCCGACCTCACCCGGTACCTCCTCGGGCCCGCCGGGTGTGGGGCAACCTCCGGTGACGATCCGGACCGAAACCCCGTCGGGCCGGTGCACATCGAAGCCGGTCCGCTCGGCACAGTTGTCCGGCTCCTCGAACCGCTGGATGTACGAGCCGTCCGCCCGCAGGTCGCAAATGCCCGGCGCGGCCAGTTGGGGCGGCAGGTCACTCGCATCCGGCCGCGGAGTCGACCCCAGCGTCGGGTCGGACCGGGGCGGCGCGCTCACGCAGAACGGCGGGCTCGGCGACAGACGTCGCGCGACGCTGATCTGGACGATGTTCTGGTTCAGGTAGACCCGAGCCGCGATCCAGTCACGGTCGACCCGTCCGGCGTGGCCCGACACTGTGCCCTGAGGCAGCAGGCTGGTCAACAACTCCAGAAGCGCCTCGGGCGTGGCCGGCAGTTCGTCCGTTCCAGCGGTCACCACCCCGCTCGGCGACTGGTGAGGAGGCGGCGGTTGGGCCAGCAGTAACGCGCCGCCGGTGACGACGAGCACGACAGCCGCGGCGACCGAGCCCACACCCAGGGCACGGCCGCGGCGGATCCGCCGCCCGTCGCCGACCGCCCGAGCGACGAGCCCGTCCAGCCGCGGTGGCTGTTGTGCGGACAGCTCCTCGTCGACCAGGCGACGAAACTGCTCACCCATCGCCATCCCCTCCACCCTGACAGACGCACCGGAGCGGCGGTCGCGTCACAAGACCGTCAACCGACGGAGATGGTCCTGTCGCCGCCGGCAGGCGCTACCACTGGGCGACACCGCGGTCACGGTGGGCTGAGCCGCGGCGGCATCACGCGTTAGCCCAGACGCGCAGCGGCCCTACGGTGACGAAACCGGCCCGGCGGGCCGCCGACAGGCTCGCACCTCGCTCGTAGCCGACCAGCGGTAGCCCGGGGAACCGAACGGCGATCGCGTCGCTCGCCCCGACCCATACCTCGTCGGGATCGGCTCCGACCGAGAACAGGTTGGAGAGTCCGACCGCACCCGCGCTCCGGTTGGCGATAGCGCCGGCAACCGGTACGTCGCCATCCAGGGCCAGCAGGAAGGCAACGGCGGCATTGTCCAATAGGGACAGATCAAAGAGATGACCGTCGCCGCGCGCTGTCGTCCACACTGCCAGCCCGTCGGAGGTCCGCATCGCAGCCCAGCTCAGGCCGCTGCCAACCCTTTGAGGTGTCGGCTCACGATGGATCCACTCCGCCTCGAACAACAACCCGAAGCCATCACCGGACAGGTCCACGGACGCGAAACTGTCCTTGATGGAGCATCCGGGTGAACTGTCGATTCGGGGCAACAGGTCGCCGGCCGCCAGCCCCTCGCGCAGCGTCACCGCATCCGGGTAGAACCTCGGGGTACGGCGGCCGGCGAACCACCCATCCTCATCGAACAATGTCTCGATACCATGCGCGCGGCAGACCAGATCACACCACTCGGCATTGTTTCGAGCGGCCAAGTCCGCGCGCGGATCCATCTACTGTGGACGCCAGGGCACCAATGCCGGCACCCGCCTCATATGGTCGGCATAGCCAGGCCGCCGATCCAGCGACCGGCGATCCATCAGCGGGATGCTGACCGTGACGAAGAGCACCACCATCGCGAGCGGCCCGACCACGGTCCACCACCAACTCGGCGCGGCAGCGAGACCGAAGAGCCACATCCCCCACCAGAACCCGATCTCGCCCAGGTAGTTGGGATGGCGAGAGTACCGCCATACCCCCCGATCGACGATCCGGCCCTGGTTGGCCGGGTCGGCCGCGAATCGGTGCAACTGCGCGTCGGCGGTGGCCTCGAGAGCGATGGCGCCCAGCGTGACGACGACTGCCACGATGTCCACTATCCACAGTGGCCGATCGCCGACGGTCAACGCCGGCCAGACCGGAAGCATGCCGACGAACACGACCAGCGTGGGCATGAGCTGGATGCCGCCGAGGTTCACCACCCACCACGGTACCCGTCCGCGCGTCTGCTCCCGCAGTTGCCGGTACCGCCAGTCCTCGTGATCCAGCCCCCGCCAGGTCGACGCCCAGTTCGCGGTGAGGCGGACCCCCCACAGCACGATCAGCGCGACGACGAGCACCTGCCGCACCGGAGTCCCGCCGCCGGCCAGGGCGACCCAGGCAACCGCGATCACCGGCGGTGCGACACTCCAGTAAGGGTCGTAGACGCTGGCGTTGCGGACGACCATCGAGACCGCGAAGACGACGACGGTAGCCACGACGTCCGCGACGAGGGTGGTGGCCAACGGATGCCAGTCTCCACCGGCGATGGCCGCCAACGCGGCCGCGACTCCGGCGAGCACGTACGCGCCAGCCACGACAAGAAACGCCACGGGAGCACAGTAGCCCCGACGACCGGTACTTGACACCCGGCCCGCGAGCGTCTTCCGTAGCTTCCATCTATTTCCATACAACGATGGATGGAGGCTCGTGATGCAGACCCACAAGGTCGGCCGCACAGTGTTGGCGCTCGCGCTCGCGGTACCGGTGTTCCACGGTCCGGCAACCGCCGCGACGCCGGAGCCCGCGCCGCTGGTGCGCCAGATCGGCGAGGAGCGGTCGACGTCGATCAGCCTCGGCGGCATGACCGGATCCGGTAGCCGGAGCGCGGAGGTACGGTACCCGGGCGCCGCCTACATCAAGGTCCACTTCGCCAGCCTGGGTCTGGCGCCGGGCGAGTACGTCACCGTGGCCGATCCGACCGGGCGGGCGGTCCACACGTACCACTCTGTCCCGACCGCCGGTGACGCCAGCCGGACCCTGCACGGCCGACCCGGCTTCGCGGCGATGTCGGTCGACGGTGAGGTCGCGGTCGTGACCCTGCACGCCGCGTCACCGCAGGCGTCCGCGCACATCGACGGGTTCTGGCGCGGCTACACGCAGGCCGAGATCATCGCCAAGAATCCCGGCATCGAGAGCGTCTGCTCCACGGACGCCCGGCGTGACGTCGTGTGTTACCAGACCAGCAACCCGACCGAGTTCGCTCGGTCCGGCGCCGTCGCGAAGCTGCTCATCGGCGGCGGCGGCTCCTGTACGACGTGGCGCGTCGGCAACACCAACCGCATGCTGACGAACAAGCACTGCTTCTCCACGCAGGCGGAAGTCCAGGCGAGCGAGATGCAGTTCGCGTTCGAGTGCGCCACATGCGGCGGCAACAATCCAGGCGCCGGTACCAGGGTGAGTGGTGCACAACTGATCAGGGTCAGCACCGGTGGCTCGAACGAGCTCGACTACACCCTCTACTCCGTCAACAACTTCGCCGCCATTCAAGGCTTCGGCACGCTGTTCCTGGAGACCCGCGCACCGGTCAACGGCGAGCGCATCTACATCCCAGGCCACGGCGACGGAGCACCCAAGCGGTTGTCCATCTTCGAGGACACCCAGGGCGGCCCGCTCTGCACGGTACGGAACGCGGCCATCAACACGTGGAACATGTCCTACTCGTGCGACACCTCCGGCGGCAACTCCGGGTCGCCGGTGCTCTCAGCCAACCACCGGGTGCTGGCCCTGCACCACCTCGGCGGCTGCCCCAACAACCAGGGCGCCCGTATGCACCTCATCTACAACGAGATCCAGGGCCTGATCGACAACGGTACGCCCGGTACGACGGTCTTCTTCGACAACTTCGAGACGGCGACCGGCTGGACGACCAACCCGAACGGTACCGACACCGCGATCTCGGGTGCCTGGGAGCGCGGCGATCCCGAGCCCACCAGCTCCGGCGGTGTCTCATTGCAACTCGGCACGGCCCTGTCCGGCGTCAACGCCCTGACCACCGGCCGGCTGGCCGGCGCCAGCGCGGGTGCCAACGACGTCGACGGCGGCCTGACGAGCATCCGTTCGCCCGCGATCGCGCTACCGGCCACGGGCACGTTGACGCTGTCCTACGGCTGGTACCTGGCCCACCTGAACAACGCGAGCACCGCCGACTTCTTCCGGGTCAGTATCGTCCACAGTGGAGGAACAACGGTTCTGTTCACGCAGGTGGGTGCGGCGGCCAACCGGGCCGGTGCCTGGGGCACCAACAGCTCGAACATCTCCACCTTCGCCGGGCAGTCGGTACGCATCCTCGTCGAGACCACCGACGCCTCCGGTGGCAGCCTCGTCGAGGCCGGAGTCGACGATGTCCGGATCACCCAGAACTAGCGCTTGAAAACCTCGTAGCTCAGAACGAGAGGACCCGGTTCGAACGGGTCCGACACGATGGTCACCACCGCGATCCGGCCTTCCGAGGTCGACACGCACAGCACGGTGCCGGGCGGCACCTCGAGATCCGCGAAGGTGCCGCCCAGCTCGCGGGGGCACGACTGCAGCGTAGGCCGCGGGACGACTCCGATGGACTCGATCCGGACCGGTCCGATGGCTCGCAGAAAGGCGCCGAGCGGGTCTGGATCGAAGAAGACGTCGCCACCCTGACCAGGCACCACGGTGCCGTTGTCGAAATCCGCCGAGGCATTGAGCGGCAGGCTCAGGGTGCCGGTGCGGATCGGTCCCTCATCCCGGCCGAAGACCAGAAAGCCCACCACACCGAGGACCACCAGCACGACAGCGGCCACCACCGCATACGGCCACCACCGCTTCTTCGGTTTCTCCGTCGCCCGGACGTCGAAAGCGATCCGGCCGGACAGGCGCGAGCCCTCCTCCGGCGCGGTGTCGGCCGAGTAGGCGCGGCCCTGCAGGAAAAGGTTGCCCGCGGGCGTACCGGCGCCGACGGCGATCCGCACGAGGAACGCGGCCGAGGCGCCTCCGGACACCACCCGTTGTGGCTCGTCGACCGTGAACCACCAACCGTTGGCGCCGTCACCCCGCTCCGCGGGCGCCGTGACGACCCACTCCGTTGCCATCCCCGGATGATGGGTTGCGGGTCCGGTTCGTGGTATGGGCGCGCAGGAAATTGGCTGTCATGACTCGGACGTTTCGCCGAGCTGGCTCCAGTCCCCCACGCGTAGCGAGGCCAGATCCGACACGGGCCGTTGGGCCCGCACGGCGGCGATGATCCCCGGTGCCTCCCGGGCCATGCCGAGCAGCACCGCACCGGCCAGACGACCGTTCGACACGAGCAGTCGGGCGTACCGGTGCGCGGCGGCATCATCGACTACCACGACGTCGTCGGCCGGCCCGGCAGCGAGCCGACCGGCCGAAGCCAGGTAGATGCCTATGCCTTTGACGAGCATCGGCACGGCCTCGACCGGTACCGGCTCGCTGTCGCCCAAGGCGTTGCGGGCGGCGGCGGTCGCCTGAGCCACCGCGACCGGCCACAGGCCTGTCACGCGGCCTTCCAGTTCGGCCACGTCACCCGCCGCGAGAACGCCGGGTGCGTTGGTACGCATGGTCGAGTCGACGAGGACGCCTCTACCGACGGTGATCCCGGCCGACGCGGCGAGTTCCACATTGGACGATACGCCGGTACAGACGATGACGAGCTCGGCGGCGATCCGGTCGCCACTGGTCAGACCGACCGCGCACACCCGATCCGGACCGACGATCTCGGCGGCTCGGGCACGGGAGAGCACGACGATCCCGCGGGCGGCGAGGTAGTCGCCGAGCAGCGTCGAGCACCGGGGGTCGAGGTACTGGTCGAGCAGGCGGTCGCCGCGTACCAGGATGGTGGTGGCCAGACCCAGTTGGTGCAACGCGTACGCGGACTCCAGACCGAGCGGTCCCGCCCCGATGACGACGGCCCGCCCCACGCTGTGCTCCTGCGCGTACCGCCGGATGGCCAGCGCGTCGTCGGCCTCGCGCATGACGAAGCAGCCGGCCAGCGAGATCCCGTCGATCGTGGGAACACTGGCTCGCCCACCCGTCGCCAGGATGAGCCGGTCGTAGCCGAGCCGGTCGCCGGTACCGAGCTGGACCTGCCGGCCGGTGAGGTCGATACCGGTCGCCTGGGTGTTGAGCCAGCAGGTGATGCCGTTCGTGTCGTACCAGTCCTCGGCGAGCAGGTAGAGCCCGGCCATGGCGGATCGCCCGTACACCATCCGGGAGATACCCATCCGGTTGTAGAGAGGATGGCTCTCCCGCCCCACGATGTGCAGTTCGCAGTCGGGGTGGATGGTCCGGATCTCCTCGGCGGCCGTCACACCCGCGATCCCGTTGCCCAGCACCACAACGCGGTGCACGCCCGGATCCCTCGGGCCGCGGGCCTTGCCGGAGACGGCCCGCGGGCCCGGCGGGGCGGCGCGCGGGTCGAGGGACACCGTCACGTTGCCGTTGACACGGGCGCAGCAGGCCATGCGTACGTTGCCGGTCAACCCCAGCCGGCGCAATGTGGCCGCCTCCTCCTCGCCGCAGGGGGACAGCGCCTCGCCGCCCGCCAGGACGGCGACCGGGTCCGCGCCGCACAGTCCCATCCGGCAGCCGGCTTCGATGGGCAGACCGCTGTCCTCGGCCACGTCCAGCAGGCTCGTACCGGCGCGGGTCAGCACCCGCCGATCCTGCGGCTGGAAGGTCACCTCGGACTGGTTGGCGGCGCGCAGGGTGCCCGTGTGCACATTGGACACTCGCATGGGCTCGGCTCGCGCGGCCTGCAATCGGAACTCGCGGTCGACGCGAACCGTACGCCAGATCCAAATGGCGGCGACGAGGCAGATCGCACCGCGGATGGGCCACACCGTCCGACCCGCCAGACCCAGCACGTCGTCGAGCCGGGGCGCGGCGAACCAGTAGAAGACGCTGAGCGCCAGTCCGCCGTACCCGGCGGCGAGGTGCGCCGGCCGGACGCGGGTCAGTGCGGTCAGCGCGAAGAAGGACCCGGCGCTGGCCAGGGCGTAGGCCGCGAACGTGAGGTACAGCCTCGGCGCCGGCAGTGCACCGAGGGTCCAGTAGCCGAAGGCGACTCCGGGAAAGCACCCGGCGAAGAGCCGGCGGGACGCACTCCAGCGCGTGTCCTCGTCGTACATGTCAGCCAGGTACGCCGCCCGCGGGTTGAAGTCGTAGCAGTTCTTCGCGCAGCCGACGCACGGGCGGCAATGGCTGTTCGGGACGGTGACGAACGGGGTCTGCCCGTACAGGCGCTGTACCGGAAACAACGGGCAGATGCTCGAGCACCAGCCACTCTTGCCGCGGTAGAGCACCCCGCCCGCGAAGGCGGCAACCAACGCACCGGCCAGGAGAGCCGCGCTGGCCGGTCCACTGTGGTCGAACAGGGTCAGGCGGGTAGGCACGATCGTCACGAACAGCGCCACCGCAACGACGTACCCGGAACGCTTCAGCCATGCGGGTGGCTTGACCGCGAGGCTGAAACGGCCGAGCCGCGGCAACTGGTTGGCCGCGGCCAGCGGGCAGATGTTGCGCCACAGCCCGGGCGCGACGAGGAACAGCAGTGGCAGCAGCGGCACGACGATGCGCCACAGCACGTACAGGCCGACCGCTGGTCGAACCACGAGAACCATGCAGAGGCCGGCGAGCGCGGTGATGCTCACGGCCCGCACGACATGCCACAGCCAGAGCGGGACACGGGTCGGCAGCTCGAGGTAGTTGAGAAACCGGCGCGGCGGTGGTTCACGGACCTCCTCCGCCACCGGCAACGGGATGGTGGGCAGAACGGCCGGCGGTACCGCGTCGGCGGTCAGGATCACCAGCTGTACCGGACCGAACTCGACGATGTCGCCGGCCGCCAGGACCGTGGGAGATCCGATCGGCGTGCCGTTCACCCGAGTGCCGTTCATGCTGCCCAGGTCGGTCACGGTGAGCCGGCCGTCGGACACGTCGAACCGGGCGTGGCGGCGCGACACGCTCGGATGGTCGATGCCGATCAGGCCGGCCGAGGACCGGTCCGCGCGACCCACCTCGGTGATGTCCCGGACGGTGAAACGGCGCAGCGGCCGGTCCTCCTGCCGCACGATCACGACATACGCCGCCCCGGTACCCGGCGGCCGCGGCGCAACCGGCGCGGTCAGGGCGCCGTATGCCGCCGTCACCGCTGCACCACGCGGCGCAGGGCATGCAGTCGCGCGGCCAGGACCCGCGCGAGGTCGAAGAGCAGGTGCCGGGCGAGGATGGGTTCCTTGCCGGCGAGTACCTCGAAGCCGGCCAGTCCCAACCGCAACAGCGTGGTGTCGACGGCCGCTAGTACCGTCGTGCCGGCCGGCGTACCGGCCAGGAAACCGAGTTCCCCGAATACGCCACCCGGGCCGAGCTCGTCGCCGAACCGCCGGCCGTGGCGAAGGTGGACGCGACCCTCGAGCACGAACCACAACGCCCGGTCGGCGTCGTTCGGCCCGACCACCACGTCGCCGCCGCGGAACGCGCGAAGCTCTCCGTGCGCGCGGATCGCCTCCCAACTGTCGGCCGGTACGTCCGGCAACAGCACGAACGCCGTCGACTCGAGCGGCTCGTCGGGATAGCTGAACAGATCGTTGGCCATGATCCCTGCCAATTGAACGTATCTGGCACGCTAGGTCTCTGGCCGACGCTACCGCCCCAGCGAGGAGGGCATAAGTGGACGTCGATCGGGTAGTTGGCGGGCGCTACCGGTTGCGCTCGCGACTCGGCACGGGCGGTATGGGG
>Ga0114129_10016376_pt1 | contig 10552 bp, 9 predicted proteins | sample RhiMetdeltSRZDD1_FD_80071 | JGI IMG/M metagenome (GOLD analysis project Ga0114129, IMG submission 80071) | Populus rhizosphere microbial communities from Tennessee, USA - Rhizosphere MetaG P. deltoides SRZDD1 (version 2) (version 2) | ecosystem: Host-associated > Plants > Roots > Rhizosphere >... | reverse complement strand
GAGGCACGTGTGAAGGCGAGCTATGGCAATAATTACGAGCGCCTCGCGGTACTGAAGAAGAAATACGACCCGGCCAACCTTTTCCGCGTAAATCAGAATATCAGACCGGCTGCGTGACCTTCCCCGGTGTTCAATGATCAAGGTCCCATTTTGCTGCGATTCGCTTCCGACGGGCCGAGGGCAAGGCGGCAGCAGCGCTCATGACTGAAGCGGAAGCGAATTTCTCCCGGTCGCAGCTGCCGCCCCTCAAAGCCTCGGCGCCGTCAGACGAAGGCGATTAGGCGGCACTGGCCCCCGGTGCAGCCGCGGAATTTCGGCGCCCCCACGACGAGAGTGGCTCCCGCGGCCGGTACGGCAGCGAGATTGGCTACATTCTCGAGCCCCCAGCGCCCGGCCGGCAGCCAGGCATAGTGGGTCGCAAAGTCGGGCGACATACCGAAATCCAGCGACAGGGTATCGACGGCGATGCCGATGGCGTTGCCGTCGTCGATGAGCATCTTCACCGCATCCACGTGGAAACCGGGAAAGTGCATTTTCTTCTCGGCGTCCGCGTTACGGAACTTGTCGCTGCCGACGTGGGCGTCCCAGCCGGACAACATGGCAACGCAACTCCCCGGGGGCAGCGGGCCGTTGGCGGCGGTCCAGGCCTTGATGTCATCGGGGGTGAGCTGGGCGTCGGCATTGGCAGCGGCCCGCTCCCGGATGTCGATGACCGCCAGGGGAGCCACGAGGTTCTCCACGGGGAGCTCGGCCACGCTCTTGCCGTCGGCGGAGAAATGCAGCGGCGCGTCCATGTGGGTGCCGGTGTGCTCGTTGATGCGCAGCTCGTTGAGGTTGAAGTGATCCTTAGCGAAGGTGAACTTGGGCTCGACGAAGAACTGCTGGTTACCGAAATAGGTCGGGAATTGGTCGTAGAGCTCATGGGTCAGATCCACGGGCTTGCCGAGCTTCGCCATCTCGGCGGCGGTAGTGGGCTTCGGCGCCAGGACGCCGGCAGCCGCAGCAGCGACGGTCAGCCCGAAAAAGCTCCGGCGATCGAGCAGCTGCTGGCGCACGCTGGAGATGACGCAATGGTGGCACATGATGAACCTCCCTGTTATGCAGCCCAAAGAGCCTAATATAATCCGGCGCGAAGTCGAGAGGGAGTGGACCCATGACTGGCCCCGCCAGGGCGACGAAGCTCATCGACAACGCCCGGGTGATCGTCACCGAATAACCTCGACGGTTTCGACTGAACATTCTGCCCGCCATCGGCAACCACACCGCAGCCCTGATGACGGCATCCGATCTCATTGACTTGCATGACAGCCTGACGGAACGCGAAGCGCCCATCGAAGTGAACCGGAACATTCAGCTTGAGGTCGAACTGATCAAGCAACTCATCTCAATCGGCGCACACGTCCTGGCCATGCCTTAATTATTGCTCCTTAGGCTTTTAAGTTGGGCGTCAGAAAGATGCGGGCGTCACCATGCGGGTTGGTGTGCGCGATTTCATATTTTTGTTCTCGCTGACACTGTTTTGGCTAGAGTTGGCGAGCGGGGCATTTGCGCTCGATGCACAATCTCATCCCGTCAGTGATCCTCTCATCGATATTGCGACACAGGTTACGCAATGGTCCAATCGCTGCGGCGAAATGGAGAAAGCCAAGCCCACCATCGCCGCCAGAGAGTGTTGGTGGCAAGCTGCAAAGGCGATCAACCGATTCACAGTGGGCAGTCACCCGTTCGTTGGCGAGGTCAAACGCCTGAGAATGGATTGGCTTTGGAGAGCCCTACAGCTTGTTCTCGAGGCGAACGAGTCAGATCAGCGAGGGGAAATTAAGCCACATTTCTCGAGCGGTCATGATCCTGCGCGTATTGTAGGTCCGTCCGCTTGCTCATCGAACGTTGCCAGCGACTACAAACAATGTCTTGGAACAACGGGCGCCGGATCTGCAATTGCGCATAAGCGCATTAAGACAGCACCAACTTACAACAGCACCGCAATCAACAAGAAAAAGGGCAAACTCAGGGTCTTAAAAACGAAGCTTGAAACTACGCGTCGGAAAGTACTTCGAAAAAAAGCAAAAGCGGCGCCTAGCAAAGAGGAAGTTGCCCTACCGATAATTCAAAAAGTGTCCACAAAAAGAAACTTTGCTCGTACGTTCGGGTGGGAAAGTGGCAATGCTGGCGAGACCCCCCGCGATTGTTGGTGCGGATTGAAGCAGGGAAAACCAGCGCAAATTGGCGGGCAGTAAAGCAAATAATTGGCAGCCGTGCCTTGGCAACCCCAACCCGTCATGCCTCCCGGCATGGTGACATCGGTGAATAGCAGGTCAAATTCGGGGCGTTGCTCCATAAGCGCCAAGGCAGCTTTGGCATTCTCAGCAGCAAGAGTACTGCAAAGGCGCGTAATTCACTTCCCACTGCCAAAAAAAGCGGAAGTGAACAAAACGCCACTCGTGTGATAAGCGATTGATATTTGGTAGTTTAAGTTTGGTGCGCCGGAGAAGATTCGAACTCCTGACCCCCAGATTCGTAGTCTGGTGCTCTATCCAACTGAGCTACCGGCGCCCATCGTCCGATTGGCGGCTTGTCCTAGTACGCTCGCGCCAATAAGGCAAGCTTGGCATCGAAATTCAAGCGCGCGGGGCGTGCTGGTCGCGGTAGGATTTCCACCGTCCTAAAGAGCGCGCCTCCCAGACAGCGCGGCCGATGGCGCGGGAGACGGCGTCGGCGGCAATAGCGCCCAGGGCACTCAAGCGATGCTCGCGCCGTTCGCCCATGATTTGCGCCGAGGTGGCGATGGCGAAGACCGTATCGCCATCGAATGGCGTGTGCGCCGGCCTCAAGGCCCTGGCCATTCCGTCATGCGCCATGATGGCGAGCCTCCTCGCCTCGGACTTGGTCAGCGCTGCATCGGTGGCGATGATGGCGATGGTGGTGTTGGCACCCGGCACAACGGCCTCCTCGCCAAGCTCGAATTTCGTGCCCTGGAACAGCGATGCCGCATCGGCACTTTGTCCGATGCGGCGGGGCAGTTCGTCGCCGATGCCGTAGTCCGCAGCCCATAGATCGCCCCCTCCCGGCAGGACGGGGGAGCCTGAGCTATTCACCGCAACGAGCGCGCCGACAGTGAAGCCCTCCCAAAGTGCCGAAGCACTCCCGAGGCCGCCCTTGTAACGGCCGGCGAGCGCGCCAAAGCCGGCGCCGGCATTGCCTAAGGCAAATGAGCGATTGCGGCTGTCGCACGCCTTGAGGGCGAGGGCGCGATAGGGCGGCTCCAGACCCCAGCTCTTATCGCCGCCGTTGGCCAGGTCGAACAGGATTGCGGAAGGAACGACGGGGGCAACAGGCGCGCCGGGCACAAGAGCGTAACCCAAGCCGCGGGAGGCCAGCCAGTTCACCACGCCTGAGGCTGCGTCGAGTCCGAAGACGGAGCCGCCCGAGAGGACAAGCCCGTGGATGCGTTCGACGAGGCAGGAGGGATCGAGCGCGTCGGTCTCACGAGTGCCGGGCGCTCCGCCCCTCACGTCGCAAGCGGCAACGACGGGCGCATTGGGTATCAGGACGGTCACGCCGGTACGGGCCGCCTCATCCTCGGCATTGCCGATCTCAATCCCGCCGACATCGGTGATGAGATTTCTTTCGCCTCGCTCAACGCGGCTCATGCGGCAGAATGATCCTGGCGCTCTCCGCGCCGGCCGGTGCTGAGCGGCGCCAGTCGATCGGGAATCATTACCCAGAATTCGGTGCCGGCGGAATTCGTGGCGATGAGCTTGATCTCGCCACCATGGGCGCGGGCAAGCTCGCTCGCAATCACGAGGCCGAGCCCGGTGCCGCCCGGCCGGCCGGAACCCTGGAAAGCCTCGAACAAATGATCGCGCGCCTTTTGGGGAATGCCCGGCCCATTGTCCTTGACCATGATCACAACATTAGCGCCGCTGCGATGAGCGGCGAGCCGAACGTTGCCTTCGCCCTCCCGATTGTCGCTCAAGGCCTGTTCGAGTGCTTCGACGGCGTTGCGCGTCAGATTCATCAGGATGCGGAAGAGCTGATCGCGATCGGCATCGATCACCAGTTCGGGGCCGACCTCGTTGAACAGCACGACGCGGGAGGATGCCTGAATGGCGGTCGATTCGATGATCTCCTCAACCAGCGGATGGAGGTTCAGCCGCTCGCGGCGGGGCGGAGATTCCTGGACGCGACCGAATTTGAGGGTTTGGACGCAGAATTCGATGGCGCGATCGAGGGAAGCGATAAGCTTGGGTGCGAATTTCTGCACGGTTGGATCGTTGACCATGGCGAGGCGGTCGGAAATGAGCTGAGCAGAGGCCAGCATATTGCGCAGGTCGTGACTGACCTTGCTCACCGCCAGCCCCAGGGCAGCCAGGCGGCTCTTCTGCTGCAACAAATTGGAAAGCTCGTTCTGCATGTGGGAGAGCTCGCGCTCGGCGATGCCGATTTCGTCCCGGCGCGGGCTCGGCTGAACGATGCGGCTCCTGTCTTCCGGATTGGAGGAGAAGCCCAGCATGTTCCTGGTGATGCGGCGGATCGGGCGGACAAGCACCGTGCTCAGCACGAGAAAAATCAGCGTGGCGACGATGAGCGAAAGAATGATCGACAGGATCAGGATGTTGCGAGCATAGGCGAACATCGCCTTGCGCAGGGGGGCCTCGTCGAGCGCGATCTCGATGCGGTCGCCCGACATGTTGGGGGGCACGTCGATAACCCCGATCAGGCGGTTGTCGGTCGAGGTCATGGTGGCGAAAGCATCGAGGATCCAGTCGACCCAGAGCCGTTTACGGATATCATAGGACTGGTCGATCATGTGATCGTCATCGTCGCGCAGCATGAGCTCGCGGGTATCGCCTCGGCTCAAGGCGATGATGCGGACTTTGGCGCCTTTCAGGAGCTCCTGCCTGAGGTCGTCGGGAACCTCGCCGTTGGGCGCGGCATCGGCGACGAGGGCTGCAATCTCCGCCGTGGCAATGCGTTCCTTGAGCCAGGTGATGCGGAAATTGGCGATGGAGGGAAGGAAAATCAAAACCTCGCCAACCATAACGAAGAGAATGGTCAGGGCCAGAACCTTGCCGGTGAGGCCGCGCCACCAGGCGGGCTTCAGCGATGCGTTCAGACCGGGCGAGCTCGCTTTGCTCTGAGGCTCGTGCTGCATCGGCGATCGTCAAAACTCATGAATTCAGCCGAAGGAGCTTAGCATATCGAGGGCGCGGCGCAGCCATGGATTGGCGGAGATGGCCGCGTAATTGGTTAAGGCAACTTTGCGGCTGTCCTCCGACAGGGTCGGATAGGGTGCAGGAGCGCTCGCCATAGCGGCAACCCTCTGACGGGAGGCGATCATCTGGGTCCAGGGAAGGATGAGCTCGCCCGCCTCGGGGGCGAGAATGCCGGCGCCTATGACCCTGCTGGCGCGATCAAGAATGATTTTGAAGAGCCCCTCGGGCCGTCCCTCGATCCTGGCCCGGTCGGAGCGGCCCAAGGACCAGCGAAGAACCTTGGGGGAAATACCGCGCGCGGCGGCTTGCGCTTCCGTGAGGCCGGCCTGGGCAAGCTGGGGATCGGTGAAGATAACGCGCGGCATGTGCGAAGGCTCGTAGCGAACGGGCTGCCGGAAGAGCGCGTTTCTGATAACGAGGCCGGCCTGATGAGCGGCGACGTGAGTGAACTGCAGGCCACCGCGGATATCGCCGATGGCATAGATGCGGTGATTCGTGGTGCGCAGGCCCGCATCGACCCTGATACCCTTCTCGTCGAAGTCGACGCCGGCCTTGTCGAGACCAAGACCATCGACATTGGGGCGCCGACCAATGGCGATGAGCAAGTGAGACGCCTCAACCTTCTCCAAGCCGGCCGCGGTTTCGACGTTCAGGGAAAGTGCCAAGCCCGAGCCCTCCACGGATTTCACCCTGGCCGAGGCCATGATGCGCACGCCTTCACGAGCAAGCGTCTCGAGCAGGAGGTGAGCGAGCTCACGGTCCTCGCTCGAAACCGGCTCGATTGCCTCGATGACAAGCACGTCCGCGCCGAGGCGCCGAAAAGCCTGGGCCATCTCGAGGCCCATCGGCCCAGCGCCCAGGATGACGAGGCGCTTAGGCAGAATCCTGTTGTCAAAAATTTCGTCGCTCGTGAGATAAGGAACATTCGCCAGTCCCTCGATGGCCGGCACGGCCGGGGAAGAGCCTGCGGCGATGACGAAGCGGCGGGCCTTCACAACCGCTTCTCCCGCTCTCAGCGTCTCACGGTCGATGAAAGTCGCCTGCTCTCGCAGCACGGTACAGCCCTGCCTCTCAAATTTTTCCTGAGAATCATCAGGGGCGATGGAGGCGATCACGGCCTCCACATGGGCCATGACCTTGGCGAAGTCGATTTCCGGTTCCTGCGCGGCGATGCCGAACGCGCCTCCGGCGCGAATGGCATGGGCGTGGCGGGCCGCGGCAATGAGTGACTTGGAGGGAACGCAGCCGTGGTTGAGACAGTCGCCGCCCATCTTTGCCTTCTCGATGAGAATTGTCTTGCGGCCGAGCTGGCTCGCGGCAGAAGCGACGGTGAGGCCGCCGGGCCCTGCTCCGATGATGCAGAGATCTGCGGCGATCTCCCTCATCGAGGGTCGACGCGCTTCGATGCACCGGGGCGGAAATACTTCAAAAGCGGCGGAAGCAGGGCGGTCACGCCGAGCAGAAGAAAACCGGCGATCAAGGGCGCAGTGAAGAGCGCGGAAGGCTCGAGGCTGAGCGCGCACTCCTGCCCGCCCGCCGCCAGGCAGCGGCGATGATCCTCAAGCTTGGACCGAATGATCGAATCAAGTCCTGCGCCGAGAATCGAATAGGCAACGGTGGCGGGCGCTATGCCGATGAGGGTGGCGAAAAAGAAGGTGCGGGTCCTGACGTTGAACAGCGCAGGGGCGATATTGACGACGAAAAAGGGAAACAGGGGCACGAGGCGCAAGAAGAGAAGATAGCTGAAGGCATCGGCGGCGAAACCGCGGGCCAGCCTGTTGATGCGCTGCCCCGCCCGCTTGACGAGAATATCGCCAATGGAGGAGCGGGCAACGAGAAAAATCAAGGTTGCCCCGAGCGTAGCCGCGACAATGGTGAGGGCGGCGGCGAGATGCCAGCCGAAGAGAAATCCGCCCAGGATGGTGAGCAACGCGGCGCCCGGCAGAAGAACCACCGTCGCCACAAAATAGACCAGGCCATAGGCGGCAAGGGAAAGGAGAAAATGGGCGGCGACAAAGCTGCGCAGGACCTCTCGGTTCTCTGCAATGGCCGAGAAAGACAGGTAACGGTTAAGGCCCAACACCCAAGCGCCAAGAACCGCCGCCAATACGACGAGCAAGGGAAGGAAGCGGTTGAAGGTGCTGCCTCGTCCAGGAGCTGTCAGAATCTCGTCGGTTTTCACCTGGCGAAAATGCACCAAAGCTCAAGCCAGTCAAACAGGGTGTCACCGGCTTGTGATGAGATTTCAGGGCCTGTGACATGAACGCCATGGCGGCAGACGCCGGGTTGCGTTGACTTACCAATGCCCTTTCCCTATAAGCGCGCCAATTCCTTGAGCAGAACAGGATTCTTCCGGGGGTGTCACCCGGCATCGGTGTCGACGAGCGGCGCCGGCCTTCAGGGGAAGGTCCGATCGGAGAAAGAACGTGAAACGCACCTATCAGCCGAGCAAGCTCATCCGCAAGCGCCGTCACGGATTTCGCGCTCGCATGGCAACGAAGGGGGGCCAAAAGGTGATCAGGCGACGGCGGGCGGTGAGCCGCAAGCGTCTCTCGGCCTGAGGCTTTGGGCTCCGGGCTCGCTCGACGAGGGCTCGTTTGCGCCAGACTGGACAAACTCCATGCAGCGCCTCCTCCGACGGCAGGATTTCTTGGCCGTTGCCCGCGGCTTATCGCGGGCTGCGCCGGGCGCCGTCGTTCAGATGCAGCGGCGCAGCGACGAGGGGCCGCCGCGCATCGGCTTCACGGTCACGCGCAAACTCGGCGGAGCGGTTCAACGCAATCGCATCCGCCGACGGCTGAAGGAGGCCGTGCGCCTTGCCGCCGCAGAGCACCTCAAGGCCGGGTATGACTATGTTCTTATCGGCCGCGCCGCAACTGCAGATCGGCCATTTGCAAAACTCGTCAGCGACATTATCTCGACCATTGATTACCTTCATCGAAACCCGGCACGGGAGAGCGCCCCGGCCAAGCGGCGGGCCAAGCAGGACAGCTTATGACGGACAATAAAAACTTCATCCTCGCCATCATCCTGTCGTCCCTGATCATCTTCGCATGGCAATATTTCTATGCCGCTCCGCAGATCGACAAGCAGAAAAGGGTTCAGGAGCAAACTCAGCAGACCGAGCAGGGCCAGCCAGCACCGGCGCAGACACAGGGTGCGTCTCCCGGCGTGGTCCCGCAAGCGCCGGGATCCACGCAGGGCGCGCAGGCGCAGCCGCGCGAGCTGGTGGTGCAGTCTTCGCCACGGGTGACCATCGACACGCCATCGCTGTCAGGCTCCATCAATCTCAAGGGGGCGCAGTTCGACGATCTGAATTTGAAGCGCTATCATCAGACGGTCGATCCCCACAGCCCTACGATCACGCTCCTGTCGCCGCCCGGGACGGAGAAGCCCTATTACGCCGAGAACGGCTGGGTGGCGGCTCCCGGCAGCCCGGTGAAGGTTCCAGGTCCTCAGACCGTGTGGACGGTTGAGGGAAACGCGACGCTCGCCCCTTCCAGTCCCGTTCACCTCACCTATGACAATGGCGAGGGCGCGATCTTCCACAAGCGGATCGCGGTCGACGACAATTACATGTTCACGATCACGCAGGAGGTGGAGAACAAAGGCGGGCAGGCGCTGAGCCTCTTTCCCTATTCACGTGTGGTTCGCGTGGGCGAGCCGCAGCACGCCAATTTCTACATCCTCCACGAAGGGCTGCTCGGGGTTCTCAACGGCAAGCTCAGCGAGGTGAAGTACAAGCATCTGAAGGAGGAAACAAAAAAGATTACCGAACCCTCGGTCGGCGGCTGGCTCGGCATCACGGACAAATATTGGGCAGTCGCCCTCATTCCAGCCCAATCCATAGCCATCGAGGGCTCGTTTCGCAATCAACAGGAAGGCACGCGGGACAATTTCCAGGCCGACTATATTGCCAAGGATGGTGTGCTCATTCCCGCCGGCGGCCGGGCGTCCTTCGAAGACAAGATTTTTGCCGGCGCCAAGGTGGTGAAGGTCATCGACAGCTATTGGCACAACCTCGGCATCAGCCGCTTCGACCTGATGATCGACTGGGGCTGGTTCCGCTTTCTGACGAAGCCGCTGTTCTCGATCCTCGAGTTCTTCTACCACCTCGTCGGCAATTTCGGCGTGGCCATTCTCATCGTCACGGTGCTGATCAAGACCCTGTTCTTCCCGCTTGCCAACAAATCCTACGAGTCGATGAGCAAAATGAAGAAGCTACAGCCGGAAATGGAACGGCTGAAGCAACTCTATCCGGAAGACCGGATGAAGCAGCAGCAGGAGCTCATGGCCCTGTACAAGAAGGAAAAAGTGTCGCCGTTATCGGGTTGCCTTCCGATCCTTCTGCAGGTTCCGGTGTTCTTTGCGCTCTACAAGGTGCTGTTCGTCACGATCGAGATGCGCCATGCGCCATTCTTCGGCTGGATCAGGGACTTGTCGTCGCCCGATCCCACGAGCCTATTCAATCTTTTTGGACTCATTCCATGGGCCCCCCCGGCGATGCTCCACATCGGACTTTGGCCGATCATCATGGGCATCACCATGTGGATGCAGATGCGTCTCAATCCGACGCCACCCGACCCCATCCAGGCCAAGATGTTCAACTGGATGCCGCTGATCTTCACCTTCATGCTGGCAAGTTTCCCGGCGGGGCTCGTGATCTACTGGGCATGGAACAACAGCCTGTCGATCCTGCAGCAAGCGGTGATCATGAAGCGCAACGGCGTGGCAGTGGATTTCCTCGGCAATGTGAGATCGAGCCTGCCATTTCTCAATCGCCCCTCCTCCACTCATGGCGAACAACCGGGCGAGTGAGGAGTCCCGCGCAGAGGCGGGGCGCAAGCTTTTCGCAGGCCCCGTCGAATTTCTCATGGGGGTGGCAGAGCTTAAGCAGCTGCCGGAAGGTTTCCCGGCGGAGGTGGCTTTCGCAGGACGCTCCAATGTCGGCAAGTCGTCGCTGATCAATGCGCTCACCGGCCGCCATGACCTGGCGCGAGCCTCCAATACGCCGGGGCGAACGCGGGAGCTCAATTATTTCATTGCCGGCGAGGGACGCCTCGCGATCGTCGATCTGCCGGGCTATGGCTATGCGAAGGCCGAAAAAACGGCGGTGAAGATCTGGCAGCGGCTGATCCGCAGCTATCTCAAGGGGCGGCCCGGTCTCAAACGCGTGTTCCTTCTCATCGACGCGCGGCACGGGCCCAAGGGCAAGGACGAGGAAACCATGTCTCTCCTCGATGAGGCGGCGGTGAGTTATCAGCTGGTGTTAACCAAGTCCGACAAATGTTCGGCAGAGGAGCTCGAAGGGGCGAGGGCTGCGGCAAGCCAGACTG
>Ga0114129_10016375_pt1 | contig 10553 bp, 9 predicted proteins | sample RhiMetdeltSRZDD1_FD_80071 | JGI IMG/M metagenome (GOLD analysis project Ga0114129, IMG submission 80071) | Populus rhizosphere microbial communities from Tennessee, USA - Rhizosphere MetaG P. deltoides SRZDD1 (version 2) (version 2) | ecosystem: Host-associated > Plants > Roots > Rhizosphere >... | reverse complement strand
GGTCCTCACCATGGATCCTCGGCTCGGGGATCTGCCCACCGGAGACGTGCTGATCGACGGCGAGAAGATCCTCGCGGTCGGTCCGGACCTGTCCAACGGTGAGGTCGAGGTGATCGACGCCGCCGGCATGATCGTGATGCCCGGCTTCGTCGACTCGCACCGGCACATCTGGGAGGGGCTGCTTCGCAACATCGGGACCGACGTGCCGCTCGAGGGCCGCACCAGCTACATCTCGTTCGTCCTGCACCGGCTCGCGCCGGCGTTCCGACCCGAGGACGCGTACGTCGGCAACATCCTTTCGGCGCTCGGCGCGATCGACGCCGGGATCACCACGCTCCTCGACTGGTCACACATCCAGGACTCGCCCGAGCACACGGATGCGGTGATCCAGGCGCTGAACGACTCGGGACTGCGCGCCGTGTTCGCCTACGGCTTCCCGTGGTGGGGCAAGTGGGAGGAGCGACAGCCGAGCTGGTTCGTCCGCGCGGCCACCGAGTACTTCTCGACCAAGGACCAGAAGCTCACGCTCGCGCTCGCGGCCCCCGGTCCGGAGTTCACCGACTTCGAGGTGACGCGCGACCACTGGAAGCTCGCGCGCGAGGCCGACGCGCGCATCACGACGCACGTCGGCGTGGGGAGCTACGGACAGGACGGGAAGGTCCAGGAGTTCGGCGAGGCGGGGCTGCTCGGCCCCGACACCACCTACATCCACTGCACGACGCTCAACGACACCGAGATCCAGATGATCGTCGACACCGGCGGCACGGTCTCGCTGGCGTCGCCGGTCGAGATGATGATGGGCCACGGGATGCCGCCGATCCAGAAGTTCCTGGACCGCGGCCTGCGGCCGAGCCTGAGCGTCGACGTCGAGACCAACGTGCCGGCCGACATGTTCAACCAGATGCGTTCGGTGCTCGGGCTGCAGCGGGCGATCGCCGCGACGCAGGGCAAGACCCCCGTGACGACCCGCGAGGTGCTGGAGTATGCGACGGTCGAGGGCGCCCGGGCCAACGGCCTGGACGGCAAGATCGGGTCGCTCACCCCCGGCAAGCAGGCCGATCTGATCCTGCTGCGCACCGACCGCATGAACGTGACGCCGATCAACGACCCGGCCACCGCGGTGGTCTCGGGGATGGACACCGGCAACGTGGACACGGTCCTGATCGCGGGCCGCGTGATGAAGCGGCACGGCCGGCTGCTCCACGTGGACTGGCCGGCGGTCAAGCGCAAGGCGGCCGAGGCCAGGGATCACGTGGTCGCCAAATCCGGGTTCAAGGTCCCGGGGATCTGAGGTGGCAAGCTGATGGTGGAAAGGGGAACGATGGGCGAGCTCGGCGACATCGGCTCGCGCCTGCGGGAGGAGCGCGAGGCGGCCGGGATTAGCCAGCGCGAGCTCGCGCGCCGGCTCGGTGTCTCGGCGAGCCTGATCTCCCAGATCGAGTCAGGGCAGTCCAAACCCTCGGTCAGCACCCTGTACGCCATCGTCACGGAGCTCGGCGTATCGCTCGACTACGTGTTCCGGGTCCACGAGGACGAGCTAGAGGTCGCGCGGGCGGTCGGCGCCGAGTCCGAGGGCGACATCGTTTCCCGGCCGGTGGTCCACCCCGAGGAACGGCACACGGTCGAGCTGGACTCCGGCGTCGTGTGGGAGCGGCTGACGAGCCACCTGCACGAGGACGTCGACTTCCTCCACGTGATCTACGACGTCGGCGGGTCCTCCTCTCCCGAGGAACGGCTCATGCGCCACCCCGGGCGGGAGTACGGCTACGTCCTGTCGGGTCGCCTAGGCGTCCAGCTCGGGTTCGAGCGCCACGAGCTCGCGGCCGGCGACTCGATCGCGTTCGACTCGACGATGCCGCACCGGTTGTGGAACCTCGGCGACGAGGCCGTGCACGGCATCTGGTTCGTCGTCGGGCGGGACGGGACGAGCAGCCACACACCCGGCGGCTAGCCGTCAGGGGTTCGGCAGGCGCTTCTCGAACCAGTGGTGGGCGTACGGCTCCTCGTTGAAGGCGTCGACCTCCACGTACCCCGAGGAGCGGTACAGGGCGATCGCCTCGGTCAGCGACCCGTTGGTCTCCAGATGCAGGACCCTGCTCCCGCGGCGCACCGCCTCCGACTCGAGCTCGGCCAGGATTCGCCGCCCGATCCCGAGTCCTCGCGCCGAGGCGGCGACCCACATGCGCTTGAGCTCGGTGGGGCCGTCGTCGTGGAACTTGAGCGCGCCGCAGCCGACCGGCTCGTCGCGGAGCGTCGCGAGCAGCAGGACTCCGGCCGGGAACCGAAGCTCATCGTCGTCGGCCGAGATGCTGGCCGCGGGGTCGAACCCGCTTCGGAACCGCCCGTCGAGCTCGGCGAAGTACTCACCGACGCAGTAGCGGGCCGCCGGATCGGCGGGATCGACGCGGCGAACCTCCACCATCGCCGACGCGAGGAGCCGTTCGACCTCGCCCATCGCCGCCACGAGGCGCGCGCGCTGCGGTTCCCCGAGCGGTGCGAGCAGCGACCGGGCGAGCGCGTCGCTGCGCCGATCGAGCAGCCGGCGTTCGGCGATGCCGGCGGGGGTCAGACGTCCTGTCCGGACGCGCCTGTCCCGCTCGTTCGGCTCGACCAAGACGAGGCCGGCCCTCTCCAAGTCGCGAAGGAGCCGGCTGAGGTAGCCGGAGTCCAGCCCGAGGCGCGACCGCAGTGTTCGGACGTCGCACCCGTGCGTGCCGATCTCCCACAGCACGCGGGCCTGCCCGAGCGGCAGCTCCCGGGCGAGGTAGTGGTCTTCGAGCGCGCCCACCCGCTCGGTCACGATACGGTTGAAGCGCCGGACCTCGACGACCATCGCGTTCGACACCGGCATCCTCTGACTGTAGTCAGAGATTTCCGGCCGGTCAATCCGGGCGATCGGGCGGGAGGGGTGGGATTCGAACCCACGAGCGGGTCGCCCCGCCAGCGGTTTTCAAGACCGCCGCCTTCGTCCGCTCGGCCACCCTCCCGCACGAAGGGTAGCGGGTGTGGCGGGTGTCTCCGGCTTTCTGGCACCATGGTGCGAGCCTTGAGCACGGACACGAGCGGACGCGAGCACGGCCTGCCGGCCGGTGACCACCTCGACCGGAACGCGGACGAGGCGAACTACCGCGCGCTCGTCGAGAACCTGCCGGCCGTCATCTACCAGGTGGCCCCCGACGACGACCGGCGGACGAAGTATGTGAGCCCGCACGTCGAGACCGCGCTCGGATACTCGCGCGAGGAGTGGCTCGACCAGCCGGACATCTGGATGGAGCTCCTGCATCCCGAAGACCGCGAGCCGACGCTGGCCGCGCACGACCTGCACAACGAGACCGGGCGGCCCTGGAGCCGCGAGTACCGGCTGATCGCCAGCGACGGACGGGAGGTCTGGTTCCGGGACGTCGCGACGCTGGTGCGCGACTCGGACGGGCGCCCCGAGTACTGGCTCGGCGTGCAGCTTGACATCACCGAGCTCAAGGCCGCCGAGGCCGACCTGCGGTCCGCGCGCGACCAGCTCGAGATTCGCGTAGCCGAGCGCACGGCCGAGCTCGAGGAGGCCAACGCCCTGATGGCGCTCGAGATCGGGGAGCGCAGGCGTGCCGAGGCCGACCTGCGAGCCGCCGAGCACCGCTACCGCATGCTCGCCGAACAGATCCCGGCGGTCACCTACGTGTGGGAGGCGCACCGGCCCTCGGACGCGGAGCCCGCCTACTACACGAGCCCCCGGATCGAGCAGCTCCTTGGCTACTCGGTCGAGGAATGGCATGTGACCGCCGACTTCTGGATCTCACGCCTGCATCCGGACGACCGGCACCGGGTCCTTGCCGCGTTCCTGCGATCCGAGTCCACCGGGGAGCCGTTCGCCCTCGAGTATCGGTACCTGCACAAGAACGGCCACATCGTCTGGGTCGCCGATCAGGCCATCGCGATCTCCCACGACGTGGAGGGGCACCCCAGGTTCTTCCAGGGCGTCATGCTCGACGTCACGGCCCGCAAGCAAGCCGAGCGGATGGCGGAGGAGACGGAGCTTCGCTACCGGGACCTCGCCGAGCAGGTACCTGGCGTCATCTACGTCGCCGAGCTGAACCCGGCCGAACCCGGGTACCGGCTTCGCTACGTGAGCCCGCAGCTCACCACGCTGTTCGGCTACGCACCGGAGGACTGGAGCGACACGGAGGCGTGGCTCGCGACCGTCCACCCCGACGACCGCGAACAGGTCCGGGCTACCGACGGCACACTCGACGAGACCCTCGGCTTCGAGATGGAGTATCGGATCTTCCACAAGGACGGCGGCGTCCGCTGGGTCCGCGACCAGTCCCGCGTGCTTACCAAGGACGCGCTCGGCAGGCCGACCGAGATCCAGGGCCTGATGATGGACATCACGGAGGCTCGGCGCGTGGACCGCGACCGTCGCGAGGTCCGCCGGCGGTACCGGTCCCTGGTGGAGGCGATCCCGGCCATCACGTACCTCGAGTACGCGAGCCCCGATGCGCCGGAGGAGGCGAGGTTCGCCTACGTGAGCCCGCAGATCGAGCGCATCCTCGGGTTCACGCCCGAGGAGGCCACCAGGGATCCCATGTTCTTCGAGTGGACGCTGCACCCCGACGACCTGGACCGGATACGGGCGTCGAACGTTCGGGCGGAGACCACCGGCGAGCCCTTCGACGAGGAGTTCCGCCAGCGGACCAAGGACGGCGGCTACCGCTGGATGCACGACAGGGCGGTGCTGGTGCGCGACGACGAAGGGATCCCCCGCTTCTGGCACGGCGTGACGATCGACATCACCGACCGAAAGGAGGCCGAGCGCAGCCTCCGCCTCCTCGAGGAGCGCTACCGGAACCTCGTCGAGCAGATCCCGGCCGTCACGTTCATCGAAACGCCCGGCGGACCGCCGGACCAGACGTGGTTCACATACCTCAGCCCGCAGGCCGAGGAGATCTTCGGGCTTTCGAGCGAGGATCTGATGGCCAACCCCGGCCACCTGGGCGAGCTGGTGCACGCCGACGACCGCGACCGCGTCTACCAGGCCAATGCGAACTGCGAGGCGACCGGGGAGCCGTTCAACGAGGAGTTCCGGATCGTGCGTCCCGACGGCCGCGTCGTCTGGCTCGACAGCCGCGCGGTCCTGGTCCGCGACGAGGAGGGCCTGCCGAAGTACTGGCAGGGCGTCTCGATCGACGTCACCGCCCACCGAGAGCTCGAGACACGTTACCGGGACCTCGCCGGCATGCTGTTTGGCGAGATGGGGATCGCCCACGAATAAACCTGGGACGCCCTGGACCTCCGCGCTCAGCCCTTCGGCTGCAACTCGCGCAGGCGCTCGGGCAGGTAGGCATGTAGCGCCGCGGGCAGCGACACCCTACCGTCGGCGCGCTGGTGGTTCTCCAGGATCGCGATCAGCGTCCGGCCGATCGCGGTCGCCGTGCCGTTCAAGGTGTGTGGCGTTGCGGTCTCGCCCGAGGCCAGGCGCATCCGGGTCTGCGCGCGACGAGCCCCGTAGTCCGTGTAGTTGGAGCACGAGGTGAGCTCCCGGTAGCGGTCCTGTCCCGGGAGCCAGGCCTCGAGATCGTACTTCTTCGCCGCCGCGCTCCCCAGGTCCCCGGCGGCCGTGTTCGTCACCCGGTAGGGGAGCTCGAGGTTGCCCAGGATCTCCTCCTGGACGGCCAGGATCAGCTCCAGCTCGTCCCAGGAGTCCTCGGGCCGCGAGAACGAGAACATCTCGACCTTGTCGAACTGGTGGACGCGGAACATCCCGCCCATGTCCTTCCCGTAGGTCCCCGCCTCCCGGCGGAAACACGTCGAGTAGCCGGCGTAGCGGACGGGGAGGTCATCCTCGTCCAGGATCTCGCCGGCGTGGAGGGCCGCGAGCGACACCTCGGAGGTGCCGACCAGGTACAGATTGTCGGGCGCGGTCACATAGATGTTGACCTCGTCCGTCGGCAGGAAGCCGCTGCCGAACATCGCCTCCTTGCGGACCAGCACCGGCGGGATGACCGGCAGGAACTCGCGCGTGACCAGCGCATCGAGCGCGTGACGGACCAGCGCGAACTGGACGTGGACGATGTCGCCCAGCAGGTAGACGAACCGCGACCCGCTGGTGCGCGCACCTCGCTCGGTGTCCAGCACACCCAGGATCTCCCCGAGCGCGGCGTGATCGCGCGGCTCGAAGTCGAACGCCGGAGGCTCGCCGCGGCGGCGGACCTCGATCGCGTCCTCGTCGGTGAACCCGTCGGGGGCCGACTCGTGGGGGACGTTCGGCGTGCGCGCGAGCAGTTCGTCGAGCTCGGCTTGGACCTGCTCCAGCTCGGGTTCGAGCGGCTTCAGCCGCGCCGAGACCTCGCCGACCTCGGCGATCAGCAACTGCTTGTCCTCGCCCTGCGCCTTGCCGATCGACCTGCCGGCGCGGTTCTGCTCGGCACGCAGCTCCTCCACCTGCGCCGTGAGCTCGCGTCGCCGCCGGTCGAGCTCGAGCAGCCGGTCGACGGCCTCGGCAAGGTTGCGGCGAGCCAGCCCCCTTCGGAACGGCTCCGGGTCCTCCCGGATCGCGCGGATGTCGAGCACGTCAGACCTTGGCGGCGTCCGCCTCGGGGGCGGCCTCCTTGTCGGTCCCCTTCTGGGCGGACTGGCCGGCGTGGGCGGGCTGCTGATCCATGATCGACTGACCCTGGAAGACGCCTCCCTCCTCGACCACGAGCGTCTTGGAGGTGATGTCGCCGTCCACGCGGCCGCCGCGGGCCAGCTCGGCGCGACCCTTGACGTTGATCGAACCCTTGAAGCGGCCGGCCACCACGACGTTCTGCGCCTTGATGTCCGCATCCACCTGGCTCTGCGGGGAGAGCAGGACGTCGCCCTCGGCATTGATCTGACCCTTGACCTGCCCGTCGATGCGCAGCGACCCCGCGGAGACAACCGTGCCCTCGAGCTTGGCCCCCTGACCGACGATCGTGACCTCACCGCCCTGATCCGCCATCCCTCGCACCTCCGTCCGTCGTCGAACACTGCCCGCCTGCTCGTCCTGCGGCACCGCACCGTCCGGCTCCGCGGAGGCATCGTCCTGCGCCGGCTCGTCGCGACGCCAGATCATGTGGCGGTCACCGCCTTCTTCGTGCCGGCCTGCATCGCCTGCCGGATCGCCTCCTCCTCCTCGATCGACAGACTGTATGTGCTCTGGCCCTCGGAGACCGGCTTTGCGTAGACCCTCGTGTCGTGGCGGCCGTTGATCGAGGTCATCACGACCCCCGTTCCGAAGTCGTCCAGGAGCGCGCACGAGAACGACAGACGCCCCCCGACGTCCTCGAACGCGTCGTAGCGAACCAGACCGACGTTGCGAACCGCGCCCTCGATCTCACCCTGCTGGCGCCGATCCGTCCCGGCAAGCGAACGGACCGCGGACTCGAGACGCGTCATGCGGTCTGCCTGCGCGGCGAGGATCCCCTGCAGGACCTCGTCCATCTCCACCGGCTCGCTCTGGCGGCGGCGCCCGGGCGCGAGCGCGGACAGGACCACCGCAAGGACGCCCAATCCGAGCGCGATCAGCACGATCCTGCTGAGTGTTTCGGGAGAGAAGGTCATCGTCGAGATGCGTTTGAAAGGGTCATTGACCTGCGGATTCGGGGCGAGTGCCGAAGTATACAATCAACGCCCTCGCGGTCGAACGCGGATCGCTCGTGGGAAGCCGGCCTGATGCGCATCGCCTACTTCGATTGCATCGCAGGGATCTCGGGCGACTCCGCCTTGGGGGCGCTCGTTGATGCTGGTGCCGACACCGACCAACTGCGGACCCACCTCGCGACCCTGCCGCTGGAGCCGTTCGAGCTCGAGTTCGAGGAGGTCGACGAGCTCGGCGTTCGGGCCGTGCATGCCGTCGTTCGGGGCCCGGCGATCGCCGGCGTGATCCGCACCTACTCCAGCGTTCGGGCCCTGCTCGACGCCTCCGACCTACCCGCGGACGCGCTCGCCCTCGCGCACCGCATCTTCCGCCGGTACGCGGAAGCCGAGGCGCGCGCGCAGCGGCGCGACATCGAGACGGTCACGTTCCACGAGCTGACGGGGCTGGATTCGATCGTGGACGTCACGGGCGCCGCGCTCGCGCTCACGATGCTCGGCGTCGAGCGGGTCTTCTCCTCGGCGGTCCCGACCGGCCTCGGCATGGCCCGGACCGAGCACGGCGCGATGATGCCGATCCCCAGCCCAACCGTGGTCGAGCTGCTCCGTGGCGCCCCGGTGTTCTCGCGCGGGGTCTCCGCCGAGCTCACGACCGCCACCGGCGCCGCGATCCTCGCCGCGACCGTGGAGGGCTACGGCGAGCTCCCGATCATGCGCGTCGAGGACGCGGGCTACGGTTCGGGCACCGCGCGCCTGGACTTCCCCAATGTGACCCGCGTGCTGATCGGGACCGAGGAGTCGGCCGCCTCGCTCCCCAGCGTCCCGGGCACGCCGGAGCTCCGGCTGGTCCCCGAGCCGCGCGAACCAGACGATCCCGGCGACGCGGGCTGAAACCCTAGCCCCCGCGTCAGGCATACGTTTGCGCGCTTCACAAGCTCGCGACGTGCGATGTCGTCGGCGTGGCGGCTCCGCCAGGTGATGGAGCGACGGATGATGCGGGCCTGGGCCCGGTGGGAGTCACCGAAGGCGGTAGCGGAGGTGTACGACGCCGTTGCCGAATCGGTGTTCGTCGAGAAGCTCGAGCCGGGCACGCGTGTCGGTGGGCAGCGCGGGGTTGCGCCCGCCGAGGACGACTGGCCAGACGAACAGTTGGAGCTCGTCGACCAACCCGGCCACGAGAGCCTGTCCTGCGAGGTTCGGGCCACCCACGAGGAGATCCGTTTCGGCAGCGACCTTGAGGTCGTGGACCGCCTTCGGGTCGAAGTGGCTTTCGAGGCGGGTGTTCGCGGTAGGTGTCGCGACCAGGGTCGAGGAGTAGACGACCTTGTTCGCCGCCTGCCAGGCGTTCGCGAAGTCGGCCGTGAGGTCCGACCGCGCGGCCAGGTCCGAGTCGGTCTCCCAGACGGCCATCGCCTGGTACATCCGCCGACCGTAGAGGTACGTGCCCGCCGACCGCATGAGCGCGGTGATGAACGCGAACACGTCGTCGTCGGGCGGAGCCCAGTCGAGGCCGCCGTGTTCGTCCTCGGTGCAGCCGTCGAGGGACATGTTCGACGCGAAGATCAGCCTCGCCATGACCGCTCCCGCATCCCCGTTAACCGCCTCGTCGTCCAACGGCGGGCGCAGCGGGGTCGATGACGATACCCAGAGGTGCCGTTGCCGGACAGGGCGAACGTTGCCCGACGCGGCACTAGCCGCCCTCGCAGGGCGTTGGGCCGTTCTCGACGGTCGAGGTGGAGTCGCCCGCGTCCGCGTTGAACGTGTCGGTTCCATTTCCGCCGAGCACCGAGTCGTCGTCCGCGCCGTCGAAAGCAGACAGGCACGAGTCGTCCCCGTCGCCACCGGAGATGAGGTCGGAGCCCACCGTGTCGCTGATGATGAGATCGTTGCCCTTCTGGGCGAACAGGTTGTCGTCGCCGGGGCCGCCGGTCCCGAAGTCCGGGCCTGAGCCCCCGCGCACCTGGTCGTTGCCGCCCCCGCCGTTGAACCCGTCCTCTCCCGGCCCGAGCAGGATCAGGTCGTTGCCCCCACGCCCGTTGACGAAGTCGTCCCCGGCGAGCGCGCAGATGACGTCCCGTTCGGCCGTCCCTCGCAGTCTGTCGTCGCCGCGGGTACCGGTGATCGTGCAGTCGGGGAGGCCACGTACCCGCGCCGCCTGACCTGACGCGGTCGGAATCATCATCGTCCCGAACACCACTACACCGACGACCAGGATCGTCGCCAACCGCACCTTCACGTCGCCCCCCGTCACTCCAGTCGCGCCCATCCTTAGCAGAGACGACAGGAACTCGCATGTGGTGGAGCAGCGAAGGGTCGGTCGCTCGCGCTGGACTACCTCACGTCGTTGACGGGAAGGCGGGGCCGGCGCAGATCGGGCGCCGGCCCCGCCGGCCCTTCGTGGAGTGGGCGAGGGGGGAGTTGAACCCCCACGTCCTTGCGGACACAGGAACCTGAATCCTGCGCGTCTGCCAATTCCGCCACTCGCCCGGGGGCCTCGAATCGTAGCAGTCGCCGCTCGGGGTTCCGCCTTCGGTCCACGGGGTAGAATCCGCGCGAATCCAGCTTCCGACCAGCGGAAACAGCGTCAGTGCCCATCCTTCGTGACTTCGAGCGACGTCTCGGCGGCCTCGTCGAGGGTTTCTTCGCGACCACCTTCCGGTCGGGTCTGCAACCCGTCGAGCTGGCTAAGCGGATGATGCGGGAGATGGACGCCACCAAGACCGTCGGCGTCCGGGAAGTGTGGGCGCCCAACCGATATCTGTTCACGTTGTCGGAGACCGACGCGCAGCGGTTCGAGCAGGCCGAGCAGGCGCTGGTGACCGAGCTTAGGCAGGTGGTCCGGGAGGCGGCGGCCGAACGCGGCTGGGGCCTGGTGGGCCCACCCGAGGTCGAGTTCCAGGTCGACGCCGATCTGGGCAAGGGCCGGTTCGACTGTGAGGCCTCGTTCG
>Ga0114129_10016374_pt1 | contig 10553 bp, 10 predicted proteins | sample RhiMetdeltSRZDD1_FD_80071 | JGI IMG/M metagenome (GOLD analysis project Ga0114129, IMG submission 80071) | Populus rhizosphere microbial communities from Tennessee, USA - Rhizosphere MetaG P. deltoides SRZDD1 (version 2) (version 2) | ecosystem: Host-associated > Plants > Roots > Rhizosphere >... | reverse complement strand
TGGGCGGCCATGATCGCTGTCCCGACGATGATCGCCGGCATCTACGGCATGAACTTCAAGCATATGCCGGAGCTGAACTGGGATTACGGGTATCAGGTTTCGATCGTCGTAATGGCGGGAGCGTGTGCGGCTCTCTACGTCGGCTTCAAGCGATCCGGCTGGCTCTAACTCAACTCCCAACTATCAACTTTGCGAACTCTTGGAGGTTGGGAGTTGGGAGTGGTTGGGCGTTGGGCGTTGGGTGTTGGGAATTGATCGAGCCGCCAGGCGAGGGCGATACGCCCACCACAATCTAAACGCGAACAGTGCGGCGAACCCCGCGGCCCAACGCCACGGCTCCGTCGTGTCCGCTTTCACCAGTTGCCAGAAGTGCAGCGTCCCACCCGCCGCGGCGACGTACGCGAGACGATGCAGCTTGCCCCATCGGCGACCGAGCCGGCGAATGGAGAACTGGTTCGACGTCAGCGCCAGCACCAGCAGCATCAGAAACGTCGCCATGCCGACGGTGATGAACGGCCGCTTGAGCACGTCTTCGACCATGAACGACACGTCGAAGTAGTGGATGAAGACGACCCAGGTGAGCATGTGCAGCGTGGCGTAGAAGAACGCGAACAAGCCGAGCATGCGGCGCGCTTTGATGATCTCGTTCCACCCCGTCAATCGGCGCACCGGCGTGACTGAGAGCGATGCGGCCAGACAGCCGAGTGCCCACGTACCGGTTTGATCGGTGATGTAGTCGCCGGGGTTCGCGGTCAGCGCGTTGAAGTCGATACCGTAGTAAAGCCGGTAGAACCCGTAAGCGAGCGCCGCGGCGGGAGTCGCCGCCGCGGCGAAAAGGAGAACGCGAACGAGAGTGATGGGCTTCAAAAATTCTTGCGCAAGTCCATGCCCGCGTACAGGCTCTGCACCTGGTCAGCGTAGCCGTTGAACATTTCGGTGCGACGGTTGGCGATGAAGCTCGGCAACCGGCGCTCGCGCGCCTGACTCCAGCGCGGGTGATCGACTTGTGGATTCACGTTGGCGTAGAACCCGTATTCGTTCCGCGCCATCTTCTGCCACGTGTTGAGCGGCTGCTTGTCCACGAAGCGGATCCGGGCGAGCGACTTCGCGCCCTTGAACCCGTACTTCCACGGCACGACCAGGCGAATCGGCGCGCCGTTCTGCGCCGGCAGCACTTCACCGTACAGGCCGACCGCGAGCAGCGTCAGCGGATGCTGCGCCTCGTCCAGCCGCAGACCTTCGAGGTACGGCCACTCGAGGAGATCGGTGCGCTGCATCGGGAAGCGGCCCGTGTCCTGCAGCGTGGTGAACTCCACGAACGCCGCTTTCGACGTCGGCTCGACGCGCTTGATGATCTCGGCCATCGGAATCCCGACCCACGGAATGACGAACGACCATGCCTCCACACAGCGGAAGCGATAGATGCGTTCCTCGAGCGCGTAGGGCTTCATGAACTCGTCGATGTCGTAGCTGCCCGGCTTGTTGACCAGCCCGTCGATCTGCAGCTTCCACGGCCGCGGCTTGAAGTTCTTCGAGTTGTTCCTCGGCCCGTCGCCCGCGCCGGGGGCGAACTCATAGAAGTTGTTGTAGCTGGTGATGTGGTCGTAAAGACTCGGCGCCTCAGTGGTGCTGAGCGGGCTCTTCTTGACGTTGGGCAGCTTGGCCAGGCCGCCGCCCTGTGCCGCGGCCTCGTCGGCGAGCGTACTGAGACCGGCCGCGACAAGCGCGGCCGCCGACGCCTGGATGAACTCCCGGCGCCGCAGGTACACGCTCTTTGGAGTGATCTCGGACGAACGGATATCAGGCGCCTGCTTGATCAACATACCGCGATTATAGGCCCGTTTCCGCGGCGGAGTCTTAACACACCAGTTGGATGCCCGAGCCGCGGGCAAACCCTACCGGACGCTACGCCAGTCGCCGGTTTTTGCCAGTTCGCGCGCGAAGCAGCGCTCCGCGCGCGACTCGGCCTCTCGCTGCGCCGAGGCCGACAACGCCATCGTCAGTTCGGCGTCGGCCGGACACTTGAGGTCACGGCTGACCGCGCCGTGCGGCTCAGATCTCGCGAAGTAGCGCGCCGCACCGACCCTCACCCAGACCGGTCGATCGGTCAAGGTAGGCGACAACAGCAGTTCCGCCATCGCCGTGCGTAGCGTCGTCTCGACGCCATCGCGCTGCGCCAGAAGCGGAGCCGGGGCGAGGTCGATCGTTTTGCCTTTCACCGCAGCGCTCACCCACCATGGCCGGCCGGTCTCGTACCGGAAGCCGTCGATCGTGCTGTGCAGTTCCACGGTGACACCGCCAGCCGATGCCCCAAGCGTTCTCGACAACGAGTCGCGAAGACGCAACGCCAGCCGTCCCAGCTCGCCCGCTGAAATCGGCGACCCGTTCGGCACCCGCACGTTGATGTCCGATGACGCGGCTTGAGGAACAGCCGCGGCCGAAGAAGCGGCTGTCGAAGGCGCAGTCACTGGAGGCGCGATCGGCGGACGCGGCGGTTCGACCGAGACCGGCGCAGGCGGTTCAACCGGGGCGGTCGCGTTCAACGACATGAGCGCGAGTCCCGGAAAATACTGCCCGAGGATCGCTTCGAGCGACTCCCCCCGCCGTGCGCGACGGCCAGCGCCAATCACACACATGCCGACACCATGACCGTAGCCAACGCCGGTGAACCGTACGCTGTTGCCGGTGCGCGTCATCGAGAACGCGGTGCTGCGCAACTGCCGCGGACCGATGGCCATCCGAAATGGATCGCCGGCGATCGCACCTGGCCGCAGGCCCGACAGGTGCAATCGCGCCACCCGGCCCGAACGCGTCCGCTCGTCGATCTCGATGTCCCGCAGCCGGCTCCCGCCGAAGCCGGCCTTCACCAGCGCTTGTCGAATCTCGTCGAGCGTGAGCGTCAGCACCCACGGCACTTCATCCTCGTGCACATCGTCGGGGACCGAGCGCAGGTACGGGAACCTGGTGCCACCAGGCCAGACGTCCGCGGCGCTCTCGGATCGTCCACCACACGAAGCCGAGTAAAAGATTTCGACCGGTTTGCCATCGAGCGTCAGCACGCGGCCGGCCGTCGCCAGCGCTGCACGACGCGAGTAGTCATTCGCGGTGCGCATCACCTGACAATGCGTGGTATCGCACAAGTCGAACCCGTCGCGGCGATGACGACCCTCGTTGACGATGGCATAGGTGCGAATGGCGACGGCGAGCGCCTGCTGCGCGGCGTCGGCGGCGCCGGGTTCGGCCTCGCCGGCCAGCACGCGGGCGACATAGACTTCGAGCGGGATCGTCGCGACCCCACCACCGCTTGAGAGCAGGCCGATGTCGATCGTGCGGCCATCACTGGCTCGTTCGAGCGCCGCATCGCTGACATCGGTTTGCGCCGGCGTCTGCGCCGCTGGCGTCTGCGCCGCCGGCGTCCGCGCACCCACTAATGCCGCGACGAGTAACAACGCGGCGATGATTCGTACAGTCACAGCTTGCGGGCGCACCCTGGCCGGCACTTGCACTGAATAACCTGCTCGCCGTCGGTGTGGTAGTCGTAGGTCAGTTCTTCGCCCGGTTCGATATTGCGACCGGCGCGGATCCAGATGTCGCGGCCGACGATCTGGCTATAGCAATTCGGCCGGCATGCGTGGTTGATGAACCGCGCGACGTTGCCGCCGGACATGGCGTCGCGGACCCAGCGGGTATTCACCGTGAAACACCAGATCTCCCCACGTTTGAGATACTTCGTCTCGCGTTTCAGGCTCTCTTTGTGATCGATGAGTTCGCCATCGTAGGTGATGATTCGACGGTTCTTGTTGATGGGCTCGAGTGCGAAGACGCCCCAGCCGTGAAGTGGTGATCGCCGCCGGACAATACGCGGGAGCTCGCGGGCACGTGACATGTGCAGACAGGATAACAAACAAGTGATCGGTGTTTTTGTATACGGCCGCGTCGTGACTCGCGGATAATGGTGACGACATGAGCCGAACCTCCGTCGGCCCGCGTGAGTTGGTCAAGGCCTGGGGCCGGGTCATCACGGGCTATCGTCCCAACCTGTCGATCGAAATCACCAAGGAGTGTCCGTTGCGGTGTCCGGGTTGCTACGCCTACGGCGATGAGCATCTCGGTGGCAACGTCACGCTACGCGGCCTCGCCGATTACAAAGGCGACGAGCTGGTGACGCGGTTCATGGCGCTCATCGATCAGCATCGGCCGCTGCACGTGTCGATCGTCGGCGGCGAGCCGCTGGTGCGTTATCGCGAGCTGAATCAGATCCTGCCGCGAGTGGTCGAACGCGGTGTGCACGCGCAGCTCGTGACGAGCGCCGTGCGTCCGATCCCGAGCGAATGGATCGGGCTGCCGCGTCTGCAAGTGGTCGTCTCGATCGACGGACTCCAACCCGAACACGACGAGCGGCGCAAACCGGCGACCTACGAGCGCATCCTGAAACACATCGAGGGCCAGCAGATCACCGTGCACTGCACCGTGACGCGGCAACAGGCGCGCCGGGACGGATACCTCGAGGAGTTCCTCAATTTCTGGCAGGCCAACACCGACACGCGATTGATCTGGATCAGCCTCTACACGCCGCAGGTCGGCGAGCTCTCGATGGAGCGGCTCACGCCGGCGGATCGCGCCAAGGTGATTGCCGACCTCCGCCGGCTCCGTCCGCACTTCTCGAAGCTGCAGATGCTCGACGGCATGCTGAACGTCTACGCCAAGCCGCCGCAGTCGCCCGAGGAGTGCATCTTCGCGCAGACCACGGAGTGCTTCTCGTCGGATCTCGAACGCCGCATCGCGCCGTGTCAGTTCGGTGGAAAGCCGGATTGCGAGAACTGCGGCTGCCTCGCCTCGGCGGGGCTCGAAGCGATCGGCCGTCATCGACTGGTTGGCGGACTTACCGTCGGGAAGATCTTCTATGCGTCGCTCGCGGTCGGGCGCACCCTCAATCGCGTCAGACGAGCCGTGTCCGCCTGACGCGGCCTCGGCTGTTTGTACGGCGCCGGGTTCCAACATCTGCCTGACCGGCGCCCATCCCCATCTGTCGATCGCGGCAACTCGTTCAGTACACGCCGTTTGCACGCGGCATATCGGTTGCACTGACGAGAGGCGTGATCAATCGCCTTCTTCTCGGGCTGTTGTCGCTCGCGATCGCGGCGACCCCGGCGTCATTAGCCGGGCAACAGCCCAACACGGTGTCGCGCCCTCGAGCGGAGGATGCCACGTCCTCCTCCGCGCAGCGCGAAGAGCCCGCACAGCCCGAGGACGAAGGACGGCTCAAGAAAATACCTCGCTGGCTCAGAGCCTTCTCCTCACCAGATGAGAAGGAAGGCATCTCCGTGACGGCGGGGATCATCGTCGCCGGATCGAGTCTGTCGGGCGGCGTCGGCTATCGCCGTCTGAATCTGTTCAACGACATCGATATCGAGCTCGAAGGTAATGTGTCGGTGCGACGGTATCAGGATTACCGGGTGGCGATCGGCTTGCTCGACTCACGGCCATCCACGCTCGAACTCGATGTGGCCGATCGCAAGGTCGCGTCACTGTTCAACACGACGTCACGCAAGTCACCAGGCTCAGCCCTCTACCTCGATCTGAGATATCGCGACTACCCCAGTCACACCTATTACGGCACCGGCATCGACTCGAGCGAAGAGGACCGCGCCGACTACGCGCTGCACGGACTGTCAGTGGAGGGTGTGTGGCAGTGGCAGCTCACACCGGTGGTGGGTGTGAGCGCACGCGCCGGCTGGCTCGATCTCGAGGTCGGGTCCGGACGGAACGATGCGATTCTGAATCTCGAAGACCGATTCGTTCCAGCGCTGGTTCCTGGTGCGCCGGAACAGCCCTTGTACTTCACGTATGGCGCCGGCGTCGTTCACGACACCCGTCTGGAGCCGGGTTTGCCAGAGAATGGGCACATGCTCGGCGTCGCGCTTCGCCGCTACTCGGCATCCGAGATGTCTTTCCTGTCGTTCACGCGGGTCACGTTCGACGCACGCGGGTATCATCGCCTGCTGTCCGAACGTGGTGTGCTTGCCGTGCGTGGGCTTGTCAGCAGTGATCTCACCGGCGAGAACGGGGCGACGCCCTTCTACCTGCAGCAGTCACTGGGTGGTGGCGAGACGCTGCGCGGATTTCATTCATATCGCTTCCCGGACCGCGCGCTCGCACATCTGAGCGTCGAGTATCGCTGGCGCGCGCATCGATACGTGGAGATTGCGCCCTTCCTTGATACCGGAACAGTCGCGCCGGCGTTGTCGCGGCTGTCGCTCGGCTCATTCAAGATGAGCCCGGGAGTGGGCATTCGGGGCCGCACCAACCGGCGAACCATCGCGCGGCTCGACTGGGCCCGGGGCTCTGAAGGACACCGGATCGTCCTCGGCGTCGGGCCTGCGTTCTAGATCCTCTCAACAGGCGAGTCGTGGCATGTCCCTTGAATCTGTAGTGAAATGCGCCCGCTGAAACTGAGGAGGAGCACATGGTGCGCACAGCAGTAGCACTGCTTTTCTCCGCGCTATGCATCGATCTTCCGGCGGGACGATCGCTCGCCGCGGCTCCACGCTCGCAGGCGGCGCCAGTGAATCCGCACGCGCAGGCGATGGTGGAATTCAAGAAGCGTGTGGACGGGTATCTCGAACTGAGGAAGGCCGTCACGCAGAAACATCCAGAGGTAAGGGAGACGGGCAATCCGGCCAAGATCCACGAGCGTGAAGTGAACCTCGGGAAGGGCATCGCCATGGCGCGCGCCAATGCGAAGGCCGGCGACCTCTTCGGGCCGGTGTCGCGTCAGCTGCTCACGATCGTCGAGAGCGACTGGAATTCGCGCAGTCCAGCCGATCAGAAGGCGATCCTGTCTGAGCTTCCGAAGGGGCTGATGGTGAAGGTCAATCAGCCGTATCCGCCCAACATTCCGCTGGCCAGCGTGCCACCGAGGCTGCTGGCGCAACTGCCGATGTTGCCGGAGGAGCTGGAATACCGCCTGGTGGACCGCCGGCTGCTGCTGCGGGATCGCGACGCCAACCTGATCGTGGATGTACTGGTCGGCGCGGAGCCAAACCGCACAGAATGACGTATGCGTCTACGACCCCTTCTCCTTACCGTCCTGCTCACCCTTGGCTGCAGCGCGCTTGGTGCGCAGCAGGCGCCGACCGCCAAGCCGGCGGCGCCGACCTCTAAGCCGGCCCCGCCGGCTGCGGCACAGACGGCCAAGCCGTCGCTTGAAATCTCGGCGCCACGCGACATGGACTCGGTACGTTTCGCCATCATCGGCGACACCGGCACCGGCGACCGCAGGCAATACGAAGTCGGCGCCCAGATGACGACGGCGATGCAGATCTTCCCGTTCGAGTTCGTCATCATGCTCGGCGACAACATCTACGGCAGCGAGCGTCCGCAGGACTTCGTCAAGAAGTTCGAGAAGCCGTACGAAGGCATCCTCAGTCAGAAGATTCCGTTCTACGCCTCTCTGGGCAACCACGACGACCCGACGCAGCGGTACTACAAGCCGTTCAACATGAACGGCGAACGCTTCTACACCTTCAAGAAGGGCGACGCACGCTTCTTCGCGCTGGACAGCAACTACATGGACCAGCCGCAGCTGAAGTGGCTGGAGGAACAGCTCTCCCGCGCGAACGACCGCTGGAAGATCGCCTTCTTCCACCATCCGCTCTACTCGTCTGGTGCCAGGCATGGATCGGAAATCGATTTGCGCACGCGTCTCGAGCCGCTGTTCGTGAAGTACGGCCTGGACATCGTGTTCGCGGGACACGAGCACTTCTACGAGCGCATCGTGCCGCAAAAGGGCATCTATTACTTCACGCAGGGCGGCTCGGCGAAGCTGCGCGAGGGCAATATCCGCACCAACAGCGCGCTGACCGCCAAGGGCTTCGATGTGGACAACGTGTTCATGGTGGCCGAACTCGACAAGGACTCCATGCAGTTTCAGGTGGTCTCCCGCACCGGCAAGCGAGTGGACTCGGGCTCGGTGCCACTGATGCCCGAGCCGAAGCAGGCTGAAGACAAATCACGCTCTCAGTGAGCCGAGGACTATATGGTGCTTGCAGCTCCCGCCCGGACCCTTGGTCTCGTGGTCGCGTCATTCATGACGCTCGACTGCGGGCGACCGGTCATCAACAACCGCCCGGTCACGCCTGAAGCGCCACCGCGGGCGCCGCTTACCGAGCTGTGGAACGAGCCGCGCGATCTCGAGCGCCGCAACCTGATGTGGGGCTCGGCACCGTCGGATCAGGCGCCATCCAAGGACGTCGAGTACGAGGTGCGCAAGCGCGATACCACTGGATACAGCGGTGGATACGACGTCGTCGGCCCCGATGGCCGCGCCTGGGACATCAAGGTCGGCAAGGAAGCGCAGACGGAAGTCGTGGTGTCGCGCATTCTCTGGGCGCTCGGTTATCACCAGCCCGCGGCGTATTACGTGACTGGCTGGAAGCTGGCGGGCACGTGGGACGACGAAGGCGAGCCGGCTCGCTTCCGTCTCGACTCCGATCACGAAAACGAGGGTGAATGGGCCTGGCTCGACAATCCCTTCAGCAACACGCGGGCGTTCCGCGCCCTGATTGCCGTCAATCTCCTGTTGAGCAATTGGGACTTCAAGACGAGCAACAACCGCATCTACGTCACGAAGGGTCCAGATGGCCCGGTTCGGCGCTACGTCGTCCAAGATCTGGGTGCGGCCTTTGGAAAGCCGCGTCTGGCGCGATCGAACAAGTTGCTCGCGCTGCTTCCAGGCAAGGTCGGGACGCGCAATGATATCGACGATTTTGAAGAGACGAAGTTGATCCGCAACATCAAGGGGTCGGAGGTCACGCTCGACTATCGGGGTGCGGCCGGTGAGATCCTGGAAACGATGAACGTGATCGATGTCATCTGGGCGTGCGAGCTGATGAACCGGCTGCAGGACGGCCAGCTCGATGATGCGTTTGAGGCAGCGGGGTACGATATGGCGACACGCGCGCGGTATATCACGAAGATCCGCGCCAAGATCCGCGAGGGCCTCGCATTGCGTGCTGACGCGAGACTCTCGACGGAGGGAGAGGAATGAGCCGTCCTCGTACTGCAGCCCTCGCCGCACCAGTGCGAGTGGTGGCGGTCGCCGCGCTGCTGTTGTGGCCGATCGCGCCCCTTGCTGCACAGGCGGCTGCGTCTGCTCAACCGGCAGCACAGGCGACGCAACCCTCGGCGCCGGCGCCGGCAGGCGAGCCGTTCGAAGCGCAGGAATTGCTCGAAGACTTCCGCACCGGACTCGGTCATGCCGCCGTGCGCCTGCCGATCGCCGCGCTGCTCGGCACCGCTCTCGCCCTTCGGCCGCGGCGCGCCGGATCGCCACGTCGCGATGCCGCGGTCATTGAAACGCAGATCGTGCTGGCCATTGTCGGCGCGCTGATCATGCTTGTCGTCGGCGCCAGCCTGGCGCGCGCGTTCGGCATTGCCGGCGCCGCCAACCTGATTCGCTACCGTGCCAAAATTGAGGACCCGAAGGACGCGGTGGTGATGCTGTCGGCCCTCTCCGTCGGACTCGCCTCCGGCGTTGGGTTGTTTGGCATCGCTGCGGTCGGCACCGGGTTCCTCGTGCTCACGCTGTGGATCATCGAAGGTTTCGAAACACACGTCCGAACCTTCCTGCTCACGGTGAAGCTCGGCGAGGGAACGTCGAACCGCCGCGCCGCGGTGGAACGCATCCTGCAGCGAGCAAAGACTGTGTTCGAACTGCGCACCACGGGCGACGACGAGCTCATTTATCTGGTCAACGCCGACGCATCGGTGAAAACGGAGGAGCTGTCCGCCGCACTGGGCGCGCTGGCTCCGAAGGATGAGAAGACGCAGATCGAATGGAAGGAAGAGAAGAAGTCTCGCCCCCTCGAGAAAGATGAGGACGACGAGTGAACCTGATCATCCAACCCGAAGCGGGCCTGGCGCCGGTCGTCAAAGCAATCCAGCGCGCCCGCAAGACGATCGACATCGCGATCTTCCGAATCGATCGCGATGAGATCGAGAAGGCGCTCGCCGCCGCGGTGCAGCGCGGTGTTCGCGTGCGCGTACTGGTCGCGCACACCAATCGCGGTGGTGAGGGCCGCCTGCGGAAGCTCGAACAGCAAATGCTCGAGGCCGGGGTCACCGTGACGCGCACCGGCGACGAATTCGTCCGCTACCACGCCAAGTACATGGTGGCCGACGACATGCTGCACCTGTTCGCCTTCAACTTCACGACCGCCGACACGGCGAAGAGCCGTAGTTTCGGCGTCTCGACCAGGGACAAGAGCGCGGTGAAGGAAGCGCTGACGCTGTTCGAGGCTGACTGCACGCGCCAGCCGTTCACGCCCAACAAACGCTCTCGGCTGGTCGTCAGCCCCGAGACGGCGCGCGACGCGTTGACCTCCTTCGTCAAGGGCGCCAGACGTCAACTGCTCATCTACGACGTGAACATCCAGGACCCGGCGTTCACCAAGCTGCTCAAGCAGTTGGCCGCGAACGGCGTCGATGTGCGTGTGATCGGCAAGTTCAAGGGATCCGGCGACGCGATTGGCGTTCGGCCGCTCAAGCCGCTG
>Ga0114129_10016373_pt1 | contig 10554 bp, 9 predicted proteins | sample RhiMetdeltSRZDD1_FD_80071 | JGI IMG/M metagenome (GOLD analysis project Ga0114129, IMG submission 80071) | Populus rhizosphere microbial communities from Tennessee, USA - Rhizosphere MetaG P. deltoides SRZDD1 (version 2) (version 2) | ecosystem: Host-associated > Plants > Roots > Rhizosphere >... | reverse complement strand
TACCAGCCGCAGGAATGGCCGCTGGCGCGCTCCATCACGTCAGGCGAGATGGTGACGAACGAAGAGGTCGAAATACTGCGCGGCGACGGCACGCGCGGCGCAGTGAGTATCAACTCCGCCCCGATACGCGACAGCGAGGGGCGTATCGTCGCGGGCGTGGTGACTTTCTTCGACATCACGGAACGCAAGCAGGTGGAAATAAAGTTGCGCGAACAGGCGGAGATGCTTGATCTGGCGCACGACGCCATCTTCGCCTGGGAGATGGACGGGGCAATCAGTTATTGGAATCGCGCGGCGGAAGAGATTTACGGTTATGCGCGAGAGGAGGCCGTGGGGCGCGTCTCGTACGAGTTGCTGGAGACCGAGGCCGGCATGGACATGGACGCCCTCCTGGATTCGCTCAGGCGCAGCGGACGGTGGCAGGGCGAGTTGCGCCACCGCACAAAGGACGGGCGCGAGATCGTAGTCGAGAGTCGCATGACGCTCGTCGAACGCAACGAACACAACTTGGTGTTAGAGACGAACCGGGACATCACCGAGCGCAAGCGGGCCGAGCAGGAGCGCGAACGGCTCCTCAAGAGTGAAAATGCGGCGCGCCGCGAGGCGGAGCATGCGAACCACGCGAAGGACGAGTTTCTGGCACTGCTCTCTCACGAGCTTCGCACGCCGCTCACGCCGATGCTGGGATGGATACGTATACTGCGCAGGCGGCAGGTCAGTCCGGAAGATCATGACTCGGCCCTTGAAAAGATCGAGCGCTCAGTCGAATCCGAGATCAAACTCGTCAGCGACCTGCTCGACGTTTCGCGGATAATCACCGGCAAGATGACGCTCAACCTCCAGACGCTCGATTTCAGCGGGATCGTCCGCGCGGCGGTCGAGGTGGCGCGTTCGTCGGCTGAGGCGAAAGGAATAGACCTGGTTGTCGAAACCGGCAAGGACGAAGCTCCGGTTTCAGGCGACCCCGACCGCTTGCAGCAGGTGGTCTTGAACCTGGTCTCGAACGCGATCAAATTTACCCCGGCGGGCGGGCGCGTGGAGGCGCGGCTGGAGCGCGCCGGCCCCCATCTGGAACTAATCGTCAAAGACACCGGCCAGGGAATCAACCCGGAGTTTCTGCCACACGTTTTCGAGCGCTTTCGCCAGGCCGATTCTTCGGTCGCGCGCGCGCACGGCGGGCTTGGCCTTGGACTCTCGATTACCAAGCGCCTGGTGGAGTTGCACCATGGGAGCATCCACGCGGAGAGCGAGGGTGAAGGCCGAGGCTCGACGTTTACCGTCAAACTCCCGCTCGCGGTCAACCATCGCGCGCCGTCCGTCTCTGCGCGCCAGATCTATTCCGGCGACGGTCGCCCGCGCGAGTTCGGCTCCGTCAGCCTCGAAGGGGCCAGAATTCTTATGGTGGATGACGACTTCAATACACGGGAGATGATGAAGGTGATGCTCGAACAGGTTGGCGCGGAAGTTGTGACGGCCGCGTCGGCCAATGAAGCTCTCTCGAAGTTGCAACCAGGCCGGTACGACGCGATGCTGACCGACATCGGGATGGCCGAAGTGAATGGCTATGAACTCATCGCAAAGGTGAGGGCGCTCGGGCCGGAAAAGGGCGGCGACGTGCCAGCCATAGCTATCACGGCCTACACGGGAAAGGAAGAACGCCTTCGCGCCATCACCTCAGGCTTCCAATATCACTTGTCGAAGCCGATCGAGCCGGGAGAGTTGGTGTGCGCAATCGCGACTCTCATCAGGGGTGGGGAATGAGTTCCTACGCCGGCCCGGCTCTGTGACTCCGCTCAATAAACTGTGATCGTGTCGCCTGCCAGGCCGCGGTATTTCGGCGCAGGGCCGCGCGCGGCGGTTGAAAGCCGAGCGCGATGTCGCCCTCGCAAGAGGTTCATCTCTGTCTGCTAAATGTCATATACCAATTCCATTCCCACGTCGCCCCGTTGTCGAGCGAGAACGCCTGGCTCCAAACCGGACTAACAGGATTCGCTTTGTCCCAATTAAACACGACGGTGATAGGTTTTCCTTCAAAAACGTCTTTTGCGTAAAATCTTCCGACGTCGCCGTCGAAAGAACCGACCTGGGGAATATCAAGTACGACCGCATTGCTATCCGCCCAATAAATACTCCAAAGACTGGTCTTCGGATTGAACAGGCGAAATGACGCGCCTTGAAAAGGAACTCCATCAAATTCAGTGATGAATTGGTCGGTATTTCCGAAGCCGTTCAGGATTTTATGGCAGGAGCCGATCGCATCAAACTCAAGCCATTCCGCACAATTGTTGAGTCTTGTCTTGAGTTTTTTGTTGCGGATTTTCCACTCGCCGACGAGAAAATCGAAATCGTTGTTAGAAGAGGTTTTCGACGGAATAACTTCCAAATCGCCAGTTGGGGTGAATGATAGTTGTGACATGATTTTCGTCCTATTGACGTTCAGGCAATGAAGTTTACAGTAGGGCTGTTGCGGCTCGGGCCGCCTGATGTGCGGCAAGTCTCGGAATTGCCGCACATCGGGCGGCCCGAGCCGCTGTTAAGCGCATAATCTGAAACTCAATAAATCGGTTAACAAATGCGTGTACGGGAGCGTCGCCGCGAGTTGTTTACTCGCGCTCTTTTCCAGATCAGATAAAGCCACAAAGAGGGCGATTAAACAAATCGCCACACACCGTACACGCATTTGCTAACTGACATATTTTTCCGCGCCTTCGCGGTCGCCAAGCGCGTCCGCAACGAAACGGGCTCGGGTCGAGCGCGGTCTCGATCAGCTTCGTCGCCGTCGAGCTGGCGCGCAAAGTCTTCGAGGACCTGAAAGGGAGCGCGGTGATGCTGCTGGGCGCGCGCTCGAACGGCGCCGCAACCGCCCGGCGCTGCTCGTCGACATCTCGGTCCCGCGCAACATCGATCCGGCGATCGGGCGGCTCGACAACGCCTTCCTCTTCGACGTCGACGACCTGGAGGCCGTCGCCGAGGCCAACCGCGCCGAACGCAAGCGCGCAGCCTCTCGCGCCGAGGAAATCATCGAGGCCACAGATTCGTTGAGAGGCGCCGCAATTCTCACCGTTTGACAAATGTCGTTGTGAGTACTATCCTCGGCTCATGAGCTCAAGATTGCAGACCGAGCTTAAACAGAAGAAGCCCTTTGGGAGTTTGGAAGAGGTTGTTTACCTCAATGTACTGCTCACCGCTGAACGCCTTATGCGGGGAGAGGTTGATGCGCTCAAGACCGCTGACCTTTCTTTCGCGCAGTATAACGTCCTGCGAATCTTGAGGGGGGCTAGAGACGAAGGACTCTCCTGCAGGGAGATCAGTGAGCGGATGATTCACCGCGACCCAGATATAACACGCCTACTCGATCGGCTTGAAGCGCGAGGCTTAATCTCCCGCTCGCGCATTGAAACGGATCGCCGCGTCATCATTGCGCGCATCACGGATGAGGGACTTAGGGTCTTGGCCGGGTTGGACGAGCCGATCAACAACATCCATCACAGGCAATTGAAGCATTTGAGCCGGAACCAGCTCAAGACTCTCTCGGATCTGCTCGAGCTGGCCCGAAATCCGGAGGGGTAAAAATTTTCTTCCGGGTTCCGTGCGCAGCATAGGAGGAAATTTTTTAAACCAATAGTCGTTGCGAGGACAAAACTAATAACGACAAATATGTGATAGCGCCAGAACCTGGCGAAGAAGGAGAAGAGTCCATGAAGAACGTCAACAACGGTCCCATCGATGTCCGCACGGCGCTCTACGCCGCGTTCGTCTTGCGCATTAGCCTGGGCGTCGTCTTCATCGCGCACGCGCTTTTGAAGGTTCTCGTCTTCACGCTGCCTGGGACGGCGCAGTTTTTCTCAGCGCACGGCTTTCCCGGCTGGTCGGCCTACCCGGTATTCGTCGCCGAACTTATCGGCGGACTGGCGCTGGTCGTCGGCTTCCATGCCCGAGTCGCCTCGGTAGCGCTCATCCCCATAATGGCCGGCGCCTTCCTTGTCCACTGGCCGAACGGCTGGATATTCACGGCGCCGAACGGCGGGTGGGAGTACGTCACTTTTCTGCTCGTCACGCTCATCGCGCAGGCGCTCCTTGGCGACGGCGCTTTCGCCCTTCGGCATGCGCTGTCGCCCCGCGGAACTAGCGGGGCGATCTAGAGGGGGCGACTCGACGCTAGTCACTATCGCTGAAGACCTCGCCGGTCGGCGCGGACTACGCGATGTGGCCCGGGGGCGGCGCAACCGGCGCGGCATCCCTCTGCCTAAGGCGTGGGGCAAGAGCTAAATGATACTAGGTCATAGATCATAAATATGTTGCCGCTATGTTACATGCAAGCTAAGCTGCTTGTAACAAGGCTTTTATACTTTTCCCGACCTCAATCTGATTTTCGTGATGGTAGTACAGCCCCAACCAATATAAAATGATCGCGCCGGCCTCAAATACTTGCGATCTTTTTCAAGCCTTTGACTGGCATGCTCTCGCCGCAGCCAAAGACATCTTTGAATACCAAGCCCCAACCAATTAGGGACGAGTAAGTTATCCAAAATTATAACCTGGATACCAATACCGTGTCATAATTATTACCCCGCGCGGGGAGCTCCCAGCAATTTTCGGTTTAGAAAATGAGGCGTCGTTATACTCGCAGGCTTCAAATAATTCGTGGCCGGAGCGGAAAACGGCGTCATATATCCGCGCACTTGAGGGTCAAGTATTACTCTTACAGAAACAAATTCTTTCATGGCTTCGAAACATTTTCAGAAGGATTTTTTTTGACCGGAATGTAAATTTCCGTGAAATTTTGCCCTCCCGTTTCCCACATGTTTATTGAGGCGTTTTCGCGTCGCCTAGACGCTCGATACTTCATCCAAAGTGGCTGACGAGAATCAGCTTTAATTTGTATAACCTCCAAGTAATATGGAATTACTTACAATGCCGACAATGCGGTACGCGCCTGAAGAGGTATGGTTTCCTTGTTCGCTCGATATTGTCGGGTGGGACGAGGAATTTCACGAACTCATGCTCAACGACCAATTGCGAATGGTCGCTTATCGGGCCGCCATTCACCAAACAGTGCGGCCGGGGGCGGTGATCTTGGATCTCGGCACGGGCACTGGCATCTTGGCGCAGTGGGCGCTGGAGGCGGGCGCAAGCAGAGTTTATGGGATCGAGGTAAATCACAAGATTCTCGCGCTCGCCGAGCGAAGACTCGGCGAGGCCGGCTTCGCGGATAGGTTTAGGCCTGTGAAAGGGCTTTCATATGACGTCGAATTACCTGAGAGAGTAGACCTGATTATTTCCGAGCTTATCGGAAATTTCGGTGATAACGAAGATTGCCATCGTATTCTCGCTGATGCGCGGAAGCGCTTTCTCAAGTCTGACGGGCTGATGTTACCTCTGCGCGTCACAACCTTTTTTGTTCCCGTGTCGTCGCCCAAGGTAAACGCGCAGATTCTAGATGGAGTCTGCAAGTCCATCAGCCGGACTTATGATCTTCGAAGACTCCTGGAAAGACTCGGTGTGGATGACCCGTTCGACGTCTATTACGACGTTATTGTGCCGGAGCGCCGTTATTTGAGTACACCGCGAAAGGCGAAGGTATTCGACTTCGGCTCGAACTCTGTGGATACCAGCTATCGCATCGATCTAAGTTTTCCGGCAAGCGCGGCGGGAGTCCTGACCGGTTTCAAGGGATATTTCATCGCCGATTTGTCCGAGCAAATTCGGCTTGACATTTCGGGGTCGGACGTCGAGAACCGCACGTCATCAGATAGTTGGAAGCATGCCTATCTGCCGATACGGCATCCGATCGATGTTCGCATTGGTGACAATATAAAGCTGACTCTGGAAAGAGTTGACGAAGAGAACAAATCGTTAGCATCTAGTTTTCGTTACCGATGGCAGGCGGTGGTCTAAGGTCCTGCCGGTAAGGAAGACCGCTTGGCATGGGGCGAGGTGTGTGCTGGGACCTGAATTGGCAGGGAGAAAGCTTCCTGCCGCCGCCGGCGTAGCTTACGGGTGCGGCGGGACGGTTTCACCCAGCAAGATACGGTATTTATCGGCCAAGGACAACGCCAGTCTGAGGTCGGCCCTTGTGATATTAGTCAAGTCCATCAATATACGGAGGTACTAATGATCGAAGCGCCAGATGAAACTGCTGTTAAATTCCAAGATATCACTCAACACGAAATTATAGCGTTACGGACCAGACACAACCTAGCAGACGCACATACACATCAACGCCAATCACGGACGCAGAAGCAGATCATTCAACAATTGCCTCACCTGTGGTATGAGGCGGAAGAGACTACTCAACATGCGTTAGAACAAAAATTCATCACGAAATTTTTCCGGCTGCATCGTCAGGAGACGGCCATTAACCTGGACCGGACCATGCTTTTTTATGCGGCATCCATTTCCATGATAACAGTCGCTACGCTGCTGGCGCAGCGGCGGCTTACCGTGAGCCTGATGGATCCCTGTTTCGACAATCTTCGGGATATTCTTAAAAACTTTCATGTGCCGCTATTGCCTCTGAAAGAAGAACTGTTTCACGATGACAACATTTATCGAAACCTGGAAAACAGCATTACCGGTGATGTCGTGGCCCTGGTCGACCCGAATAACCCAACCGGATTTAGCCTGTTGAAGCATGGCCGACGAGGCTTTCAGGAATTGATCCGGTATTGCAGGGATTATGGTAAGATCCTGATGATCGATTTCTGCTTTGCCTCGTTCGCCCTCATGGACCCTGAGATCGGTCGGTTCGATGTCTACGAGATGTTGGAAGAATCGGGGGTCAGTTACCTCGCCATCGAAGACACCGGGAAAACGTGGCCGATCCAAGACGCGAAATGCGCCTTGCTTATCGTCAGTCAGGACCTTTATCAGCAGGTCTATAACATTCATACCGCCACTCTGTTGAATGTTTCTCCGTTCATTTTAAACATGTTGAGCGCCTATATCGACGACTCTGAATCGGACGGTTTCGCCTCAGTGAAGGATATCCTGGAGCGCAATCGAGCTTTGGCCCGCGAAACTCTGCGCGGTACGGTCCTGGAATATATAGAGCCGGTCGTCAGGGTCAGCGTGGCCTGGTTCAAAATCAACGACCGAGATCTCACTGCCACCCGCCTTTGCCAGGCGGCTTACAACCATGACGTGTATATTTTGAGCGGCGCCTATTTTTTCTGGAGCCGGAAAGAGTTGGGAGAACGCCACATCAGAATTGCGCTGGCGCGAGAGCCAAACCAGTTCAAGAATGCCGTCCTACAGTTAAGGGAGACCCTCAATGGCCTTGGAAGCGCATAAGGAATTCTTCGACGCCTCAGTATTTCTGGGTATGCACAGTACCGACGACGAGGTCCGCAAGGCATGCAAGCGCTTCTTCGCCTCGCGTTTCAGCGGCATTGCGCTGACGAGTCTTGACCAGGTGGGGAGATGCGATGACGTGATTTGGCGGTACCCGCGCCACTTGCAGGACGTCTATTATCCATTCATGGACCGGCTGCATAGCGAGATGCTGATCGTGCGGGAGCCGTTCAGCGAGGCGGAGTTGAAACGCGCCCTTGCCGATCAGCGTCTTCAGCGTTTGCCGGTGGGAGACCGACTGCTCTTGGCGAAAGTAATCGAAGCGGGCGGCTACCTGTTTTCGATCCGGCCTTATTTGACAGGCAGATCCGATTTACCGGTTTACAATCCAGAGGTCGGGCCGGAGGCGGATTTTCCGGCGGCAGTCGCGGGCCTCTACAACGAATCGTTGCGATTGCGCATACCGGCGGAGGTGATACAAGAATGAGCGGAATGCGAGACGGAAAGCTGACCGGAGTGTTCGTGCCACTAGTCACACCATTGAAATCAAATCTCTCGGTATGCGAGGAGAGTCTCCGCCGTCTGATCGCAAGTGTCAATGGATCCGCCTCGGGATTGCTGCCGGGCCTCAGTTCAGGCGAGGGGAAGAAATTGTCGGAGCGGCAATGGCGGGATCTGGTGGTCTATTCAACGCGCCATAGTCCGGGGCTTCCGGTTTTCCCCGGAGTTATGGTCGAAGAGGCCGAGCGGCTGGTGAGCAGGGCAAGATTTGCAGCCGGCGTGGGAGCGGCAGGCGTGACGCTGGTTGTTCCTTCTCTCAACAGCGATGACGCTGTAAATGTCATCGACTATTTCACTCACCTTGCACGATCGCTGCCGCTCCCTATCTTTTTGTACCATCAAGAGTCGGATGCGCACGTTGATCGTATTGTAGAGATCCTGACGGCGATCTGTCGCCTGGATGGTGTGGTGGCCATCAAGGAGTCAAGCCGGCGGCCGGAGGTCGCAACTCGACTGCGAGAGGGGAGAGCGCATAGCGCGATATTCCAAGGGTGGGAGGATCTTTGCTATGAATCACGAGGAGTTGATGGCTATGCTCTGGCCCTCTCCAACCTTGAGGCCGGATTATGCGCGGAGATGCGCCTGACCCCTACGCCGGACACACAGCAATCGATCAATGTGTTGTGTGAAAAATTCAATTTGTTTGACGATGCCTGGTACGTTCATCTGAAGACAGAACTATGGAAGCGGGGAATCTTGACCACCGACTTAACGGCATAAGCCACGAGCCAGGGCGGCAGAATTCTAAGAAGGGGAGATATGGCAACGATGATGATTGAAGATAACCAGTCTGTACATTCGCAACGGGACCTGTTTCTGGCGAACCGGGCGCCTCTTGGTCCACGGTCTTACGAGGAGTTGCTCACTTACGAGGCAGCATGGATAGACAAGCTGCTTGCTCCTTTGACGGATCAAAGCGAGGTCGTCCAGTCATACGAGCAATTCCGGGACCTGTTGAAGGATCTAATACAGAAAGACTCCGACAATCCGCCGCCAAGCGCCACCTTCTTGGCGCAAGAGATGAATATGGAGCAGTTCAGGGGGCTGGTCGAACAGTTTGCCATCGATGGATTAACCGAGGCGCAGGCATTCCCGGCGATCATACCCCGTCTACCGATACGCGCCCAAATGCCCATCCAGCGAATATTGATTGACGAGTTCGGTTGCGGCAACCTTGAGCAGATGCACACCCACCTGTACTGCCTACTGCTGGAGGAACTGGGGTCGCCCCTGGACCTGGATTATTTTGTGGGGATTACAATCGACCCTGTATTCGAATTCGTCAACGTTTTTCACTGGATGACCAAACGGGCGCCCGATGTCGAGTATTTTTTGGGCGCGCTGAGTTGGTTCGAGGGAGTAGTGCCTATATTCTTTAAGCCTTACGTTGAGGCGTGTGATCGTCTGGGAATTACAGCTCATCACTATTTCAGTGAACATATTCACATCGACCACTACCACGCCCAGAGCGCGCTGTTGGCAATCCGTGAAGCGGCAAAGTCGGTTTCAGTTGATTATAAGAAGGTGTGGGTTGGCGCGCTGTTGGCCCAGTCAGTCGCCGGTCAAGCTTTCGACGCCGCAGTCGAACTTACCCGCGTGGGCGAGGTCGACTCCATTGCGAAGACTTTTCGCCTGCAGGTTGATGACCAGGAGTACAGAGTTCCGATGGAATGCTCCCACCGCAAGGGGTGGCTCAAGCGTGGAAAGGTTAATCGAACCAAGCAAGGCAAGTGTTTCCTGGTCTGCCCCCTTCATTTCTCGACCTTTGACCTACAAACTGGAAAACGGGTTAGCGGACCCGCGACTCGAGATCTGGCGATCGTCAAACTTCCTGTCCCGGAGTGAGCGGGTCGGCTGCGCTATAGATGTCTTTTGCTCCATTACGGATGAATTATGCCGGGGAGAACGCCTCACCTGAGCAACTGACTCAGCTTTCCTACGATCGTTTCGGAGATGTCGTCCGGCGATTGAGATTGATTGATCGGGGTGTGAATCGAGGCCTGGCGGTAGAGCGCCAACCGCCTCTCGTATCGCGCCTTGGCCGTCAATTCATCCGGCGCCAGGGGGCGCGTCGCTCCGTCATTTTGAATCCTCCGCCAGCATAAATCGAACGGCGCGTCGAGCCAGACGGTGACCCCAAGGCGCAACATCAGTTCGCGGTTTTCTTCCCGCGTGATCGCTCCGCCTCCCGGAGCGACGATCACTCCACCCTGCGAGGCGGCCTCGCGCAACATTTCAGTTTCAAGCTCTCTGAACCGTTCTTCGCCTTCGCGTTCAATCAACTCGACGATCGCGCAACCGACTTTTGCCTCGATCACACGGTCGAGATCAATGAATCGGCGGCCGAGCCTCTCGGCGAGTACGGGGCCGACTGTAGATTTGCCGGAGGCCATGAATCCCACCAGGAAGATTGCGTGTTGTGGATTGCGGATTGCGGATTCCATAATGCGATGGGCTACTTCTGAATGCTCGCTCCGCTTGTAGCCAGCAGCCTGTAAAACTCCGGCAGTGACACTGAGGCCGCGTCCGCGCGAGCGACCTCAGTCTCGCCCTCGGCGATCAACCCGGCGACGGCGAACGACATCGCGATGCGGTGGTCGTCGAATGAGTCTACAGCAGCGCCTCGCAATCGCTGTTTGCCCTTCAAGCGCAACCCGTCGTCGAACTCTTCAACCTCGACTCCCATACAGCGCAGGTTAT
>Ga0114129_10016372_pt1 | contig 10555 bp, 10 predicted proteins | sample RhiMetdeltSRZDD1_FD_80071 | JGI IMG/M metagenome (GOLD analysis project Ga0114129, IMG submission 80071) | Populus rhizosphere microbial communities from Tennessee, USA - Rhizosphere MetaG P. deltoides SRZDD1 (version 2) (version 2) | ecosystem: Host-associated > Plants > Roots > Rhizosphere >... | reverse complement strand
CCATCGCGTTGCCGATCCTCACCGCTTATGCCAAGGCGCGGCACGCCGACCGGCCACTGAAGCGCCTCTACGGTCGCCGCCAGGCCATGATGGATCGGCTGCTGCAGGAGTACCGGGCCGCGCTCGAGTTCCGCGACCGCCGCGCCGAGGAGTCGCTCGCGCACATGCACCCGGGGGCCGGGGGAGCGGAGACGGTGGCACGGCGGTGACGCCGGCCTACCGCTGGTACGCCCTCGGGCTGCTGGCCGTCATCAACCTTCTCAACTACATCGACCGGAACGTCATCTACGCGCTGTTCGAGTCGCTCAAGCGCGACCTGGCGCTGAGCGACGCGCAGCTCGGCTGGCTGGGCTCGGCGTACATCCTGGTCTTCTCGGTCGCGGCGCTGCCGTTCGGTGTGCTGAGCGACCTCAGGTCCCGGCGCGCGGTCATCGCCTGGGGCGTGACGGTGTGGAGCGCGTTCACCTTCCTCAGCGGCCTGGTGCGGAGCTACTGGCAGCTGTTCACCTGCCGCGCGGCCGTCGGCGTCGGAGAGGCGGCGTACGGCCCAGCGGGCGCGTCGCTGGTCGCGGACTACTTCCCCGGCGAGCGGCGGGCGATGGCGATGGGCATTCTCGCCTCCGGCGTGTCGCTCGGAGGAGTGGCGGGCCTGCTCCTGGGCGGATACCTCGAGGCGATGTACGGCTGGCGCGTCGCGTTCATGACGGTGGGCGTGCCGGGCTTCCTCTGCGCTCTCCTCGTCGCGCGGCTGGTGGATCCCATCCGCCCACCGGCGAAGCTGACGGTGCAGACCTTCCTCCGGGACTTCCACATCGGCGTGACCGCGCTGCTCCGGCAGCTCGGGCCGCTGCTCGCCAGCGTCGCGGTCGGCACGGTGCTCGCCTACCGGCTCGACCGCTACTATGGCGCGGACTCGCGGCTGGATGTCGCGGCGTTCAGCGCGGCCGTTGGTCTCGGTCTCGCGCTCAACATCCTCTGGTGGGTGCGGCGTACTCCGGCCGATCCCCAGGAAGAGATCCCTTTCTCCACGGGGATCAGCGGGGCGTTCGCCGACATCCTGCGGGCCGGAAAGACGGTGCTGCACACCCCGACGCTGGTCTACGTGTTCCTGGCCGGCGCCATGATCTCGTTCGGCACCAACGGCATCGTCGGCTGGGGGCCGACGTTCGTGGCGCGGGAGCTGGAGCTCACCGCCGGTCAAGGCGCGGCGTTGCTGGGGAAGTGGGGGCTGCTCGCGGGTGTCTCGGGCACCCTCTTCGGAGGATTCCTGGCCGACTGGCTCCGCCGCCGGGTGGAGACCGGCCGCGTGCTCACGGTGGGGCTCGGGCTCCTACTTGGCGGACCGCTGACCGTCTGGCTCCTCACCATCCGGGATCAGGGCCTGTTCCAGGTGGTCTTCACCGTCGCCTTCTTCTGTCTCTCCTGGTACAACGGTCCGATCACCGCCGTGATCTTCGACGTGGTGCCGTCCAGGATCAGCGCGACGGTCGCGGGCGCCTATCTCCTGTTCATCCACCTCGCGGGCGACGCCATCGCGCTGCCGCTCGTGGGGATGTTGTCGGATCAGTTCGGCCTGGACCGCGCCATCCTGCTGCTGCCGCTCGTGGTGATCGCGGGAGGGTTCGTCATCCTGGGTGCGACGCGGACGGTCGGGCGGGACATGGCGCGGCTCGACGATCACTTCGCAGCAGGAGCCGCCGGCAGGGATCGCATGTAGGTCCACACGGCCCGAACCTCGTCGTCGGTCATGAGCCCGCTGCGGACCCAGGGCATCTTGATCGGGTCGATCCCACTGCCGTCCGGTCGCCTCCCCTCCCGTAGCGCGCGGAAGAAATCCTCCTCCTTCCAGGTGGCGAGCCGCCCGACCGTGATGTTCGGCGCGTCGGGATTGGCATCGCCCGCGAGCTGCTGGCCGTGGCAGGAACGGCAGCCGCCGATGGTGGCGAGATACTGGCCGTACTGCACGGTGACGCCCGGTTGCCGGCTTCCTCGGGGTGCGTCGTGCTGGGTCATTTCGACGGGGAGGAGGGGGAACTTGCCGGTGAGATACAGCGCCCGCGCGACCGGCCCGACCCGAGGATCGGGCTGCTCGCGGTCCACGGGCTTGAAGGTGCGTAGATAGCCGAGCAGCGCAGCCAGGTCCTCGTCCGTCAACGCGCCGTAGGCATCGGACGGCATGAAGATGAGGGGACGGCCGTCCCGCCCCACGCCGTGACGGATGGCACGCTCGAGGTCGGCATCGGTGTACTCCCCGATGCCGCCACGACCTCCCGTGAGGTTCGCCGTCGCGAGCCGGGCGAAGGCCGGGTCATCGATCATCATCTTCCCGCCGAGATCGCCGTCATGGCAGTCCTGGCACTTGGTGACCGCCTCCATCAGGTGCCGGCCCCACGCCAGCGAGGCGGAGTCCGTCGCGGCGCGGACCGCGGAATCAGGAAAGCGGTAGGTCTTGCGGATGGCGAGGGAGGAGACGACGTAAACGGCGGCGAGGGCGACCACGATTAGCAGCAGGAGACCGGCCAGCAAGCGGCCGGTCCATCGGAGCCAGCGGGGCACGGGGCACTCCAGAAGGGAAGCGGGAGCGAGAAGATACTCCTACCGCACGCTTCTGTACACCAGCTCCATGATCTCATCGTACATCGCCTCCGCCTGGGTCTCGTCGCCCGAGCGGATCGCCTGGGTGGCGCAATGGCGAAGGTGGTTGTGGAGCATGGCCCGGCCGACGCCCCGCAGGGCCTCCTGCACCGAGGTGACCTGGGTCAACACGTCGGCGCAGTAGCGCTCCTCCTCCACCATCTTCTGGAGTCCGCGCACCTGTCCTTCGATGCGGCGCAGCCGGGTGAGCACCGAACGCTTGATCTCCGGATCCACTGCCACCGCGTGCTCGCCATCCCCCGGCCTCACGCCGCAGGCACATGCTACCGTCGCCATGTCCACACTCCCTTCAGGTTACGCCAGCCGTCACACCTTCGCGGCCCGCAGCCTCAGGCTGTTCATCACCACGCTCACCGAGCTCACCGCCATCGCCGCCGCCGCGAACGCCGGCGTGAGTCGAAGGCCGAAGGCGGGGTACAGCGCACCGGCGGCAATCGGTATTCCCACCACGTTGTACACGAAGGCCCAGAACAGGTTCTGGCGCATCACCCGCATCGTGCGGCGGGCGAGGGCCACCGCGCCGGGCACCCCGAGCGGATCCCCTCGCATGAGGGTGATGTCTCCCGCCTCGATCGCCACGTCGGTGCCGGTGCCCATCGCAATGCCTACGTCGGCCTGGGCCAGCGCCGGCGCATCGTTGATCCCGTCCCCCACCATCGCGACCGTTCGGCCTTCCGACTGAAGCCGCCTGACCTCCTCGAGCTTGCCCTCGGGGAGCAGGCCGGCCGCCACTCGGTCGATGCCCACGGCCCGCGCCACGGCCTCCGCGGTCCGGATGTCGTCACCCGTCAGCATCACGCTCTCGAGACCCATACGCCGCAGGGCCTGGACGGCCTCTCGGGCGGCCGGCCTCACGGCGTCGGCCAGCGCGATCACCGCGACAACGTCACCGTCCACCGCGATGAACACCGTGGTGTGTGCCTCGGCGGCAAACGCCTCCGCTTGGGGCGCGAATCGGCCGGGCGAGATGCCGAGCCCGGCGAGCAGCGCGGCATTGCCGACGGCCACCCGCCGCCCCTCCACGATGCCGATCACCCCCCGGCCGGTGAGGCTCTCGAACTGCCGGGGCTCGGTCAGCACCAGCCCTCGGGCGGCGCCGGCCGCCACGATGGCCTCGCCCAGCGGGTGCTCGCTGTGCCGCTCGAGGGACGCGGCGAGCCGCAGCGCTTCGGCCTCGTTCTCGCCCGCGAGACGCTGCACGGTCGGCTTCCCCTCCGTCACGGTTCCGGTCTTGTCGAAGACGACCGTGTCGAGTCGGCTGCTCCGTTCCAGCGCCTCGCCACCCTTGATGAGGATGCCCAACTCGGCGCCGCGACCGGTCGCCACCATCACCGCGGTCGGTACCGCGAGCCTCATGGCGCAGGGGCAGGCGATGATCAGTACCGTCACCGCCGACACGAGCGCGTGCAGATAGGCGGGCTCGGGGCCGACCACGAGCCAGACGATGAAGGTCACCGCGGCGATGCCCATGACCACGGGCACGAACACGGCGGCGATCCGGTCGGCGAGGCGCTGAATCGGCGCCTTGCTGCCCTGGGCCTGCTGCACCAATCGAATGATTCTGGAGAGCACGGTGTCGCCACCGACCTGCTCCACCCGAAGCCGGAGCGCACCATTCCCATTGATCGTCGCGCCGATCACCCGGTCGCCGGCGGCCTTCCGCACGGGAGTGGGCTCACCCGTGAGCATGGACTCGTCCACGTGGCTCGTGCCGTCCACGACCGCCCCGTCGGCCGGGATCTTCTCTCCCGGCAGGACGAGCACCTCATCACCGGGCCGAAGCCGCGCCAGCGGGATCTCCACCTCGCCGCCATCGCGCACGACGCGCGCGGTCAGCGGTCGGAGCTCGATCAACCGGCGGATCGCGGCGGCGGTGCGGCTCCTGGCTCTCGCCTCCAGCAGATTGCCCAGTAGCACGAGCGTGATGATCCAGATCACGGGCTCGTAATACACGTGCGGCTGGATGCCGCGCGCGGCGAGCCAGCTGCCGGCGACGGTGACGCAGAGGCTGTATCCGAACGCCGCCCCGGTGCCCACGGCAATGAGCGTGTTCATGTCCGCGGTGCGGTGGCGGAAGGCCGACCACGCACGGGAGTAGAAATGCCGGCCGGCCCACCCTATCACGGGCAGGGTAAGAGCGAAGAGCAGCCAGGGCCGTAAGGGCATGCTGAGCGGAATGGAAAGGAGCGCGGCGGCCAGGCTCACGGCGAACTTGCTCCGCAGCTCGCGTCGCTCGCGATCACGAGCCGCGTCCTCCGCACCCGTCATCTCCTCGATGGACGCACCCCCATCGGGCAGCTCGGCGCCGTAGCCGGTATCGCGGATGGCTTCGACCAGCCGCTCCGGCGTGGTGCCGGCCGGGTCGTACGACACCGTGGCCGACCCCGTCATGAGGTTCACGTTGGCGGCGCTCACACCCGGGGTGCGCTCGAGTGTGCGCTGAACGCGGGCGCTGCAGGCGGCGCAAGTCATGCCCTGCACCGGAATGGTGAGCTCGTTCTCGCGCGGCGTGCCGGTCACGGTCATGAGTCGTTCTATGGCTGCACGGTTGCCCGGTAGCCCGCCTCCACCACCGCCTTCTCCAGGTCGGATGCCGTGGCGGTGGTTTCGTCGTAGCTCACGTCGGCGCGGCCGATCCGAACGGCGTCGATGCTGACCCCTGGGACCGAACTCAACGCGCGGTTCACGGCGTTGAGGCAGTGGCCGCAGTTCATGCCTTCGATATGGAGGGTGGCTTGCCGCACGAGCGTCTCGGGGTTGAGGTTAGCCCGAAACGTATATAGGGGTAGGGGGTATGTCAACAAGGCTCCCACTCGCGCGCTCTTGGCGGCAGCAGGGTGCGACCCAGGCGGGCAGAGCGCGAGGTGGGGCTTGTCCGCAACGACTTACGGGCGCATCGCCTGGAATCAAGTTGGCCTGGTGCAATGTCTTACACGCTTTTCATCCACGGCATGCCTCCTGCCCCTCCCGCCAGCCATGTGTCCGCCCGAGGATGACCTTTCCGGCGACGCCTTCCCACCAACGGCAGGCGAGCCGCTGGTGCCGATCCTACGCCTGGATGACGGGGGCGATGACGAGGACGCGTTGGCCACCTGGCACCAGGCGCTCTCCAACGCGCTTTCGGCGGACGTGCCGCACGACCTGCTGGCGCTCTGGCTCTATCCCACGCGGGGCGGGGCGGTGCTGCTGGGTCCGGAGGCGCTGGCGCAGGATGACCTCAAGGTCCCGCTACCCACCCCGCAACTTCTGCCTCAGCAGCTGAGGGTCCTGGAGGAGATCGTCCGAGACGCCGGCTACGCGTCCACGGTGGGGCTTCCCGTCCGGTTCGGGCGGCGCGATGTCGGCATGATGCTGGTCGCGAGCCTCGCGCCGGCACGGTATCGAGGCCTCGAGCTCATCGTGCTCCAGCTTGCCGCCCGGCGCCTGGCGCCTTCGCTCGGACGGCTCGCCCGGCAGTGGGGCGGCGCGGCCCAGGGCGCGGAGCGAGTCGCCACCCTCCTCGACGCGATAGCCCAGGCCAGCGCGGGCGGTGTCACCCCGCAGGCGTTCGCCGCGGCGCTGGGGCATGCGCTTGAGCGGCTGGTGCCGCATGACCGTCTGGAGCTGATCCTCTCAGGTCCCGGCGGGGGACGCTACTATCGATTGGGGGAGCATGTCGGTGGACCACTCTGGGCCGACACCTCGCTGGTGCTCGATGCGACCACCCTCGATCTGCACGGCCTGACCGACGCGCATGGCAGGGTCCTGCTGGGGGACGCGGGACGGGAGCCGCGGTGGCCCCGCGGCTATTTCACGGCTCTCGATCCCGCCGGCGCCGAGCTGCGCGCCGTCGTCGGTGCGCAAGCAACCGGACCGACCAGGCTCACGACGTACCTTCTCCTCGGCAGCGTGGGTCCCGATCTCTACGATGAAGCGGATGCCGAGCTGCTGACCCGTGTAGCCGCCCTGATCGCGCCGCAGGTGGCGCTGCTCGCGGAACAGGCCGCGCGCGAGCGGGACGAGCCGCAGGTCAGCCTGGAGCCGGTGCAACTCCTCGAGATCGCCGAAGTGCTGGCGCTGACGGCTGAGCCGAGCGAGGGCACCCGCCGGGTGGCGGAGCTCGCGGGACGGTTTCTCCCGTTCGACCATCTGCATTTCGCGCTCCGGCTCAATGACGGCGACCGCGTGGTGCTGCTCGACCCGGGAGAGCGGCGTGCGATCCCCGACCTCGCCTCGGTGCCGGTGGCCGGGACCGCGCTCGGCGAGGTCCTGCGGGGAGAGCGCCCGCACTACTTCGCCCTGCACCAGGGCGAGGCCCGGCTCATCGTCCCGCTCAGGGTCGCCGGGCGGGTCCACGGCGCCCTGGTGCTGACGGCCGCTCCGCCCGCGGTGCTCAACCGCTCCCATCTCGGCCCCGCTCAGCGCGTGGCGGACCTGATCGCGCCTCACCTCGAGCTGCTGCGGCGCGCGGCGATGCTGCCCGCGCCGTTCCACCCGGGCTGGAAGCGCGAGCACCGGCGGTAGACCGCCGCGTCACGTGGCCTGAGCTCTTCGCACCGGCCCGTCGGCCGGCAGGATGAACCAGAAGGTCGAGCCGCGGCCCGGAAGGGACTCCGCGCCGATGGTCCCGCCGTGCATCTCCACCAGCTTTCTGCTGAGCGCGAGGCCGAGACCGGTGCCCTGCGCCTGTCGGCTGGCGGAGCTGTCCACCAGGCTGAACTCCTGGAACAGCTTGGACATGTCCTCCGACGCGATGCCGATACCCGTGTCGGCCACCGACACCCAGATCACGTCCCTGGTCACCAGCGTGCGCTCGTCGCCGACGCGGTCGGCGGGCGGGGCCAGCGGCGCGCGGGTGCTGAGCGCGGAGAGGATGATCGAGCCGCCCTCGCCGGTGAACTTCGAGGCGTTGGACAGGAGATTGAACAGAACCTGCCGCACCCGGACGCCGTCGGCCACGACGTTGAGGGGCCGGTCGTCGAGCTCCAGCCAGACGTGTTGCTGCTTCGCGCGCCGCAGACTCTCCGTGTCGGCCACGGCGCCGGTGATCGCCTCGCGCAGGTCGGTGGGGGCGAGGGAGAGCGTCATGCGGCCGGCGTCCACCTTGGACAGGTCGAGAATTCCACTGATCAGCTCGAGCAGGTGACGGCCGTTGCGGAGGATCGCCTCGAGGAACTCCCGTTGCTGCCCGCTCACGGGGCCGATGCCTTCGGAGAGCAGGAGATCGGAGAACCCGATGATGGCGTTGAGCGGGGTGCGCAGCTCGTGGCTCATGTTGGCGAGGAACTCGCCCTTGAGCCGGTCCGCCCGCTGCAGCTCGACGTTCTTCGCCGCCAGGGTGCGCTCGCTCCGGCGGATCTCGTCCAGGACCGCCGCGCGATCGAGACCCACCACAACCTGGTCGCCCAGGGTCTCGAGCAGCTGGAGGTCGTGATCGGTGAACGGCCGCCCGTCGCGGTGGTTGAACACGCTGACGGCGCCGATGACGACCCCGGCGGAGCGAAGCGGCACCATCGCCGCCGTACGGAGCAGGACGTCCTGACCCGGCATCCGGTAGCTGCGTGGGTCGGCGTTCATGTCGTTGGTGACGATAGGCGTGCCGCTGGAGACCACCGACCCGACCAGTGAGCCGTCCACCGGGACGAGCGATCCCATGGCGGACGCCAGGGGTCCGGTCACCGCTGCGACCCGCAGGAACCGGCCTTCTTCCACCACCAGCGCGACCGCGCCACTCTCCGCCTGCAGCAGATCCGCCGCCGCGTCGGCGATCTCCTGGAGCAGGGCGCCGATCTCGCTGCTGGCGAGCAGCGTGGCGGCCACCCGGCGCAGCCGCTCGAGCTCCCGGTTGCGGGCCGCCGCCGAGGCGAGCGCGTCGCGAAGGGCGGCGGTCTGGCTCCGTGCCCGCAGGTCGCCGACGTACACCACCCCGAAGGTGATGCCCGTCGCGAGCAGGGCGAGCAGGATGCCGAGCCAGTGGCCCTGGAACGCGTAGTAGACGCCGATCCAGCCGGCGGCGACCGCGATCCCGCCGACCAGACGGAACACGTTCGTCCCCGCCAGTTGCCACCGATTCATCCGCGGGGCTCGTCCCACAGCAGCTCGTGAAAGGTGGTTTCCCCCGTGGCCAGCATGCGCCTGAGATAGGGCCGGCACAGCCCGCACTGCGCGCCGCAGCCGGTCACGCGCATGAGGGCCTCCAGGTCCCAGCCCGCCGCGCGGGCCCGGGGGAGCAGCTCCCCGAACGGCACCCCGCGACAGAGGCACATCGAGACGGTGACCGCGGCCACTCGACGCCTACGGGTTGGTGGGCCGCAAGTCCACTTCGCTGACGAGCGCGCGGAGGGGGAGGCGAAGGGTGTGGAGAATGGACTCGGCGACGTCGTCCGGCCGGAGGATGCGCTCGGGGTCAGACTTCAGCATCGGCTGGTCGCGGAGCATGCCGGTGTCCACCGAGCCGGGACAGATCGTGATGACGCGGATGCCTTCCTTGCGCAACTCGAGCATCAGCGAGCGGGCGAAACCGAGCACCGCGTGCTTGGAGGCGGTGTACGCGGTGCCACCGATGAAGCCGTTCCGCGCGGCAAGGCTCGCCACGTTCACGATGTCGCCCCGGCCCTTCGCGCGCATCGGCGGCAGCACCGCGCGGGTCATCAGGTAGAGGCTGCGGAGGTTGGTGGCCATGGTGACGTCCCAGTCCTCGAGCGTCAGCTCGCCGATCGGACGGGCGATGAGGATCCCCGCGTTGTTCACCAGCACCCCGATCTCGCCCAGGGCGGCCGACACGTGCTCCACGATCGCGGTGACGTCGCCGGGCCGGGACACGTCGCCGGCGCGGCCCGCGGCCTCGATGCCGGCGCCGCGCAGCTCCTCCACCAGCGCGGCGATCTTCGACTCGGTGCGAGAGCAGACGCCGACCCGGTAGCCGGCGCGACCGAGGGCGAACGCGGTGGCCCGGCCGATGCCGTGCGTGGCACCGGTGATGAGCGCCGTGGTCGAGGGGGTCATGGGAAGAAGATAATTACCTTCCGTCATGACCCTCCCGCTTCAGCACCCCGTCGTCCGGCCCAACATCCCCGGCCGGCGACCGGGGGAGCCTCCCGTCTCCTGGCGCGAGCGACTCCAGGCGCTCCGCCATCTCCCTCGCCTGCTGCAGATGGTCTGGGAGACGGAGCCCAGATACGTGGTGGGCATCCTGGTGCTTCGGGTGGCGCGCGCCCTGATCCCGCTCGCGGTGTTGTGGGTGGGGAAGTTGATCGTGGACGAGGTGGTGCGTGCGATCGGGGTGGCGGGCGCCGGCGCGCCGGCGCCGTGGCTCCGGCTCGCCGAACTGCTCGCTCTGGAGCTGGGCATCGCGCTGGTGGGCGAGGGGCTCAGTCGGCTCTCCGCCCTGCTGGAGAGCCTGCTCGGCGATCTCTTCGCCAACCGGACCAGCGTCGAGCTCATGCGCCACGCCGCTACGCTCGACCTGGAGCAGTTCGAGGACGCGGAGATCTACGACCGCCTGGAGCGGGCCCGCCGGCAGACCGTGAACCGCATCGGGCTCTTCACCCTCCTGCTCGCCACGCTGCAGGATCTGATCACGCTCGTCACCCTGTCGGTGGCGCTGGCGGTGTACGTCCCCTGGCTGCTGGTCCTGCTGGTCGTGGCCGTGCTGCCGTCCCTCCTGGGCGAGACGCACTTCGCCTCGCTCGGCTATTCGCTGCTCTACTCCTGGACTCCCGAGCGACGGCAGCTCGACTATCTCCGCTACATCGCGGCGAGCGACGTCTCCGCCAAGGAGCTCAAGCTCTTCGGGCTCTCGATTTCCTGGTGGGCCGCTACGACCGGCTATCGAACGAGTTCTACGAGGCAAACAAGGCGCTGGCGGTGCGGCGGAGCGTGGTCTCGACGCTGCTTTCCATAGTAGGGACCCTGGGCTATT
>Ga0114129_10016369_pt1 | contig 10556 bp, 7 predicted proteins | sample RhiMetdeltSRZDD1_FD_80071 | JGI IMG/M metagenome (GOLD analysis project Ga0114129, IMG submission 80071) | Populus rhizosphere microbial communities from Tennessee, USA - Rhizosphere MetaG P. deltoides SRZDD1 (version 2) (version 2) | ecosystem: Host-associated > Plants > Roots > Rhizosphere >... | reverse complement strand
CGCTGCCGAAAAACTGCCCTTGCCGCTACCCGAGCCGGTGCTTCGGCCGAGCTTCCGGCGCGAGCGCGGCGCGATCCGCAACGGCCGCATGCCGGTTGCCGGTTGCGACGAGGCGGGGCGAGGACCGCTCGCCGGGCCGGTGGTCGCCGCCGCGGTAATTCTCGACCCCAACCGCATTCCCAAGGGGCTCAACGATTCGAAAAAGCTCCAGCCCGAGGAGCGCGAGAAGCTTTATGCCAAGATTTGCGCGACGGCCGAGGTGGGGATTGCCTTCGGCTCGACGACGCGGATCGACCGCGACAACATCCGGCAGGCTTCCCTGTGGGCGCTGGCGCGCGCCGTCGCTGCGCTGCCTACGGCGCCGCGCCTCGTCTTCGTCGACGGCTGCGACCGGATCGCGGTCCCCTGCGACTGCGAGGCGGTGATCGACGGCGACGCGCTCGTTCTTTCGATCGCCGCCGCCTCCATCGTTGCCAAGGTCACGCGCGATCGCCTGATGAAACGTCTGGGGCTTGCCCATCCCGGCTATGGGTTCGAGCGCCATATGGGGTACAGCGTGCCGGAGCATTTTGCCGCACTCGATCGTCTCGGGCCGACGATTCATCATCGCCGCTCGTTTGCTCCAGTTGCGGCGTTTTTCGGTGAGAGCGCGGAAACCGCATGCGAGACAGCAGTCCCGCTGCCGCTTTGATCGTCTAGAAACGAGCGCACCGGCGTGCCACCGTTCGAGCGTCACGCATTGCCTCCGCAGCCGCGGCCGCCTATCTCTGCGCGTCGCTTATTTCGCCCCTGATTCCCCGCCGCGATGCTCTACGTCTCGCCTATCGTTGAAGCGCTGCGCGGGCGTCCGCGCCTGGTGTTCTGGACCGCAACGCTGATCCAGGCGCTGTTCTGGATACTCATTACGTCGCTGTTTTACGCCAGTCCGCCCGGGTACGTTCCGTTGGTGCTGGCCCTCGGCCACGAGTGGCCGCTCTGCACCGTGTCTGGTCCGCCGCTCGCCGATTGGCTTGCCGAGGCGGCGTTCCGCGCGGCCGGCCGGTCCGTCGTCGGCGTCTACATCCTGGCGCAGGTTTGTGTCGTCGTCGCCTTCTGGGCGGTGTTCGCGCTCGGCCGCGCCATGGTCGGGCTGACCCATGCGGCGCTCGCTGTTCTGTTGATGATCGGGGTTTCGCTGTTTTCGGTCCCGACCGCGGATTTCGGCCCGGCGGTGCTGGCGATGCCGCTCACCGCGTTGTCGCTGCTGTTCTACTGGCGCGCGATGGGCGAGGGCGATCGCCGCTACTGGTTCGCGCTCGGCCTTGCCCTCGGGCTCGGAATGCTCACCACCTATTTTGCCGCGCTCCTCTTCGCGCTCATGCTGCTGTTCACCCTTATCACGGCGCGCGGGCGGGCGCGGCTGCGCACCCCTTTCCCCTACCTCGCGGTAGTTATTGCCATCGTGGTGGCATTGCCGCACCTTCTTTGGCTCTGGCAGCATCGGCGCAATACGCTACTTGTCATCGGCGATGTCCCAATCGGCACCGTCGCGCTGCAATGGGTCGCGCAGCTTTCCACGCTGGTGGTGAACCATGCCGGGTTTCTCGTCCTGCTGATCGTCGCCGGCGCGCTCGCCGTCGATCGGCGCATCCTGGTGCCCGCGCTCGTGCGCGAGCCGACCGATCCGCTGGCTCGGCTCTACGTCTATTTCTTTGCCGTCGCGCCGCTTCTGTTGGCGACGCTGATCGCCGCCATTGCCGGCGATCCGGAGCCACTGGGTGGCTCCCAATCGCTGGTCTTGTTGACCGGCCTCGCGGCCATCCTGCTCGCCGGCGACGTGATCCGGCTTCACCGGCAATCCTCGCTCGGCTGGACCTTTGCGGCGCTCCTGATCGCGCCGCCGATCGTCGCCGTACTGGGCGTCATCGTGCTGCCCTGGACCATCGCCGCGGAGCTCAAGATCAATGAGCCGAGTGCCGCCATGGGGCGTTTTTTCACCGAAAGTTTCAACCGCCGCACCGGCCGGCCGCTCGCAATCGTCGTCGGCGACGCGCGTCTCGGCGGCTTGGTCGCGCTCGACTCGCCGCAACGGCCTTCCCTCGTGGTCGATGCCGCTTTCGAGAATGCCCCGTGGGTGAGCGCCGACGACATCCGCCAGAAAGGGGCGATCGTGGTGTGGCCGCTAACCGACCCTGCCGGCGCGCCACCTGCTCATTTCCGCGCCCGCTTTCCCGCCATGGTGCCCGAAGTGCCGCGCGCCTTCGACTGGAACGTCCGCGGCCGGCTGCCGCTCCTTCGCGTCGGCTGGGCGATGATTCGACCGCAGGGAAGAAGCGAATAGCGAACAGGAAGAGGTGCGTCTCGCTCGCTACCCCTGTTCGCTCCTCGCTATTCGCTCAATGATATCCCTCGCCCTCGCGCGTCTTGCCGCGGAACAGCCAGTACACGAAGCCCGTATAGCCGAGGATGATCGGCAGCAGGATGAGGGTGCCAACCAGCATGAACATTTGCGAGTCGGGCGCGGCGGCGGCGTCCCAGATCGTGAGCGTCGGCGGCACGAGATAGGGAAAGGTGGAGATCACGAGCCCGAGGTAGCCGAGCAGGAACAGCCCGATCGCCGCGGCAAACGGTTTTCCGTCATCCCCGCGGTCGAGCCATTTCCACCCCGCGAACGCAGTAAGCGCAGTGATGAACGGGATTGGCCACAGGAACAGGATGTTGGGAAACGAGAACCAGCGCGCAAAGATGCGGGGTATGGCAAGCGGTGTCCATAGGCTGACCACCACCATGAAGGCCAACACCAGGACCAGTGCGACCTTCGCTTGCGCGCGGGCATGCTCGGCGAGCTCTCCTTCGGTCTTCATCACCAGGAACGTTGCGCCGAGCAGCGCGTAGCCGGCGGTGACACCCAGCCCGCACACCAATGCGAACGGCGTGGCCCAATGGAAAGCGCCACCGGCGAACTCGCCATTGGCGACCGGGATGCCTTGGATCAGGCCACCGAGAATCACGCCCTGGAAGAAGCCGGCCAGCGCCGAACTCGCCGCGAATACGACGTCCCACCGCCCTTTGCGGTGCGCAACGGCCCGGAACTCGAAGGTGATGCCGCGGAACACCAGGGCCAGCAGCATGGCGATCACCGGCAGATAGAGCGCCGGCATAATGACCGCATAGGCGCGGGGGAAGGCCGCAAGCAGGCCGGCGCCGCCCAGCACCAGCCAGGTCTCGTTGCCGTCCCAGAACGGCGCGATCGAGGCGATCATGCGGTCGCGCTCGCCTTCGCTCCTGGCGAAGGGAAACAAGATGCCGATGCCGAGATCGAACCCGTCGAGGATGACGTACATCGCCACCGCCGTGCCGATGACTCCGGCCCAGATGAGCGGCAGCTCGGTCATGTCCGCACGCCCTCCGCGGCGCCGTCATGGCCGGCGGAAATCGGACGGCGTCCCGATCCGCGGCGGTGGTCGTCGCGCGGTTCCGGTCCTTTCGCAACCAGTCGGTTGATGTAGTAGATGCCGAGCGAGAACACGACGCCATACACCAGTACGAACAACGCCAAGCTCGTGGCGACGTTGGCGGCAGGCAGCGGGGAGACCGCGTCGGCGGTGCGCAGGATCTGCGACACGATCCACGGCTGGCGGCCGGATTCGGTGACGATCCAGCCGGAGATCACCGCGACGAAACCTATCCACCATGTCTGAGCAACCACCTGCAGGTACCAGCGCGTGGTCCACAGGCTGCCGCGCCACATCAGCCAGGTGCCGTAGAGCGCGGCGGCAATCATGAAGAATCCGATCGCCAGCATGATGCGAAAGGCGAAGAACACCGGCACTACCGGCGGCCGGTCCTGCGGCGGCACGCTTTTCAGTCCCGGAAACAAACCGTTCGGATGGTGGGTGAGGATGAGCGAAGAGCCGCGCGGGATGGAAATTGCGAACCGATTGAGCTCGGCCTTCTCGTCCGGCCAGGCGAACACATGGAAGTCCCCGGGCTTCGATCCATCCCAGTGCGCCTCCATGGCGGCGACCTTGATCGGCTGGTGCTTGAGCGTGTTGAGGCCATGCTGGTCGCCGAGGAAGAGCTGCAGCGGCGCCAGCACGACCAACAGGCCGATCGCCATGCGCACCATGGTGCGCGCCTCTTCGATGCGCCGGTTCGCCAGGAGGTGTCGGGCGCCGACCCCGAGGACGACGAAGCCGGCAGTCAGGAAGGCGGCGTTGAGCATGTGGCTCAAGCGGTAGATGAAGCTCGGATTGAAGATGATGGCGAACCAGTCGACCGGATAGGCGATGCCGTCGCGCATCTCATGCCCGGTCGGCGTGTGCATCCAGCTGTTCGCCGCCAGGATCCAGAACGCCGAGATGGCGGTGCCGATTGCCACCGCAATGGCAGAGAATACGTGCAGCCAGCGCGGCACGCGCGCTTCGCCGAACAGAAGGATGCCGAGGAAGGTGGCCTCGAGAAAGAACGCCATCAGCACCTCGTAGCCGGCGAGCTTTTTTTTGACGGTTCCGGCAACCACCGAGAAGCGGCTCCAGTTGGTGCCGAGCTGGTAGGACAGCACGATGCCGGAGACGACTCCCATCCCGAACGATACGGCGAAGATCTTGATCCAGAAGGTGGAGAGAAGCTTGAAGCGCTCGGCCCCAGTCACGCCCCACAATACTTCAAGCGTCGCGATATAGAACGAGAGCCCGATGGTGAGGCTCGGGAAGATGATGTGGAACGAGATGGTGAAGGCGAATTGCAGCCGGGCGAGCAGGACGGGGTCGAGTTCCATGTCAGGCTCCTGCCGCCACCGACGTCCCGTTCCAGCGAGTACCCGCAGGTTTCGCCCCGCAGTGGACAACTCAGTGTAGCTGCAGGAATGGCCGCCTGTCGCGCGCTATCCTGCCGCGCAGATTGGGGCAAGGGGGCTGACATGACCGACATGACCGCGCCAAGCGCCGAGCGATCGTCCTTCCTCGATCGCTATTTCCGTCTCACCGACCACGGCACCGACGCCCGCACGGAGATGCTCGCCGGCGTCACCACTTTCCTGACGATGGTCTACATCGTCTTTGTCAATCCGCAGATCCTCGGCAATGCCGGTATGGACAAGGGGGCGGTGTTCGTCGCCACGTGCATCGCCGCGGCGGTCAGCACGCTGGTGATGGGCCTCTACGCCAATTATCCCATCGCGCTTGCTCCCGGCATGGGGCTCAATGCCTTCTTCGCTTTCACGGTCGTGCTCAGCTACAAATATACGTGGCAGCAGGCGCTCGCTGCGGTGTTCTGCTCGGGCGTGCTGTTCTTTCTGATCTCCGTCTTCAGGCTGCGCGAATACGTCATCAATGCCATTCCGCGCAACATGAAGCTGGCGATCTCGGCCGGCGTCGGTCTGTTCCTCGGTATCATCGCGTTGGAGGAAGCGAAGATCGTCGTCGCTCATCCCGTGACCCTTGTCACTCTGGGCGACCTGAAGAATCCAGCGGCGATCCTGTGCCTCGTCGGCTTCGTTCTGATCGCGGCGCTGAACCAGCGGCGCATCATCGGCGGCACCCTGATCGGCATCCTGGCGGTGGCGATCGTCGGCATCCCGCTCGGGCTTGCCCAATATTCCGGTTTCGTGTCCCTGCCACCGTCGCTGGCGCCGACCTTGCTCCAGCTCGACTTCTCCCGCGCATTCGAGCTCACCTTCGTGATCGTCGTGTTCAGCTTTCTGTTCGTCGACGTGTTCGACAATGCCGGCACGCTGATCGGGGTTGCGCATCGCGCCGGGCTGCTCGATGCCGACGGCAAGCTCCCGCGCATGAAGGAAGCGCTGATCGCCGACAGCTTCGCCGCCATGTTCGGGTCGCTGATCGGTACCTCGACCACGACCAGCTATATCGAGAGCGCTGCCGGCGTGGCAGCCGGCGGCCGCACCGGCCTCACCGCCGTCACCGTGGCGGTTTTCTTTCTGCTGGCTTTGTTCTTTGCCCCGCTCGCCGGCATGGTCCCGGCCTACGCCTCGGCGGCCGCCCTGCTGTTCGTTGCCTGCGTGATGGCGCGCGGCCTTGCCGAGATCGATTGGGACGATCTCACCGAATATGCCCCGGCGGTGGTTGCCGCCGTGTCGATGCCGCTCACCTACTCGATCGCCACCGGAATCGGCTTGGGTTTCATCACCTACGCGCTTGCCAAGCTCGTTTCCGGCAAGTTCGCCGAAGCCTCTCCGGCCGTCCTCGTGCTCGCTCTGCTGTTCGCGGTGAAGTTCGCGGTCGCGGGCTAGCGCTGTTCCGGCGAAGTGGGCACCGGTTCGCCGGACAGGGACAGGCGCCACTCAAAGCGCTTAGAGCATGTCCTGATTCCATCGGAACGGGCATGCTCTAAGGCCTCACGCCGGCCGCGGAAAAGTCACGTTTTCGTCCGCAAGATCGCCGGCACGCGGGGGAGGCCGCGTCTCGCGGGAGGGGAGCATGCCGGTATTGAACGGCTTCAGCGCCTTTGCGTCGATTCCGGAGGAGCGGCTGAGCGACAAGAACTCGCGCCGCGTCGTCTGCGGCGAGCAGGGCATGATCGTGTGGTGGAGCATCGCTGCGGGCGTCCATGTCGAGGCGCATCGCCACGCCAACGAGCAGATCGTATGGATGCTCAAGGGCCGGATGGCGTTCCGCCTCGGGGAGGAGACGCGGATCTGCCTGCCCGGCGACATCGTCGTGATTCCCGCCGAAGTCGAGCACGAGGGTTGGTTCCATGACGACACCGAAGTGATCGACATTTTCGCGCCCCCGCGCGCGGATTTTCTGGAGGGCGGCAAACCGCCCTATTTTTCCCAGCGCTAGATCGCTGCGCGTTGGGACTTCAGCCGTCCAATGCTTTCTTGATCGCCAGGAAATCGCGCCAGGCGAGGCGCTTCTGCAGCGGCTGGCGTAGCAGGTAAGCGGGATGGAGCGTTGCCATGGCGCGGATCTCGCGCGTCCCGGTATGGTAGACGAACCAGCGTCCGCGCGTCTTCAGGATGCCATCGGTGACGCCGAGCAATCCCTGCATCGATGGTTGGCCGAGGGACACCAGCACGTCCGGATCGACGAGCTCGATCTGGCGTCGGATGAAGGGCAGGCAGGTCGACGTCTCCTGCGGCGTCGGCGTGCGGTTGCCGGGCGGGCGCCAGGGCACGATGTTGGCGATATAGACCGACGTGCGATCGAGCCCGATCGCCGCCAGCATGCGATCGAGCAGCTGGCCCGAGCGGCCGACGAACGGCAGCCCGGCAAGGTCCTCCTCGCGGCCCGGAGCCTCGCCCACGAACATCAGGCGCGCCTGCGGATTGCCGTCGGCGAAGACCAGTTGGGTGGCGGTGTTCTTGAGTGCGCAGCCTTCGAATTGTTCGAGCATGGCGCGTAACGCCTCGAGGCTCGCGGCATTCGTGGCTTGCTGGCGCGCCGCCGTCATCGCGGCATCGGGCGGCGCGATCGTGGCGGCCCGCGCTTCGCCGGCGCGAATTGGGCGCGAGACGTGGAGAAGCGAGGGGGCTTGGCTCCGCGTTTCCCTCGGGCTCTCCTTCTCGGCCGGCGCGCGCGGTGGCGCGCCGTCCAGCCGATTCACCGGCTCGTCGCCGACGAGCACGTCGACCCCCGCATCCATATAGAAGGCGAGCAGCTCGCTTGCCGCTTTGGCGTTCTCAGCATTCATCGCTGCAGTTCTCGCCGATTGCCCGCCTTTGTCAAACGTGGAAAATTTATCTACAGAGATCACATGGCCAACGGCGAGCTTCCGCCCCGCGAGGCGATGGAATTCGATGTCGTGATCGTCGGTGCCGGCCCATCCGGCCTGGCCGCGGCGATCCGTCTCAAGCAGATTTCGCCGGACATCAGCGTGGTGGTCGTCGAGAAGGGCTCGGAAGTCGGCGCGCACATCCTCTCGGGGGCCGTCATCGATCCGGCCGGCCTCGATTCTCTCCTGCCCGACTGGCGCAACGAGGAGACGCCGATCCACACGCCGGCGCGTGACGACCGCTTCTACTGGCTCGGGCCGGGCGGCGCGCTGCGGCTCCCGAGCGCGCTCATGCCGCCGCTCATGAGCAATCATGGGGCTTTCGTCGTGTCGCTTGGCAATGTCTGCCGCTGGCTTGCCACCAAGGCAGAGGCGCTCGGCGTGGAAATCTATCCCGGCTTCGCCGCCTCCGAGGTACTCTACGGGGGAAACGGCGAGGTCACCGGCATCGCCACCGGTGACATGGGCCTCGATAAGGACGGCAAGCCGAAGGAAGCATTCACCCGCGGCATCGAGCTCAAGGCGAAGTACACGCTGTTTGCCGAAGGCGTACGCGGCAACCTCACCAAGACCTTGATCCGGCGCCTCGAGCTCGACCGCGACTGCGAGCCGCAGAAATACGGGATCGGTCTCAAGGAGCTGTGGCAGGTCCAACCCGACAAGCACCGGCCGGGGCTGGTCCAGCACACCTTCGGATGGCCCCTCGATAACCGCACCGGCGGCGGCTCCTTCCTCTACCATTTCGACGACAACCTCGTGTCCGTCGGTTTCGTCGTTCACCTCAATTACGAGAACCCGTATCTCTCGCCGTTCGAGGAATTCCAGCGCTTCAAAACCCACTCGCTGGTCCGCGACACCTTCGCGGGCGGAAAGCGCATTGCCTATGGCGCGCGCGCGATCAGCGAGGGCGGTTGGCAATCGGTGCCGCGCGTGACCTTTCCGGGCGGCGCGCTGATCGGCTGCACTGCCGGCTTCCTCAACGTGCCGCGCATCAAGGGAACCCATAACGCCATGCTGTCTGGCATGCTGGCGGCCGAGCATGTGGCATCGGCTTTGGCGAGCGGACGCGCCAACGACGAGGTCGAGAGCTACGAAAGGGCGTGGCGGACGTCCGCCATCGGTCGCGACCTGTGGAAGGTGCGCAATGCCAAGCCGCTATGGTCCAAGCTCGGCACCACACTCGGCATTGCCGTCGGCGGCATCGACATGTGGATGAACACGCTGTTCGGCGTCTCGCCCTTCGGCACGCTTCGCCACGGCAAGCCGGATTGGGCGACGCTCAAGCCCGCGGCCGACTGCCGCCCGATCGCCTACCCGAAGCCGGACGGAAAGTTAACGTTCGACCGCCTCTCCTCGGTGTACCTGTCGAATACCAATCATGAGGAGGGCCAGCCGGTGCACCTTCTGGTCGGGGACCCGGTCCTGCAAAAGGAATCGGAGCACGACGTCTATGCCGGTCCCTCGCAGCGCTATTGTCCGGCCGGCGTTTACGAGTGGGTGGATGAGGGCGGCAAGCCGCGCTTCGTGATCAATTCGCAGAACTGCGTCCACTGCAAGACGTGCGATATCAAGGATCCGAATCAGAACATCGTCTGGGTACCGCCGGAGGGGGGTGGCGGGCCGAATTACGCCAATATGTGATTTTTCCAGACGCGGTTTCTGCGCGCTCGGCGCCATCTTCGGCCTTGCCGGTATTGGCGGAAACCCTGCGCCGAACTTTCGCCGCCGTTGCCCGCTACTCGCCATGCTGCGCCTTGCGGGCGCGAGCTAAAAAGGCCATTCTCCGGCTCTACCCGGAGGGGGAGCCGCGGATCGCGCGCCCCCAGTGGAGATCATCGAACCGTGACCTTCTCGATCGTGTTCCGGCGGACGACGCCTGTCGTCGTCGCCGCCGCCTTCGCCGCAATGGTGCCGACCGCGATCGCCGCGCAAGGGCAGACCGCGATGGTGGTGCCGGGCCCGAGCTCACAGGAGCTCTCGCGCATCTCGCTGTCGGGCAATTACCTGGCCGCGCGTCATGCCGGGCAGCAGCGCGACATCTCCGCCGCCGCCGCCTATTACCGCGCCGCGCTCAAGGCAGATCCGAAGAATAACGAGCTGTTGGAGCGCACCTTCCTCTCCATTCTGTCGGACGGCGAGGTGGACGAGGCGGTCAAGCTCGCCGAACGGCTGGTCCAGGTCGACCGCAGCCATCGCATCGCCCGGCTGGTACTCGGCGTGCGTGCGATCAAGCAGAAGCAATATCAGGCCGCCAAGACCCAGCTCTCGCAGTCGGTGCGCGGGCCGATCGCCGATTTGACGGCGACGCTTCTGTCGGCCTGGACGCTTTACGGCACCGGCGACACCAAGGGCTCGATCGACAGCATCGACCGGCTGACCGGTCCCGACTGGTACGCGATCTTCAAGGACCTGCATGCCGGTCTCATCCTCGATCTCGCCAACAACAAGAAGGAGGCGGGCAAGCGGCTTGAGCGCGCCAACAAGCTCGACCAGGGGGCGCTGCGCGCCGTCGAGGCCTATGGGCGGTGGGCCTCACGCAATCTCGGCAAGCCCGAGGCCCTCAAGGTCTTCGAGGCGTTCGACAAGACGCTTCCCAACCACCCGCTGATCGTCAAGGCGATCGAGGAGCTCAAGGCCGGCGAATCGCTGCCGGTCCTGGTCTCGACCCCGCAGGCCGGCGCCTCTGAGGTTCTCTACGGGCTCGGCGCTTCGCTTGGCCGCCAGGGCGGCGAAGACCTCGCCATGGTCTATCTGCAGCTTGCGCTCTTTCTCACGCCGCAGCAGCCCCTCGCCCTGTTGTCGTTGGCCGATCTCTACGAGCAGCTAAAAAAGCCGGAATT
>Ga0114129_10016367_pt1 | contig 10557 bp, 8 predicted proteins | sample RhiMetdeltSRZDD1_FD_80071 | JGI IMG/M metagenome (GOLD analysis project Ga0114129, IMG submission 80071) | Populus rhizosphere microbial communities from Tennessee, USA - Rhizosphere MetaG P. deltoides SRZDD1 (version 2) (version 2) | ecosystem: Host-associated > Plants > Roots > Rhizosphere >... | reverse complement strand
CGTTCCATTTTCGGCTCGGTTGCGTGTTTCTGCGTCGTTCGAGCCCTTCGCTACTGTGTCTCGCGTGAAGACTTTAGTCGTCGCCGAAAAGCCATCCGTCGCCCGCGATCTCGCGGACGCGCTCCCTGGTTCCTTCACGAACGAGGAGACCCACTACGAAGGAGACGAGTACGTCGTCACCTTCGCCGTCGGGCATCTCGTCCAGCTTGTCGACCCCGAGGTCTACGACGAGAAGCTGAAGAAGTGGCGAATGGCCGACCTGCCGATCGTCCCCGAGGAGTTCAAGCTGGCGCCCCGCGACGCGAAGGCGAAGAAGCAGCTCAAGGCGATCCACAAGCTGATGAAGCGCGACGACGTCGACCGGATCATCAACGCCTGCGACGCCGGCCGCGAGGGCGAGCTGATCTTCGCCTACATCTACGAGACCGCCGACATCGACAAGCCCGTGCAGCGGCTCTGGGTCAGCTCGATGACGAAGCAGGCAATCCGCGAAGGCTTCGAGAGACTGCGCCCCGGTGAGGAGCTGCAGCCGCTCGAGGCAGCGGCGCGCTCTCGTTCCGAGGCGGACTGGTTGATCGGGATGAACGCCACCCGGGCCGCGACGATTCGCGGCCGCGCCTGGGTCGGCGGCGTCGTCTCGCTCGGCCGGGTGCAGACGCCGACGCTGGCGATGATGGTCAAGCGCGAGCGCGAGATCCAAGCTTTCACGCCTGAGGCTTATCGCATCGTGCGCGCGCAGTTCGACCCTCGCTACGAAGGCATGTGGTTCGAAGGCGACGAGACGCGAATCTTCGGCGACCTCGCCCGCGCCGAGCAGATCGTCGACAAGGTGACCGGCAAAGACGGCACCGTCGAGAAGATGGAGCAGAAGGAGCAGTCCGAGCGGCCGCCGTTGCTGTACGACCTGACCTCGCTCCAGCGGGACGCGAACCGCCGCTTCGGCTTCTCCGCGCGCCGCACGCTGCAGGCCGCGCAATCGCTCTACGAGGACAAGAAGGCGATCACTTACCCGCGGACGTCCTCGCGGTACCTGTCGGGGGACCTGGTTCCGCAGCTCAAGCCGACCGCCGAGACGCTCGTCCCGATCGGGGACTACACGGCGGGCGCGCGCTACGTGCTCGGCCTCGACCAGTTGCCGCTGCAGCGCGTCGTCAACGACGCGCGCGTCGACGACCACCACGCGATCATTCCGACCGACGTCGAGCACGACGTCGACCGTTTTTCGCCTGACGAGCGGCGCATCTTCGACCTCGTCGCTCGCCGTTTCCTGGCCGTCTTCCACCCGGCAGCGCGCTACCAGCGCACCGAGGTCGTCACGCTCGTCGAAGAGGAGCGCTTCCGCACGCGCGGCAAGATCACGCTCGAGCCGGGCTGGCGCGGCGTCTACGGCCTCGAGTCCGATCTCGACAAGCAGTCCGGCAAGACAAGCGATGAGGATGCCGCCGATGAGAGCGCCGAGCTACCGAAGCTCGAGCAGGGTCAGGCCGTCAAGTGCGTCAAGGCAGAGTTCGAGGACAAGCAGACGAAGCCGCCGCCGCGCTATACGGAGGCCACGCTGCTCTCGGCGATGGAGACCGCCGGCAAGCGGATCGACGACGAGGAGCTGCGCGAAGCGATGAAGGACTCCGGGCTCGGCACGCCGGCGACGCGCGCGGAGACGATCGAGGTCCTGATCCGGAGGGAGTACATCGAGCGCGCCGGCAAGGAGCTTCAGCCGACCCCGAAGGGGCTGCAGGTGATCACGATGCTCGAGGAGCACCCGCTCACCTCGCCCGAGCTGACCGGCGACTGGGAGAAGCGGCTCTCGGACATCGAGCACGGGAGCGGCGACCGCAAGGAGTTCATCAAGGGCATCGTCGACCTGACAACTCAGACGGTCGAGCAGATCGCGGCCCTCGACAAGGAGAAGCTCCGCCCCGAGCGGGTCGAGCTCGGTCCGTGCCCGCGCTGCGGCGCCGAGACGGGCGAGATCATCAAGGAGAACTCGCGCGCCTACGGCTGTACCAGCTGGAAGAGCCGCGAGGAGCCCGGCTGCGGCTACGTGATCTGGAAGCGCGTTGCGGGCAGGACGATCACCCCCGAGATCGCACGCCAGCTGATCGAAAACGGCCGCACGAACGACGTCATTTCAGGCTTCCGCTCACGAGCCGGCAAACCTTTCCGCGCGCGCCTCGTCTTGAACGACGAAGGCAAGGTCGAGTTCGACTTTCCCGCTCGCGCGCAAACCAAAGAGCCGGCGGTAGCGGAATAAGGAGAACCCGCACCGGGTTTGATGTAACGAGGTCGTTAAGGGTGGCAGTTGACCCTAGTCGGCCGAGGAGATTCCACCTACAGTGCGAAAGACCGAGAGAGCCGCAACAGCTAGAGAGTCAGAGGAGAAATTGACGCAAAGTCAGATGCACGAGTTGCTCGAATCCGAGCATGCCCGCACGTTTGTGGAGGGCGCTGAGGAGCGCGGTTTCGTCGAGCCGGCGGAAATCGAGGCGTTCGCGCTCGAGCACGACCTCGGCGAGGAAGACGCCGAGCAGTTTCAGCGTGAGCTCGAGGCGATCGGCCTCGAGATTCGCCAGCCGGTCGAGGAGACCGAGACCAAGGCCGAAAAGCCCGAGGAGAAGGTCGTGGAGGCCCCGCCGCAGGTCCTCGTCGGCTCTGCCGACAGCCTGCAGCTCTTCCTCGCAGACATCGGGCGCCACAAGCTGCTGACCGCGGCCGAGGAGGTCACGCTTGCGAAGGCGATCGAGCGTGGCGACCTGACCGCGAAGCGGCGCATGATCGAGTCGAACCTCCGGCTGGTCGTTTCGATCGCCAAGGGCTATCGCGGCCTCGGTGTGCCGTTCCTGGACCTGATCCAGGAGGGAACGCTGGGCCTGAACCGAGCGGTCGAGAAGTTCGACTGGCGGCGTGGCTACAAGTTCTCGACCTACGCGACCTGGTGGATCCGCCAGTCGGTGCAGCGGGCGGTCGCCAACCACGCCCGCACGATCCGCGTGCCCGTGCACGTCGTCGAGCGCCAGCAGAAGCTGGGCCGTGCGGCGCGCCGGCTCGAGGTGGAGCTGGGCCGTGAGGCGACGAAGCAGGAGCTCGCCGAGGCGACGGGACTCCCGTTGCAGCACGTCGACGAGGCGCTCGGTGCGGCCCAGGCGTCGGTCTCGCTGAACCAGACGGTGGGCGCTGACGACGAGGGCGAGCTCGGCGATCTCTTCGCCGACCGTGAGGCACCTGATCCGTTCGACGAGGCCGAGGAGTCCCTGCGCAAGCAGGGAGTCCGCCGCGCGCTCGACGCTCTGCCCGAGCGGGAGCGCCGGATCCTGGAGCTCCGCTTCGGCTTCGAAGGCGAGCCGTGGACGCTCGAGGCGATCGGCCACGAGCTCGACCTGACCCGTGAGCGGGTCCGGCAGCTCGAGAGCCAGGCTCTCGCCCGGCTTGCCGCGCTGCGGGATCTTCAGACCGCCGCGGCGTAAGCATCAACCTAGTCCTGACCTGTCGCTGAGGGGTCGCGCCGGTGCGCGCGGCCCCCGACGACTCTTCGGAGCAGGTCGCTCATGCGTTGACGGTCGAGCCGCTGACGGTCGAGGAGCGCCGCGCCGGCTGGGCGCGCATCCGCACGGCCTACAGCTACCCCGGCTGATACGGCAGGACGAGCTCGCTTCAGGGACAGGCACCGGATTCGGTGCCTGTCCCTACGACGATCCGGTCGAGGCTGCGCGCTCGTATCTCCCCGCGCGCCGTACGAGTAGGGCGGGATGACCGACCGCAGCGTCGACTGCTCAGGCCTCGTCCACATGGCCTATCGGCTGACCGGGCGCCTCGTCCCACGCGACGCCGACCAGGAGGAAGAAGCTTGCGATCCCGATCGAGGAATCGGACGCACGGCCGGGCGATCTCGTCTGCTTCGGCGAGCCCGGTGAGGCTCACCACATCGCCTTCTGGCTCGGCGACGGCTGCATCCTGCACGCCACGGGCCGCGAGGGCGTCAACGCCGTAGTCGAAGAGGGGCTCGAGGACGTGGACGCCCGGCCGATCGCTTCGCGCGGCTCGCTGAGTAGCAAGCTTCTCGCTTACAGATCGCTAACAACCGGGCGTCGTGCACGTCACAGGTGTCACGGAAGCAGCGGCTCTGCGAAAATAGTCGCGCAGTTTTCCGTCCCGCCGGTTTTCCTGAACTGAGGAGGTACATTGATGAGAAGTAGACAGGGGTTGACGCGCATCTTGAGCGTCGCCGCCATCGCGACCGGGATTGCGTTGCTGAGCGTGGCCTACGCACACACCGCGACGCGGCCGCAGAGCTCGCAGTCTCACGGAAAGACGTTCGGCACGTTCAGGGCCGTAATCGACACGATCGACTACCTCGATCCACAGCAGTCGTACACGGCGCAGAGCATTTGGGCGATGTGGAACGTCTACATCCCGCTGGTTACGTATCAGCATGTCGACGGGGCCGCCGGCTTCCGGATCGTCCCGGGGCTCGCGGCATCGCTGCCCACGGTCTCGAGAGACGGTCGCGTCTATTCCTTCAAGCTACGCAAGGGGCTGAGGTATTCGAACGGCCAGCCGGTCAAGGCGAGCGACTTCAAGTACGCAATCAAGCGCGAGTACTTGTCCACGGGCCAGGGGGTCGGCTTCTACAAGACGATCCGTGGAGCCGCCAAGTTCGGAGCGACGCTCAAGGGCGACATTTCCGGGATCCAGGTGAACAATGCCAGGCGGACGATCAAGATCTCGCTGACTTCGCCCCGTGGCGACTTCCTGACGATTCTCGCACTCACATTCGCGGCACCGGTGCCGAGTGGGACGCCGTCGGCGATCCAGAACGGAACTATTCCCTCGACCGGGCCGTATCGCATCTCGAACTACACCGTCAACCAGGGGTTCACGATGGTGCGGAACAAGTACTTCAAACCCACGAAGTACATCCCTCGGGGAAACCCGAACAGGGTCGAGGTCGCTTTGGTCGGCGATGCGAACGCTGCCGTCCAGCGTGTGATCAATGGTCAGGCCGACTACACGAACGCCGCGGTCCCTCCCGACCGGATCGCGAGCATCAAGAACAAGGGGAAGCTGGTCGTCCACGCGACCGCACCCGCGAACACGTACTACTTCTGGATGAACCCGAGCCAGGCGCCCTTCAACAAGCTGAAGGTGCGCCAAGCGGTCAACTATGCGGTCGACCGCGCCGCCATGCAGCGGCTGGTCTGGGGCGGCCTTGGCCGGTCGACCCAGAACATCCTGCCGCCGACATATCCGTCCTACAAGAAGCTGAACCTATACCCGCACAACCTCGCCAAGGCGAAGCAGTTGATCCAGCAGGCCGGCGCCAGTGGAGCGAAGGTGACCGTCTGGACCCGCCAGGTCTCGGACGCCCTCGACGCCGCTCAGTACTACACGAGCGTGCTCAACAGCATCGGTCTAGATGCGAAGCTAAACACCCTGCCGAGGTCGACGTACTACACGACGATCGGCAACATCAACACCAAGGCGCAGACCGGTTGGGCGCGGTGGCTGGAGGACTATCCGCACCCGCTCGACTGGTTCGACGTTCTCCTGAACGGCGAGAACATCGTCGCGCAGGACAACAACAACTTCGCCTACTTCAACAACAAGAAGATCAATAAGGAGATCGACGCGCTCAAGAAGGCGCCGATCCTGACGTCCGCCGTCAACGCGAAGTGGACCGCGATCGAGAAGCAGGTCATGCAGCAGGCCCCGTGGGTCCCGTGGTCGAACCGCGTGTGGCCCGAGTTCTTCAGCAAGAGCATGGGATGCATCCATCTTCAGGCGCTGTACGGAGTCGACCTGGCACGAGTCTGCAAGACGTAACGGGTAGCTGAAGACCGAGTGGGGGCGCTAGCGGCGCCCCCACTCCTCTAGACTCGCCGTACCGACGCAGAGATGGCCGAGCCCGCCACCGACTTCACTCTCGACACCGCAGCGGCGCTCGCCTCCGAGGAGCACGAGGTGGCGATCGTCGGACGCAGTCCCTGGTACCTCGCCTGGCGCCGGCTTCGCCGCAACTACATCGCCCTGTTTTCGCTCGCGGTCTTTCTCCTGATCGTGATCGCGTGCGCTCTTGCCCCGGTCTACGCGCACCACGTCGCGCACACGGGGCCGAACGACACGCACGTCGCCGAGCAGGTCAACGTCGGCGGTCACGAGCGCCCTGTCATCGGCGGCGGTGCGCAGTTCAACGCCAAGACCGGAAAGTTCGAGATCAAGCAGGTCGTGATTCTCGGCCCAACCTGGTGGCACGCCCACGGAAAGTTCGTTCTCGGCGCCGACAACCTTGGCCGTGACGTCGCTGTGCGTCTGCTCTACGGCGGCTTCAACTCGCTGAAGATCGGCATCGGCTCGGCGTTGATCTGCACGCTTTTCGCCAGCTTCCTCGCCTTGCTCGCTGGCTACTACGGCGGCTGGATCGACTGGTTCATCACTCGCTTCTTCGACCTGATCTGGGCGTTTCCGGTTTTCCTGCTCGCGATTGCCCTCGGGAGCGCCCTCTCGGTCAACGGGTTCCATCACTTCGGGATCAGCATCGAGCCCGGCAGCCTCTGGATCCCCACGCTTGTGATCTCGTACGTTTTGATCCCGTACATCGGCCGGCCTATCCGCGGTCAGATCCTCTCGTTACGGGAGAAGGAGTTCGTCGAGGCCGCGATCGGGCAGGGCGCCGGGCCTCTGCGGATCATGTTCTCCGACCTGCTGCCGAACGTCGCGTCGACGATCCTCGTCTTCTTCACCTTGATCGTCGCCATCAACATTCTTACGGAAGCCGGCCTGTCGTTCCTCGGAGCCGGCGTCAGGCTGCCCGACCCGTCCTGGGGCAACCTGATCGCGTCCGGCCAGAATCAGATCGTGACCGCACCATGGCTGGCACTGCTCCCCGGCATCGCGATCGTCCTGACCGTGCTCTCACTGAACATCTTCGGGGACGGCCTACGCGATGCGCTCGACCCGCGCGCGAAGGTGAGAATCGAGCGGTGAGGAGGGTGGCCGGCCAGTGACCGCGTTCGTGATCCGCCGTCTGATCGGCATGGTCGCCGTCCTGATCGCGGTCAGCTTCCTCGTCTTCATCGTCTTCATCCTGATCCCGGTCGGGGATCCGGCGCAGCGGATGGCAGGCAAGAACCCGAGCCAGCAGAACATCGTCAACATTCGCAAGAAGTGGGGCTTCGACAAGCCCTTCTACGTCCAGTACGTGAGGATGCTCCAGAAGGCTGGGACGGGCCTTTTGCCGGGCCCGCACGGTGAGTATGACGTCCTGAGCTCGTTCCAGAACAGACAGAACGTCGCGCACCAGATCGAGCGGGGCATTCCCGTGACCTTCTCGCTCTGTATCGGGGCCGCGCTGATTTGGGTCCTTTTGGGGACTCTCGTCGGCATCTTCTCGGCGGTGACCGCGGGCCGGTGGTCGGACCGGTTAGTGACGACACTCGCCCTGATCGGTATCTCGATGCCGGTCTTCTTCCTCGGCATCGTGCTCCGCTACTTCCTGGCCGAGAAGCCGGCGCACCCGCTCTTCCCCGACGGCGAGTACGTTCCGCTGACGAAGGACCCGGTGCAGTGGGCCTACCACCTGATCCTGCCGTGGTTCGCGCTGTCGGTGCTCTTCATCGGTTTCTACGGCCGCGTGCTCCGCTCGAACATGCTCGACACGATGAATGAAGATTTCGTCCGGACGGCGAAGGCAAAGGGGCTCGACCCGCGCAGCGTGCTCGTCAAGCACGTACTTCGCACGTCGTTGATTCCGCTCGTGAGCCTGTTCGCGCTCGACTTCGCAGCGGTGCTCGGCGGCGGGGCGATCCTGACGGAAACGGTGTTCGAGCTCCACGGTGTCGGCTGGTATGCCGCCCAGTCGGTCGGTGATCTTGACCTGCCGCCGATCATGGGCGTGACGCTGTACGGCGCTTTCTTCATCGTGCTCTTCAGCGCGATTGCCGACGTCGTCTACGCATTACTCGACCCTCGCATCCGGCCGACTTAGTGTCCGAACCACTCCTCGAGGTGAAGGGTCTCAAGGTCCGCTTCACGACCGAAGACGGAGTCGTCCGCGCCGTCGACGGCGTGGACTTCGAGCTCGAGCGTGGCAAGGTGCTGGGAATTGTCGGCGAATCGGGCTCCGGCAAGAGTGTCACCGCTATGACGATGATCGGGCTGACGCGGGCGCCCAACACCGCGTTCGAAGGCGAAGTGGCCTACAAGGGCCAGGACCTGCTCGCGATGTCCGAACGGCGCCTCCGCGACGTGCGCGGAAACGAGATCGCGATGATCTTCCAGGATCCGATGACCTCGCTGAACCCGGTTTACCGCGTCGGCGACCAGATCGTCGAGGCGATCCTGACGCACGACTCGGTTGGCAAGCGGGTTGCAAGGCAGCGCGCGGTCGAGCTGTTGCGCGAGGTCGGGATCCCGAACCCGAACAACCGGGCGAACGACTACCCTCACCAGTTCTCCGGCGGCATGCGCCAGCGCGCGATGATTGCGATGGCGATAGCGTGCAACCCGGACGTCCTGATCGCGGACGAGCCGACGACCGCGCTCGACGTGACGATCCAGGCACAGATCATCGAGCTGATCGACAAGCTCAAGGACGATTTCAACTCCTCTGTGATCCTGATCACGCACGACCTCGGCGTCGTCGCCGACGTCGCGGACGAGATCCTCGTCATGTACGCTGGCCGCGTCGTCGAGCGCGGCTCGAAACGCAGCCTGTTCTACGACCCGCAGCACCCGTACACGTGGGGCTTACTCGGCTCGATCCCGCGGCTCGACCGCCCCAAGGGCAGCAGGCTCGCGTCGATCAAGGGCGCGCCGCCGTCGCTGATCAACCTGCCGCAGGGGTGCAAGTTCCGGCCGCGCTGCCCGCATGCGTTCGACCGGTGCGTCGGCGAGCCGGAGCTCGCAAACCGCGTCGAGGAGCGGCGTCACCTCGACCGCTGCTGGCTCGGTGTTGACGAGAAACGCAGTGTCCGCTCTGCGACGATCAAGGGCGAGGTGGCGACGGCGTGAGCACGAATGGCGGCGGCCCCCTCGTCGAGGTCAAGAGCCTCAAGAAGTACTTCCCGATCCACGCTGGCGCGCTCAATCGAGAGGTCGCGCGCGTGCACGCGGTCGATGACGTCACCTTCTCGGTCAACGAGGGCGAGACGGTCGGCCTTGTCGGCGAGTCCGGCTGCGGGAAGTCGACGCTCGGCCGCTGCATCGTCCGACTGCTCGAGCCGACTGCCGGTGACGTCATCTTCCAGGGACGTTCGATCGGCACCCTCGGCGCTCGCGCGCTTCGGCCGCTTCGGCGCCAGATGCAGATGGTTTTCCAGGATCCGTATGCGAGCCTGAACCCGCGTAAGCGGGTGGGCACCATCGTGAGTGATCCGCTGCGGATCCACGGGATCGGCGACCGGGCAAGTCGCAAACAGCAGGTCGAAAACTTGCTCGAAGCGGTCGGCCTGAGTCCCGAGCACTACAACCGCTTCCCGCACGAATTCTCCGGCGGTCAGCGCCAGCGGATCGGCGTCGCGCGCGCGCTCGCGCTGCGGCCGAAGCTCGTTGTTGCAGACGAGCCTGTCTCCGCGCTCGACGTCTCGATCCAGGCGCAGATGATCAACCTCTTCGAGGACCTGCAGGAGGAGTTCAACCTCACTTACGTCTTCATCGCCCACGACCTGAGCGTCGTCCGCCATGTCTCCGACCGGATCGCGGTCATGTACCTCGGCAAGCTCGTAGAGCTTTCGCCGGCCGAGGAGCTGTACACCCGGCCAATCATGCCCTACACGGAGGCGCTGCTCTCGGCGGTGCCGATCCCGGACCCCGACCTTTCCGACCAGCGGGACCGGATCGTCCTGCAAGGCGATGTTCCGAGCCCGATCAACCCTCCTTCTGGCTGTCGCTTCCACCCACGCTGCCGCTACGCGACCGACGTGTGCGCGCGGATCGAGCCGCCGCTCGTTGATTACGGCAACGGCCACCTCGCCGCCTGCCATCACCCCCTAAACGTCGATAGCGAGACGCTCGCCCGAGTCGCCGTCTCGCCGCGACACACCCCGGAAGCGGTCAATGAGACGCCGCTCCCGCAGTAACCGGGGAAAGAGGTCTCTAGGCTGGTGCCAGGCGCGCGAACCCTCCGAGCGCGCCCTGGCGTAAGCCCAACCCCCCTTTCGGGTTAGCTCAAACCGCTAAAGCGCCCTGGCCACATGGCCGATAGCCCAATCGTGGACGCTGCCGAGCGCAACGAGATCCTGAACCGTTATCGCGACCATTCGCGCCGCTTCGAGGCGGTCGCGCAGAAGCGCGGCACCAACGGTGCAGAGGTGATTCCGTTCGCCGGCCCGCTCCAGGAGCTGGAACAGGAGCCGACCGCCCGCGAGCTCGAGGTGCTGCAGCTCATCTCAGACGGCCTCGTCAACAGGGAAATCGGCCACCGGCTGTTTCTCTCGGAGGAGACGGTGAAATCCCACGTTCGTCACCTGCTCGCAAAGCTCCAGGCCCGGTCGCGGGCACACGCAGTCGCCGTCGGCTTCCGCCGCGGCCTGATCGCGTAAGAACTTCCGGGCCCGCAGAAAACCG
>Ga0114129_10016362_pt1 | contig 10559 bp, 13 predicted proteins | sample RhiMetdeltSRZDD1_FD_80071 | JGI IMG/M metagenome (GOLD analysis project Ga0114129, IMG submission 80071) | Populus rhizosphere microbial communities from Tennessee, USA - Rhizosphere MetaG P. deltoides SRZDD1 (version 2) (version 2) | ecosystem: Host-associated > Plants > Roots > Rhizosphere >... | reverse complement strand
GCGTCGCTCTTGGGGCGGCCTTTGAAGCCGCTGCCGAACTGGCCGCCGGCCTGGTAGCGCACCTCGACGACCTGGAGGACGGGTACCGGCCGGTCGAGGTGGACCCGGCGGCTGCGCAGGCCGGCCAGCTCCCCGAACCGCAGTCCGGTGCCCAGGAAGACGAGGACGTGATCCCACCAGGACAGGGGGATATGGCCGAGTAGTCGGCCAGCTTCTTCGGGCGTGTAGGCGCGACGCTTGGTCTCTCCGAGCAGCTGCTCGGGGTCGGCGCGGCGCTTGGGTGGCGGCGCCTTGCGCACCGGGTTGCTCGCAATGGCGCCCTCGTCCTCGGCGAACTGCAGGATGCGATGCAGGATGGACCGGCAGGCCAGCAAGGACTCGCGGCCGACCATGGCGGCCAGCTGAGCCTGCCAGCGGCGAATATCGGCCGGGCCGATCCGCTCGATGGGGCGATCACCGAACCAGGGCCGGACATGACGCCGGAGGCGGTTCTCAGTTGCCGCCAGGGTGGTGGGGCTGCGGTCGGGGTCAGCGGCCCACACCTCCCACCAGTCGTCAGCCCACCGACCGAACGAGAGTCGACCACTCCGTCGTTCTCGCCAGGTCCCGCGGCGCATCTCCAGGCGTTTCTCGGCGGCGAGGTCGCGGGCTTCGTCGGGGGTGTCGACGGTCGTGCCGCCTTGGGAGCCGTCATCCAGCCGCCAGGAGACCAGGTAGCGGTTGCCGCGCTTGCGCCAGCTCACCGAGCCCATCAGGGCCTCCCCGATGCCGACGGGCAGTCGGCGTGCGGTGGACTGGGTTGTCGTGGCGCATGGGCGGGCCGCTGGGCGCCGCTGAGGGCTGGCCGCGACTCCAGAGACGGCCGGGAGGGCTGGGGGTCGTTCTCGTTGGATAACGTGACAGCCGCTCTGGCGCTCACCGGGGGCTCCGCGAGCTGTCGCCACCGGTGACAGAACCTACAGAACCGACAGAACCGGTGGGCGGCCGAGGTTCTGTCGGTTCTGTAGGTTCTGTCACCGGGTGCAAGGGGTTGACCAGGAACCGTGGGGAGGGCGGCCGACCGCCCTTGGGGCCGGCCGGGTCGGCGTCGACCCGGCGTAGCCAGCCGTGCTCCTCGAGCAAGGCGAGGGCGGGGTCGAGGTCGGTGGCCTTGGGAAAGCGGCCCCGGGGCGCAGCACGATGGGCGTCGCGACGGGTGAACTGCACCTGGTTGGTGCTTGTGATCCAGTCGAGCAGCCAGCGGGCGACATCGGTGCGGGGGTCGGCGCCCATCAGGTCGAACACGGCTCGGGCGTGCTCGATCAGGTAGTCGGCGAGCCGGACGGCGCTGGCGAAGGTGTCGGGGCTGATCGGGCGGGCCCAGCCGTCGCGAAGGTGGCCGGCCAGATGGAGCAGGCCGGCGAGGCGGCAGGTGGCCCCGGCCAGCTTGGCCGCCCAGCCGGCCAGCTGGGCCAGGTCGCCGCTGCCAGCGGCCAGCCGGGGCTCCAGGTCACGCTCGAAGCAAAGCAGCAGCTCGCCCGCCGCCTGGTCCAGCGCCAGCAGAGCCGGCTCGTCGTCCCCGGCCGGAGCGTTGAGGCTGGCGGCCAGTGCCTGGAGCTCCAGGCTGTAGCGGTTGGCCACCGCGGTGGGGACGGGTGGGGCGCCCGCCTGGCGGCGGCCGACCAGGCTGGTCGGGAGGCTGTACAGGAACCGGGCCAGCAGGCCGCGGCCGCCGAACCCGGGGCGAGCGGCCAGGCCGCGCAGGATCTCGGGCTGCACGGCCAGCCCGATGGTCAGACAGGGCCGTTCCACGTATTCGGATGGGCGGCCGCGGCGGTCGACCTTGAGCAGGTCGCCGGCGTGGCCCTTGAGGTAGACGCCAAGATTCGGGCCGGCGGCTTGGTTGTAGCGGCCGGCCATCTGGTCGAACACGTCCCCCTCGGGGCTGAGGAGGGCGATGCGGCCGTAGACGGCGAGCAGGCCGGCCAGGGCCTCGGGGGTGGCGTCGTCGACCAGCCACCGTGGCAGCGGGGGCACGACGAGGGTGGCGGCTTCGGCGGTCCGGGCGATCGCGTCGGCTCGGGCTTCCTCTTGCTGGCTGGCTGGGGCCTTGCCGGCGGTGGCTTCGGCGTGGGCGGCGGCTTGGTCGGCGATGCGCCGCAGGGTGGCGGTCTCGGTGATCCCCGGCAGAGCGGCGGTGGCCTGCTGGCGTTCGAACTCGGCGACCGGCCGGGTCAGGGCGGTGAACACGCTGCTCTTGCGGGTGCCGGCGTCCATCCCGACCGCGATGAACAGGCACAGCGGTTCTTGCCAGCCGGGCCGGGGTTGGACCTCGACGGCGCCGGCGGCGACGGTGGCGAGCACGGCCAGGGCGAGCATGCCGGCCAGATCGGGTGGGGTCTGGGTGGCGGTGGCGACCGCAGCCACGTACTCCCCCACCCAGCCGGGCAGCACCTCGACAGGGAATGGGGGCGCCATGCCGCCGACGCCGAACGGTGCCGGTGGTTCCCAGCCTCGGCCACCCTGCGCGGTGGTGGTGTCGGCCAGCTCGCCGGCCAGGTGGGCCAACACGGCAGGGTCGGCGTCGGAGTGGGCCAGGCGGACGCCCAGGTCAATGACCCGCCGCCGGCGGGCGGTGTCAGCGACCAGCTGGGCGTAGTGACCGGCGTTGGCCACCGTGGGCACGGCCTGGACCAGGGTGTGGAGGAAGGGGCCGCCGCCCACATCAGCCAGCTCGCCGCTGTCATCCAGCTCCCCGAGCACGGTCACCGGGTCGGTGGGCTGGCCACGGTCGGCCAGCCGCAGCAGGGCTCGCCAGATGGCCCGGTGGGCGGGTCGGTAGAAGTCGGCCTCCTCGAGCAGGCCGGTGACCTCGTCCAGCAGTCGGCCCGCGGCCAGGACCGCCCCGAGGACGGCTTCTTCGGCCTCCAGGTTGTGCGGTGGCTGCTGGTCGGGCGACAGGACCGCGCGCAGCCGGCGCCGGGTCGGCTCGTTGCTCGCGGTCACGGCCGGTCCAGGCGGAGGCGGTAGGCTAGGCAGCGGCCAGACGGCTCAGCATGGCGGGGGCCGCCGCAGAACGGGCACGGCCCGGCCTGGTCGCCGCCGTCAGCGATGCCGCAGTAGCCGGTCGGCCCGAACCTGCTGCCAAGGTAGACGACGATGGCTTGGCGGCCGCAGGTGCACAGCTCCCCCGGCGCCGCCGGCCGCTCGCTGCCGGTTGCCTCCAGCTGCTGCATGCGGGAGAGCTTGGCGGCCAGCATCGCCTGCTCGCTGCGGTAGGGGCCGTGCTCCTCGCGGGGGCGGCCGGGAACCTCGACCGCGAACCACCAGCCATCGGGCCGCTGGCCATGGCTGACCTGCCAGGCCACCTCGACGCGCTGGCCGGGCCGTCGCGCGCGCTCCAATTCCTCCCAGGTCACCTCGCCCATGGCCAGGTCATGGGCGTCGGCGGCAGCGTGCGTGTCGACCTCGGTGCCGCAGGGGCCGGCCATCCAGCCACACTCGTCACAGATCGCGTACCAGCCCGGCTGCCAGTCGATCCGGCCGACGTTGGTCGGTTCGGGGCCGTCGTGGTGTTCGACGTAGATCACCTTCACACCTCCCGGTGTGCTCAGCGGCGCGGCTTACGAGGGCCGCTGCCCCTCCGCCGCTGGGGCGGGCGTGCCGGTGCGGGTCGCTGGGAGTCGAGGATCTGCTTGACGTAGCGTTCAGTGACCTCGAGGCCGTTCTCTTGGAGGTCGGCCGTCAGCTCACGCACGGTCAGGTGCTGAAGCTCTTGGGGGCCGAGCCAGTCCAGGTAGTCCTCGATGCGCTGGCGCTTGGTCATCCCGGCGCCATCGCCACCCACCCAAGCCGGCAGACTGGTTTGGCTGTTCTGTGAGTTTTCCGGAAGGCGGTGGCCTGCCAGGTTGACGCCATGGGCGCCCGGGAGCCAGCCCGCGGATGCACCGACCTGCGGAACGTTCCAGCCCTGCCCGTCCAGGCGCCACATAGCACCCGGGACGGGACCGGGGACCATGCCGCTGGGAGGTGGGGGAGTGATGGGTCCCAGGGGCTTGCCGAGCGCTTGCATGACCCACTTGACGATCTGCACGTCGATTTCGAAGGCCAGCATCATCAGCACCGGCGGCAGGGCCGCGGCCAGGCGGCGGCCGGGATCGCTGCCGGCGTGCTGGAGGTTGAACCAGACGGTCAGGGCGCCGGTGAGGAGCATGGTGAGGATCGGCCAGCCGCGGGAGCCGCGGAGGATGCCGGCCAGGATGGCGGCGAGTTGGGCGACGATGAACGCGGCGTCGAGCAGGAGGGGCCAGATCCTTGTGAGGCGGTCGCTGTAGAGGCCGGTGTCGCGGACCCAGGCGTAGAGGGCGCCGTAGCTGGTGGCGAACGACACCGCGGCCACTCCGGCGGTGAGGGCGGCGACGACGATGATGATGGCGCGGCCGAGGGGGTTGAGGTCCGAGAAGCGCAAGGTCACAGCGGCCTCCTGGTCGACGTCGCCGCCGCGGCGGGGAAGCGGGGCATGACCTCGCCGGTTGGCGTGGTGGCCGAGGCCGAGCGGCCGGGGTGGCGATCGGTCTGCTCGTCGGCCCGGCGCCAGAGATCGACCAGCCAGCCAGCCGCCCCGGTGATGGCTCGGATGGTCTTGGTCACGGCCCGGGCCACTGCGGCCGCGACCCGCAGTACCCCGGGCTGGTCCTGGCCGGCCTCCAGGTTCGGCTTGTTCGGGGCAGCCTTGCTGGCCTCAGCCTTGGCCGAGGAGCCGGTGGAGTTGGATGGCGGCTTGTAGACGCCGCCGAGATCGGTGACTAGCAGGCTGGCCGGGACGGCGACGACGGCGTACTCGGCCAAGGACCGGGTCAGCGGCCAGGGTCCGGCAGCCCGGTGGAGGGTCAGCAACACCACCATCAAGGCGGCCAGGGTGATGGTGATCAGCCCGCGGGTGGACAGCCCGGGGGCGGGGTGGTCGTGGCTCAGGACGAGGCCGGCCACGGCGCCGAAGCCGGCCAGGGCCAGGATGGGCCACCACCAGCGGGCCACCGACCCGGCGACTCGGAGGGGGAGGGAGCCGTCGTCCATGAGGGGGCTCCAGCCGGGGAACGACTGGCCCCAACCAGGGGCAGGCCCCCAACCGGGCGTTGCGTTGGGGTGGCGGGTGCGGTAGGCGCGGTGCACAAGCTGCTCCTTAGCTTGAGGGTGAGGGTTGGCGGTGGGCGGCGCGTCCGTCCAAGCGGCGGTTCCGGGCTCGCGCCGCCCCACCGGGGCCCGAGGTGGGCCACGTGGCTTAGGCCGGCCGGCGGCGCCGGCGGCGGCCCAGGGGGACGACGGGTTCGCAGCGGTGGCTGGCAAAGACCCGGTCGGCGGTGCGCTTGTCGCCGCGGTACAGGGCCAGGCGGCAGGCCATGCAGCAGACGGCCCAGGTGCCGTCGCTCATGTCGATCTGCCAGGTGCTGCCTCGAGCCATGACAGGACTCCTTCCAGAGGAACGAACAGGACGGGAACGAGGTCGCGAAGTGGCGGGTGGGGTTGCCGGTGGGGTGGGGGAGCGGCGTCGAGGAAGAGGCCGTCGCTGCTGGTCGGGTGGGCCGGCGAGGCCTCGGGTACGGGCGAGGTCGGTAGCCGGGCTGGTGGTGCCGGGCAGCCGCCGGGCGGTTCGGGTGCCACAGCTTGGGCAGCGCCGGCGACGGGCGGCACGGAGGGCCCGGTCCTGGTTGGGGTGGCGGGCCAGCTCGGTGCCGCAGACCCCACAGCCGGCCACGACCAGCGGCTTGGTCCAGCCCAGCCCCTTGTCCAGGTGGAGGACGATCCGGCCATTCACCGCCACCCACCCCCGCGGGCGGCGTAGCGGCGGGCCAGTTGCTTGACCTTGGCGACATACGACCAGGAGCGGTTGTAGGCGAACAGGGCCCGGTCGAGGTGGTGGCGGGCGCCGTGGGCGGCCAGGTAGCGGGCCGCGGCCGGGATGGCAGCAGCCGGGTCATAGACGCTGCCGTGGCCGTAGCGGGCCCAGGCGTTGCCGGCCTTGCTCCCCGGCACACAACCGAGCTGCATGGGCCCACAGGCCCCGGCCCAATTGCTCCCCGAGCGCACCCCGGGCAGGCGGGAGCGGCCGTGATCCGACTCGACCTTGCCGATGGCGGCCAGCACCGGCCAGGGAGCTCGGTAGCGGGTGCCGGCCTGGCGGTACAGGCGCAGGTAGCCGGCCGGGATGTCGGCGACCGCGGCCCGGCTCGGGGTGGGCTGGCTAGCGGCCGGCTTCTTGCGGACGGGTGCTGCACGGGCGGGTGGCTCGAGCAGGCCCAGGTCCTCGGCCACCCCGTAGGCGGCCACGGTCAGGACGAACAGGCAGGCCAGGATCACCGAGCGGCGCAGCCCGAGCGCAGCTAGCAACCGGAAGGGGAGCGACAGCAGCCAGGCGGCCAGGATCATCGCTGCCTCCGGCCGCCAAACACCGCCCGGGCCACCAGCCAGGCGACCAGCGAGGCGACCAGCCCGAGGCCGGCGCCGGCCAGGGCGCTGGCTTGCTCGGCCGCGGTCAGCCTGTTCCAGCCCAGGAAGTCGAGGAAGGCGGCGGTCATCGCCCGCCTCCCGGTCGGACGGCGCCCAGCCAGCTGGGGCGGATGCTGGTGGAGCGGACCGGGATGCCGCGCCCGGGGGCCTCCACCATGCGGCCAGCCCCGACCACCATGGCGACGTGTCGACGCGTCGGCCCAGCAGTGCGGTAGATCACCAGGTCGCCGGGCCGGAGCTGGCCACGGACCCGGGGGAGGCCGGCGAGCTGGCCGGCCGCGGTCCGGGGGATCGTCACCCCAGCCGCTCGCCAGGCTGCCCAGATCAGGCCGGAGCAGTCGAAGGCGTGGGGGCCTTGGGCGCCCCACCGGTAGGGCTTGCCCCGCTGGCGCAGGGCGAAGGCCACCGCCCGGGCCGCCTGGGTGCCCGAGGCCAGTCGGGCACCGGGCGGCTCAGGGGCGGCGAGCGCCGGGAGGCCACCGGTGACCAGGCTGCGCAGCGCGGTCGCATGCGGGGCGGCCAGCGCGGCCAGGACCGTGACCACGACCAGGACGGCCAGCCCACTACCCGGGGCAGGACGCCGCGGCACCGACGAGGCGATCACCGTCGCCCCCGCTGCTGCTGGGGGTGCAGCAGCCGGCCGGCGCGGTAGTGGCGGCCATGCCAGGCGACCGCCGCCGCGATGGCGCCCCGGCGGGGCAGATGCCGCTGCCGGTCGATCGTCCGCCACAGCTCGGCGGCGAGCTCGGCCAGCCGCTTGGCCTGCACGGCCAGCTCTGAGGACTTGTCGTACAGGTAGAACCAGTCGTCGCCCTCGATCGCCTGAGCGCAGCGGGACACGTAGTCCAGGACGCTGACGTACTGCTCGACCAGGCGAACCTCGCTGGTGGTGAGCCGGCTCATGCGGCATCACCACCACAAGGGTCCTGGCCACCCAGGGCGCGGTGGCGGCGCTGGCGGGTCCGGTCGACCGCCCGCAGCTGCTCGACCGCGGCCGAGTCCTGGCGGCCCCGGTGGCGGGCCTGGCGGGCGGCGGCCCGGTGGCAGGACCGGCAATAGGAGGACAGCTGGGCGCGTCGGCGGCGATAGAACTCACCGGCCGCCTTGACCTTGCCGCAGCGGGGACAGCGCTTGATGGGGGTCATGCGGCCGTCCCCTCCGGCTGGAAGGCGGCGTCCACCAGCTGGTCGAACCGCTGGCGGGGGAGCGCGGTCAGCAGCTGGTGCAGCTGCCGATCGCCGAGGGCACGCACGTAGGCGGCCAAGGCCAGGCAGCGGACCCCGCTGACCGGGGTCACCCAGGCCAGCGCCGCGGCCGCATCGCTGCGGCGCCGCCAGCACCACACGCCCGCCGCTTGCACCGGCAGGCCAGCCCGGGTGCAGGCCTGCCAGACCACCCGACCGCCAGCGTCGCGGTCACGGACCACGGTGCCCAGCCGCCGGCGCGGCGCACAGGCCACCACCGTCCACCCATCCACACCGGGAGCGGGCTCGAACCGCAGCACCAACCCGGCCGGCAGGACCGGCCGGGCCAGGGCGACCTCGACCAGGGCGGCGAAGCGGGGCTTGGCCAGCTGCAGCAGCAGCTCGTTCAGCTCATGGTTGCCGAGGCGGCGGACATGGCGGGCCAGCTCGTCGACCTGGCGAGTCACGCCACCTCACCGCCCTCTGGCTTCGGGGGGAGGCCTTCCTGCTCGATGCGGCGCAACACCGCCGCCGGCACATACAGATCCCGGGCACCAAGACGGGTCGTGGGCAGCCGACCGGTGCGGGCCAGCTTGTAGGCCTGCCAGCGCGAGATCCCCAGCCGCTCGGCCGCCTCCGGCAGGGGAATCAGGATCCGGGGATCGCCGTCCAACACCGACCCAGCCGGGATGGGGGAGGGAGCCGTGTCACTGGTCATGAGGCGCGCACCTCCTGGTGAAGGGAGGCGGCCAGCTCGCGGATCGCCGGTTCGGGGTAGCGGCGATGGCCGCCCAGGGTGCGCTGGTAGGGCAGCCGGCCCTGTTGGGCCCAGCGGGCGACGGTCTTGGGGGAGACCTGCAAGATGGCCGCCACTTGGGCTGACCGCAGGAAGGTTGCGACCCTCGGCGCAGGCCGAGGAGACTGGCTGTGCATCGGGACCTCACTCGATGCTCTGGGTGCCCGGGGGCGCGTCACCGCCCCCGGCCCCGATTCTCAGAACCTCGTTCTCGCGTCTGGCGCGGCGTCAGCTGGTCATGGCTCCCTCGGCTTGTGAGCTGTCGCAGATGGCGACGCAAGGGAACCGCAGGAAGGCCGTGCGTCGGGAGGGCCGCAGGTAGGCCACTTGTCGGCCGCTTGTAGGCCAGGCGGTTTGGGTTGTCGTGACGGGGGGCTACGATGCGGCGAGATTGTCCGGCTTTGAGGAGCAGCAGTGGAGGAAGCCCGCCGCCCGAACGAGCTGCTTCGTCACGCCCGCCTTCTGCGTGGTTGGTCCCAGCAGCGGGTCGCGGATCACATCAACGCGCCCAACCGACAGTTGGTGTACCGCTGGGAGACTGGCAGGCGGTCACCGGGTCCCTTCTACCGGGAGCGGCTCTGCCAGGAATTCAAGATGACCGCCGAGGAGCTCGGCTTGGTCGAGCTGACGATTCTCGACCCGGCGGATGCTGCCGGTACAGTGGCCGGCGACCGAGCAGGCGGGTCCACCCACGTAGTGGACAGCCCGCTGCCGGAGTCGGTGAACGAGCTGATGCGGGAGCTGTGGAGAGATGAAGTGAAGCGACGCGCCGCCCTGCAGATGCTTGCTGCTCTCGCCACCGGAGCCGCCCTCGACAGAGCACCGCTGCCGCGACCTCCCACCGTGCCGGTCGCGCAGGCCAGCGAGGTCGCCGATCACCTCGCCCGCGCGTTCCCAGAGCTCAGCACCGAGGACTGGCTGCTCGGTCCGCATGAGGTCCTGGGGACCGTCGGTGGACACCTCGACCTCATCCAGCAGCTGGTCCCCAACCTTGTCGGCGCCAGGCGGGTGCGCCTGTTGCAGGTCGGCGCCCGCTACGCCGAGTTTGGGAGCTGGCTCAACCAGGACAGCGGCAACGTCCGGGCGGCCACCCACTGGGCCGACCGGGCCATGGAGTGGGCCCAGGAGGCCGGCAACCCCCACATGGTGTCCTACGTGCTGGTCCGCAAGTCCGACCAGGCTGCGGCCACGCGCGATGTGCCGCGCGCCATCGGGCTTGCCCAGAGCGCGTTGCAGCATGGGCGGCGACTGACCAACCGCGGCCGGGCGGTCGCCCTGCAACAGCTGGCGGTCGGGCACGCGCTGGCCGGCGACGAGGTCGCCTGCCAGCGGGCGCTGGACACCGCAGCCCAGCTGGCCGAGCGCAGCCAGCAGGACCACGACGAGGGCCCGGGACGCTACTGCACCCCCGCATATGTCGAGATCCAGCGGGCGGCCACCTGGATCGAGCTCGGCCGGCCCGAACACGCGATCACCCTCTTCGAGGACAGCCTGGCCAGGCTGCCTTCGGTGCACCGTCGGGACCGCGGCGTCTATCTGGCCCGGCTCGCCTCGGCCTATGCCCTCAGCGGCAGCCCCGACACGTCGGTCCCCAAGGGCTGGGAGGCCTTGACCGTCGCCCAGGCCACCGGATCGCGGCGCATCACCACCGAACTCGGCCAGCTTGGGCGCCGCCTGACCCGTTGGGAGTCCATGCCGGAGGTCGCCCAGCTACTCAAGGAGTTACCGGCAGCATGAGTGATCGTCCCTTCATCCTTTGGAAGTGCGCCGCCTCCCTGGATGGCCGGATCGCGGCGGCGGACGGGTCCAGCAAGTGGATCACCTCGGCCGAGGCACGGGCAGACGGCCATCGGCTGCGGGCCGAGTGCGGGGCGGTGATGGTCGGTTCTGGCACCCAGCAGGCCGACGACCCGCAGCTGGCGGTGCGCGACGCCGAGGTGACCCGCCAGCCGCTGCGGATCGTGGTGGACAGCAACGCCCGCACCCCCGCCTCGGCTCGTGTCCTGGATGACGCGGCGCCCACGCTCATCGCCGTGGCGGAGGACGCCGACGCCTCCCACCTGGACGGCCGCGCCGACGTCGTATGCCTGCCG
>Ga0114129_10016360_pt1 | contig 10559 bp, 9 predicted proteins | sample RhiMetdeltSRZDD1_FD_80071 | JGI IMG/M metagenome (GOLD analysis project Ga0114129, IMG submission 80071) | Populus rhizosphere microbial communities from Tennessee, USA - Rhizosphere MetaG P. deltoides SRZDD1 (version 2) (version 2) | ecosystem: Host-associated > Plants > Roots > Rhizosphere >... | reverse complement strand
ATTCAGCGTTGAACACCCTGCTGACCAATGTTGGCCTCTGGCTCGTGCTATTCCTTGTGATACCGCAGGTTAACGATGGAAACGTCAAAGGTGTGATGCTCGGTACCTTCGCGCTGATGACCTTTGCCTCCTTTGAGGCGCTGAATCCCCTGCCCCTCGCCGCGCAACTCTGGAACACATCTCGCGAAGCAGCGCGAAGATTATTCGAAGTCGTGGATGCAAAGCCAGCCGTGCCCGCGGTGCCAGAAATTGGAGCGCAGCAAAAAGAGATTCCTGCCTCTGCCGATCTGCAATTCGCTCATCTCACCTTTCATTATCCGAATCAAACCATGGCTGTATTACGAGATATCTCTTTTACCCTCGAAGCCGGAAAATCGATGGCAATCGTCGGCCCAAGCGGCGCGGGGAAGAGCACAATTGCAAACCTGCTCTTCCGGTTCTGGGATTATGAGACCGGAGAAATCTGCCTGGGGGGCGAATCGCTCAAGTCGCTGAATCAGGATGAGGTCCGGAAACGCTTGGCCCTGATCTCACAAAATACTTATTTCTTCAACACCACTATCCGCGAGAACTTGCGGTTGGCGCGTCGATCCATGAGTCTGGCTGAAATGGAAACTGCAGCACGCGCAGCACAAATTCATGAATTTGTCATGAATCTTCCCAAAGGATATGATACCTTTATAGGAGAACAGGGCCTGCGACTTTCGGGTGGTGAACGCCAGCGGTTGGCAATTGCACGGGCGCTGCTCAAGGAGGCACCCATCCTCATCTGTGATGAGCCCACCGCCAACCTCGATCCACTGACCGAGAGCCAGGTGCTGGCTACACTATTTGAGGGAATGAAACGGAAAACTTTCCTTCTGATTACGCACCGTCTGATCGGGCTTGAAAACGTTGATACAATTCTAGTTATGGACAACGGCCAAATCGTGGAACGTGGTTCGCACCTTGAACTCGTCGCGCACAAGGGCTTGTATCGCCGGATGTGGGATCTGCAAAATCAAATCCTGGCTGAGCCGGAAGATGCAGACATTTGAGCTGAACGTATTTATCGACTGCCCACGCAGCGAAGTGTACGACCATCTCTCCAACCCGATCAATATGATCGGGCTTCAACCGCATCTGACAACCATGGACGTCCTAAAGGAGCAGAAGAGCGAGTCCGGTATTACCCTGCGCCCGTTTTATACGGTACAAACATTTCGCTGGGCCGGCCTCCCTATCTATCGAAACCGGCTTTACTCGGTCATCCATCTGACAAAGCCTGGGGAAGAACTTGAATTCCACGTTTATAGCAAGCCAGGCATTTACATCATTTTCAAATATGCATTTACTGAGGACAGCAGTAAAAGGACACAGGTCAAGCAGACTGTCGGCCTTGTACAGGTAAGCAAAATCCTTGAAAATATTGTGGTTAATCAGGCCAACCAGGCTCAGCGGGCCCTGCTCTCAAATTTGAAAGTTCGGCTCGAAAAGAAGTAATTCGCTTGCATTGACCCTTTGAACATGCTATAATGACTGAAATTCCCCATTACCCTGACAACCCCATTTGTGTCATCTGTTTGCATGGCGATTCAACCTGTACGGGTGGCGCGTGATACTAACTTGAACGAAAACCCAATTTCTCTCACAACCTAAGGGACTCTCCCAGACCAACCCACTCCGGGGCTATGCTGGTTTGGCGGTCATTTCATCATACACAACACGGAATCACATATGAAAATACTTGAACTTGAGAACGAACCTCTTTCAAAACTGCGCGGCATGGCGCGGACCCTCAATATTCCCAACTCCAACCGCCTGAAGAAAGAGACGCTCGCCATGATGATTCGGGAAGCCGAAGCGCAAAAGGAAGGCATCGAGCTGCGCGGCGGCATCCTGGAGATTATGAGTGAGGGCATCGGTTTCCTGCGGGCTACAAATTACCGAATTAGCGACCAGGACGTTTATGTCTCGCAGGCCCAGCTTCGCAGGCATGACCTGCGGGCAGGCGATCTGGTCATCGGCCAGGTGCGGCCGCCTCGCGAGAGCGAACGACACTTCGGCCTGCTAAAAGTGGAATCGATCAACGGGCAGGATATCGAAGAAGCTGGCCGCCGGGCGGTCTTCGAGAACCTGACCCCCATTTTTCCGGACAAACGCTTCGACCTCGAGACCGACCACGACACACTCGCTCCACGCCTGATCAACCTGATCGCCCCCATCGGCCGAGGACAACGCGGATTGATCGTTTCACCTCCTAAAGCGGGAAAAACAACAATTCTCAAACAGATTGCGAACTCCATTTCAACCAAATATCCTGACGTACACTTGATTGTGGCACTCATCGGAGAGCGACCGGAGGAAGTTACCGATATGGACCGTTCCGTAGACGCGGAAGTGGTCGCTTCCACATTTGATGAACCGGTCACTTCGCATGTCCGCACCGCAGAACTGGCCTTAGAGCGCGCTAAGAGACTGGTGGAAATTGGCCGTCACGTGGTAATCTTGATGGACTCGATCACGCGTCTCGCGCGGGCATATAACCTGGTGGTGAACCCCTCCGGGCGTACGCTCTCCGGCGGTATGGATCCCTCTGCTCTGTATCCGCCCAAGCGTTTCTTCGGCGCCGCGCGGAACCTGGAAGAAGGCGGTTCATTGACCATTATCGCGACCTGCCTTGTGGATACCGGATCACGCCTCGACGATGTGGTGTATGAAGAATTCAAAGGTACCGGTAACATGGAATTGATACTCTCGCGCAAATTGCAGGAGCGGCGTCTCTTCCCCGCGGTGGACATCGAACGTTCATCCACACGCCGCGAAGATTTGTTGTTAGGTCCCGATCTGCTGCAGCGTGTCTGGCTCATGCGCCGTATGTACATCCAGATGACCACGCAGCAGCCGCAGGGCGCAGGCATGGACCCGTCCGTCGCAACGGAAGCGATCATCACCCGCCTGGACCGTGCCCGCAACAATCAGGAATTTTTAGAAGGCCTTGGCAGAGATGACTAGCGCCTAAGAGCGCACTTTGCCCCACCCGTGGGCAGTTTGTTGTTATCTTGGAATTGTGGAATGAGCCGGATTTGTTCCCGCGGCGAATTGTCAATCATCTTGTATGGCAAAAATAAAATCATTTTTCAGAGATAAAAAATTCAATATTGGCAGTTGGGGGCTTACATTCATCCTGGTGACCGGAATCGTTTTCGGAGGCCTGGCCTGGAAGCGATCGACGATGACAGTGACAGCTCTGCAGCTTCAACCGACCATGGCTCCAGACGAAGAACAGCCCGATGTCGCCATGCCAGCCCTGGATGCGCCGGAAACGGTTTTGTCCATTGGGAGAAACATCCAACTAAAGACCAACGTCCCGGCCGATAAGCCCCGCTACAGGCCTGAGGAATATCGGGTCGTACGCGGCGACTCTGTCTTTGCGATCGCCGAATCTTTTAAACTCAAGCCCGAGACAGTCTTGTGGGCCAACTATGACGTCCTGCAGGATGACCCACACAGCCTCAAACCCGGACAGGTTCTGTCCATTCCTCCGACCGATGGCATTTATTACCAGTGGAAAGCGAACGATACGCTTGACACGGTTGCGGATGAATTTAAAGCGAATGTCGATGATATCCTGAATTATCCAGGCAATAGTATCGACCTTTCAGACCCCAAAATTGATTCAGGCTCCTGGGTCATGATCCCCGGCGGACAGCGTGAATTTGTGCAATGGATCGTTCCCACGATTGCGCGTGGCGCATCAGGCACTTCACCAACCAGTCAGAGCTCCTGCCCCGGCGGCGCGGTTGGAAGCGGCGCGTTTGTATGGCCTGCGGATGATCACTCCGTTTCGGGCAATGATTACTGGTCGGGGCATCTTGGCATCGATATTGCTGCCGGCGAGGGCGCACCTGTGTATGCTGCCGATAGCGGTGTCGTCACCATGGCGACGGGTGGATATAACTATGGTTACGGTAACGTAATCCAGATCGATCACGGGAATGGTTATTCGACCCTGTATGCCCACTTGAGCAGTATCGGTGTGGGCGTGTGCGCGAGCGTCGGCGCGGGTCAATGGATCGGTGCAGCTGGCAGCACCGGCAACGCGCAGGGCGCACACTTGCATTTCGAAGTACGCCAAAATGGCGGTTTTATCAATCCCTGGTTTGTGCTGCCGTAAAATCCAATGGATCAACAGGCCCTGATTCAAACGCTATCCAATCTTCCGCTCGGTGATATTCGCTATTTCAGTTCTATTGGGTCCACCAATGATGAGGCCATGCAATGGGCCGCACGGGGTGTACGGGACCTTTCCATCATTGTTGCAGACCAGCAGACGGCCGGTCGTGGCCGTCTGGACCGTCCCTGGTTCACGCCTCCGGCCACGGCACTGGCCTTTAGTTTGATTCTGCGTCCCAAAGCGGAGGAAGTGGCGCATCTGTCCCGGATCGTGGGCCTGGCCGGGCTGGCCCTGGCCGATGCTTTCGGAAAGCTTGGACTCGCGCCGCAAATCAAGTGGCCCAACGATATCCTGCTGAACGGACGCAAGGTTGCCGGCATTCTAATCGAATTGACCTGGGCAGGCGAAGAGGTGGACTGTGTGGTGGTCGGCGTCGGCGTCAACGTCGCAAAAGGGGCGACCCCCTCCACCGATGTGCTGCGCTTTCCGGCGATTAGCCTGGAGCATATCCTTGGTGAGGCGCCCGATCGCATCCGGCTGCTATACAATATTCTCACTTCATTCATTTCCCTGCGCCCGCACATGCATGCTGATTCGTTTATGGCCTCCTGGGAGAAATCGTTGGCCTATCAGGGCATGGATGTGCGGGTGGAAATGGGCGCCGATCAGGTGATCGTCGGCAAGGTCAGCGGGCTGGAAGCCGATGGCAGTCTGAAAATTCTCGATGAGCATGGCAAGTCCATAGCAGTACGATTTGGGGATGTGCGCCTGCGGCTCTTCGCATGATATACTTCGCAGCGAGGTAAAACATGTTTGATAATTTACGCGAATCTGCTGATTCATCCTTTTACGAAGAGGAATCGAACGATCTCTACAAGGAGGCGGCGGCACCTGCCTACAAACCGGCTTCCATGCCAAAACGGCGCAGCAGCGGAAGCAGTAAATTCCTTGGCATGACAGCGCAGCAACGGTTCATCCTCTCCTTCATGTTCATGCTGACCATTTGTATCATGGGCACCGTGGCTATGTTCCTCCTGGGAAGAATGTCTTTCTGATCCAGTTCTCATTCGAAAAGAAAATGGCGGGCACCCGTAAAACGGTGCCCGCCATTTTTTGGTCTTAACCTGATGCCCGCAGTTCAACTGCGCGACATCTTTATTACATAAGCTGCGGTTGAGGCTCCGCCTTTTCATCTTCGGTAACTTGTGCCCCAGCCCGCTTGAGATCCTCTGCTGCGATACGAGCAACGGACGCCACAGTATCGCCATCCTGTGGCTTGATCAGGTGCACACCTTTGGTGGCGCGCCCGGCCTGTTTGACATCCTTGTTCTTGATGCGGATGGCCACGCCGTTGGAAGTGATAATCGTCAAGTCATCAGCATTTTGTACGACGCGGGCCGAGACGATCTTGCCGATTTCCTTGAGAGCCTTGTGGTCGATCGTGGCAATGCCACCCGTCGCGCGGCCCTTTGCGCTGTACTCTTTCAATGGGGTTTGTTTGCCATAACCGGTGGACGTGACAACCAGCAGCGACCCATCTTTCTCGACCACATCCATGCTGGTGACGGCATCCTCCTTCTTGAGCTTGATGGCAGCCACGCCCGCGGCCTGACGCCCCATCGCCCGGATCTTCTTCTCATGGAACCGCAATGCCTGGCCATTTTCGGTGACGAAAATCACCTCATCATCGCCAGTGGTGATGCGGGCCCAGCCTAACTGGTCGCCTTCATCCAGCGACATGGCGATCAAACCGGATGGACGAACTGCCGCAAATTCCTCCAGAACCACACGCTTGACCCGGCCGCGTGCGGTGGCAAGGACACAGAATCCATGGGCCGAGAAATTCGAGACCGCGATCGCGGCAGTCACTTTCTCAGTTGCATCCAGCGACAGAATGTTGACGAGCGGAATCCCTCTGGCTGTGCGGTCGGCGTCCGGGATCTGATACACCCGCTCGCTGTAGACTTTGCCTTTATCCGAGAAGAACAGCATCGTATCCAGGCTTCGGGCTGGAATCAGCGCAACGACCTCATCTTCATCCTTGGTCGTGTGGCCCAAAACCCCGCGTCCACCGCGGCTCTGCGAACGGAAAGCTGAGGCCGCTACGCGCTTAATATAGCCACGGTCGGTGAGACTGATCAATACCGCCTCATCCTGGACCAGATCTTCATCACTCAATTCCTCGGTGGCCTCGCCCGCGATCCTGGTGCGGCGGTCATCACCGTATTTCTCGGCCAGCTCCCGCATATCATCCTGGATCAAAGCCAGGATCTTTTTGGGATGTGCGAGCAAGTCTTCCAGGTGGGCAATCTGCTGGGTGACCTGCTTGTGTTCCTCTTCGATCTTCCAGCGTTCGAGGGCAGCCAGCCGGCGTAACTGCATATCGAGAATGGCCTGCGCCTGAAGCTCGCTCAACTTAAAGCGCTTCATCAGGTTTTCCTTGGCTACATCTGCATCCTGCGATTCGCGGATGGTCTTGATGACCGCGTCCAGATTGGCAAGCGCGATCAGATAACCATCGAGAATGTGTAGGCGGGCCCGGGCTTTTGCCAGCTCAAAATTCGTACGACGGACAATGACCGTCTGGCGGTGCTCGATGAAGATCTGCAGGGCGCGCTTCAGCGGCAGCGTACGCGGTTCCCCATCCACGAGCGCCAACATCTGTACCGCGAAGGTGGACTGCAAAGCCGTGTATTTGTACAGTTGATTCAGGACCTTCTTGGGCTGCGCGCCGCGCTTCAATTCGATGACGATGCTCATACCGCGCTGGTCTGACTCATCACGCAAGTCCGAAATTTGATCGATCCTATCTTCCCGGACGAGTTCGGCGATCCGTTCGATCAGGCTGGATTTGTTCACCTGGTACGGAATTTCGGTAATGATGATCTCATGCCGGCCGCCTTTGGCCTCTTCGATATGCGCCATGCCGCGGACAACCAGACGCCCCCGCCCCGTCCCATAGGCCGACTCGATCCCTTCGCGCCCCACAATAATGGCTCCCGTTGGAAAATCTGGCCCCGAGACGCGCTTCATCAACTCTTCAAGCGAAATGTCATCCATCCGTTCGTAGTTTTCAATCAAAAAGATGATCGCATCCGTCAGTTCGCGCAGGTTGTGCGGCGGGATATTGGTCGCCATGCCGACGGCGATGCCGGAGGCTCCATTGAGGAGCATGTTCGGCACGCGGGACGGCAGGACCAGCGGTTCCTCCAGCGAGTCATCGAAGTTGGGACCGAAATCAACCGTATCTTTCTCGAGATCCGCCAGCAGCTCCTCAGCCAGTTTTTGTAAACGAGCTTCGGTGTAGCGCATCGCGGCCGGGGCATCACCGTCCACCGAGCCAAAGTTCCCCTGACCATCGACCAGCATGTAGCGCATGGAAAAGTCCTGCGCCATACGTGCCATCGTTTCATAGACCGCCGCATCTCCATGCGGATGGTATTTGCCCAGCACTTCGCCCACAATACGGGCAGACTTCTTATAGGAAGAATTGGAGCGAATGCCCAACTCCTGCATGGCATACAGGATACGACGGTGCACCGGTTTCAAGCCATCACGGGCATCGGGCAGGGCCCGCGCCACGATCACACTCATCGCGTAATCGAGAAAGGCCGAACGCACCTGGGAGTCTATGTCTACTTGCTCAACATTTCCCCTATTTCCATTTCGATTGTTCTCTTCGACCATGGTTTTCCCTTACAGATACATGATTTTGTCTCGAACCATTTCACCGTGCCTGAAAAGTGAATGCCACAATGGTAAAAACGGAGTACAGGCATTAAAAAGACACGAAGAACGAGACTCTGTGGCTCCGCGTCTTAACTAATGAGGAATTGCGCTGATTTACTCTAATTATACCACCTCCCTGCCGACCCCGCTTGCCTATACCAGTCATCTTTTTCACACAGAAACAGACAAATTTTGTGGATTCGACCTGGCTTCCCCGAAAATCAACCGTTGCGAAAATCTGTTCACGTGAAAAACAAAACTCGCCCGGAGGCGAGCCTATTTGGAGTGCCGAAGGAGGGACTTGAACCCTCATGAGATTACTCTCACTACGCCCTGAACGTAGCGCGTCTGCCAGTTCCGCCACTTCGGCTAGGTTTGTAGCGGAGTAAATTTTATCTCAAAGATGAGTTTTGTCAACGTGATTGACGGGGCAGGGCCGGTTCAAGCCATAGGTTATGAAAACCTTTCAACGCGGAGTTAGCCGCTGAGACGCGGAGACACACATCGTCCCGGTGTTCTAGCGGGAGAGTTCTTTTTTTCTCTGTGGCTCAGTGACTCTGTGGCAAATCAGGCAGGTGTTGTGAAGCCCGTTGACATACACGCCTAATGGACCTCTTTTGACAAGGCGACACGTTGTCCACATCTACGTACATGTATTCGGAACAAAAAATAGTTTGTGTCGTCCAACTAGTGTTGACGAAAGTGAAAGTTGTGCAGCTTTTCAGTACTGTTAGGGGATATAACTTTTCAAATCATTAGCGGTTTAATATATATATGAGAAAGGAGACACCTATGTTCGTCGTCGCAGTCACAATCTGTTTGCTCCTGTTCGTCGCCTTGTTCGGCGCGAACTGGCTCATCGCGAATATCGACTCGGATGAGTTGAGCAACATGGGTATCGAGAAGAAATCATGAGAGAAGATGCCCATTCGCTCTAGCCCGATGCGGACCATCACGCGTCGGGCTTTTTGTTTGATTCACTCACGTTACGCAATTTGCCACGGAGCCACGGAGAACACAGAGAAATCTCTTTGTTTTTTCGCTCAGCGACTCCGAGTCTCTGTGGCGGGACGCCTTAACATCCGTGATTCAGAAACGCGTCGGGGCGAAGAGGCTCGTAAGGTCGGGACGGGTGTTGGCGAAGGTGCGGCCTTCGGGACGGTGTGAGCCAGTCGAAGCGAAAACGTGGGAGATCGAAAGAGTATAATCGTCCAAAACCCAGGCAAGGACAATCCAAATGAATTTTTCCCTTTCTCAAGAGCATCAAATGGCGCAAAAGATGGTGCGCGATTTTGCACAAAAGGAAATCACTCCGGTCATCAAAGAACATGACCGCAAGCAGAAACCCATCCCTTTTGCACTCAAGCGCATGGGTGAACTGGGAATTCTGGGCATTTGCTTCCCCGTCCGATACGGCGGCGCTGGCATGGACTACATTTCATGGGGATTAGCCTGTGAAGAACTGGAGGCAGTGGATACGAGCCTGCGCGTGGCGATGTCGGTGCATACGGGGTTGTGCTCGATGAGCATCTTTCAATGGGGCAGCGAAGAGCAGAAGGAGAAATTCCTGAAGCCGTTGGCAAACGGCCAGAAGGTCGGATGCGGCGCATTCACGGAGCCAGGCATGGGCTCGGATGTAGCCGCGATGTCCACCACTGCGAAACGAGATGGCGATTCCTACATCCTAAACGGCGAGAAGATGTGGATCTCGCTGGCCTCCAAAGCGGACCTGGCGCTTGTTACCGTCAAAACGAACTCATCCGCCCGAAAGCCTTCGGACGGGCTGTCGTCCTTCATTATCGACCTGCACAGCGAAGGGATCAAACGCGGCGACCTGCATGGCAAGCTGGGTGTGCGCGCCGGCGCGACGGGTTGGATCTCCTTCAACGATGTGAAAGTTCCCGTCGCAAACCGACTCGGCGAAGAGGGCGAAGGATTCAAGATCACGATGAGCGGATTTGACCACGGGCGTTACACTGTCGCCTCCGGTGCGACAGGGATCATCCGGGCCTGCCTGGAAGCCAGTGTAAATTATTCCAAAACACGCAAGACGTTTGGCAAAACGATTGCGGCGCATCAATTGATTCAAGAGAAGATCGCCAAAATGTCACAGGATTATGAAATCGCGCGCCTGTTGTATCTTCAGGTCGGCTGGTTGAAAAATGAAGGCAAACGCCTCACTCGTGAGACATCCTTTGCGAAGAAATTTGCAACGGAGGCCTCTTTCAGCGCGGCCACCGAAGCGATTCAAATCCATGGTGCATATGGTTACAGCGACGAATATGATGTGGAACGCTATTTGCGCAACTCCAAAGGCGCCATGATCTACGAGGGCAGCTCAGAGATCCAAACACTGATACAGGCCGGCTATGCGCTGGGTGAAAGAGTGGATAAACCCCTGCGCTGTGAAACGCCCGCCTACGATGAAGAATTCTGGCAGGGATAACGTGCAGTTGTTCCGGCAGTACAACTGCCGGAACAACGTTCAAGGCAGTTGTACTGCCCGCACATCAACGCCTGAGGTTGTGCCGCAGTTGAACTGCCGGCACATCAAGGAACAGCAGCAGTCAAGGAGAATTTCTATGGATGCTAATAAGCGAGCCGACCTGCTCAAGGACGAGTACGTTATGTTGCAGCACTTCTATGAAGATATCGACGCAAAAGGCTTGAATAT
>Ga0114129_10016357_pt1 | contig 10559 bp, 11 predicted proteins | sample RhiMetdeltSRZDD1_FD_80071 | JGI IMG/M metagenome (GOLD analysis project Ga0114129, IMG submission 80071) | Populus rhizosphere microbial communities from Tennessee, USA - Rhizosphere MetaG P. deltoides SRZDD1 (version 2) (version 2) | ecosystem: Host-associated > Plants > Roots > Rhizosphere >... | reverse complement strand
TCTCGGGTGTCGTGCTGGGCGCGGCGTACCTGCTGTGGCTCTACCAGCGGGTGTTCTGGGGCAAGGTGACGAACCCCGAGAACGAGCACCTGGCCGACCTCAACCCCCGCGAGCTGGGGACGCTCATCCCGCTCGTGGCCCTGTGCTTCTGGATCGGCCTGTACCCGAAGCCGTTCCTCGACTATCTCGAGCCGCCGCTCAACAAGCTGGCCGAGGACATCCAAAGGGTCAAGGATCCGGCGGCCGCGGCCCGCGCGGCCGAGCCCGCCGCGCTGGTGCCTGTCGCCGGGCACTGAGCTTTGAAGCGCTCTTGACGCTGTGGTAGTCTCTCCCGGTTCCGGCGGTGCCGAACGGTCGGGCAAGGGCAAACCGCCCTCGGTCGAGCGCCAGACGGGGCTTTATCTGGCTCTGGGGGCGACGTTGGCCGGCTCGGTTCTCGGGGGCGTCGCTCTGGGGTACGGGCTCGATCGATGGCTCGGCACCTCGCCGTGGCTCCTGCTGATCGGCTCCATTCTGGGGATCGTCAGCGGGCTGATTCAGCTCTATAAGACTGTCGCGAACGGGAAGAAGCAGTGACTCTGTTGCGGTATGCGACGTTGGTGACGGGTGCGGTGGCGCTGCCACTCGCTCCGCTGGCGTTTCTCTGGAGCGAGGATCCGCACGCGTGGCGCTCGGCCGCTTTTGGCGCCGGCGTCGCCGCCTTCAACGCCCTGGCCGCCTACTCGACCGTCCTCTGGGCCCAGCGGCGGCGCACGAACGTCTTCCTGGGTGCCATCGTGGGGAGCATGCTCGGCCGCATGGCGCTGGTACTGGCGGCCGTGGTGGTCGGCCTCGGCAGCCTCGACCTGCGCCGCGTGCCGATGGTGGCCGCGCTCCTTGGATACTTCGTCCTCTTCCTCGTCCTCGAGATCAAGACCCTGCCGCGCACGGTGAGCCCGGCGACACAAGCCCGAACATGAACATCTTGAGCCTGCTGGCCTCGGCCACGGAGGGAGCGGCGGAGCATGCCGCGGAGCACGCGCCGGCGGCGGCCCACGCGGCGGAAGCGGCCGGACACGCCGCCGAGCACGACAGCCCCGCCGCCATCCTCATGCACCACATCCTCGACCACCCGGTCAAGATCTGGTTCACGAACATCGAGATACCGTCGAAGCACCTGATGTTCATCATCGTCGCCGCGCTGGCGGTGTCGATCATCGTGCAGCTCGCCAAGCGGCGCTACAAGGCCGGTGGCGTGCCCAGCGGTGCCGCCTCGATCGTCGAGACATTCGTGCTCTACGTGCGCGACGAGATCGCCGAGAAGAACATCGGGCACGATGGACGCAAGTTCACGCCGCTGCTCTGCAGCTTTTTCTTCTTCATCTTGTTCGCGGCTCTCATCGGCCTCATGCCGTTCACGGCCACGCCCACCAGCAACATCAACGTGACGCTCGCGCTGGCCGCCGTGTCGTTCGTGGCACAGCAGTATGCGGGCATCTCGAAGTACGGCGTCGGCGGGCACTTCCACAACCTGATCCCGCCCGGTCTGCCCGCCTGGCTGCTGCCCATCATGATCCCCGTCGAGATCCTCGGTATGTTCACGAAGCCGTTCGCCCTCATGGTGCGTCTCTTCGCGAACATGCTGGCCGGGCACATCGTGATCACGTGCCTGCTGATGTTGATCCCGCTCGTGGCCAAAGTCAGCGCCGCCCTGGGCATCGTGTCCATCTTCATCGCCATCCCACTGGCGCTGTTCATCATGTTCCTCGAGGTCCTGGTGGCGTTCATCCAGGCTTACGTCTTCACGTTGTTGTCCGCCATTTTCATCGGCATGTACGCGCATCCGTCGCACTAGGAGCGAAAACCGCAGAATCTGCAAGGAGTAGACATGGATCCCGCTACCGCTATCGCGCCTTACACCGCTGCTGTCGCTTACGGCTCCGCCGGCCTCGCCGCCGGGCTCACCATCATCGGCGCCGCCGCCGGCATCGGCCGCCTGGCCGCGGCCGCCATGGAGGGCATCGCCCGCCAGCCCAACGCCGCCGGTGACATCCGCGGCGCCATGCTGCTCGCGGCCGCGCTGATCGAGGGTGCGACGCTGTTCTCCCTCGTCGTGTCGGTCCTCCTCGTCCTGCTGAAGTAGGCGCGATGGGTGCCGTGACGTCGGCCCTCCTGGCGGCGGGCGGCCTGGCCGATATCCACTTCGGCCTGGTCGTCTGGACGATCGTCCTCTTTGCGATCTTCGCGGGGATCCTCGCGAAGTTCGGCTGGGGGCCGATCCTCCAGGTCGTCGAGGAGCGCGAGAAGACCGTCAAGGAAGCGGTGGAGGGGGCGCAGAAGGCCAAGACGGAGGCCGAAGCGCTCCTGGCCAAACACCACGAGCTCCTCCGGGACGCCACCCGCGAGCGCGACGAGATCCTGAAGCGCACCATCGCCGAGGCCGAGCAGATCAAGACCGATCTGACCGCCAAGGCGAAAGCGGAGAGCGATCAGATCCTGCAGCGCGCCAAGGAGCAGATCGAGCGCGAGAAGACCCGCGCCATCCACGAGCTGCGATCCGAGGTCGGCGAGCTGGCCGTCGAGGCCGCCTCGCGCATCATCAAGTCGTCCCTCACCCCCGACGCGCAGAAGAAGCTCGTCGACGAATTCATCACCCAGCTCCCGCAAGCGCGGAGCTGATCACTCTCGCCGTGCCCACCTCTCCCGCCTCGCGGGAGACGTCTGTCCGTCAGTGCACGCCGAGGGCGGCCTCGAGGACCTTCTCCGTCGCGTAGAAGAGCAAGACACCGATGAACACCAAAAGGGGCATGCGGGGCCCCTTCTGCTCGTTCACCTCGGGGATCAGATCGCTGGCCGCCACGTAGAGGGTGACGCCCGTCGACAGGGGGAAGGCGTACGGCAGGGCATCGTGAAACGCCTGCATCCCGATCACGCCCACGAGGGTGGTGCCCGCCAGCACCAGCGACGCCATGATCGCGCCGCGAGTGCCGCGTCCGGAGGCCAGCGCGATCGACGCCACCGTGAAGCCTTCCGGGATCTTGTGCAGCAGCACGGCGAAGAAGATCAGGAACCCCATCGTGGGCGAGGTGAGGAAGGCCGCGGCGATGGCCACACCGTCGAAAAACGTATGGATGGCCAGGCCCACGAGGGCCGAAATGCCCACGGAGGGGTCCATCATCACGTCGTCGTGGACCTCCTCGCCGAAATGGAAATGGGGTGCGACCGTGTGCTCGAAGAAATGCACCACGAAGTAGCCGGCGAGCACCAGGAAAGGCGTCTGGGTGGGCCACCTCTTCATCGATTCCGGCACCATCTGCAGGAACGTGGCCGCCAGCATGAAGCCGGCGCCCAGGGCGATGAAATATTTGAGGACGAGCTCGTTCCAGTGTTTGCGGGCGACGACGATGACACCCCCGACCACGTTGGCGAGGGCGGCTGTCGCACCGAGGAGCAGGCTCCAGGCGGCTGGGGACAACGTGGGCATTTCGGGGTCACGGACGATAACACGATTTGAAGCCCCCCGCGCCCCGCTCCATAATCGGCCTGTAACGTAGAACGCGATCGTGGGCATATCGTCGTGGCTAACGGCCGGCGTCTGCCGGCTGCTTCTGTCTCTGGCTGGAGCGCCGGTCGAGGGCGGAGCTGCACCGCCCGCGCTCCCCGAGGACCCGGAGATCACGGGGCCTATCCTCATCCCGTCCGAGCTCGATGACGCCGAAGGGCTGCCGCCGGGGACGCCGACCGTCCGCCTCGGACAGGCGGTGGCCATGGCCCTCGAGCACAACTTCAGCATCCTCGGCAGCGCGGACGCGGTGCAGTCCGCGCGCCTGCGCGAAGGGGCCAGCCGCGCGCAGTTCTATCCGAAGATCACCCCCGTCTTCCGCCGGGGCCTGGCCTCGAACGGCGGCGCCACCTCGCGGACGTACTCCCTGGAGGCGTCGCAGCGCGTGCCCTGGCTTGGCGGTACCGTGAATGCCGCCGGCAATCTCACGACGCAGCCGCAGCTCGACGATCCCCTTCGCGATCGCGCGTCCGAGATGCAGCTCTCACTGACGCAGCCGCTCCTGCGCGGTTTCGGCCCCACCGCCACCTTCGCCGACCTGACCGCGAGCCGCCGCGCCCGGGAGAGCCAGGAGCGATCGTTCGTGATCGCGCGTCAGGGTCTGGCAGTGGAGGTCGCTTCGTCCTTCTACGAGGTCCTCAAGCAGCGCCAGCTCCTCACCGTCGCCCGCCAGAGCTTCGAGCGCAACCAGACGCTGCTCCACGCCTCGCGGGCGCGGATGGAGGCCGGCCTCGCCAGCAAGCTCGACGTCTACCGCGCCGAGCTGCAGGTCTCGTACGCCCAGGACGCGATGTTGTCGTCGGAGACGCAGCTCACCAGCGCCCTCGAGAACTTCCGCGTCCTGCTCGGCCTGCGCCCGACCGACACCGTCGAGCCGGCCGTCGAGACGTTCGACGAGGACTTCGCGCACGAGCTCGACCCGCTGCCCGTCCTCGTCCAGCAGGCGCTCGCGCACCGGCTGGAACTGGTCGAGAGCCAGGCCCAGGTCGACGACGCCGTCCGGAACGCCTCGCTGGCCCGGCAGAACCTCCTGCCGCAGGTCGACGTCACCTTCGGCCTCACGCGCCGGGGCTTCGGGCCGAGCTTCGGAGACAGCCTGCGGACGATGGACAACCGCTTCGACGTCTTCTTCAGTACGTCGTACCCTATCGAGCGGGTCGGTGACCGGGCGCAGAAGGCGGTGGCCGAGATCGCGGTCGCGGCCGGCCGCCGGGCGCTCGGGCAGCGGCAGTTGGAGATCGAGGCGGAGGTGCGGGCGGCGGTGCGGAACATGGACAGGATCAGCAAGAGCGTCGAGCTGCAGAAGAAGGGCGTCGAGCTCGCCCTCCAGCAGCATCGTCTCGCCACCCTGCGCTATCAGCGCGGGATCGCCTCGAACTTCGACGTGGTGGAGGCGGAGGACAAGCTGGTCTCCGCGCGGGCGGCCCTCGTCAGTTTGCGCACCGACCATCGCGTCGCGCGGGTACGCCTGCTCAAGGTGACCGGCACCCTCGACGTGGAGCGGGAGTTCACGCGTTGAGCACGGCCTTCTGGAACGGCGAGCCGTTGCGCGCGCTGCGCGGCCACCTCGGCCCCTGGCTGCGGCGCGAGACCTGGACGGCGGAGAACCTCAAGGGGCTCGGCCGATCGGCGGTGACCACCGCCCGCCGCCACCCGGGCCGTGCCGCCATCGTGGTCGCGGCCGCGCTGGCCGCGCTCGCGCTGCTCTCGTGGGCACTGGGCAGCTCCACCGCCGGGGTCACCGACGCAACCGTAAAGGAAGGCTCGTTCAAGGTCACGATCGTCGAGGCCGGCACGATGCAGGCGCTCCGCTCCGTCACCTACGCGTCGCAGATCCAGAGCAACCAGGCCAAGATCATCGCCATGGCCCCCGAGGGCAAGCTGGTGCAAAAGGGCGATCTGCTGATCCTCTTCGACGCCGCTCCCTTCGAGGAGGAGATCCGCCGCAGCCAGGCGCAGCTCCAGCAGGCGCAGGCCGATCTCGACAAGGCCCGCCACGACCTCAAGCTCCAGGAGATCCAGAACGCGGAGGAGCTGGCGGCGGCGCGGCAGAAGGTCGTGCGCAGCGAGCTCGAGCTCAAGGACGTCATGCAGGGCAAGGGCCGCCTCAAGGAAGAAGAGGCGACGGCGGCGGTGGCCGCCGCCGAGCGCGAGCTGCAGAAAGCCCAGAGCGCCTACGACGACCAGAAGCCGCTCCTCGCCGAGGGCTTCATCACCAAGCAGGAGCTCGAGCGGGCGCAGCAGGCGGTGCAGCACGCCACCGAGCAGCTCGCGCTGGCCAAACGGCGGCGCGACGCCATGGTCGAGTTCGGCCGGCCGCTCGAGGTGTCGCAGGCGGAGGCGGACGCCTACTTGACGAAGGACAGCTACCGGCAGATGCAGTCGGCCGCCAACTTCCGCCTGGACCAGAAACGCTCGGCCATCGCCGCTGCCGAGAGCCGCATCCAGGAGTCCACCAGCAAGCTGAACCAGGCGCAGAACCAGCTCGCCCGCTGCGAGGTGCGCGCCGACGTCCCCGGCATCGTCGTCTACCGCGACGTCTTCTTCGGCTCCGAGCAGCGCAAGCCGCAGGTGGGCGACCAGGTCTGGGCGAACCAGCCGCTGCTGATCCTGCCTGACATCTCGAAGATGGTCGTCGAGACGAAGGTGCGGGAGACGGACGTGCACAAGGTCGACAAGAACCAGAAGGCGCTGGTGCGCGTGGAGGCCTACCCCGATCTCAAGCTCACCGGCAAGGTCACCCTCATCGGCACCCTGGCCCAGGAGGAGCGCGATCGTCCACGGTCGAAGTTCTTCGGGGTCACCGTCGAGGTCGGCGAGAGCAACGAGCGGCTGCGGCCGGGCATGACCGCGCGGGTCGAGATCGAGGTCGAAGAGCGCGCCAAGGCCCTGTACGTGCCCCTCGAGGCCGTCTTCGAGAAGGAAGGCCGGTCGATCTGCTACGTGGTGACGCGCCGCGGGGTGTCGGCCCGCGACGTCGTGCTGGGTCCGTCCAACCGCGACTTCGTGGTCGTCGTCCGCGGCCTGGAGCGCGGCGAGCGCGTGGCCCTGCGCGACCCCGAAGCGGCGCCGCAAGACACCGGCTCGTCCGCTCCCTGACATGGCGCGCGCCTCGCGGCCGCTGGTCACGCTGAACGGCGTCACGAAGGTGTACCCGCGCGGCGCGGTATCCGTGCGCGCGCTGGCTGGCGTCAGTCTCGAGATCGGCGAGGGCGAGTTCGTCGCGATCATGGGGCCGTCGGGCTCGGGCAAGTCGACGCTACTGAGCCTGCTCGGCTGCCTCGATCGCCCCACCGCCGGCGAGTATTGGCTGGATGGTGAGGCGGTGGCGGGTCTCGACGACGTCCACCTGTCGCGCATCCGCAATCGGCGGATCGGCTTCGTCTTCCAGTCGTTTCACCTGATCCCGGAGCTCAGCGTCCTCGAGAACGTGCAGACGCCGCTGCTCTACGGCGGCGTCCCCGTACCCGAGTGGCCGGGCCGCGCCGAGGCGTGCCTCGCCCGCGTCGGCCTCTCCCATCGCGCGACGCACCGGCCGTCCGAGCTGTCGGGCGGCGAGGCGCAGCGCGCCGCCATCGCCCGCGCCCTCGTCATGGCCCCCCGGGTGATCCTGGCCGACGAGCCCACGGGAAACCTCGATACCGCCACCGGCGACGAGATCGCGGGCCTGCTGCACGACCTCCACGGCGAAGGCCGGACGATCATCCTCGTGACCCACAACGAGGCGCTGGCGGCGGCGGCGCAGCGGACGATCCGCCTGCGCGACGGGCGGGTCGACTCGTGACCCGGTCGCGCGTCGTGATCCCGCCCCGCCTGCTGGTGCACCTCGCTGCGCGCAGCCTGTGGCTGCACAAGCTGCGGTCGACGCTCTCCATCCTGGGCGTGGTCTTCGGTGTGGCGGCGGTGGTGGCGATGTCGTCCGTGGGCGAAGGCGCGCGGCGCGAGGCGCTCCAGCAGATCGGCGCCCTCGGGGTCGACACCATCGTGGTGAGGACGAAGGTCTCCGCCAAAGGCGAAGCGGAAGGGCCGGGCTTGAGTTTGCGGGACGCGGACTCGATCGGCGCCGTCATCCCGCATTCACAGGCGGTAGCCGCGGTACGGGAAGCGGTGCTCCAGGCGGAAACGGCGTCCAAGCGGGTGGACGTGTCCGTGGTCGGCACCACCCCGGCCTACGAAGAAGCGGCTCGTCTCGCCCTGCGGCAAGGCCGGTTCCTCACCTCGATCGACGTCCGCGATCGAAAGCGCACCGCCGTCCTCGGCGCCGAGATCGCACGGTCGCTCTTCCCGTTGTCCGAAGGCATCGGTGAGACCGTCCGCCTGGGCGGAGACTGGTACGACGTTGTCGGCGTGTTGGAAGCGCGCGGCTCGCGCCGCTCGAAGGGCGGCCCCATCCGCGCCCGGGACGTCAACCAGGTCGTTTTCATCCCGCTGCCCAGCCTCGACAGCGGGCCCGATCGCCGCCCCGACGGCATCGAGGAGGTGCTGCTGCGGATGGACGAGGGCCGGGCGGTGACCGCCGCCGCCGAGGTCGTGCGCAAGGTCCTCGCGCGCTCGAGCGGCGCCGAGGTCGAGGTCTTCGTCCCGCGGGAGATCCTGCAACAGACTCAGAGGACGCAGCGCATCTTCAACGTGGTGACGGGCGCGGTGGCGGGCATCGGCCTCATCGTGGGCGGCATCGGCATCATGAACATCATGCTGGCCAGCGTCGCCGAGCGCACGCGCGAGGTGGGCATCCGTCGCGCGGTAGGGGCCACCCGCGAGGACGTGGCCTTGCACTTCCTGGCCGAGGCCACGCTGCTCACCACGAGCGGGGGCGTCCTGGGAATCGTGCTGGGGCTGATCGGCTCCATCGCGATCCAGCAGTTCGCAGGCTGGACGACGGCGATATCGCCGTGGATGCTGGTGGCGGCCATGACCACGGCCTTGCTCGTCGGGATCGGCTTCGGCTTCTATCCGGCCTGGCGCGCCGCCCACCTCGAGCCGATGGAGGCGCTCCGCCAGCAGTAGTCAGTGCTCGTGGAAGCGCTCGCAGAGATCCACGAGGGTCTTGACGCCGAAGCCGAGCGCGCCCGCCTCGTAGTACTTCCAGTCCTTGTCCTTGAACATCGGCCCCGCGATGTCGAGATGCGCCCACGCCGCCTTCTCCGGCACGAACTCGCGCAGGAAGAGCCCGGCGGTGATGGCGCCGGCGACACCGCCGGATGCGATGTTGTTGAGGTCGGCGTAGGGCGTCTTCAGCGATTCTCGATACTCCTCGACCAGGGGCAGCTCCCAGAACACTTCGCCGTGGTTCTCGCCGGAACGGATGAGGCGGCGGACCATGTCGGCGCTCGTGCCGAGCACGCCGGCGACGCTGGAGCCGAGCGCACGCACGACGGCGCCGGTCAGGGTCGCGATGTCGACGATGTGCGTCGCGCCCTCCTCGCCCGCGCGGGCGAGCCCGTCGCTCAGGACCAGCCGTCCTTCGGCGTCGGTGTTGTCGACCATGATCGACTTGCCGTTCTTGGCGGTGAAGATGTCGCCCGGCCGCTGCGCGTTGGCGTCGGGCATGTTCTCTGCGCAGCAGAGGATGCCCACGACCTTCACATCGGGGGCCAGCTTGCCGAGGGCGCGCATCGTGAACAACACGGCGGCCGCTCCCGCCATGTCCCCTTTCATCTCCCACATCTTGTCGCCGGGCTTCAGGCTGATGCCGCCGGAGTCGAAGGTGATGCCTTTGCCCACCAGCGCGATCGTCTCCGCCGAAGCCTTGCGCGGCACGTGGCGGAGGATGATCATCCGCGGCGGGTTCGCGCTTCCCTGGCCGACGTGCAGCAGGCCGTTGTAGCCCCTCGCCTTGAGACCCGTGGGGTCGAGGATCTCGATCTCGAGCTCCTGCTCCTTGGCGATCTCCGCCGCGCGGTCGGCGAGGTATTCCGGCGTGACGACGGCGGACTGCTCGTTGATGATCTCCCGCGCGCGGTTCACGTTCTCCGCGACCCAGGCGTAACGCGCTTTTCGCGCCTCGGCGTCCACCTTGTGCTCCGGATGCGCCAGCACCAGCAGGTGCGCGTCCTTGCCGAAGAACTCGTCCTTCTCCTGGCGGTAGCGGTCGAACGAGTAGGTGCCGATGACGGCGCCCTCCACGACCTTGCCCACGAGGGGGGCCGCCGCCGCCGCGTTCATTACGACCGCCACCCGCGCGTAGTGGTAGTCGCGGGCCAGGCGCAGGGCCCGCGCGGTGAAGGTCTTCACGTTCTCCCAGAGGTTCCAGGCCTTGAGGCTCGGGCTCCAATACACGACGAGCGCGCGCTGCGCGTGGCCCTCGGGAAGGGTCACGTAGTACTCGCGTTTGAGGGTGCGCTCCTTGTAGCCGTCTCGCGCCAGCGCGACGTGTTTCGCGATGACGGGATCGTCGATCTCGTGAAGCGTCTCTTCTTCGTCGAGGACGACGGCGACGAGGTCGGCGGGGTTCTGGGAGACCGGCGTGAAGGACAGCTTGATGTTCATCGCGAAATCCTCGGAGTCTCTGGAGAGCAGCCCTAAGTCTATACTGCCTGTTGAAGATGAAACCGCCCAAGCTCGCCGTCGTCGGCATCCCCACCGCCGCCGCCGCCCGCGGTAACGGCGTCGCGCGGGCCCCGCTCGTCCTGCGCGACCAGGGCCTGCTGCGTGCGCTCGCCGCCGACGGCACGCGCGTGGTGAACCTCTCCGACCTGTCGCTTTTCCCCTATCGCGAGGACCACGCGCATCCCACCGCGCGGAATGCCGAGGTCGTCGCGTGTGCGGTGCGCACGGCCGGAGACGAGATGACACGCGCGCTCGCGGAAGGCTTCACCCTCGTCCTCGGCGGCGACTGCACGCTCGTCGTCGGCCTCACCAGCGGCGCGCGCGAGTTTGCCGCGGCGGCGATCGGTCTCGTGTACCTGGATGCGCACGCGGACCTGCACACGCCCGAGACCACGCAGTCCGGCTATCTGCAGGGGATGGCCCTGGCGCTCGCCCTCGGCCGCGGTCCGCAGGCGGTGACGTCGGCGTA
>Ga0114129_10016355_pt1 | contig 10560 bp, 8 predicted proteins | sample RhiMetdeltSRZDD1_FD_80071 | JGI IMG/M metagenome (GOLD analysis project Ga0114129, IMG submission 80071) | Populus rhizosphere microbial communities from Tennessee, USA - Rhizosphere MetaG P. deltoides SRZDD1 (version 2) (version 2) | ecosystem: Host-associated > Plants > Roots > Rhizosphere >... | reverse complement strand
GATCTTGTGGCCGAGGCGAACGAGGCCGAAGAGCGCGGCGATGAGGACCGGCGGGCTGAAGAACGCGTGAAGGTCTCGCTGAAGGCCCGCGTTGAGGGTAACACGTCGCACCTCGATTCATTCTCTGATGAGATGAGCATCGAAGAGATCAGCCCTTCCGGTCTCAGGCTGCACACCGCTCGCGAGATTGAGCCGGGCACGCTGCTGAAGATTTCGGTTCCGTCATATGACTTCGAGGCGACTGCGATAGTCGAGGCGGTCTGGCGGGACGGCGGTGAACGCAGCATCGGGCTGAAATTGACGGAGCCGAGCGAGGGATGGGAGAAGCTCTGGCAGCACCACGCGCCGGTTGAATAGGACCGTCTCTCTGCCGAAGTGTGTACCCGTGGGTTCGTGTGGCAGCAGATGAAGTCTGAGCGAGCGCCTACCGGGTGTGCCCCAGCCTGCACGACGACACTCAGCATACCCGAGTCGGCGCTAAAGTCTTGTTCATCGACCCTGTCTGCAGCGCGTAATCAAACTGTCGGTGCGCGGTCTTTCAATGAAGGTTTGGGAGGCGGCTCGGTGTCGAAGTAAACTTCAACCTCGTAGTCGCGCTCCCGTAGTCGATCAAGCTGTCATGCGTCGGTAGACTCTGACTCCAATAATCCTCGCTTTACGACGCCCGACCGATCCGAACAAAACGGACCCCAAAGCGGTCCGTGAAGTGCACCGCACCTAGCATGGGGAGGGATTCGGTGGAGGCGTGCCCGTCAATTCAAATGAGCTGCACTTGATGATCGAGCACGTTCTGCAATGGGAATCCGTAAAGGAGTACTTGATACAGAAGCTCAGCGTGTACTTACACGCGATACTCAACGGAGGTGGTGGAAGCACTATCTTGATTTGATTGAAGGTCAAGCCAGCGCTGGGAAATGTTACGCCGGACGGGTTGATGGCTGTCCATACCAACTCATTCCCGTTTGGAGCGGTGAGCGTGGTGGAGAAGCCGTTCTCTGAAGTCGGGCTTGCGAAGGTGCCAGCAACGGCGCCTCCCGTGCCACATGAGGTTGGAGAATAACTCACCGACGCGCTCAAGATATCGGCTGTAACCTGGATGATGTTGCCAAGCCCGTTGACCGTAAGTGTCGGAGTGATAGAGTACCCAGTGGGGGGGCAAAAGTCGTATTTCGGCTTGGGCGTCGAGATGCCAAGAGTCACCTCGCGGCAGCAAGGCGGCGTAGGGGTTCCTGCGCAAGAGAAGTCGCCCGCAATTATTGTCGGCAACCCCAGTCTGCAGTTCGACCCTGTTGCAAGCGTCGCCCCGTTCGCTTGGAACTGACAATTCGTTCCGGGGACATCAGGGAAATTGATTACGCTAATACGCGTTTGCGCGTTCCTGGCCACATATATCTTGTTGTCGGGGCCTAACTGGAGTTGTGCTATGTCATATAGTTCTCCTGGCGGCGGTTGGCCAGTTGCCAGATTAGTCCAAGTGGAAGAATTGATGTTGAGTTGAAAGAGCTGACTTGGAGCTACGAGAGTTGACACATAGAGGAGGTTGCTATCGGGTGAAAACTCAAGCCCATAGGTAGAATAGTGTTGAAATGGTGGACTCGAGGCGTTGAATGTCCTGGGAGGACCTTGAGTGACTGCGCCGGTAGTTGAATTGAAGTCTAGTATTTCGACAAATGCAGTGTTAACGGCATAGGCAATCAATTTTCCGTTCGGCGAAAACTTCATTTGTCCTGCACTCGCGGTGTACGGCGCCCCAGGGTAAGTAGAGCCCGCTGTACTGGTAACAAGCGGCGTGGTGATGTTAAACCCATTAGGGCCAGTGCCATCCACGTGGTAGGCGTAGAATTGGCGATTGACTACGCTAGTTGTCTGGTCGTATCCGCGCGTCATGACCCAGAGATCGTTTCCTGAACCTTTGACGGCAGTCAGCTTCTCCGAGACTGCCCTCTGGAGTATAGTGTTCTTGGTTGCTAGAACCACATCGCCTAGTCCACCGTTTAAGCTCATGTCAACTACTGAGTAGCTGAGTGTCTGCTGCTTCTGGAATCCCATCTCCTGTACCGCGAACACTAAGTATTTCTGACATTCGGTGTTTGGCCAGGGAACGATTAGTGCCGACTGAGTAGCCGAAGAGCCACCAAGCAAGCCCATTCCATTCGGCATCACTGAATTGTTTTTGTTCCAGACTTTGCTCCCATCTGTGTAAAACAGCAATTTTCCGGTCAGGTCCGAGATTGTAGCCGAGCCCTCTTGGGTGTTAAATAGGGGGTTGATGTGAAGGGTACCGCAACCGGGCTTCCTGAAGAGAAGTTGAGTTCCACCTGATTTCCCAGAATCCACTTGTTAGCTTGCTGGGCTTGGGCAGCCACATTTGTCAGCAACCCAACCGAAAACACAAGGAGTGCTTTGCAAAGAAGTTGATCAACAGCACCCTGGTAAAATCCCTTTTGTAGTTTCATCGCACTCTCCTTTTGAGTAATCATTGAAATGGACAGATCCCTTTGATTGACGCGGCTGTATTTGCAGCCGTCTGGATGAATGAGGATCTGCGCCTCAGCCATTCATCGAGCCGCCGACAGCTGATGGTCACCTTTTCATGGTTCTTCGCCTCAATAGCGAAGTTCGAACTAGAAAGGCCGAATCCGGCTCATGTACTAGCGAGCCACTCATGGTTGGCCTCCACTTGCAATAAGCGATAACCGTGACAATTCGGTATCATCCGAAGGCAAAGGTGCGCTTTCAAAGACGTTGAAGGATCGGTCGAAGCTCCAGGTCGCCGAGGTTTGTAGATCGGCACACTGAGCTAGAAAAAGTTGCATAGTCTGATGCCGGCTTAGCGTCTATTAGAATTGGGAGGCTTTGCAGCGATTCTCTCAGCTCTTTCCGTGAGTCCACTCAGAATTCATGCGAATCCAAAAGAACCTTAGGTTGAAGTAAGAATCGTTGCGCGAAGCAAGTGGGATTTATGACAACTGCAACTCAGGGAATCACCCAGCTTCTTTTCGATTGGCGCAGCGGAAAAGACTCCGCGCTCGAGAAGCTGATCACGTTTGTCTATGACGACCTGCGGCGAGTGGCTAAACGCTACTTGAGCCGCGAACGGCAGGGCCATACGCTGCAAACCGGCGCGCTCGTCAACGAAACCTATCTGCGCTTGCTCGCTCAAAAAGAAACCAATTGGCAAGATCGCGGACACTTCTTTGCCGTGGCCGCGCGAATCATGCGCCACCTGCTTATCGATCACGCACGCTCGCGCGGCTACGCCAAACGAAACGGCGACCATCAAGTTACGCTCGATGAATCGTTCGTCGCCGCACCGGAACAATCATGTGATTTGCTGGCGCTCAATGAGGCGCTCGAGAGGCTTGCCGCGATTGATCCGCGCAAGGCTCAAATAGTCGAGCTTCGCTACTTCGTCGGGTTGAGTGTCGAAGAGACCGCCGAAGCCTTGGAGCTGTCCGACATCACCATCAAACGCGAATGGCTGAAGGCGAAGGCATGGCTGTTTCGCGAGCTGAGCGGGCAGACATGACGCCTGAACGATGGCAGAAGATAGATAAGATCTTCGATGAGGCCCTGACGCTTGAACCGTTCCAGCGCGCTGGGCTTCTCGACATATCCTGCGTGGACGACACGCAGCTTCGCCGCGAAGTCGAATCGCTGCTCGCTGCAAGCAGCCAGGCCGGCACCTTTATCGAGCCGCCGCTTCTTTCCTGTGACGACACTTCCGACAACAACTCCTCCCTAGCCGGTCAAACGCTCGGCTCATATCGCTTGTTGAGCGAAATTGGGCACGGCGGAATGGGCGTGGTTTACCTGGCCGCTCGCGCCGACGACGAATTCAATAAGCAGGTCGCCATCAAGTTAATCCAGCCCGGTCCGCACAACAAGGATTTGCTCAAGCGTTTCAGGCGGGAGCGTCAGATTCTCGCCAACCTTGATCATCCCAACATCGCGCGATTGCTGGACGGCGGGACGACGGAGCAAGGTGTTCCCTACCTTGTGATGGAATACGTTGAAGGCACGCCGATGACCGAGTACTGCGACGAGCGCAAGTTATCGATCACCGAGCGCTTGAAACTCTTTCGCAATGTGTGCTCCGTCGTGCAATACGCGCATCAGAATCTAGTCATACATCGTGACCTCAAGCCCGGCAACATCCTCGTTACCGCGGATGGCCAAGTGAAGCTGTTAGATTTCGGTATCGCCAAGCTGCTCGACGCAGATCCTTCTCATACAACTTCGGATACGCCGACCGCGTTCCATGTAATGACGCCGGAGTATGCAAGCCCTGAACAGATCCGCAACGAGCCAATAACCACGGCTAGCGACGTCTACTCGCTCGGCATCGTTCTGTATGAGCTATTGACGGGGCATTATCCTTATCGGTTCAAGGATCGTTCGCTGCGTGAAATCATCCGAGTCATCTGCGAAGAAGAACCTGAGTCGCCAAGCCACGCCATCAGCAGAGTCGAAACCAGAACAGAAGCCAATGGCAAGACTCGAGCGACGACGTCGCCCGAATCCGTGAGCCGCACCCGCGAAGGCAAGCCCGATAAGCTGCGCGCTCGATTGCGGGGCGATTTGAACGACATCGCGCTGATGGCTTTGCGCAAAGACCCGCAGCGACGTTACAACACCGTCGAACAATTGAGCGAAGACATACGCCGACATCTCGAAGGCCGGCCCGTGCTCGCTCGCAACGCCACGCTCGTTTATCGCGCGAGCAAATTCATTCGGCGATACAAGACCGGCGCGGCTGTTGCGGCAATTATCATGCTGACTCTGCTCGGCGGAATTCTCGCCACAACGCGGCAAGCGAGCATTGCAAGAAAGGAGACTCGCGATAAGCGACGTTTGCTATACGCGGCCGAGATGCACATGGCGGAGCAGGCCTGGGAGGCCAACAACATCGCGCGCCTGCGGGACCTCGTAGAGCGCCAGGCGCCGCGCAAGGGGGAAGAAGACTTGCGCGGCTTCGAGTGGTATTACCTGTGGAGGCTCTATCACGAAAGCGGCGAGATGTTCACGCTACATCACGACATCCAGGTCTGGGCCGTAGCGGTCTCGCGTGATGGAAGACTGGTGGCGTCGGGCGACGATTCCGGTCTGCTGACGCTTTGGGACGCTGCCACCGGAGAAAAGCTTGCCGCAATTAAAGGACACGAGGAGTTCATCTGGGATGTAAAGTTCTCGCCTGATGGAAGGTTGTTGGCTACCGCCGGCGACCATGGAACAGTGAAGTTATGGGACGTTGACGCGCGCGAGGTGGTTGCGAACCTGACCGGACACACTAAGAAAGTTTACTGCATTCAGTTCTCATCCGATGGAAAGAAGCTGGCGAGCGGCTCCGACGACGGCACGGCAAGGGTCTGGGACGTGGCCAAGGGTTTCGAGCTGGCCCGGATTAACGCGGGCCAGGCGGTCAGGTCTCTGGCGTTCTCGCCCGATGGAAAGTCACTGGCCTTCGACGAATACCCCTCGCGAGCGATCACGATTTGCGACGCAACGACTGGCAGGAAACTTCGCGAACTCGCTGCGGGAAAGGGGGCGACCCCAATCCGCTTCTCGCGCAGCGGAGACTCGCTGGTTGCTGTCTCGGGGAACACGGCAGTCGTAATTGATGCCGGCACTGGAATGGAGACAGTGGTCCTGCGAGGACACTCCGGACGTATCGTGTCGGTCGAGTTCTCGCCTGATGGAAAAACGTTGGCGACCGGCAGTGAAGATCTCACCGCCAGGTTATGGGACGCAACAACGGGAGCGCAGCTTCGCGCGTTGAAAGGACACGAAGGCACCGTCTTCTCGGTAGCCTTCTCGCCCGATGGGAACACGCTGGCCACTGCGAGCAGCGACTCAACCGCGAGACTGTGGGATATCGGTTCCGTTCGCGAGCTCAGTTCGGTCCAGAGCTCGAACCACCAGGTTGTTTTTTCGCCAAGCCGCGCACAGCCAATCGTCGCTCTATTCGGGACTTCGGTTGTGAAACTGCTGGACTCAAGAGACGGGCGGTTGGTCGGAGTCTTTCAAGGGCATTCTTCCGCCGTCTGGTCCGCGGCATTTTCACCCGACGGTGCAACACTCGCTACCGGCGACGAGGCTGGAATTGTGAGAGTCTCGAATACGGCTGGCGGGCAAGCACTCTGCACAATAAACGCTCATTCGAACACCGTTTCCTCGCTGATGTTCTCGCCCGACGGCCGAGTTCTTGCGACGGGCAGCTACGACAAGACCGCCAGGCTTTGGGACGCAGCCACCGGTCAGCTCATCCTTGACCTGCCGGAGAACGCCAAGCCGATTTCCGCCGTCGCATTCTCGGCCGATAATCTTATTGTGGCGACTGTAAGCCATGACGGCACGGCGAGGTTATTCGACGCCAGGACCGGGCGTGAGCTTATGGCGCTCAAGGGTCACCCAAGAGGGATACTCTCCATGGCCTTTTCGTTAGACGGAACCATGTTAGCGATCGGCTCAGGCGACGGCACGGTCGGATTGTGGAACGCCAAGTCCGGAGGGTTGATTGCACGGCTCGCAGGACACTCCGAGAACGTTTTCGCTTGTGCGTTCTCTCCCGACAGCCGCAGACTCGCAACTGGCGGCAACGATGGAATCGTCAGGCTGTGGGACACGTCCACGCATCAGGAGGTCATCGCATTGCGGAGTCACGCTAGCAAGATTCAGTCGGTGGTTTTCTCGCCGGACGGCAACACGCTGGTGAGCGGCGGCTCTGATCCGATTATTCGATTCTGGCGCGCCGCGCCGCCTGAAGAGGCATCGCCGCAAAGGGAGAACTAATCGGCCTTTCCGATCATTTGATTTGAGACCGCGACTGAACTAACCTTCCCGCAATGAGCGAATCCCATCTCTCGAAGGCCTTCTTGCAATGCATCGAAGCTGAGTGCAAACGAATCTATTCCATCGATCAGCGCGTCTATACGTGCTCGGTGTGTGGCGGATTGCTCGATGTTCAGTACGACTTTCGTCTGCCGCGCACAACGGCCGATTTGAAGTCGATTTTCAAAGAGCGCCGACTCAGCGACTCCGAGCTTGACCGCAGCGGCGTCTGGCGCTTTCGTGAATTCCTTCCGTTCGTCGCTGATCTGTCGAGAGTCGTTACGCTTTCCGAGGGTAATACGCCGATCTACCAGGCGCCGCGCTCGGCCGAGTACTCGGGAATTTCGTCGCTCCGGTTTAAGCATCAAGGATTGAACCCCACCGGGTCATTCAAAGACAACGGCATGACTACCGGCGTCACGCAGGCCGCCGCGCTCGGCGCGCAAACAGTCGCATGCGCGTCGACAGGAAACACGTCCGCGTCGATGGCTGCGTACGCAGCGCGCGCCGGAATGCGCGCGGTCGTTTTCATACCGGCCGGCGAGGTTGCATACGGTAAGCTTTCGCAGTCGCTCGAATATGGGGCGAAGGTGGTCGAGATCGAGGGGAACTTCGACGACGCGATGCGCCTCGTGCGCGAGCTTGCCGACGAAACCGATCTCTACCTTTTGAATTCAATCAATCCCTTTAGGCTCGAGGGACAGAAGACAATCATCATCGAGATGATGGAGCAATGCGGTTGGCAAGCCCCCGACTGGATCGTCCTGCCCGGAGGCAACCTCGGCAACACTTCTGCGTTCGGCAAAGCGCTTCACGAGATGTCGGAACTGGGCTTCATCAATCGAATGCCGCGGCTGGCGGTCGTTCAGGCCGAAGGAGCCGCGCCGTTTTATGAGTTGTTCACGTCGTCGGACAAATCGATGCTTCGTCCAATCGACCGGCCGGCGACGCTCGCGACGGCTATTCGCATCGGAAGCCCAGTGTCGTGGAAGAAAGCACTACGCGCGCTCGAGTGGACCAATGGTGCGGTCGCGCGCGTAACCGAGCAAGAGATCGCCGATGCTAAGGCCGTCATCGGGCGCGACGGAATCGGTTGCGAACCAGCTTCCGCGACAACGCTTGCGGGCATCAAGCGGCTGGTCGGATCCGGCGTCATTGAAGCGGCTGATGACGTGATTGCAGTGCTCACGGGAAATCCGTTGAAGGATCCGACATATACGATTGGATATCACACGGGGAAACTGAATTTAGACGAGAATGAGTCGGGCCTGATGATCAGCGGCAACTTTGCGAATCGGCCTATTCGCGTGCCGGCTGAAAAACGGCAGATCAAAAGCGTGCTCGCAATTTAAAGTAGTCCGAGCAGTCAGCTCGCTCACTTTTTCGCTACGAGATTTGAGTAGACCACCCACTTGCCGTCAACGAACCCTCCGACCAGCGTGTAAACTTCGGTCGTCGAGCCGCTGGTGACTTTCCAATTCCGGAAAAGTTTGTCTGAAGGCTTCGATGCCAATTCGATTCTCCGATTCGGCAGGTTGTATACCATTCGCGCAAAGTTGCCAACTTCGCCGCCGCCCGCGTTGCCACCGGGTACTGACACCAACAGCTTATCGAGTTTGGCCTGAGCTTCAGCGCGAGCCTGTGACTCGCTCGCTTCCTTGGCGTTCTTGGCGTCGAGCTGCTGCTGAGTCTGGTCTGCGCGCGATTTGAGAGCCGCGTTCTCCTGAACCAGACTCTTCTTATCCGACTCGCTCGACGAGTAGAGCGCGTAGTTTGTCGACAGCAGAACAATCGCGCCGACCAACGCTGCCAGCGTTATTATCAGAGCCATCACAAGCCATCGTCTCTTCATCGCTTCTGTTTGCTCGATCTGATCTCTGATCGTATCGACGTCGCTCTGGCCGTAACTTACGGCCCACTCGTCGTGAGTTCGAGTAGCATGCTGGGGCGGGTGGTTTATTGTTGCCATACTCCCTCCTCGGAGGGCCGCAGTTTTTTTGAGCATCTCGGCTGATGCTACGTCCGCGAAGCCATGTTACACCCAGGCGCAAGCAAAATGGAACACGAATGGGACGGGATCGGACAGAGTCCAGGTCCGATCCGAATCCCGCCCTCGTGTAAGTTCGTAGTTCGGCCTTTAGGCGGAAGTTTGTAAGGGTATTGGACTAGAACGGGTCACGAACTTCCGCCTAACTAAAGGCCGAACTACGAACCTGAGGATCCGTTCCAACCGGCTGTACGCGTCAGGTCTTGCCGCCGAATCTAGGCGACAACCAGTTCGGCTTCTTCCATGAACAGATACTTGCGCCACTCTGGGCGCGACTCAGCGGCGTGGCGCATAACAGCTCGATCCATGCCGTAGGTTAGCGCCGCGGGATTGGTCAACAGCGGCATTCGCGCTTCTTCAGGCGTTCGGTCACCCTTGCGCTGGTTACACGCGAAGCACGCAGCGCACAAATTCTCCGCGGCCGTCCGTCCGCCACGCGAACGTGGAACGATGTGGTCGATCGTCAATTCAAACGGACCGCCCTTCATTCCGCAGTATTGGCAGCGGTGTCGGTCGCGCGCGAGTATCCGCGAGCGCTTGGTGCTCGAGCGTCCCTGTCTTCCGCGCACGTCGATGTACTCGATCAATCGGATCACGCTGGGCGCGGGAAACACAAAGTGCTGCGAGCGAAGCACACGGTTGCCGTCAAGCTCGACCACTTCGGCTGAGCCTTTCCAGACCACCCTAACCGCGCGAGGAATGTTGACGATGCCGAGCGCCTCATACGACGCGTTCAGCAACAGAACTTTTCGTGTTAGTGCCATACTGTCACCCTTTGAGGATCGAGGATCGAAGATAGAAGATAGAAGATCGACGGCGGGATCGCCCGGAGCTCAGCGATCTTTCGATCCTCGATTCTCAATCCTCGATCTTCAATCCTCAATCCTCAATCCTCGACCGTCGACATTAAGCCGGCGACCAGATTCGAACTGGTGTCTACTGCTTACGAGACAGTTGCTCTGCCGATTGAGCTACGCCGGCAATTTTGGAGTGCGGGGGCGAGTCTTCGAGACCCCGCTTTTCCCGACCACTTACGATGCGGGGCCAAGGCAAAGCGGGGTCTCGAAGACTCGCCCCCGCACTCCAAAAAGTAGTCGGGAAAGGAATCGAACCTTCAACATCCGGTTTGTAGGACCGGCGCCCTACCATTAGGCCACCCGACCAGAAACTGTAGCGTAGACTGTCCAGTCTGCGCCCGGGTGTGACATCCGCCCCAGCTCAACTTCGCAGACTGGACAGTCTGCGCTACCTGAAAGAGCCTCGTGTGAGAGTCGAACTCACGCCATCGGTTTGGAAGACCGAGGTCATAGCCGCTAGACCAACGAGGCGTTATTCAAGAGCTTCGTGCTGGATTCGAACCAGCGCTTCCGATTTACAGGATCGGAGTCATAGCCATCTAGACCAACGAAGCATGGTGACTCCGGCGAGACTCGAACTCGCGGCCTTCGCTTTCGTAGAGCGACGCTCTTTATCCATCTGAGCTACGGAGTCACATCCCTATTTGGAGTGCGGCGGGCGCAGTTTGCACGCCGCTTTGGGTTCTACTCGCTGGTAACAAGAATCCAAAGCGCCGCCATCGAAGTATCGGTCGCGATGGGCTTAACAGCGGCGGCGCACTGCTATGTGAATGTCAAGGCTTAATACCCTACGGCTTGAGCGAAGCTGTTTCGGTTTTTCTTTTG
>Ga0114129_10016354_pt1 | contig 10560 bp, 12 predicted proteins | sample RhiMetdeltSRZDD1_FD_80071 | JGI IMG/M metagenome (GOLD analysis project Ga0114129, IMG submission 80071) | Populus rhizosphere microbial communities from Tennessee, USA - Rhizosphere MetaG P. deltoides SRZDD1 (version 2) (version 2) | ecosystem: Host-associated > Plants > Roots > Rhizosphere >... | reverse complement strand
CCGCTCCAGCGCGGGCCGCAGCGCCACGCCTCGAATCGCGCGTCCGTGCCAACCACACCGAAGTCGGCCAGCCAGGCGAGCGACGGATGACGCATTGCGTGCAACGCGTCGCAGCGCACTGCCCACTGCGCCTGCTCGGCCGCCGTGCCCACGTTGGCGAACGTCAGCGCGACGGTCTCGCCGGTCGCAAGATCGATCGCGACGTCGTTTCTGATCGCAGCGAAGCGATCGGCCACCAGTTCCACGTCACCCTCCCGTGCGAGCGCGTCACAGGTGCAAGATCGACGCCTCGCGCGATCGCCAGCGATCTCGCGGCGCGCTCGGCCGAACGACGCAATTTTTTCGGCTAGAATGAGCGCGGATGCTGCGTTTTCTCACAGCGGGCGAATCGCACGGCCAGGCGCTCGTCACGATCGTGGACGGCGTGCCGGCCGGACTCGCGATCGATTTCGGTGCGATCACGACGGAGCTGCGGCGCCGGCAGGGCGGCTACGGGCGCGGCCGTCGCATGGCGATCGAATCCGATCGCGCGGAGGCGCTGAGCGGCGTCCGTCACGGCATCTCGACCGGCGCGCCGATCGCGCTGCTGATTCCCAACAAGGACTGGGAGAACTGGCAGCGCACCATGCACGTCGGCGTCGAGGAGCCTGCCGGCGCCACCGGCGCCGACCGGCCTGCCGTCACACGGCCAAGGCCCGGGCACGCCGACCTCGCCGGCGCCGTCAAGTACGGACATGCCGACATTCGCGACGTGCTGGAGCGTGCCAGCGCGCGCGAGACCGCCGCACGCGTCGCCGCCGGCGCGCTTGCACGCCAACTTTTGTGCAAGGTCGACACCGACATCGCCAGCCACGTCTTCTCGATCGGCTCGATTGCGCTGCCGGACTACCTCGCCGTCACCTTCGCCGACGTCCGGGCCATTCGCCCGGACGCGCCGCTTCGCTGCGTGGACGCGCAACTCGAGCGGCTGATGACGGCCGAGATCGATCGCGCGCGCGAGGCGGGCGATACGGTCGGCGGCGCCTTCGAGGTGATCGCGCACAACGTGCCGGCCGGGCTCGGCAGCTACGCGCAGTGGGATCGGAAGCTGGATGGGCGTCTCGCGCAGGCGGTCATGTCCATTCCCGCGATCAAGGCGGTCGGCATCGGCCGCGGACCGCAGGCCGCCGCGCTGCCCGGATCGCGTCTGCACGACGAGATTCTGCCGCACGCGGGGCTCCCGCGTCCGAGCGGGATCGCGCTCGACCGCCCCACGAACAATGCCGGCGGCCTCGAGGGCGGCGTCACCAACGGCGAGGAGCTGCGCATCACCGGCTACATGAAGCCGATCGCGACGCTGATGAAGCCGCTCCGGTCGGTCGATCTGGCGACGATGACCGAGAGTCCCGCCACCGTCGAGCGCAGCGACGTCTGCGCGGTGCCGGCGGCGGCGGTGGTCGGCGAGGCGATGGTCGCCCTCGTCGTCGCGGATGCGGTGATCGAGAAGTTCGGCGGCGACTCGATCGACGAGCTCGTCGCGGGCTGGCGCGCGTTCCGCGAGAAGACGGCGGGGCGATTCGCGCGGCGCTGACTTCGGGTCTGATGCTGCGACCGATCCTGAAGTACGGCGACGAGATCCTCCACACCCGCGCCGAGCCGGTCGCCGAGATCACTCCCGAGATCGATCGCCTGATCGACGACATGATCGAGACGATGTACGCGGCGCCCGGGATCGGGCTGGCTGCACCGCAGGTCGGCGTGCCGCTGCGCATCTTCACGATCGATCTCTCGGTCGGCCGCGAGGGCGGCGGCCTCATCGTGATGGTCAATCCCGAGTTCGTCGAACGCGACGGCCTGCAGCTCGAGGAAGAAGGGTGCCTCAGCGTGCCCGGCTTCAACGCGACGGTCGTGCGGCCGTCGCGCGTCATCGTGAAGGGCCTCGACCGCCACGGCGGCGAGCAGCAGCGCGAGGGCACCGGACTGCTCGCGCGCGCGTTCCAGCACGAGATGGATCATCTCGACGGGATGCTGTTCGTGGACCGGCTGCGCGGGATCAAGCGCGATCTGATCGTCCGGAAGATCAGGAAGCTCACGCGCGCCGGCAAATGGTAGCGGGCGACGGGCTGCGCATCGTCTTCTTCGGCACGCCTGACTTCGCGGTGCCGACGCTCGACGCGCTCGTCCGCTCGCGCCACACGGTCGCCGCGGTCGTCACGCAGCCCGATCGCCCGCGCGGCCGCGGACAGCAGACGACCGACGCGCCCGTGAAAGCGTACGCGGCAGCGGCGCGAATCCCGGTCCTGCAGCCGGACCGCTTGAAGGATGCCGCGTTTCTCGAGACGCTTGCGTCGGCCGGCGCCGACCTGGGGGTCGTCGCGGCCTACGGCCGGATCCTCACCGATGCCGTGCTCGCGATGCCGCGGCTGGGGCTGATCAACGTCCACGCGTCGCTGCTGCCCCGCTATCGCGGCGCGGCGCCGGTGCATCGCGCGATCATGGCCGGCGAGCGCGAGACCGGCGTCACGATCATGCGCGTGATCAAGGCGCTCGACGCCGGCCCGATGCTCGCCTCGGTCCGCCGGCCGATCGGCCCCGACGAGACCAGCGAGGACGTCGAGCGAGCGCTCGCGAAGCTCGGCGCCGGCCTGCTCGCCTCCACCGTCGACGCGCTCGCCGCCGGCCACGTCGTCGAGACGCCGCAGCGCGAGCACGACGCGACCGACGCGCCGCGGCTCACCAGGGAAGACGGCCTCATCGACTGGACCGAGTCGGCCGACGCCGTGCACAACCGTGTCCGCGGGCTGCATCCCTGGCCGCAGGCGTACAGCCATCTGCGCGGGCAGCGGCTGATCGTGAAGCGATCGCAGCCGATCAGGGACCGCGCCGGGGATGCGGGATCGGTCATCGAGGCGAGCGGCGACCGGCTGGTCGTCGCCGCGGGCGCGGGCGCCGTCCTCGTCGCCGAGATCCAGCCGGAAGGCAAACGCGCCATGACACCGCGCGAGTTCCTTGCCGGGCATGCCGTCGCGGTCGGCGATCGATTCACGCGGACGCCATGATTGCGCCGGCGCGCGTCGCGGCCTATCAGGTGCTCACGGCCGTGTCGGCCGGACGGGCGGACCTGCCGTCGGCGATCGCCCGCTCGCGCCTGCGCCTCACCGACGAGCGCGATCGCGCGCTCGTCTCCGACATCGCGACCGGTGTCCAGCGATGGCGCGCCGCGCTCGACCACCTCATCGCCCACTTCGCGAAGCGGCGGATCGACCGGCTCGATCCGGAAATCGTCGACATCCTGCGCCTCAGCGTCTATCAGCTGATCCACCTGACGCGCGTCCCGGCCGCCGCGGTCGTCGACGATGCAGTGAATCTGACGCGGAAGGCGGGCAAGAAGAGCGGCAGCGGGTTCGTCAACGCGGTGCTGCGCGCCATCTCGCGCGCGCGCGGCCGGCTGCCGCTTCCGCCACGGCCGGACTCCGGCGCCGATCGCGAGGCCGCGCTCGCCTATCTCACCGTCACGCTCTCGCACCCGCGGTGGCTCGTCGAGCGCTGGCTCGATCGATACGGATTCGATGCGGTCGAGCGCTGGCTGCAGTTCGACAACCAGCCGGCCCCGCTGACGCTGCGCGCGAACCGGCTTCGCATCACGCGCGATGAGCTCGCGACGCGGCTGGCCGGTCTCGGAATCGATGCCGCCGCGGGTCGGTTCGCGCCCGACGCGCTCGTGCTGCGCGCCGGTCAGACCACGCGCGGCGTCGATCATTCTTTATATGTGGTCCAGGACGAGGCGTCGCAGCTCCTGCCGCTCCTTGCGGGCGTCAACCCGGGCCGGCGCGTGCTCGACGCGTGCGCCTCGCCCGGCGGCAAGACAACGGCGCTGGCCGCCGAGATGGATGCGCGCGACGTGCTGATTGCGTGCGACGTTCGCGACGCCCGCGTCGACCTGCTGCGCCGAACCGTCAACGCCAGCGGCGCGTCGAACGTCCGCCTCGTGCAGGCCGATCTGCTCGCGCCGCTTCCGTTTCGGGCGCCGTTCGACACGGTCCTCGTCGACGCACCGTGCTCCGGTCTTGGCACGCTCCGGCGGGATCCGGACATCCGCTGGCGGCGCGGCGAAGATGATCTGCCGGCGCTCGCCGCCGCGCAGCTGGTCATGCTGCAGCGCGCGGCGGAGGTCGTCGCAGCGGGCGGGCGGCTCGTCTACGCGACGTGCTCGAGCGAGCCCGAGGAGAACGAAGGCGTCGCAGCTGCGTTCCTCGCGACCACGCCTGACTTCGCCGCGGTCGATTTGCGTCGCGGGACGCCGGCGCTGCCGCCGTCGGTGATCGACGGCAACGGCCATCTGCGAACGTACCCGCACGTGCACGGACTCGAAGCGTTTTTTGGCGCGGCCTTCGTCAAGCGCCTGTAGTACGATTATCGATTCATGGCCCTGACGACGCGCGTGTGGGGCGCGGGCAAGCTGGTGATGCTCGTCGCCGCGCTCGCGGCGACTTTCGTCCTCTTCTTTGCCGTCTCCACGCGGCTCGCGCTCAAGGCGCGCGAGGTCCAGGTGCCGAACCTCGCCAATCGCAGCGCGAACGAAGCGGCCGCGATGGCCGGTGAGCTGGGGCTGACGGTGCGCGTCGACGAAGCGCGGCGGCCCGACCCGAAGGTCGCCGCGGGCCGCGTGCTCACGCAGGAGCCGCCGGCCGGATCGATTGCGCGCCGCCAGCGCAGCATCAAAGTGTGGCTGAGCGCCGGCCAGCGGGCGGCGACCGTGCCCCTTCTGACCGGCGAGACCGAGCGCGCCGCGCAGCTGCGTCTGGCGCAGGACGGTCTCAAGCTCGCCAGCGTCGCGGAGATTCGCTCGCCCGACTACCCGTCCGACATCGTCGTCGCGCAGGAGCCCGCCGCGAAAGCGGCCAGCGGCGAGGTGTCGCTGCTGGTCAATCGCGCCGAGCGGGGCGTCAGCTACGTGATGCCCGATCTCATCGGCGTCAACGGCGACCGCGCGGCCGACATCCTCCGCGGCCGCGGATTCCGCGTGGCCGTCGTCGGCTCCATCCCGTATCCGGGGATCGCCGCCGGCATCGTCATCCGGCAGAATCCGCAGGCGGGATATCAGATCGGGCCCAGCGACCCGATCTCGCTCGAGGTCAGCCGGTGAGCGTCCTGCTCGCGCCGTCGATCCTGTCCGCCGACTTCGCCGCCCTCGGCGCCGCCATCGCAGCCGTCGAGCGTGGCGGCGCGGACCTGATTCACGTCGACGTGATGGACGGCCATTTCGTGCCGAACATCACGATCGGCCCGCCGGTCGTCCGGTCGATCAAGCGCATCGCCAAGGTTCCGCTCGACGTCCATCTGATGATCGAAGAGCCCGATCGCTACCTCGACGCCTTCGCCGAAGCCGGCGCCTCGATGATCTCCGTTCACGTCGAGGTGCTGCCGCATCTGCATCGGACCGTCCACGCGATCAAGGCGCTCGGCCTCAAGGCGGGCGTCGTCCTGAACCCGTCGACGCCGGTCGTCGCGCTCGAACAGATCGCGGGCGACGCGGACTACGTCCTGGTCATGTCGGTCAACCCGGGATTCGGCGGCCAGACGTTCATCCCGCGCAGCGAGCCGAAGGTCCGCGACGTGCGCGCGCTGCTCGACCGCGCCGGCAGCGCGGCGCCCGTGGAGATCGACGGCGGCATCGATCAGCGCAACGTCTCGGCGGTCGTGGCCGCCGGCGCACGCATCCTGGTCGCCGGCTCGGCGATCTTCGACACGCCCGACCCCGAGCGCGCGGCGCGCGATCTCAAAGCCGCGGCGATGGCCGCGCTCACGACACCCGCCCGTTGACCGCCCCTCACTCGATCTCGCGAGTGCGCGTTCGCTACGCCGAGACCGACAAGATGGGCGTCGTCTACTACGCGAACTACTTCGTGTGGTTCGAGGTGGGCCGCACCGACTTGCTGCGCAACGCCGGCTGGAGCTATCGCGAGATGGAAGGCGACGGCGTCGCGCTCCCGGTCATCGACGCGCGCTGCGAGTACCGGCAGCCGGCGCGGTACGACGACGAGCTGGAGATACGGACGGCGGGCGCGATGCTGTCGCCCATCCGGCTGCAGTTCGACTACGAGGTCGTCCGCGTCGGCGACGCGGCGCTGATCGCGACCGGCAGCACGATGCACGCGTCGCTCGATCGGGACGGCCGCCCGTGCCGGCTGCCGGACCGCATCAGGAGTCTCTTCCCGCTACGGTCCCGCGGATGACAAGCCTATGCAAGCCTTGATCACCGGCGTCGCCGGCTTCATCGGATCGACGCTCGCCGAGCGCCTTCTGTCCGAAGGCGCCGACGTCCTGGGGATCGACAGCTTCACCGACTATTACCCCCGGCCCGCAAAGGAGCGCAACCTCGCGGCGGCGCGCGCGAATCCAAAGTTCCGGTTCGTCGAGTCGCGGATTCAGGACGCCGACCTGAAGCCGCTGCTGGCGGATCGGACTCATGTGTTCCATCTCGCCGCGCAGGCGGGCGTCCGCAAAAGCTGGGGACGCGATTTCCGCGTCTATACAGAGAACAACATCGAGGCCACGCAGGTGCTCCTCGAGGCGGCGGTCGGCCTGCCGCTCGAGCGCGTGGTCTACGCCTCGAGCTCGTCGGTGTACGGCGATCGGGTGGCGCTGCCGATGCGCGAGGACGCGCTGCCGCAACCCGTGTCGCCGTACGGCGTCTCGAAGCTGGCGGCCGAGCAGCTCTGCTACCTGTATCACGTCAACTACGGCGTGCCGACGGTGTCGCTGCGCTACTTCACGGTGTACGGACCGCGGCAGCGCCCCGACATGGGTTTCCACAAGTTCCTGCGGGCGGCCATGCTTGCACAGCCGATCGCCGTCTTCGGCGACGGCGAGCAGACGCGTGACTTTACGTTCGTCGCCGACGCGGTGGCCGCGACTGCCGCTGCAGGCGGCCGAGGCGTTCCGGGGCGCGTATACAATATTGGAGGCGGCTCGCGCGTCTCGGTGAATCAGGTGCTCGACATGATCGGGCGCGTGACCGGCCGCCAGCCCATCGTCCAGGTCGATCCCGTGCAGAAGGGTGACATGCGACACACGTACGCGGACACGTCGCTCGCGCGCGCGGATCTCGGCTTCGTTCCGACGGTCGGCCTCGAGGAAGGGCTCACAGCCGAATATCAATGGTTAGCACGTACTCTCGCGTAGTCTGCGCCGCGCTCGTGGCGGCCGCTGCCCTCGCGGCTGCCGGCTGCGCCTCGCACGCGCGCAGCGCCGTCCCGCCGGGCACCGCCCAGCCCGACAAGTTCCTCTTCGATCGCGGCACCGAGGCGTTGAACGGCCGGAAGTGGTTCACCGCGCGCGAATTCTTCAAGCAGCTCGTCGAAACGTATACCCAGAGTCCGTATCGCCCCGATGCCAAGCTCGGATTGGCCGATACATATCTCGGGGAGAACACGGCCGAGTCGCTCGTGCTGGCGCAGAACGAATACACGGAATTTCTCAGTTTCTACCCGACGACCAAGCGGGCGCCGTACGCGCAGTACAAGCTCGGGATGGTGCATTTCAAGCAGATGCGCTCGCCGCAGCGGGATCAAACGGAGACGCGGGAAGCCGTGCGGGCGCTGCAGACCTTCGTCGACCGGTATCAGAACACGACCGATCTGGAGCAGCGAAAGGTCGTCGACGAGCTGATGCCCGAAGTGAAGACGAAGCTGCGCGAGGCGCGCGACCGTGTGAGCGAGTCGGATTACGAAGTCGGCTATTACTACTACCGCGCGCGATGGTACGCCGGCGCGATCGATCGGTTCCAGTCGATTCTCAAGGACGACCCGCAGTTCACGCGGCGCGACGCGGTGTATTTCTACCTGGCCGAGTCGTACGAGAAGGGAACGCTGGCGGCATCGGCGCTGCCGCTGTACGAAAAGCTCGTGGCGGAATTCGAGAAGAGCGAGTATCTGGAGAAAGCGCGCGCGCGGATTACGGAGCTCAAGGCCAAACTCGCGGCCCAGACCAAGTAGGCCGCACACGCTGGAGTCGATCATGCGAACCGCACGCCTCGCCCTCGTGTTTGCGTCGCTCGTCGCGCTGCCGATTCCCGCGATTGGACAATCGGCCGCCGACACGCCCACCGCGACACAACTGTCGCTGACGTGCGCGCCTCCGGCGGCGCTCATCAGGGGCGGCGGTCCGCTGCACGTGATCGGGGCCCAGGACACGGTGGGGCGCACCATTTTTCACGAGCGCGATCTGGTGATCGTGAACGGCGGCAGCGGCAAGGGCGTGCAGGTCGGCCAGCAGTACTTCACGCGCCGCCCCGCGATGGTCACGGCGTACAGGGCCGGCGAGGGGCGCACGATCGAGACGTCCGGCTGGCTGCGCGTCGTCGCCGTCAACGACACGACGGCCATCGCGCGGGTCGACCACGTCTGCACGTATCTGGGGGCGGGCGACTACCTCGATCCGTTCGCGGCCGTCTCCTCGCCCGATGCTGGGGCGGGACCCGCGCGCCAGGCGGATCTGGATTTCACCGCGATGGGCCGCGTGCTGTACGGACCCGCCGAGAACGACGTCGCGAGCGTCGGCGGTTACATGATGATCGACCGCGGGGCCGAGGAAGGCGTCACGCCCGGCACGCGATTCGCGATCTACCGCGACGTCCGGACGTGGACGGGCGACGACCGCGGGCGCGAGACCGGCCACCTGCCGCTCACCGCCATCGGCGATACCGTCGTCGTGACGACGACGCCGCATCGATCGCTCGTGCGCGTCGAGTCGGCGCGCGACGCCGTGCAGCGCGGCGATTACATCGTACCGAGGAAGAAGTAGGGAGCTATCCCGCTTTTCGCTGACTGTCCCGCGCGGGGAACTCCGCGACGCGCGGGCCGAGGATCTCGCCGAACCGGCGGAAGTAGTCGGCCGCCGAGACGAGCGCGGCGGCGACGACGACCCACAGCGCGGCCTGACCGATCAGGAAGAACGGCTGCTGCCGCTCGCGACCGAGAATCAGCGCCAGAATCGCGACCACCTGCGCGACCATCTTCATCTTGCCGAGCGACGAAGCGGGCACGGCGACGCCGCGCGCGTAGGCGAGGCTGCGGAGGCCGGTCACCGCGAACTCGCGCCCGATGATCACCGCCACCATCCAGGCCGGCGCGAGATCCATCTGCACGAGCGAGATCAGCGCGGCTGAAATCAGCAGCTTGTCGGCGAGCGGATCGATGACCTGTCCGAACGGCGTGATCTGTTTGCGCCGCCGCGCGAGGTACCCATCGAGCCAGTCGGTGAGCGACGCGAGACCGAAGATCGCAGCGCCGACGATTTCCTTCGGCACGCCGAGAATGGAGTGGCCTTCGAACTTCGTCAGCAGCACCACCACGAGCAGCGGCACCAGAAAGATGCGGCTGATGGTGAGCGCGTTCGGAAGATTCATGGTGGCCGAACCACATGATATCATCGGTGGTTGCGATGAAGGCGATCCTGCTCGCCGGTGGCAAGGGCACGCGGCTGCGTCCGCTGACGATTCACACGCCGAAACCGATCGTGCCGATCTTCGATCGGCCGTTTCTGCACTACCAGCTCGATCTCCTGAAGCAGGTCCCCGAGATCGACGAAGTCATCCTGAGCCTCAATTACCAGCCGCGGCGGATCGAGGAGATGTTCGGCGACGGCAGCCGCGCCGGCCTCGCGATCCGCTACGTCGTCGAGCCGGCGCCGCTCGGGACGGCCGGCGCCGTCCGCTACGCCGGCGAATCGCTGCACGAGTCGGTCGTCGTCTTCAACGGGGACGTGCTGACCGAGGTCGACCTCGCGTCGGTGATCGCGCTGCACCGCTCGCGCCGCGCGCGCGCCACGATCGTGCTCACGCCGGTGGAGAATCCGGCGGCGTACGGGCTGGTCGAGACCGATGCGGAGGGCAACATCCAGCGCTTCCTCGAGAAGCCGAAGCCGGACGAGATCACGTGCGACACGATCAACGCGGGCATCTACATCCTCGAGCCCGACACGTTCGACCGGATTCCCAAGGACACGCCGTGGTCGATCGAGCGCAGCTTCTTCCCGTCGCTCGTCGATCGCGCGGAGACCTTCGTCGCGTACGTCTACCGCGGCTACTGGATCGACATCGGCACGCCCGAGAAGTACATGCAGGTGCACCGCGACATCATGGACGGGCGCTACCGGGCGGCGCCGTTCGCGGGCGCGGCGACGACGGTCTACGTCGCGCCGGATGCGCGCGTCGAGGACGGCGCGATTCTTGAAGGCCCGTGCTTCATCGACGAAGGCGCCGTCGTGAAGGCCGGCGCGCGGATCGGACCGTACAGCGTCGTCGGCCGGCAGTGCCACATCGAGGAGCACGCCGTGCTCGATCATGCGATTGTCTGGGCCAACGGCCGGATCAGCCAGGAGGCGGTCGTCCGCCGCTCCATCCTCGGCCGGCACTGCCACGTCGGCCGAAGCGCGACGATACAGGACGGCGTCGTGCTCGGCGACAAGTCGGTGATCACCGACCACAGCCGGCTCTGACGCACGGCTGAAAGGCCCTGCGCGACATCACCATGCGTCTGACGCTCAAGCCCGACATCTTCAAGGCGTACGACGTTCGGG
>Ga0114129_10016353_pt1 | contig 10560 bp, 8 predicted proteins | sample RhiMetdeltSRZDD1_FD_80071 | JGI IMG/M metagenome (GOLD analysis project Ga0114129, IMG submission 80071) | Populus rhizosphere microbial communities from Tennessee, USA - Rhizosphere MetaG P. deltoides SRZDD1 (version 2) (version 2) | ecosystem: Host-associated > Plants > Roots > Rhizosphere >... | reverse complement strand
TGTCCAACCTGACGATCAACGTGAACTCCGCCGGCCAGGACGGCTGCCGCCAGACGGCGAACTTCTGGGCCGTGTCCCAGGCGTCATCCATGCGCCGCGTGGCCATCAGCGGCAACACCCTGTCCCTGATGGACTACTGCACCGCGGGGCCGCAGTTCGCGAGCGGCGGCTTCATCGCGGACTCCAGCTTGCCGAACACGCTCAACGGATCCCAGCAGCAGTGGCTGACCCGCAACAGCACGATCGGGGGTTGGACCAACGGCGTCTGGAACCAGGTCTTCGCCGGCGTCGTCGGCGCCCCGGACGACTCCGGCTTCCCGACCCCGCCCTACACGACCCTCGCCACCACGCCCGTGAGCCGGGAGAAGCCGTACCTGTTCGTGGACGAGCAGGGTGACCTGAACGTCCGCGTGCCCGCGGCCCAAACCGACACCAGTGGCACGACCTGGGCGGAGGGCGAGACGGCGGGGCGCACCTTGCCGATCGGCGACTTCTTCGTCGCCCGGCCGTCGGACTCCGTGCAGACGATCAACAACCAGCTCGCCCGGGGCAAGCACCTGCTCCTGACCCCCGGGGTCTACGACGTCGCACGCACCATCAAGGTGAAGCGGGCCGACACGGTCGTCCTCGGGCTCGGGCACGCCACGCTGACGGCGGTGAACGGAGCCACCCCGCTGGTGGTGGCCGACGTCCCCGGCGTGATCGTCGCGGGCGTGACGATCGACGCCGGCCCCGAGGAGTCGCCGGTCCTGCTGCGGGTGGGCAGCCCCAACGGCCGGAGCGCGGGCTCGTCCCAGGACCCGACGACGCTCTCGGACGTGTACTTCCGCGTGGGCGGGCCCCACCTCGGCAGCACGGACGTCGCGCTGGAGATCAACAGCGACCACGTCCTGATCGATCACACCTGGGTCTGGCGGGCCGACCACGGCGTCGAGGGGCTCACCGACACCGAGCGCTGGAACACCAACGTCGGCCGCAACGGCGTCGTGGTCAACGGCGACGACGTGACCGCCAACGGCCTGTTCGTCGAGCACTTCCAGGAATACAACACCGTGTGGAACGGCGACGGCGGCACCACGATCCTGTACCAGAACGAGCTGCCCTACGACCCGCCGACCCAGGCGGACTGGATGAACGGCGCGGTCGAAGGCTGGGCGGGCTACAAGGTCGGCGACGGGGTGGCGACCCACACCCTCTTCGGCGGTGGCGTCTACGTCTTCAACCGGAACGACCCGTCGATCCACACCGAGAACGGCTTCGAGGTGCCCGACGCCTCAGGCGTCCGGCTGCACCACATCATGACGGTCAACCTCAGTGCCGGCACCATCGACCACGTCGTCAACGGCGTCGGCGGTCCCGCCGACACCACCAGGGTGGGAGCGCCCGTCTACATCGTGGACCACCCCGCGCCATAGGAGCCGCGCCCGGACTCTGATGGCACGGTCGTCACGCCCGAGAGCGCGCCGCTTCCGACCAGCACCATCCCTAGCGCGAATCACACGGTCGGCTCACCCGCCCGTTCCTAGGATGGCGCCGTGAGCTGGCCCGAGCCGTTCGCAGACTGCTACGACGAGTGGTCCGCGACGATGACGGAGGACGTGCCGTTCTACGTCAGCCTCGCGGTCGACATGGCCGGGCCCCTGGTCGAGCTGGCCGTCGGCAGCGGCCGGGTGGCCATCCCCGTGGCCCTCGCCACCGGTCGCACGGTCATCGGGGTCGACTCCTCGCCCGCCATGCTCGCCCAGGCCCGCACCGCGGCCACCGACGCCGGGGTGGCGCTCGATCTGCGCGAGGGCGACATGCGCGACCTCGACCTCGCGGAGCCCGCGGGCCTCGTCTACTGCCCGTACCGGGCGCTCCTGCACCTCCCGACGTGGGCCGACCGGCGGCGGGTGTTCGAGCGGGTCGCCCGCTCCCTGCGCCCCGGCGGGAGGTTCGCTTGGAACGTGTTCGCCTTCGACCATCACGTCGCCGCCCGGCAGGACGGCCGGCGCCAGGAGGCGCCCGTCCCGCATCACGTCGCCTATGACGTCGCCGACAACCGCATCGACCTCCGGCTCGACGACGGCAGCACGACCTCGCTGTGGTGGGCGACGAAGAACGAGTGGCTCGGGCTGATCGACGTCGCCGGGCTGAAGCTCGAAGCGCTCTACGGCGGCTTCGATCGCAGCCCGCTCACCGAGGCGAGTCGCGAGTACGTGTTCGTCGCGGTCCGCCCCTAGCCGATCAGGAGCGCCATGGGAACGTTGCACGCCGACGGCACCTACGCCGTCACCGCCGAGGAGGTCGAGTCCTTCCACCGTGAAGGGTTCATCCACCTCCCGGGCCTGCTCAGCGAGGCCGAGGTGGCCGGGATCGAGGTCGACTACGACCGGTTCCTGCGCCGCGAGATCGCGGTGCCCGGCAAGGACTACTGCGACATGGCCGGCGACTACGGGCGCGACCCGGCTGACTACTCGATCATCAACGTGATGCTCCCGCGCCGGTACTACCCGGCCTGGCAGGGCAACGTCCTCGAACGGCGGGCGCTGGCGGTCGCCGCCCAGCTGCAGGGGGCCGGGATGGAGATCGACTACGACCAGTTGCTCGCCAAGCAGCCGTACAAGGACGACGCCGTGTTCGCCTGGCACCAGGACATGGCGTACTGGCCCGACACCCCCGACACGCGGACGGCCACGGTGTGGTGCGCCATCGACGACTCGACGGTCGAGAACGGCTGCATGCGCTTCGTCCCGGCCACGAACCGCGAAACCACGCTGCGCCCGCACGAGCCGGTGTTCGGCGGCCGGGGCGAGTCCCACGCGCTCGGCACGGACCTGCGGCCCGGCGACGAGGTCGTGCCGGTCCCGATCCGGCGGGGTGACTGCACCGTGCACAACGAGCGGGTCATGCACGGCTCGGGCGGCAACACCACCTCCGGCTTCCGCCGGGCGTACGTCGTCGCCTGCCGCGCCACCGAGACGATCGAGACCGAGCGTGCCCTCGGCTTCACCCACAGCCACAACGACGGGATCGACGTCCTCAACGACGTAGGCATCGCCGGCGAGAGTCGCTGACATCCTCATACGGCCATCACATCGGGGGTGTCTGCTCGGGGCATGGATGAGACAGCACCGCTCCCCCCTACCCCGCCCGCTCCCCCGTCCCGGCGGCGGGTCGGCGGCCGGGCCCTGGTCGCCGCGGCCGTCGCGGTCGCGGTGGTGATCGTCGGTGGCGCCGTGGCCCTCGCTGCCGGCGGTGGCGGCGACGATCCGCAGGCTCCTACGGCCGCCACGCCCACCCCGGGCCACGACCACGAACATGACGCAGGTGCCACCTCGGCTGAGTCGCCGGCAGATGGCGACGCTCCGGGCGGCGGACACCACGGCGGCCACCACGAGCACCCGCCGCTGACCCCCTACGCCGAGCGCTACGCGGCGGCCACGCCCGAGCAGCAGGACGCCGCCGACGACCTGCGGACCGCGGTCGCCGCCACCATCGCCCCCTACGCCGACGTCGACGCGGCGATCGCCGCCGGCTACCGGGTCGTGCCCGGGACGGAGCACACGATCGCCCACTACCTCGACCCCACCGCCGCCCGCGACGGTCGGGTCCTCGATCCCTCCAAGCCCGAGGGCCTCATCTACTACGCCGTGAGCGACGCCAAGCCCGTCCTGCTCGGGGCCTTCTTCATCGCTCCTCCGGGCGAGCCCGCCCCCGGCGCCGCCGGCGGCATCACCGTCTGGCACAGCCACGACCCCGCCTGCACCGCGTTCTTCGCCACCCCCGACCAGCCGTGCACCGACACCCGGCGCATGCTGCACGTGTGGACCGCCGACCACCTCGACATCACCCGCCGCAACGGGCAGACGGTCGGGGTCGACTTCGTGGACCCGTTCGGCACTCCCTTCCGGGCCGCGATCGCCCGGTCGGACACCGCAGCTTGACCGCCGCAGGGCGGGACGGAGGACCATAGCGGCGATGGAGCCGCCGACCGTCCTCGTGGTGGAGGACGACGACCAGATAGCGGAGCTCCTGGCCCTCTACCTCGGCCAGGCGGGGTTCGCCGTCGCCCGGGCGGGTGACGGGTACGGCGGCCTCCGCCTGGCCGCCGAGCGCGCCCCGGCCCTCGTGGTGGTGGACATCGGGCTGCCGGGCGGGATCGACGGCCTGGAGGTGTGCCGGCGGCTCCGGGCCGAGAGCGACGTCCCGGTGCTGGTGCTGACCGCCCGCGGCGACGAGGACGACCGGGTCACCGGCTTCGCCTACGGCGCCGACGACTACGTCACCAAGCCGTTCTCGCCCCGCGAGCTGGTCGCCCGGGTCCAGGCCATCGTCCGCCGCGGCCGGGGAGGCGGCCCGACGGGAACCATTGCGGTCGGCGGGATCGAGGTCGACCTCGCCCGCCACGAGGCCCGCCGGGATCAGCAGGTCGTGGCCCTCGCTCCCCGGGAGTTCGCCCTGCTGGCGGCGCTGGTCGAGCACCGGGGCCTGGTGCTGTCCCGCCGCCAGCTGCTCGACCTCGCCTGGGGCTACGACTACCTGGGCGACGAGCGGACGGTCGACGTCCATGTCCGCCAGCTGCGCCGCAAGCTCGGGCCCGACCTCCCGCTCGCCACCGTCGTGGGTGCCGGCTACCGGCTCGGATGAGGACAGGGTGACGTGCGCCGGCGCCTGACGTTCGCCATCGTCGGGATGGTCATCGGGGCGGTGACCGTCGTCGGCCTGGGCACGCTGGCGCTCACCCGGCTCGACGCCCGCCACCGGGCGGAGGACGAGCTCGGGGAGCGGGCGGCGGCGCTGGCCGACGTGCTGGCCGAGGTGCGACCGGTGCGGGCCGGCACCGTCGCCCGGCGGCTCCAGGCGTCGCTCGGCGTCGACCAGGTCGAGCTCGCGTCGCTGGACGAGCCCCCGGCCTGGCTCCCGCCCGGCGGCGCCGCCCGGCTGCGCGCCGGCGAGACCGTAACCGCCACCGACGGTGGGACCGTCCACGCCGCGGCCGCGCTCCCCGCCGGGGGCCGGGCGGTGGTCCTGACCGACAGCATCGACACCGGGCCGGGCGCCGCCGGACGGTGGTTCGCGGTGGCGGGCGCCGCCACCGCCCTCGCCGGCGTCGCCGTGGCGGGGGCGCTGGCCCGGTCGCTCGCCCGCCCGCTGGCGGCCACCGAGGCCACCGCGGGGCGGATCGCGGCCGGCGACCTCGAGGCCCGGGTCCCCGAGCCCCGCCCCGGCGCCGACGACGAGCTGGCCCGCCTGGCCGGCGCCATCAACGCCATGGCCGCTTCGCTCCAGCAGTCGCGGCAGGCCGAGCGGGAGTTCCTCCTGTCGGTGTCCCACGACCTGCGAACGCCGCTGACCTCGATCCGCGGCTGGTCCGAGGCGCTGGCCGACGGAGCGGCACCCGATCCCGCCGCCGCCGGTGCGACGATCGGCGAGGCCGCCGCCCGGCTGGAGCGGCTGGTCGGAGACCTGCTGGACCTGGCCCGGCTCCGGGCGCGGGCGTTCCATCTGGACGTGGGCCCCGTCGACCTGGCGGACGTGGCCGCCGGCGCAGCCGCGGCGCAGCGCCCCGAGCTGGAGGACCTCGGCCTGGAGGTCACGGTGGACGTGCCGCCTGCGCCCGTGGTCGTCGCCGGCGACGCCGACCGCCTCGCCCAGGTCGCCGCCAACCTGCTGGACAACGCCGGGCGCCATGCCGCCCGCCGGGTCCGGATCGCGGTCGTCTCGGACAGCGGCGGCGATGGTGACGGCCACGGCCCCACCGCGGTCCTGGCGGTCGACGACGACGGCCCGGGGATCCCGGCGGAGGACCGCGCCAGGGTGTTCGACCGCCTCCACACCTTCCCCCGCCGGGCGGCTCGTCCCGGCACGGGCACCGGCGTCGGCCTGGCCATCGTCGCCGAGCTGGTCGCCGCGATGGGCGGACGGGCCGAGGCCGGCGACGCGCCGGGCGGTGGTGCCCGGCTGACGGTGACCCTGCCCCGCGCCGGCATCGATACGGCGCGGCCCGCCGGGGGGTTGCCACCGCCGACCCCTCCGGCGGGCCCGCCGTCGCCCGCCACGTCGTGAGTGCTGGGGAACGCACGACGCCATCCAGCAACCTACGCATCGCCGCGGCCGGGGGGATCCGTAGGACCTACGTATTCCCCACATCGCTAGCATCGCAGTGTGGTCGCGCAGTGGCCGCTCGTGGGGCGTGCACGAGAGTTCTCGGAGGTGCGCCACCTTCTGGGACCGGACGCAGCGAGCCGCGGCGTCGCGCTGTTCGGCGAGGCCGGGGTCGGCAAGACGCGCCTCGTCGACGAGGCGGTCGACGCCGAGCGCCAGGCCGGCAGGGCGGTCGAGTGGGTGCGGGCCACCGAGGCGGCCCGGGAGATCCCGTTGGGGTCGTTCGCCCACGTGCTGGCTCCGACCGACGGCGCCCACCATCCCGACGACCTGCTCCACCTGGCGTTGACCCGGTTGCGCGAGCGGGCCGGCTCCGCGCCCTTCGTGCTCGCCGTCGACGACGCCCACCTCCTCGACGACGTGTCCGTGGCGCTGCTCCACCTGGCCCTGACCCAGTCGCCGGTGCGGGTGCTGGTCAGCGTGCGCACGGGCGAGCCGCTGTCCCAGGGCCTCGTGGCGCTGTGGAAGGACGACCTGCTCAGGCGCCTCGACGTCGAGCCGCTGCCCCGGGACGCCACCGAGGAGCTGGTCGTCACCGTGCTCGGCGACCGGGTGCCGACGTCACTGCTCGACCGGATCTGGGAGCTGAGCCACGGCAACGCCCTGTTCCTGCGCGAGCTGGTCACCACGGCCGTCGAACGCCGGGCCACCGGGGTCGCCGGCCGGATCGTCCTCAATGCCGGCGCCAAGGACCGCCTGCGCGACCTCGTCGAGGAGCACCTTCGGCTGATCGAGCCCGAATGGCGGGCGGCGCTGGAGGTCGTGGCGGTCGGCGAGCAGGTCCCCCTGGCCGCGGCGGAGCGCCTCATCGACCCGGCCGACATCGACGCGCTGGAGCGCCGGGGGCTGGTCGAGGTGGTCGACGCCGGCGAGACCGAGATGCTCCAGGTGGTCCACCCCCTGCACCGCGAGGTGCTGGCCGCGAGCCTGCCGCGGCTGCGGCGGCGGGCGCTGCTGCGCGACCTCGTCGGCGCGGTCGGCGACCTCGACAGCTTCGACCGGCTGCGGGTCGCGACGTGGCGGCTCGCGTCCGGGGACCCCGGCGATCCGGACCAGCTGTTGGTCCTCGCCCAGGAGGCGCTCGGCCGCTTCGACCACCGCCTCGCCGAGCGCCTGGCCGTCGCCGCCGGCGGCACGGCCCGAGCCGACGCCGGCCTGATGCTCGGCACGGCGCTGGCGGGCCAGGGGCGGATCGCCGAGTCCGAGGCGGCCCTGGCCGTCCTCCACCCGACCGACGCCGAGACGATCGCCCGGGTGGCGCTGGCCCGGGCGAGCAACCTGTTCCTCCAGCTCGACCGGTCGGCCGATGCCTACGAAGTGCTCGAGGTCGCGGACAGGGACCTCGCGGGCCACCCGGCGTGGCAGGCGGAGTGCCGGTCCGTGAAGGCCCAGATGATGATGTTCTCGTTCCGCCTGCACGAGGCGGGCCAGGTGGCCGAACGGCTGCTCACCGACCCCGACGCCCCCGAGTCCGCACGGCTGCGGGCGGCGCCGGTGGCGATGACGGTGCGGTCGGCGGCCGGCCACATCGACGCCGGGCTCGCCCTGGTCGACGAGTCGATGGAGGCGGCCGCCCGGCGGAACCAGCGGGACGTGCCCTACGGGGACGTCCAGCTGCGGATGGCCCGGTTCCAGGGCCTGTACTGGGCGGGGCGGGTCCGGGAGCTGGACGACTTCACCGCCGACGACATGGGCCTGCGGGTCGAGCACCCGCCGCCGTCGCTGCGGGGGATCATCGGCGGGTTCCGGGGCGGGGCGCTGCTGGTGCGGGGCCAGGCGCACGCGGCGCTGGCCGAGCTCAACAGGTCGTGCCGGGCGCTGTCCGAGTCGGACTGGTTCGGCCAGCGGCCCCTGGCCGAGGCGATGCGGGCACGGGCGGCGGTGTTCGCCGGCGACCTCGCCACCGCCGAGGAGGCCATCACGGCCGCCGACACCGCGTACGCCGCCGACATGCTGCGCGGCGCCCGGACCCTGCCGTACATCGAGCTGTCCCGGGCCTGGATCACGGCCGCCCAGGGCGCCCGGGCCGACGCCGCCCAGCGGTGCCTGGCGCTCGCCACGGCCATGGAGTTCGGGGCCAGGCCGCTGGCCGTCGAGGCCGCGCACGCCGCGATACGGCTCGGCCGGGCGGCCGACGCCATCGAGCTGGCCGACCGGCTGGGCGAGGCCGTCGACGGCCCGCTCGCCCCGATCGTCGCCCGCCAGGCTCACGCTGTCGCGGCCGGCGATGCCGACGCCCTGGCCGCGGTGGCCGCGGAGCTCGACGACCTCGGCGCCGACCTCATGGCGGCGGAGGTGTTCCGCGCCGCGTCCAACGCGTACCGGCGGGCCGGGCGGGGCGTCCCGGCGTCGGCCGCCGCCCGCCGGGGCGACGAGCTCCTGGCCGCGTGCGGGCAGCCGTCGTCGCCGGCACTCGACGCCGTCGCCGCCGGCGGCGAGGAGCTGACCGAGCGGGAGCGCCAGGTGGCGCTGCTCGCCGCCCGGGGCCGGACCAGCCCGGAGATCGCCGAGGAGCTGTACCTGTCGGTGCGGACCGTCGACACGCACCTGAGCCGGGTGTACCGCAAGCTGATGGTCGCGGGCCGGCACCAGCTGGCCGAGGCGATGGGGATCCCGCCGGCCAGGCCGCCCGGTGCCGCGCAAAGTACGTAGCGGCTACTGACGCCAGCTACCCCGGCCATCCCTAGGGTCGAGGCCGTGGCCGAGCGCGACGAGTCTCGGCACCTCGCCGTCGGGGCCGGTGCCTCCCCCGCCGACCCCGACGTCACCGGGGGCGGTGCGGACGACGTCGTCCAGGCGGTCGCCGACCTCCTGGACGACCTGGTCGAGGACGCCGATCCACCCCCGAGCCCCACCCCGTCGTAGCCCGCCGCCCGTCGCTCCCGACCCGGTGCCAAGCTGCGGGCACTTTTCGAGGGGATCGATGGTCGTTGTGCCATGGACGTGACGGGGATGCGCCGTGTCGGCCGAACCTGAGGACGTTGCCGGCCCGGTGCGATCGTCGTTCGACGAGGTGTACGCCACCGAGTCACGGGCCATCATCGGCCTGGCCGCGCTGCTGGTGGGATCGCAGGAGGTGGCGGAGGAGCTGGCTCAGGACGCCTTCCTCCGCCTGTTCGAGCACTTCGACGAGGTGACCAACCCCGCGGGGTTCCTGCGCACGGTGGTCGTCCGCCTGTGCCTCACCTGGCAGAGGCGGCACGCCACCGAGCAACGGCTGGTCCGGAAGGTCGGCGTCGAGCGGCCGAGCAGCATCCCCGAGGTCGACGAGACCTGGGAAGCCCTGGGGCGGCTCGATCCCGACCGGCGAACCGTGCTCGTGCTCCGGTACTACGAGCAGCTGCGCCATCACGAGATCGCCGAGCTGCTGGGTTGCCCCGCGGCCACGGTGCGCAGCCGCACCCGCCGTGCCCTCAAGGACCTCCGGAAGGAACTGGCCCGATGATGACCTCACGCCGGCTCACCACCGTCCTCACCCGCACCCTCGAGGTCAAGGCCGGCCAGGCGATGACGGCCGGGACGCGCGCCGGCGCCGGGACGGACGAGGCGCGGGACCCCTCGGACCCCGCGCCGCCGCTCCGGGTCGTGGCCCGCCGGGAACCGGCCCGCCGGCGGCCGCGACTCCTCCTGCCGGCGGCGGCCGTGGTCGCGGTCCTGGCGCTGGTGTCGGCGGGCGCGATCGCACTGCACCGCGACTCACCGGAGGAGGCCGTCAGCACCGCGGCCCTGGGGGACCCGCCCGACGGGTGGCTCCTGCCCACCTGGGTCCCGGGCGGCATGGAGCTGTGGGGGCTCGAGTTCTCGTCCTGGCCGGCCGAGGAGCGGGGCTCCGAGCCGGGAACGACGATCCCCCAGCTGTTCGGGGACCCGGACGGCGGCCGGGCCATCTACGTCAACTCATCCGAGTTCGAGGTCGTGGCGGACACGGCCGAGCCCGTCACGGTGCGGGGACGGTCCGGCCAGGCCGGGCCGGCCTGGGACGTGGCGGAGAACGACGTCGGTGAGGCCATCACCTGGACCGAGCGCGGTGGGACCATCACGGCGCTCTACAAGGGGACGACCCGGGACGAGGCGATCGCCGTCCTGGACTCGCTGGACTGGCGTTCGGACGACCCGGCCGACGGGTTCGCTCCGCCGGGCGACGATGCGTGGGCCCTCCGGGGCGAGGTCACGAGCTGGCGGTCCGCCGGCCACGAGGCCGGCTTCACCTACAGCCAGGGCGTGCCGTCGCAGAGCTCGACGGACGCTCGCCCCAGCCTGTGGATCCACACCGAGGCGAGCAGCCAGATCTCGGCCGGCTACCTCGCGGGGTGGTACCAGCAGGGATCCCAGGGCGGGGACACGACCCGACCCGTCATCAGCTTCGATGCCGACCGGGGCCGGATGGAGGTCTACTGGTCCGACGGTCGCTCG
>Ga0114129_10016352_pt1 | contig 10560 bp, 6 predicted proteins | sample RhiMetdeltSRZDD1_FD_80071 | JGI IMG/M metagenome (GOLD analysis project Ga0114129, IMG submission 80071) | Populus rhizosphere microbial communities from Tennessee, USA - Rhizosphere MetaG P. deltoides SRZDD1 (version 2) (version 2) | ecosystem: Host-associated > Plants > Roots > Rhizosphere >... | reverse complement strand
CGGGGTCAGACTCGGGTGACGATCCGACTCACGTACGGTAGCCACACTGTGAGTCGGTTCGTCGACGGCGCGTTCCGGGGTCAGACTCGGGTGACGATCCGACTCACGTGCCGGAGTCTCATTGTGAGTCGGATCGTCACCCGAGTCTGACCCCGTATGGTACAGAGTGCCCGTTACGATGACGCTCCGCGCCCCCGGGACAATCGCGCGCACGTCCGCACGACGATCCGCGGACCGCGACAGGTAGGTCATGTCGCCCGCGTAACCCCGGGCGAGCCACTCGTCGAGGAATTCGAGCTCGGGAAAGCTGTCGGCGGGCGCTATACCGCACAGATCGAAGCCGAGTTCGGCGGCTTTGGTCTTGATTGCCGCAGATGTGATCACGTCAATTCCCAACCACCAATTCCCAACTCCCAAAGCGCTCCCAACAAGCTACTTGGGAGTTGGGAGTTGGACGTTGGGAGTTCACACGCCGTCAGCTCCGTGAAACCAGCTGACGCACAACATACGGAAGGATGCCGCCGTGCCGGAACGCGATCAGCTCCTCCGGCGTATCGATCCGCGCGGTCACCGTAAATTCCTTCACGCTGCCGTCAGCGGCCTTCGCCCGGACACCGACGTCGCCGCGCGGCTTCAGTCCTTCGCCTGTGCCGACGAGGCTGTACTCCTCGGTCCCCGTAAGCTTCAGCGACGCCGCGGTAACACCGGTCTTGAACTGCAGCGGCAGGACGCCCATGTTGACCAAATTGCTGCGGTGAATGCGCTCGAACGATTCGGCAATTGCCGCCTTCACGCCGAGCAGGAAGGTCCCCTTCGCTGCCCAGTCGCGCGAGGATCCGGATCCATACTCCTTGCCTGCGATCACCAGCAGCGGCACCTTGCTCTGGCGGTACCTCTCCGACGCGTCGTAGATCGTCATCAGCTCGCCGCCCGGCTGGATGATCGTCCATCCGCCTTCGGTTCCAGGCGCTATCTGGTTCCGCAGCCGGGTGTTGGCAAACGTGCCCCGAACCATCACCTCGTGGTTGCCCCGCCGCGCGCCGTACGAGTTGAAGTCGGAGGGCTTCACTCCGTGCTCGATCAGGTATTTGCCAGCGGGGCTGTCGGCCTTGATCGCTCCGGCAGGCGAGATGTGATCCGTGGTGACGCTGTCGCCAAGGAGAGCCAGCACGCGGCCGCCCCTCAATTCCGCAGGCGGCGGGGGCGTCATCGTCATGCCTTCGAGAAACGTCGGCTTGCGGATGTAGGTCGAGTCGCCCCACGCGTATCGGTTGCCCTGGGGCACGGGGAGCTGCTGCCAGCGCATGTCACCCTTGAAGACGTCGCGATAGCTGTTCCTGAACATGTCGGCGTGGACCGCGCGCTGCATCGTTTCCTGCAGCTCCTGTTCGGTCGGCCAGATGTCTTTCAGAAACACGGGCTTGCCGGATTGATCCTCACCGAGCGGCTCGGTCGTGAGATCTGTCGTAATCCATCCGGCCAGCGCGTAGGCCACGACGAGCGGCGGCGACGCGAGATAGTTGGCGCGCACGTCCTGCTGAATACGCCCCTCGAAGTTGCGGTTGCCGCTGAGCACCGAGCAGACCACCAGGCTCTTCTCGCGGACGACGGCCGAGACTTCATCGGGCAGCGGACCGCTGTTGCCAATGCAGGTCGTGCAGCCGTATCCCACCAGATCGAATCCGAGCTGATTGAGATACGGAGAGAGTCCGGCAGCGTCAAGGTATTCGGTGACAACTTTCGAACCAGGCGCCAGGCTGCTCTTCACCCACGGTTTACGCACAAGTCCGCGTTCGACGGCCTTCTTGGCGACGAGGCCCGCGCCGATCATGACGCTCGGATTCGAGGTGTTCGTGCAGCTGGTAATCGCGGCAATGACGACCGCGCCATGGTCGAGCGCCTCGAGTGCCGGGTCTAATACCGCCACGCCCGATTGCGCGACCGCGCCTGTCGCGTGTGCGACACCCTGCCTGGCGCCGCCTGCATCGGACGCCCTTACGGGCTTCGGCGCGACCTGCATCGTCGGCAGGGCCACCTGGAACGCGGCTTTGGCATTCCTGAGCGACACGCGATCCTGCGGCCGCTTCGGACCCGCGAGGCTCGGCTCGATCGAGTCCAGACTGAGTTCCACCGTGTCGGAATAAATCGCATCCGGCGCGCCCTCCATGCGGAACAGACCCTGTGCGCGGGCGTACGTCTCGACCAGCTGCACGCGCGATTCGTCGCGTCCCGTGAGGCGCAGGTAATCGAGCGTCATCTCATCGATGGGGAATATCGCAACCGTGGCCCCGTACTCGGGACACATGTTCCCAAGCGTGGAGCGATCCGCGATCGTCAGGTGCTTGAGCCCCTCGCCGAAGAACTCCACGAACTTGCCGACGACGCCAGTCTTCCGCAGGAGCTCGGTAATCGTGAGCACGAGATCGGTTGCGGTCGCGCCTTTCGGCAGCGCGCCGGTCAGGCGGACGCCCAGGACCTGCGGAATCAGCATCGAGCTGGGCTGTCCGAGCATCGCGGCCTCCGCCTCGATGCCGCCAACGCCCCAGCCGACAACGCCCAGGCCGTTAACCATCGTCGTGTGCGAATCGGTGCCGAAGAGCGTATCCGGGTACGCCACCGTCTTCCCATCGACCTGCTCCGAGAAAATCACGCGGGCGAGATGCTCGATGTTGACCTGGTGCACGATTCCCGTGTCCGGCGGGACCACCTCGAAATTACGGAACGCGCGTTGCCCCCAGCGGAGGAAACCATAACGCTCGCGGTTGCGCGCGAACTCCAGCTCCGCGTTGAGTGCGAAGGCGTCAGCGCGGGCGAAATAGTCGACCTGCACCGAGTGATCGATTACAAGCTCGACGGGCTGTAGCGGATTGATGCGGTCCGGATCTCCGTTGAGCGCGACCATTGCGTCGCGCATGGCGGCCAGGTCGACTACGCAGGGCACGCCGGTGAAGTCCTGAAGCAGCACGCGCGCGGGCATGAATGAGATTTCCTGCTCGAGATTCGCCTTGGCGTCCCAGTTCGCTATCGCTCTGACATCGGCCGCCTTCACGAACGCGCCGTCCTCGCGACGCAGCATATTCTCGAGAAGGATCTTCATCGAGTAGGGCAGCCGCGAGACACCGGTGAACCCCGTTCTCTCGAGCGCGGGAAGGCTGTAGATCTGAACTGGCTGTCCGCCTACGTTGATCTCGGTGCGCGTATCGAAACTGTTTCGTGTGGTCATACCAACCCAGAATTGTACTTCGCGCGCCGCTTGAAGGAGCTGACGATTGGATCAGTTGCGCGATGCTACTCGGCCTTTGTAACGGCACCGGGCTTGCGAATTTGCCCGCGGAGGTGTCCCTCATGGATAAGAACAAGAATGCCCGGGGTCAGCAGAATCAGGGTCAGCAGGGCCAGGGTTCGAAAGACCGGAATTGGAACGACACGTCGCAGTCGAACACCAATCGTGAGCCAGCTGAAGGTGGACGCGGCCAGAACACCGGCAATCGCGGCAACCCGGGTCGCCCGGAACGAGGCACCGGCAGCCAGGGCGAAAGGAACTCGAGCGGCATCTCCAACCGGGGGATGGATAGGAGCGAAGAGCAGGCGGATCTGCCGAGCCGCGGCTCGAGCGATGAGGAGGATTGGAGCGATCGGTCCGAGCGGTAAATGAGGGGTCAGACTCGAGTGACGGGTCGTACACGAGTCAGACTCGTGTACGACTCGACTCAAGGTTGGAGACTCTCCCTGCGAGCGACGGCCAGGACCGCATCAGCGGCGCGACCGCTGGCCCCTGAGCCGCCCAGTTTGTCGCGCAGGCGTCGCAACGCGTCGCGCGTCCGCGTATACAACTCGCGATCAGTCAACAAACGGACCGTCTCGTCGGCTACGCGCGCGGGAGTGAAGTCGTCCTGGATCAATTCCGGCACGATGCGCTCGCCCGCCACCAGGTTCGCCATTGCATACGTATCGACGCGGACAAAAGGCTTGCCGAGGCGGTACGTGAGCGGCGACAGCCGGTAGACGACAACCATCGGACGTTCGTGAAGCGCTGCCTGCACGGTCGCAGTGCCTGACGCGGTGATCACGACGTCGCAGGCAGCCAACACGTCATCGGTGCGCTCGCGGACGAGGACGGTCCCCGAAGCGCCAAGCAGCGGCGCAAACAATTCATCCTGCAGATTTGGCGCCGCCGCGACAAGAAATCGCACGCCCGGTACGCGCGCGCGAATCAGCGGCAACGACGCGGCCATGTCCGGGACGATCCGCCGGAGCTCGTTGGGCCTGCTTCCCGGCAGCAGCGCAACGGTCGGCGCATCCGCCACAAGCCCGTACTCGCCAAGCAATGCCGCGCGCGGCGCCTTCACGCCCACGAGATCGATCAGAGGATGCCCCACGAACTGCACGGGGACCCCTTCGCGTCGGTACAGCGCTTCCTCGAATGGGAAGATCACCAGCACGCGACTAACGAATCGCTTCATCGTCCGCATGCGCCCGGCGCGCCACGCCCACAGCTGCGGGCTGATGTAGTAGACGATCGGGATGCCGAGCCGATGCAGCGCGGCCATCAATCGGAAGTTGAAGTCGGGGAAATCAATCGCGACGAACACATCGGGCCGAGTGGCGCGGGCGGCTGCCACCAACCTGCGAAGCATCGCGTAGGAGCGCGGCAGCACACGCAGCGCTTCGGTGAGACCGGTCACCGAGAGTCCCTGAAAATCGCCGACCAGACGCGTTCCCGCCGCGGCAAGCCGCCGGCCGCCGAATCCAAACACATCCGCGGACGGTTCGCGGCCCAGGATCTCCGATACGAGCGCGCCCGCGTACAGATCCCCGGACGGCTCGCCGCACGAGATCATGATGCGCATTGCCGCGGATACTACTGGCTGGTCCGGGCCGAATCGGTACTACCCACGTTGAACCGCGACCGAGGTTTCGTGGCCGCGACAACGGAGCGTCCACCCACTGATTCGCAACATACGCGCCACTAGAGGGGCTGCTGGAAGAGCGCGGCGTCGACCGGAGCGTTGAACGTCACGCTCTTCAGCGTGCGATCGAGAATCAGCCGCCCATCGCGCAGCACTGACGCCCTGAACGGCACTTCGATCCCATTGACTTTGCGGTAGTCCGAGAACACTTCTTCCGCCTGTGTCGGACGGCCGTCCGGCCCCGGCGTCGTATAGACCTGTCTGACGATTCGGTTGTTCTGGTCGATGTACAGCCGGACCGGCGTCAGGCCCTCACCACTGATCTCGATGACCTTGAGCGTGACACCGTCTTTCCCTTCTTCGGGAAGCGGTCGAACCGCGAGCTTCCCCTCCGACGCCGCGATGAGCAACGGAAACGTATCCCGCCGGACGGTCGCGGCGAAGTCGCTTCGCATCGCCGGGGGCGCCGCGGACACACCGGCGGGGTCTCTCACCCATGCAGATCCGGCGTTGTAGGCCTGGACGTTCTGCTGTCCGGCAAACGTGGCGTCGACCCGGAACTTGTCCGGGTACACGACGTACGTCTTCGTCGGGATGAGCGTGGGTCCACGAGGCGTCGTGACAGACATGTCGGCATCCACGACGACCGTGCGGATCCCCTTCAGCGCGTCGAGGCCACCCTTCGTCTGCACCACACGCCGCAACAGGTCGTTCGGGGCGTTCGAAACGTTCGGGACGTTCGGAGCGTTCTGACCGTTCGGAGCGTTCACCGGCGCAGCCGGACGGGGGTTTACTTGTGTCCGGGTATAGGCAGCGCGGCGCGGACCTTCCTGCCGGACGAAGCTCGAAGAGCGAAGTCGGGCAAGGTCGATGAAGCCCGCCGGCGCATTCTCGACGCGCTGACGTTCCTTCTTCAACGTCGGTGACATGAGGTCGAGCTGATCGACCGGAATGACTTCATACCCGCCCAACCCGAGCTCAATCAGCTGCGACGCGAACGCCCGTGCGTTGCCGACCAGCACGATCGAGAGCCGGTCCGGTCTCACGTACTGGCGAGCGACGCGCTGGACGTCGTCCGGGGTGACGGCGAGTACGCGCTCGCGGAACGATCCGATCTCGGAGATCGGCAAATCGAAGAACAGGACGTTGAGCACCTGTGTGGCGATCTGATCCGGCGTTTCGATCGTCAGTGGAAAGCTGCCCGACAGGTACGCCTGCGCGTCCGCCAGCTCGCGCTCGCCCACGCGCTCGCGCGCCAGGCGCGCGAACTCGTCGATCATCAGGCGCAAGGCCTGGCCGGTCGTATCGGTGCGCGTGTCGGTCTGCGCCACGAAATCACCGGCGTCCTTGCGCGCCTCGGCGTCCGCCTCGGCGCCGTAGGTCAGGCCGTACTGCGACCGCAGCACCTGGTGCAGCCGGTTGGCCCCCTCGCCGCCGAGGATCTTCACGGCAAGATCCCACGCCATGTAGTCCGGGTGCTTCCGCTGGATCGCAAGCTGGCCGACGCGGATGCTCGTCTGCACCGCATCGGGCTTGTCGATGATCACGATCCGGCGCGCGGATGGCGGCGGCTCGACGCGATTGACCGTGGGCAATGTCCCCCGCGGCCAGGCTCCGAACGCTTTCTGCGCGGCCGCGAACGCCTCGTCGCTCGTGACGTCGCCAACGATGGCGAGCAGCATGTTGTTCGGAACGAAGTACTGCCGGTGGAACGCCTGCAGATCATCGCGAGTCAAGGCGGCGAGCGTCTCCTCCGTGCCGCTCCCCGGCAGCCCGTACGGGTGGAACCCGTAGACGAGCCGATCCAACACGACGTCCGCGATGTAGCCGGGGTCGCCGGCGTTCACGCGCAGCGACGACAGAACCTGGTCCTTTTGCCGCTCGATCTCCTCCGCCGCGAACGACGGATTGCGCGCCACGTCGGCCACCAGATCCATCCCGACCTGGAACGAGTCCTTCATGACGATCACGTTCACGAACGAGAGATCGGTTCCGGCGCCGGTGCCAAGGTCACCGCCGATGAAATCAATCTGATCGGCGATCTGCTGGGCACTCCGCGTCGTGGTCCCCTGATCCAGAAGCGATGCCGTGAGGTTGGCAACGCCCCCCTTTCCCTTCGGATCCTGCGCCGCGCCCGCCCGCACGAGCAGCCGGACGCTGACGGCGGGCTGTTCGTGATGCAGGACGACGACGACCTGCATGCCGTTCGGCAAGGTGCGAATCTCGTACGGAGGAAACGTCGCGTCATGCGCGGCGAGCGGACGCGGCGGGGCCTCCGAGGGCCAGTCGCGGGCGGCCTGCGCGAACGCTGACGTCGCGCTGAGAGCCTGAAGCGCGATACAAGCTCCCAAGATCCAATTCCCAACTCCCAAGGTCCTTGGGAGTTGGAAGTTGGGCGTTGGAAGTTGAAGGGGGCTCATCGTCGTGCCCCCGCGCCTGCGCTCTTGGGCTGGATGTAGAGCACCGTGCGATTGCTCTGTGTGAAGTAGGTGCGCGCCACGCGCTGAATGTCCATCGTCGTCAGCTTCTCGAAAATGTCGATCTCCGCGTCCGCCCGGGTGACATCGTTGTGGATCACCGCGGCGTGCGCGAGGTGAAGCGCCTTCTGCTCGTTGGTCTCGCGGCCGATGATGTAGTCGCGCATGAACTGGTTCTTCGCGCGCTCCAGCTCGTGGCTCGTCACAGCCGTGGTCTTGAGGTTTTCGAACTCGGCGAGGAGCGCCTGTTCGACCGTCTCGGCGGACTGACCGGCCGGAATGATCGCCACGGCGTAAAACAGGTTCGGGTCTTCGAGGAGGTTCGCGCTTCCGAACGCCGCGACCGCGATGCGCTTGTCGTAGACGAGGTCCCGCGTAATGCGCGCGCTCTCGCCGTCGAACAGGATCTTCGACGTCAGGTGCAGCGGATACGAATCCGGATGCCCGTCGTAGGCGACGTGATACGCAACGACCACCGCCGGCAACGGCCATTCCTCCTGGACGACCGCGCGACGCTCCTGCGTCTGCTCGGGCTCCTTCGGAATGTCGCGCGGCACCGGCTTGGCGGCCTTCGGCACCCGACCGAAGTACTGCGTGACCATCTGCATTGTCTGCGCCGAGTCGAAATCGCCGACGAGGGTCACGACGGCATTTTCCGGCACGTAATAGGTGTTGTGGAAGTCGCGCACGTCGTCGAGCGACGCCGACTCGAGATCCTTCAAGCTGCCAATCGTGGGGTGCTTGTACGGATGGCTCACGAACGACTTGTCGAACAGGATCTCGTTGAGACGTCCGTACGGCTGGTTGTCGACACGCAGCCGCCGTTCTTCCTTGACGACTTCGACTTCCTTCTCGAACGCGTCGCGGTCGACGCGAAGCGTCGCCATCCGGTCGGCCTCGAGCCACAGGGCGAGCGGCAGATATTGCGCGGGCAGCGTCTCCCAGAAGACCGTCGCGTCTTCCTGCGTATACGCGTTGCTGCGGCCGCCGATGCTCGCGATGATCGACGTGTGCGATTCGGGCTGCACGTTCTTCGAGCCCTTGAACATCATGTGCTCGAACAAGTGCGCGAACCCGGTTCGTCCCGGCTTCTCGTTTCTCGACCCGACGTGGTACCACACCGACAGGTGCACGATCGGCGTCGAATGATCCTCGGACAGGATCACGCGCAGCCCGTTCGGCAGCGTCGTTATCTGGTACTCGAGCTTGGGCGGATGAACGGCGGCGTGCAGCGGAACGACGATGGCGCCGACCGCCGCGGTGAGCAGGACAAGCAAGCGAACGAAGCGGGTCACATTTCTATGATAGGGGGTCAGGCCCCGTTTCGCCTGATGAAATGGCGTCCGCGCCCGGGTTTTCAGCGGCTCACGAAGCGAAACCCTGCGCTGAACCAGCTCATTGCCGTGTTTTCGAGCGGGTACGGGTCTATCCGTCGTTCGGCGGTCACAATCAGTTCGACGGCGCCCCCCTGCCCTTCGAACCGCAGGCCGGCTTCCCCGCGGGCGCCGTGCTCCGTCCCGCGACGCCGGGTGCCGTCGACCCCGACCAGCCGTGCGCTGCCTGCCGAGATCGCGCTGATACGGGGACGCAGGGGCACACGGATGGAGACTCCGCCGTTCGCCTCCCAGCTGTAGTCGACATTCGATTTCAGCAGCACGCCGAGCACGTCGCCCTGTGTGCGAATCTGCATCGCCCCGCGGCTCGCGGCGTGTCGGACGCGGGCCCCGAACATGTTCCAATCGACAGGGTCCCGCTTGAAACGGTCGCTCAGGTGGCGCGACATGTGATGAAACAGCGCGGCAACCTCGACGCCGTGCACCCGCAGCGACGTCGAGTAGTCGAGCAGGTAGTTGCCTTGGTTCACATCGAAGCGGCGGAACTGCTCGCCAAGCACGGCCTCATAGTTGGCCGCAAATGTCATCCGGCCGCGGCCGTAGTCGACGAAATCCATCTCGCCGCCGAAGTTTGCGTCCCAGACGAACCGCGCGTCGTCGGCCGACAGATGGTCGGCGCCCATACGGAAGTCGAAGCGCGGGAAAAACAGGATCGCGTTCTGGGCAGCGGCGGGAGATGCGCTCGCAATCAGGGCGAGCGCGCAGATGACACGACGAATCACTGAGAGGGCTTCTCCCCGGTATCGGCTCGTCCCATGAGCTCCGCGAGCCTGGCTTCGAGCGCCTCGACGCGCTTCTTGAGCTCGGGCAGCCGGCGAAAGACGGCCGACGACCGCCGCCACTCCCGCGCATCGATCGCCGGATAGCCGGCGATGGTGGCGCCGTCATCAACGGAGTTGGTGATTCCGGATTGACCGACGGCAACGACACCCCGCCCGATCGTCAGGTGCCCGCCCACGCCCACCTGCCCGCCGAACATCACGTCGTCGCCAATCTCGGTGCTGCCGGCAATGCCGACCTGCGCGGCCATCAGGACGTTGCGCCCGATGGTGACGCCGTGCGCGATCTGCACGAGGTTGTCGATTTTCGAGCCGGCCTTGATGCGCGTCTCGCCGACGGCTGGCCGATCGACAGTCGTGTTCGCGCCGAGCTCGACATCGTCTTCGATGACGACCGTCGCGACCTGGGGGATCTTCTCGTGGGTGCCGTCGCCCAGACGGACGAATCCGTACCCGTCGCCGCCGATGACCACGCCGTTCTGGAGCACGACCCGGTCGCCAATCGTGACCCGCTCGCGAATCGAGACGTTCGAGTGGAGGACGCAGTCGGCACCGATCCGCGTGCCGGGACCAATCGTCACGTTCGGAAAGATGATCGTCCGATCGCCGACGACGGTTCCCTCGCCTACGGAGACGAACGCGCCGATCGACACGCGATCGCCCAGGTGCGCATCGTGCGCGACAGCCGACATCGAGTGCACGCCAGGCTCGGGTTGCCATCGCGGCGCGAATAGTCCGACCGCCCGCGCAAACGCGAGGTACGGCTCCGGCGTACGGAGGACCGCGCTCGATCCCGCCGGCGCATCGTCTCGGAGCAGAACGGCCGATGCGCGCGTGGTGGCCACCGCGGGAAGGTATTTTGGATTTGCGACGAAGGTGAGATCGCCGGGGCCGGCGTCCTCGATGCCTGCGACGCGCACGATCTCGATCTCGCCGTCCCCTTCGAGGCGACACGCGAGCCGTTCCGCAAGGTCCCGGAGCTTCACTGTGAATTCAACTT